>Ga0193742_1001332_pt1 | contig 14975 bp, 14 predicted proteins | sample L2c1metaG_FD_165511 | JGI IMG/M metagenome (GOLD analysis project Ga0193742, IMG submission 165511) | Soil microbial communities from a riparian zone of the East river system, Colorado, United States - L2c1 | ecosystem: Environmental > Terrestrial > Soil > Riparian zone | place: USA: East River... | reverse complement strand
CTAGGTGGGGGGGGGGGGGATAACGTGGAGCCGTCAAACATACTTACTTGGCATAGAGGGCCCATAAAAACGCTCTACTTTCTTGAGGAGTGGCAAGTCTGAACAGTAGTGGACTTTCATCGCTTGTGCATCCGTTCCTACCGAGATGATCTTTTAACAGATCTTTCATGAACGGAGAACAATCGAATATTTCCTGGTGGATCTTTCATTTTTTTTCCCAATAAAAAATCCATTTCGCAATGACACTTTTGATTTAGAAACCAAATATTCACAAAAAAATCCCTCACCTTGAACAATACATCTCCCACACGGAATATACAAGTAGCAGTTGGATCATCGTCCAGATAATAAAGCGGATCACGTTCACCAGGTTTATCACTGGAATCCAAGGATGACCAGACGTTATTATTGGTCTTGATAGTAGTAGGTTCCTCGTCATCAGAGTCAACTCGTGCCCGTTTCCGAGGTCGTTTCTCTTCTTGGCGATCACGGGTTTCACGAATGGTGTTGTCGTCAACGATAATGAACCTGCGGAATGAAGCGTCTTTGGCCATCTCTTTTGGGTGAAAGGGATATGGGGTTGGTTTGCAAGGTAAAAGGGCAAAGACAACGATTGAAAAGGATAATGCAAGTTGCCACTGGAACGGTTCTGCCCGGTATACAATAAAATAAAATAAAAGGATCACTGTAGTCAATCCATGTTTTTTTTTTATAGCTCACAAGGTTTTAGCAACGAAATTGCTTTGTGGATCGAGCACAGGACAATTGTGGAACAAAGCAAGGGGTTGTTATCGGCTAAATTCCGATCAAAACGCAAGTGCAAGGCCATTCGAAAGTAAAGTATGGTTCTATATACATATAAGATATACAGTTTGGGGGGGGAGTCTAGTAAAGATGTAAAGGTATATTATCGTGTTAGTTTTCCGACATTACAAGTCCACAATGGATTGAAAGCAGCATATGGGGTCATAAATTAAGGAGCGGTCGTAAAGATTTAGCATGGGCTATGAAACAATAAGAGCTGGTAGGATGCTGATAGCAAGGACGATGAATAATGAGGGAAGTTGCCATAGATGAGGCGGTGAATGTCTCCATGCGGATCTAGACAGAAAGAGACTGTTTCAAAAAAAGATCATACAATTGAGATGAAGAATCATACGATTTTGAAGGACCCCCAGTTATCTTTACATCAACCAAAGCGACCAGGCCATCGACTGAATTAACGCCACTCACGCTAACCGACAAATTATGGTTGATCCCGATATTTGTACTTTGCAGCAGACCAGAGACGTAGCTGATCTGGCTTTGATAGGTATAGTTATTCCAAGAAGTTGTGCCAGTGAAAGTTGAGGTATTGGTCAAGTTTTTTGTTAATATAGGACTCTGGGTGATGTTTCCGATCAGCCAATCCCTATGGCACGTAGATATTAGTGACATTATCGCAACCGTGATTGTTTTTTTATACCTTCCTAGGTTGTATCCATCGACGATAATATCATGGCCTTCTATATAACGTTTTTTTTTAAAAACCCTCAGAGTCTGTTTTTATCTGTGTCGACCGCAAACTCACGATTTAAGGGCATCTCATACGATGTGGCCATGAAAATGGCGCCACTGATGAGTGAACGGATGGATTTAGTCTTCTGGTTCACAAATTGAAACAGACAATGCGGTGTCGCACCTGTTCCCTTGAGGACCGTTTTGTATCCAGTATCGGAAATGGTTACCACCCTGTATCGTTTCTTTGCAGGCTCCAAGCTGAGCATCTCCATAATTCAAACGGATTACACCAGTCTCGTTCACTGATGACAGTACAATATTAGTGATTATGAGCCATATTCTCGTAGGACCACGTGGGGAGGACTGACCGGAACCATTGCCATCACCTAGATCTGCTGTTTGAGGTGCACCAGCGTGTTGTCCCAAACATTCGGCAGAAAATCCGAACGACCTTAAGAGAACACACAACAAAAAAGCCACCGTCACCACATAGCCTAAGCACTACCATCTCATACGTACAGATAAAAATTGCGTAGGCCACCATTGATTTCTGCATCTATTAAAACACGCGCGTCCGAATTTCCAGAGATGATGACATTCAAAGGTTCTCCTTGGCCTGGTGGGGATGTGTTGGGTGCTTTCTAAAATGTTTTTTTTTGTTTTTGCAATGACCCCATATCAGATTGAGAGCTCAAAAGTTTTGTTTCTTATGACAAAGGCAATCCTAACTCACCGTAAGTAAACTTCCACTATTGTTTAGAGGGTTGTAATACCCAGCTGGGGGTATGACTTCTGTTGTACCAGAAATTCGTCTCCATATTGAAAAGTCTAGTGCATAAGTGAGTGTTGAGGAAGAAAGTAGTATAAGGAAAGCGATGGCTGTTGAAGCCATCGAGGAGGTCAAACGAGAGAGCATTTGGGGTCAAAATTCCAATCAACCAGCTTGGCTTTAGATCGATCTATTTACGTAACAAGTCAACCGAACACATAACTCCGAGTCGAGCCTCCTCGAGCCTCCGCAAAGCGCGCGCTTTCCCGAAGTCAACGCCACGGCACTGACAACTGACACCTTTAGACAGCTGTGGGTTTGTTCCAGGACATTAATATTTAAATGGTTAATGACATGCACTGGTGACTGAGCACATGTACATTGAAGCCCAAAAAAGTACAACAACAAAAAGACAAAATGCCAAACTCAATCCAGGATTTCCAGGTCCCCGTATGGTTTTGCTCGATAGTACGAATCATCGAAATGATGAACACGAACGAAACCATCTTCACTTCCCGATGCATAACTCGTACCTCCTGGATGGACGGCAATCCTGGAAAAAAAAAGTGGATAAGAAACATGTATATCAATCCTGAGAAGAAGCCAACTCAACGTATTGATCGGTCCGAAATGACCTTTAACTCGCCCAACTTCCTCTTCAAACACTTTGTGCCAGAATCGAGTTTCAAACTTTCCTTGACGGAGAGATGTCGTCGTAACGCTCATCGCTTCTTGACCACCACCAAGCAACACCTGGAATTAGAACGGCGATTAGATGATATAATACATAGATGTGGCGAAAGATGGAGTGTGCGTACATAAGGACGATTAGGTGCCAAAGCAGCGCTGTTTAGAGGTGTCTCAGTGTTGAAGGTTTTGATCACCATGAGAGTTTTAGCGTCGTGTATCTAACCCCTTAAACGTCACTAACCGACGGCGTGAAAGGATATACAATCACGTACCCGAGCTGCTTTATCCTTACTGCTAGTAACGCAGTACGTGCGATCCTTGCTCAATTGCAGGTCAGTAACGACATCGCTATGCGCTCGCTCGTTGCTTTCAATTTCTTCGCCAGTCTTGACGTTAAAAAGCGCAACTTTTCCCGATTCGTGACCAGTGATGATGACATTGGGCGTCAGGGTGAATGCACAGACAGTTGCTTTTGACCCGACAGGGTTAAACATGTATCGTGGTTCTTTTGATTCTGAGAGAGGAGATAATAAGAACTACGAAGGAGAAAAAAAAAAGAGTAAAAAAAGCTTGTCACTAACGTTTTGTCCCATCACCATTTGGGTTGATATCAAACACTCTGATCGCACATTGAAAACCCATCCTCTGCTCCGTTATACAAACGACTTGAGTTCCAGCCTCATTGAAGGCTACTCGTTTCACAGCTGTCGGGAATTCCCAAGTATACAGACATTTGCCAGTTGCAATTGCCCATAGTCGTAGAGTATTATCAGCAGCACCTGATACCAAGTATTTTGATTCCGCTAATATTGAGGATTGAGTTGAGTCATTCAAAGAGAGAAAGAGGGAAAGACGCACGATCCACATCTACCGTCCATACTGTGCCGTTGTTTCCTTCATATGTCCCTACCCGCTCTCCATTGTGGGAGAACCAGACGTTGATAACATTGTCTTTCGAACATGAGAATAAAAGATCTCCATCTGCGTTGAACTTGATCTGAGTTAATGATCGTTGGTGACCTAGTTATCAAGGACCCAAAAAAAAAAGTTAAATGAGTCATTCGTAGAGCTTTGGGCTTGAAAAGAGAGAGAAACCTTGTAGAAGGATAGGTCTCTAGGGTTTATAATCAGGTTTGATCAGGCTGGCTAACAGATCTGGCATAACTCACCATCGTTTCCTGCCTACCTTAGATAGTTCGTTATAAAATTCGAGCCTGCCCAGTGCCGCCATTTTTCTGCTTGTCACGTGCACATGTTCAATTAAGTACATAATTAAATCATTGTGAAATAATTGTTACATTTTTTTAAAAAAAGAATTCTCTCTACAGAGTAGTACAGACTGGAAAGGGGGGCTACAAAATCGAGTCATTCCTCTCTCGGAGAAAGAAACTACGCTGCACAATTGGGTTAAATGCATGTGAGAGAAGGCCCTGATCGGTGATCACCTTGTGATAGGTATACATAGATAGCTGCCACCTGGCTGGACATCATATAAGTATGGCTACAGATCTCGAGGCCAAATTCCAAGATATCGGGACCAAGTTGTAAGTAGCCTTCGGGGTATGGAAGTAGGGTTTAGAGTTTATGCTTGTCTATGATCAACCCAAACCCATACGTCGGAACCTTTCGCCAGTCAGTCACACAGTACACTCACAGGCATGATATAGTGTGATGGCGGCTGGAAATTTTGGCAATTTGATTGGTCAGGGATGGGGTGTCTGCAAGGTGGGGAGGTGTCCGATGTGTGGGTTGATGATAGTAAGGACTGATAAGATATATTATAGTGTATGTAAATAAGTTAATACCAATTCGGGGGTCGCATGTCAGAGTCCTTGTCAAAATATCCGAATTGTCACTGCGGGTTACTTACAAGTTACTTACAAGGAATTGCCATCAATTACTAAATTACAGTAGTACTTAATTTGATGCTGCCAAAAGCCTCCAAAAACTCCATCTCATTATCAAGGGTCGACGTGGTCCGAGTCAGCAGGTGCCGAATGTTGGGAGGCGTCTCGCGTGAGACCTTTCGGTGTCGTATTTTTCTTTCTGCGCTAGTTTCGCGTTGCCGACGAGGCAGACGTCTCTTTGTCTACAGTCGACTCTGTCATAACCCATACCCGGCAGCTCAGGGTGGGTTATGAGGAGGCAACCTTTAGCATTGGTAGTCCAAAAGGTTATAAGGTGTAATGGGTTTTTAGAGATATGGGTTATGATAGAGTCAACTGTGTGTAGGATTTATAGTTCTGTCATTTTGGCTGCTATATTCTCAACAGCTACTCGCTCCCGACTAGTACTGCAAAAAGCAGATTAAATCTAATCTTGGTATTGATCGCGATTTGCCCCCCGTGCATGAATGTTGTCATTGGGACAGCATTGGACTGCTCACTATCGTAGCATGCGCAGATCTTCTAACTTCGTAGCATCTGCAGATCTTCTAACTAAAGTTGGCGCTCTCCCCGAAACGTGTCTTCACTGTCTCTGGTTACATACACTCAGGCTTATTTATTTGATACTTATGACCCTAAAGCTGTCAAGGTGGATACCACTGGAACGAAGAAGATTCACCAATCAGGTCGACCCCGTCGCACAAGAGTCATGGTAGGGATAGGCGTGTCCCAATCGGAGATGACGTCATTTCTTGGTTCCAAAAGAGGAAGTCGTTCCAGACCTGTTCGTAGAGGTCTGGACTTCTACTTTGATGGGTACATAAGTTGTTAGCTTACCTGAGCATCATCGGTCTTAACGTATATAATTTTTCTTGTCGCGCTGTCATGTTGAATCCTCCTTTTAATGAAACCACCATCTGCTGACAACTATTTCTCCCCCCCAAATTCATTTTCAACTCTCTGACGAAGGTATTGACGTCAGTTTGCTGATCCTGAAACATGCAACCGAGTATTAGCTTCCCGATTCTTATAATTTTACACAGCTTTTATGATTCTGAAGGGTACCTTTTATGTGACTATGACGTATACCAAAAATTGGGGGGGAAGGGGTATGCATGTTGCCACATTTCTTCGAGTTTGATGCAGCAGACTGACGATTGACGCATGTGGTAGAACATCTAGCGCACCCGAAGCTTCAAAATACGGCTCTACCCGTAGACTAAGCAAGATGTATTCTGGTTTATATCGAGCACATGTCGCGGTCAGTGTAAGCAAACTTCATTCCAACTAACTTCAGGACGCTTAGCTTGTTGCAAATTGTTTGGCAGGCTTTGCAGATCTAATCGACATGACATCATATTTCCCACGGTCCTTCGTCGCCGTTACTTAAATAAAGAGAAGAGATACGACCTCACAATCCTCCTCTTGGGTTTCTCTTTACGACGCCTGTCTTCTCTAATATTCGAATCTTTTGCGCCTCGCCCCGTATCCCAGGAAAATCTACACGGACGTGAGTTCCCGACGGCCCCCTTCGAAATTACATCTCACATTGGTTTTCATATAGATTTTTAGACATGACTGTACCTCTTCAATCAAAAACTGGCCCTTCGGAGCCGAATACAGATAGTTATTTTGACATCGGGCCTCGTCCAAATGGTACGTGTCACGTGATGTTCCACATCAACGAGGTTGCTTCTCAATCGCGACGTTGACCTTGAGCAAGAAGCAATTTGCCCGCTCTATTTTCTTCTCGGGGTTATCCGTGATGACCTTTGCTATCTGTCTTTTTTAGAGTCAAATTTACAGTCCTCTGTCGCTACTTCAGGTACGTTCTCTCATATTCTAGAAAGTTCGGTGACTTCGGTCTACTCAAAACCTTTCTTCAGGAGAGGCAAATGACAACGAAGGTATTTTACAAACCACGATAGTCTCTGAAAAACCAGATATCACACCTCGTGACTGGAATACTTCCTCGAATTTACCAAGTGATGCTAGAGGGGACATGTCTGACTCATCTAATCCTCGTCATGCCAGACCACGACACTCGCGAACTCAGCATAAGAACGCCCAAAGACGTTCCACACCACACTCGACCACCCTGCCGCCTATCCAACACCTGCCAACGAATTTTCCCGCACCATCCCTCCACTACCCAACTTCACCACCACCTCACGGCCACAGAGGTGCCTATATTGGACAGTACACGATGTCCCCTCAGCCAACCCCAATGGGTGCGATGCACTCTCCATCTCCTTACGGATTTTCGCACACCTATCATCATCCATCACTCCCAGACAATAGAATTAACCTACACGCTCATTATCAGCCTCTCTCACAACATCCCCATGCCGGCCCCGTGTACCAATACCAACAGCATTCTCGGGAAGGCAGTTCAGCTTTACATCCCTCCTTTCCGGGAACGGGACCGACGCCTATGTATCCAACCAATGCCTTAGGTTCACCAACATCTCCCCACCCGACCCCACCGACTGCACAGAATAGTCCGCTTTCGCCGTCTTACATCGGCTCAGGACTATTCCACTCATACCCCTCACCCATGTCGACGCCTCACTACCCATACTCACCGCCTTTCGCCGGGACACCGCTTTACCAATCGCAGTACCCTCCTCCACACTTCAGCCAACGCTACACTGCCAACAGAGACGGTGAGCCACAAGGTGATTGGTATTATGTTCCACGCCCCAGCCCCGTGCCTCCCTCACAGCAATATGACCCTGGCCCATCCTATACCGGCCACTATCCAACTGCCTACCCTCGGATACGACCGGAGCTCAATAGCGCCTACAGTGCGAATTCGTTTTCGTCAGCAGGCTCCTCTACTCCTTATCCTATTCCTCCCATTCACCCATTTTCTCAGCACTCAGAAGCCCTATCACCCGAGATATTTCGCGGTTCAGTGGCTCATACTGCCAGTGTATCGTCAGGTAGTGAACACATCCCTAGCGACAAACCCATCATCCGGCAGTCATACCATCCGAATCCACCTCCACATCGATCAGAATGGGTGATGTGGGCAGGGAACATCCCGTCTGATGCGAGTCATGATGAAATCTACCGATTTTTCAGTCAAGTCCCAGAGGACAGAGCCTCTGAACCAACAACAACCTCAATGGGAGTTGTCTCCGTCTTCCTCATTTCGCGTTCAAACTGTGCGTTCATCAATTTCGAGAGTGAAGGCTGTTTACTAGAGGCGATTTCACGATTTAATGGAGTTCCTCTGCGTGCCGGTGATGCGCGATGCGCGAGGTTGGTGTGTCGGGTGCGTCGTAAAGACGATGATTTAAAGGCGGGTGTGGGTAGTCAGCGGGGTACGGGGATGCATACGCGCTGGGTGAAGGAACAGGAGCAGAAAGCTCAAGAAAAGAGGACACATGACCAATCAGAATTATCTTTGACTGATCATTCTTCGACCTCCCCTTCGAGTTCACCGGAGCAACTGACCAATGCGATTTCGAATTTCCCGTTGTCGAATGACGATTCAGAATTGGGGCGCAACCTCTATGCTAAGCGCTCAAGCACTTCTGACTCTTATTCGTCTTCCAATTCAAACTTCCTTGCGCGGCATTTCCCGAAACGCTACTTCATCCTCAAATCATTGACGCAGGTAAGTTACAGCTTTCCCTTACCTCCCCATGCCCATTTTAAAATTTATTTGGATTATAGCATGATTTGGATCTTAGCGTTCAAACAGGGTTCTGGGCGACCCAGAAACACAATGAAGGGATTCTGGATCAGTCCTACAGGACGAGTAAAGATGTCTATCTCATCTTTGGGGTGAACAAAAGCGGGGAATTTTATGGTTATGCCAGGTCTGTGTTTTAGGAAGTACTATTTGGAAACATTTTGATTATTGTATAGAATGGCTGGACCAGTCCGTCGAGGTGGACAGAACATTCCTTGGGCTCCATCACCATGTCGCTCCAATCAATCGCCCACATCTAGTCGATTGTCGTCGCAGTCGTCTGGTCCCATCTTTTTCTCACCAGGAGATCATCGACTAGTCGATACCTCTCCATTATCTCTCGATCATGCAAAAACGGTTACGGACCCACACCTTGGCCAACGGCATCCGCCACACAATCATCCTCAATCCGCGCCCGGTATGCTTGGACAGAAATATGATCTTCCGTCTCTGAAGACGCCAGAAACAAAGTACAGTTTTGATCAGCAGCAGACACGATTTAAGATGAAGAATCCGCTTCGCGTGCAGAACGATGATTTTGAATTGGACACTTCGGCGCCTCTCAGGGCCATGAGGTCAACCGGAGGGAAATCTGGGTCCAGAGGGACTTCGTTGCATTCACTTGAAAAGGTTGAGGAAAGGGCTGAAGAGCCTGACGAAGTAGCGGTCAACGTTCAGAAAACTGCCATTTCGCACGAGCATGAAGAAGAAAGGGGCGAAGACTCATGGGGGGATTGTTTTGCAGTCGAATGGATATCGATGGAGAAGCTACCATTCAACCGTACAAGAGAAATACGGAATCCCTGGAATCACGATCGGGAGGTAAAGGTATCTAGGGATGGGACAGAGTTGGAACCGGCGATTGGGCAGAAGTTGTTGGATGAATGGCATAAGCTTTCTGAACCTCAACAACAACAATCGTTCACTTATGCGGGTGATATGGGTATTAAGGCTGGTGGTTCAAAGCCAGCTGGGTCATCTTCAAAACGTTTGGCACTGCGTTTGACAACAGCGGAGCATCGATCAGTTAGAGAAGGCAAGGAAGCAGAAAAGGCAGGCTGAATTGGTTTGACGCGATTTACTATCTCAAAACACATGGGGCACAAAAGAGTTTCTTCACTCTAGGGTTATGTGGGTTTATGCTGTGTTGTTCTCTTCATATGCTTATCTTTTCTTCTTTCCAGCACTGTCTTTTTTTGCAATCACCCGCTCTACCATCTATTTGTCATTTTTATTATGGGGAAACAGGGGACAAAACTTGTCAATCACGAAACAAGGATGTTACACACTTTTTCATTTGCTCATTTTTTTTTTCTTTTGGGATTTTTATTTGGATGAATACACTGTCTCTGCTTCCTCTTCCTCTGGGGTTATATGGCTCTTTTTTTTTTCTCCTCTCATGTCTCTCTGCAGTCCTTTTTTTTGCTTTCCCTTGTAGCTATAGTACATCACACGCATCGACCATGTTATCACACACGCATTATCGCCACCATACCCGCAACCACCGCTCACAACGACTTATATACCATTGATCACCGCTAACCTCCGCTTTGCTTTGTTTTTTTTTTTTTATATAAACTCAGTTGTTCATGGTACTACGATTATACACGACACACGCTAGTACCCTTTGGGTCCCTTAATTTCTGCTTTTTCGTTGAAGGATAAGATTAGCTTCGCGGGCCTCGGACCCGGTTCATACGGTAGGTACGTGAGATAATCCTGGTTGGAACTGCTATTAGTACAAGTCAACCCATCTATCCCCGTCTGTTTCCGACCCCTTAACATGCATTTCACAGAACTACCAACAGAAATCGTCGACGAGATCCTGGTCCAATGCGATCCTATCGAAGTCTCCAGCGCTGCTCAAACCTGTTCTGCATTACGAACACTCATCTATGGCTCACATGACTCAAAGTTATGGCGAGAGCTCTATCTCGCTCAACCACTCGACGATCTTCGAAAATGCGTCTCACAGAATGGACAACCTGCCCGGCTTGATTGGAAACGGAACTTGCAGTGTCTTTTCAGAGCTCGCGGTGTCGTTGCTAATCCATCCCTGTTGAAACCTGGTGAATTGGAAACGATACTACAGACACTTCTGAGGACGATACTCTACCATCCTCCGTGGTCATCAAGCAACGACGATTCTCTCAACTTACTCTGGGTTTCCAATATCCTTCTTCAACATCGCTTCATCGACCAACTAGAAGACACGACATCATTGACATTTGCCGAACGACAACTTCTTTCTCGATTACATTGCTACTATGGAATTACCGCTAAAGATGAGGAGGCTCAAGCTCGGATCAATTCGCGAGCTTATGTATATACCATGCGCAATTATCGACCTGAGAACGACTATGGTCCGTTTTTCTCTAATGGCACGGTTAATTGGCAACATATGCAGGCGTTGCATCATGTTGTGTCTATGCATATAGTAGATATGAGAGATGATGGGTTTGATTTCCCTGTGTTTCCGATGAGTTTGCAGCAGACGCAGATTTTGATGCCAGATGGGGAGGAAGGGAAGGAGAATAAAGATTGGGCGGGGTTGGAGGGTTCTTGGGTTGTTTCATTTTGTTTTTGTGATCATAGAGATTTACTTCGTGAGTCCCGTCAGATTCTTGTTGGGAACTTGGGGGTGCTGATCTTTTTTAAAAAAAATAATTTTAGGATTTAACGAGGCGAGTGTACGTATCTACGTTGGAGTTGTCGATTCACTATGACCCTCATGGTTTATATAGCAAACGCAACTCGACACTTCCATGTTCGAAGATCCAGGGTTTCGGGAAGTCTTTAGATCTTTGGATGTAAAGCTCTACCTTACGAAGACGGAGCCTGACCCTGCCCATCCTACGGCACCTATACTACATTTCTTCGGAGAGATGCAGGGCCCGTCGTCGTCTACGATGACGGGTCGAGTGAAGATGACGGTTGACGACCAGGTTCAGTGGCATTTTGTAAGCTGGCGTCGTTGTTCTTTTTCCTTTGCGTTAAAAAAGAAAAGAACCTGATTCAGGTCCTTGGGCAGGTTTCTGGCGATCAAGGAAATGCTATCTGGAGGTTCGTCTATACTTACATTGAAGGTAGTCACTGTTGACAACGTTTGAACGTTATAATCAGCTGTGAAGGTGTGCAGGTTGGTGCTTTGCGGTCTTGGTTTGGTATATTAGGATCTTGGACAACGATATTCCATGATGCAGACGATCCCGTTGGTGAGGATTGCATTTAATTTTATTCCCTGCTCGTTCTTTTTTTTTTGTTTTTGTTTGTTTGATTGTGTATCTGACCCGATGGCCTGCTTCGTTAGGACCTTTCTGGTTGCGAAAATGCGAACCGGACGTCTAGAATCTACTTGATTTTATATATGTTAAATATCTATACACAAAATGGAGGACTCAATTGATTTCAGCCGTACGTGGTCTTGACGAAGAAAGCGTTCGTACCGCGCTTAGGGATACTTTCTACTCAACTTGAAGTATATTTTGCTGAGGTCACACTATATCGCACTCTGAGGTGCCGGCATGACGGTACAGAGATAGGGACTCATGCTACGGCACTATGGCTTTAGACTGGGTAGTTTGCTGATGTATGGTGATTATCTTGTTTTCTATCTCTTGTCCCTCATCACTATCTTACAGATAATCCATTTGCATGGGGAATGTAACTAGCCTGTTTTTTTTTTTAAACTCCTTAAAGATCTATGTACATCTGATTTCCCGAGGATTGGTGTAAATTTATAGCCCAAAATCGCCCTTGCACCTTTCTGTTACAGTCTTTGGGGCTTATAACTCGTATTGGGAGCATGTCCTTCGGAGGTTTGGTGATGACATATGATACTGCTCCTGCTCTGGTTACCGAAGGAGAGTGCCCTCACTGAAGGCATGAATAATAAAAAGAGAAGCAAGAGGTGGTGATGCCTCATTTGCCGATATGGTACATCAAAAATTCTAGTTCTACGAGCGCTGTATGCTTCGATAAACATAACCATGAAGGATACTAACGAGACAAGTCACGGAAAACCTAATTCATGCTAATCCGAGTCACATCATTTCCTACTGCTAGGTGAAAGGTTAGTACTTTGTTGGTACTTTGTAAAACCACAAAATGAATCCTAAGGTGGAGAACCTTGATTTTTTCACCACAAATACACAGAAAACCGTATCGTTTTTTTGCGGGAACTGAGAAAGAAATAACAGAGATGTAAGACATGTCTTCTGGTCTCGTTCCCATCCGTTGTAACGCTTTGTTTATTTTTCTGTGCTTCCGAGCTGCATCTCTGTTCTGAGAGTCTGAGACGTTGTTTTGCGCAGCGTTTTTTCAGACTCCCGTCGGGGTAGAGGTATGTGACTGCAAGCTCATTTGATCTTATCTTTTATCATCACTATCATGTTATCGAGGGCCTACGAGAGCAGCTCTGATGAAAGCAACTACGAATTTTCTGAGCCCAGAAGCGATCATGGGCCTCCGTGCCACAAATGTTCAAGAACCTGGTCACACTTTCCATTGAGTTGGGTGAAGGTAAGAGGTTATGAACAGCTTTCAAGTCCTTTGAGCTGTCCATATGTACGACCGATGTTGTGATATTAGGGTGGCAGTTACCCAGAAGGATCAACATTCATTCGCAAACCCACCTCCGTAAGTGCCGCACGAGGCAACGTAGCAGAGGTGAGCAATACAGCAATATCTGATGGGTGGAAGGACTCGTATATGCCATGCAGAGCAATGGCCCACACCTGCAAATTAAACAGGGGGTTTGACGATGCCCTCACTGAGCTTGTAATAAACGATAGAGGCATCCTGGGAAATGATGGCGATGTATATGAAGGGGGTCGTAGGGTCTGTATTTTCGAGGCTTGATGAAGCGGGGTCTGGAGTCGATGGTGCAGGAAAGAACTCTGCGAACGCGTCTTGGAGCCTGTCAAGAAGTGAGTGGCGTCATTGGGAAAAAGGTGAACTGCGTACCAAGAGAAAGAGACCGTCTCTGAAAGCGAGCAAGGAACAACATATAGTATTTTATTCTATACGAGGATTGTATTCAGTTTTCCGTGGAAATAAGCTACTTACCGTATTTTTTTTCTTTCCGCTGATGGCACCGCGTGTACAACTCTCCAGGTCCAAGACTTCAACTTCCGTCCATTGTTGTGCTGTAACCACGTTCATCTGTGTTCTGATATCATTCCGATAGAAAAGAAACCCTGCTTACCGTAAACAATATCGTTGTACGCCTGGAAGAGACTGGATGCAGATCGAGGATACTTTTCCAGAAGAGTCGACAGAACGGGATACTGTTGTATGGTCAGGTAACATCCTCAGTGTGATAAAAAGGTGTGGGCTTACCGATGGATGTCCTTCCATGTTTTGGTGTCTATTAAGAAGTGAGGTACGAGCAAAGGATTAGAATTGAATATTGAGGTCTGGCAACACGTCCAAATTTTGCGTGACAGTTTAAAAGTACCGAAAAAGGCAAGTCCTTGGTCAGGGATCGTTCCGAGGCTCTAAATTAATTGCAATCATCTTCCTCGATATTGCTGGAGAATGTCTGTAAAATCATCACAAATAGCTAGTAAGATACAAGGAATAGGTATTAGAGTATAAATTAAGAAAATTTAAATCAAGGATGGCAGCTGGGAACGTTGTCTGACAAACGTCGGCACCTTCTCTCTCTTCCCTTTCCTCCCAACCCTTCGTCCATGACCACGTCAGCATTTTTTTCTGAAGCCCTTATGTGCGGCTCATCTACTGAAAATCCTTCAGGCAACAGCTCAACGATAGTGCTATTCCGGCCCGGCTTGGCCTCAAAGCCCCGGCTTTGGCTTCGTCAAACCCCAGGCCAGGCCTGGGCCCCGACTTTTATATGTAGGGGTACATCTAGTTCTATTAATAAGTACACATGGCAGACAAATATATAATATTGGTATGTACATACTGGGGAACTGAATACGTGTTCGTAAGGCCTAGGAATTGCCCAATGCCATCGCTGTCGACAACGATCATGAGCATGTGACGTGCCATCAAAGTGGGATCAATTTTGCGAGAACATGGATTTAATTTTCTTTTTTTCACCATGCCAGGTATAACTCACTGTCACTCGTTTAAAAAAGAAGCGCCAAATGATTCTATTGTTCAACGTTCAAATATTCAACTTCTATCCCGATGCAGTTGTACCAGGGCCTTGCTTTCGATCGAGGACTGGCTAGCGGCCAGCCGTGCACATGAGACGACTGTAGACGCGGAGAATATTCTGTTGTTGGCGGATGTCCCTAAAATATCTCTCAAAAGCTCCGCTGTATACTGAACGAGCGAAATGGGTTAGACTAAGCGCTAGGCTGAGCTCTGGCTAAGCGCTAAGGTCACGCATGAATAGCCGTGGGAACAATTTCTGGAGGGTTTCATATTTAAATAGAGGGTAGTCATCAACCACGAT
>Ga0193742_1001331_pt1 | contig 14977 bp, 14 predicted proteins | sample L2c1metaG_FD_165511 | JGI IMG/M metagenome (GOLD analysis project Ga0193742, IMG submission 165511) | Soil microbial communities from a riparian zone of the East river system, Colorado, United States - L2c1 | ecosystem: Environmental > Terrestrial > Soil > Riparian zone | place: USA: East River... | reverse complement strand
GTTGCTCTGGCCGTGCCTGGCGGTCGGGTAAGCAATGACGTGCGCCTGCCGAATGGCTCGCAGAGCCTTAAGTGTCACGAGCTCCGGATCGCCGGGCCCGAGCCCGACGCCATAAAGGCGACCTGTCGTCATTCTCTGGCTCATTCGATCTCGCTTGCTAACGCATTGACGGCGGCGGCGGCGATGGCGCTTCCGCCTCTGCGCCCCTGGACTGTGATGTACGGGATTGCGAGCCGGCTCTCTACAAGTGCCTGCTTCGATTCGGCCGCGCCGACAAAACCTACCGGCATCCCCAAAACGAGAGCTGGATGCGGCGCTCCCTGTTCGAGCATTTCGAGGAGATGAAAGAGAGCTGTCGGGGCATTGCCAATGACTACGACCGAGCCCGCCAGTTGATCGCGCCATAGCTCGATCGCGGCGGCGCTCCGGGTCGTCTGAAGTCGCTCAGCCAACGCAGCTGTTCGCGCGTCACGCAACGTGCAAACCACCTGATTCTCGACTGGCAGCCTGTGGCGCGTAATGCCGTTTGCCACCATATTTGCGTCACAGAGAATGGGAGCGCCGGCGCGCAGGGCCTGGGTTCCGATCTGCGCGGCGTCCGGCGAAGCGAGAACCAGATGCGGGAGATCAGTCATGCCGCAAGCGTGGATCATCCGAACGACTACGCGACTGAGATCGGTTGAAAATGCCGAAAGGTCAGATTCTCTTCGAATGATCGCGAACGATTCCTTATAGATAGCTGTACTATCCTTCGTGTAGTTCATGAGGGCGTGACCTGAGAGACGATATCTTTGCGCTCCGCGAGAATTCGGCTGATGGCAGTGAGTGGTGAACAAGGTTCGGGAATGGCCTGTCCGTTGATCCGAAGAAGGTAGCCGGATGGTATACCAATGAGTTCAGCCGTTGCACCTTTTCGCATTGCGCACTGCTTTTCGCATCCGGAGAAATTGACTGTCCAACCGGGAAGAACGGTTTGTCCCGCGAGATGCCACGCCAGCATTGCGGCGTCGTTGCGAGCATCGGCAAGTGACGCCTCGCAGCCTCCAAGTCCCGCGCAGGCCGCAATCCCCTGGAAGCCGCTTCGTCCGTCGAGATAAAGGCCGACGGAACTCAGTTGGGCGGTCACGGCTGCGGTACTTCCTAGAGGAACGGCTCCCAGCACAACGCCGCGCCACGGGGCAAGCCGAAGGTCTGCCTCGGACTCTGCTGCCAATTCCGAAAGTCGCTGGACTTGTTGCGACGTGAGCCGCCCGAGAGGGATTGCTGGAATGATGTTCCTCTGGCCTTGCTGAACCGCCTCATAAACTCCGAGAGGAGAAAACATCACGGCGCTCGGAAGACCCGGGTTCAACGAGGGTGTCAGAAGAGGCGAGAGCATCTGGAGGATGCTCTCCATCATGCGTGATGTAGCAAGAAGGCTTTTGCCACGAACCGGGAGTTCATACCGTTTGGCGAGGAGGATGCACGACCTGGCGGCCCTCAGAAGACATTCCACAGCTTGGTCAAGCGAGACCGCATACCCCGTATCCATTCCGCCTAGAAAAAACTGAAAGAGCGCTGGCCGACTGGATTCGGGAATGGCTCGCAGGGCAACGTCATCCTGTTCGCGACTGAAGAGCAAGCTGCTCCCATAGATCCCGAAGCTAAACTTTGGGTGGAGATCGAGGAAATCGTTGTCCGCGATGAGGCGCGTATCAAGATCACGTATGAGCGATCGCGTGTCAATCGACTCCTCGGGGTCAAGACCCGCCAACGGGCTTGTGCAGATGTTGCGAACGCGGTCATGCTGCCGCGATGGTAGGAGCTTTATGGACTCTAACGCAGCAGCTATCTCGTGGAGGCGGGACTCCTGAATCGCACGCAGTTGCAGATTGCTCCTCGAAGTTATCTCAACATATCCATCCGCAAAGGCGGAGGATAAAGCGGCAATGGTGCTGAGTTGACGGGCATTAATGAAGCCGCCCGGAATCCTGATTCGGATCAGCATACCGTCCTTCGCAGGCACCGCGTGGAGAATGCCGGGGCAGAGGTTGTCTCCTACCTTCATGATTCCTTCTTCTGAGTGATGCGGTGATGTGAGGGCATAGTGCGAATAAATATCTCTGGGCTTAGCAGGAACGCCTCATATATATGTTTCGATCGAGTTTTGGGGGAATGAGTCGCGGGTAACTCTGAGATTCGCCATGTCGATCCGGTGCGCATTCCTATTCTTCTAAGGCCTTCATCGCACTCCATCAGATTGCATAATTATCATTTGATATCCCTACTCCATCTTATCCACCTGGCTTAGTCCCATTTCCACATTGCTCCAGTTTCTAAAACCTTATGGGCCACGGTTGGGACAGTTCAAGAAACGGAGATTTACGTGCGCTCAGGGCCTGAGGGACTTCGTCCCTGACGCGAGACAAGGAGTGTCCCAGTCTTCGTGCTGCGCCTGTGCAGACCTTCGCTCTCGCTCGTCCTCCACTTCGTTCCGGATGGGAGATACCCCTCCCTTGCGCTTGCCGCGCCTGCTGGCGTGGGCCAGGGCCAAGGCGTGTTTGTGAGCAAACACAGCAAGGCCACTAAAAGCGAAGGAACCACAAAATCTGCGACAAATAGCTCCTCAAGCTATAGCTTACTTCGCCCCACAAGCAAAGCTCGCCGCATCCTTTACATCCCCGCCGCCCTTATACTTCGCCACCTGCGGATACGGGCACAGCGGCCGCGTCATCACCGGCTTATTGTCAGTCCCCAGCTTCACGGCAATCATTTCCCCTATAGGCTTCCCCGTCTCCACCCACTCCTGCAAATCCGCCAGCGCGCCTGTCCCCTGCCCCTTCGCGCTTGGAGCGCCCAACTGCCCAAACAGATTCGCCCCCGGCCCGCCAATGCAGTGCTCCATCCCCGGCACCATATACAGCCGCGCAAAGCTCGCCACCTTCTTCTCGCCCATCATCTTCTGCACACTCTCGTAGTACGCAATCGAATTCAGCGGAGAGATCGCCGGATCGTCCCACCCGTGATACATCACAAGCTTCCCGCCCCGCGCCGCAAATGCCGTCAGGTCCGGATTCACCGAATTTACATCCTTCCCCGTCTTTGCCTCCGCCATCTGCAGCGCTGCATCAACATCCGCCGTCAAGGGGTTCCACTTCGGGTCGTCAAAAACCATATAGCGGAAGTAGTTCTGCATATAGAACACACCGCTCCCGCTCCCCGCCGAAGACCCCAACACCCACGTCGCCCAGCTCGTCCACTCATCCCCCGGCATATATCCCGGAAAGAGCGAATGCCCCTTTGCATCCACGCCGCCCGCATAGAGCTTCCGTACTGAGCTGACTTGCTTCTCCGTCAGGCACTCCCGCGAATCTTTACCTTTGCACAGCAACACCACCGGATTGAAGTGGCACGCCCGCGGATCGTTCAGCACCCCGTCCTTCACCCCATCCTGCGCATCGCACTGCTCCAGCACCGCCTTGGTAATCGCGGGCAGCTTCATCGAGCTCACATACGCCTCCGGATCGACAACTACCTTCGTGATATCCAGACCGCTGCTCAGCATCCTGGTCCAGTTATTCGCCGGAGCACCCGCCAGTATCCCGTCATAATCCTCCGGAAACCGCTGCGCCTCCATCAACGCCTCGCGTCCGCCATCGCTGCACGAGTCGAAGTAGCTCTTCTTCGCTCCATCGCCGTAGTACGCGGCAATCACCGCCTTCGCAGCCACTGCCGTCAGGTGCAGCCCTCTCCAGCCAAAATCAGCGATCTTTTCCGGATGCTTATAGGCCCAGCTCGCATCCTCCGCCTGTCCCTCATGGCCCGTATCCGTGCCCGCCGTCGCATATCCCTGCTTCAGCGCGCCACCCATCTGCTCATAGCCAATTGATCCGGCAAAGCCACCGTTCCCTACACCCAGCAATCGCCCATTCCAGCCGGAAGCAGGCATCCAGACTTCAAACCTGATGTTTGAATCCGCTGTCGGCCGCAGCACACCCGCCACCCTGCAGAACTCCGGTACCTCGCCGCGCAGCGGCTGTCCATACGGACTCACAAACCGACCCGCCTCCATCACTGCGGCCATCGTGATCTCGCCCTGTGGCAGCTTCAGGTTCGTTAATCCAGCACAATCCGCAGCTCGCAACATCACCGGCGCGCTCACCATCACTCCTACCAGCAATCCAGCTACTATGTTCCGCATATGATCTTCCCCGATCCCTACATTCTAGATTTCCTTAATCTCTCCGATAGCTAGCGAACGGGACTTAGAAACCGATATTCTTCGCGACATTGAAGACTTTCTGCTGGAGTTTCATTACCGTCGGAAACGAATGGTGATCGACGGCGAGGACCACACCCTTGATTTGCTCTTCTGTGATCGTCGTCTACGGCGGCTGGTCGCGGTCGAACTGAAACTCGGCAAGTTCAAAGCTGCCTATAAGGGACCGGAAATCTACTGCGCTGGCTGAAAAAAAACGAACAGGAATCCACTGGGGAGTCGCCGCTCGGATTGATCCTATGCGCGGAAGGAGGATATGAAAGCATCGCCCTACTTCGATTGGACCAGGCTGGCATCCGAGTCGGTATCTCAGTATCCCAGCCGGGTGGTTATCTCCGAGGCAAAAGGGGATCTGAGCCTCAGTGCGGTTAGGTTTTGTTACGAGAGCTGCAGCCCAGAGGCAGCGCGGATTACAGAAGTACATCTGCCCGTCCGCTTCACGAACGAGGCAGCAGTCTGTCGGCACCTCGGCCATATCGTAAGAACAAATACGGCGCCGGCGTCCGGGTTGGACAGAAGTGGTAGCCATCGGTAGATATGTTCAGTTTACTTTGCAGCCAAGGAAGTGCGACCCCCTCTACGTCATAGAGGAGAACGAACCTTAGAGACAAAGGTAAGGGGAATTCTCCGAATGATATCGCATCACGAGTCGGGTTATTCTAGGTCCCCATGATGCAGTCTCCTCCACCCGCCCCGATGACACGATTTCACCTCCACGCTCGAGGCGTTGTGCAGGGAGTAGGCTTTAGGCCCTTCGTTTACAAGCTTGCCACATCGCTCAACCTGACCGGCTTCGTCTTTAATTCTTCTTCAGGTGTGACGATTGAAATCGAAGGTAGCTCCGAGACAATTTGCACATTCATCGATAGCCTAAAAACTGATCTTCCACGGCTCGCAACGATTCTCGACCTTACCGCCAATGAAATCCCGCCTATGGGTGGCATCAGCTTCGAAATTTTGGAGAGCCGAGAGGAGTTGGGCGAGTCGGCGCTAGTCCCTCCAGACGCCGGTACCTGTGACGCCTGCTGGCGCGACTTCGGAGATTCTTCCAATCGCCGTTTTGGCTATCCATTCACAAACTGCACACACTGTGGTCCGCGCTACACCATCCTTCGCGACATCCCCTATGACCGTGCGAAGACGACGATGTCTGATTTCCTAATGTGTGAAGCCTGCAAGGATGAGTACGATGATCCCGCCGATCGCCGCTTCCACGCTCAGCCGAATGCCTGCACGGTCTGTGGGCCGTCGCTGTGTCTTGTCCCCACTGGTTCGATACCCTCAGACTGTTCCTTTACCGAAAAGGATCAGTTTCCTGGAATCCAGATGGCAAGGCAGCTTCTGCGGGAGGGCAAGATCCTGGCCATCAAAGGGCTCGGCGGCTTTCTGTTCGCTTGCGATGCGAGCAATAACGCTGCTGTTGCGGAGCTACGCAGACGCAAACGCCGTCCGCTGAAGCCCTTCGCTTTAATGGTCCGCGACCTGCAAGGAATCCGAAACATATGTTCGGTGACACCCGAGGATGAAGCCGCACTGCAACCTCCGCGCAGACCGATCGTAATTCTGCCGCGATGGTCTTCCGACAACTCGATAGCAAACGGTCTGTCAGACCTCATCGCTCCCGGAAATAACACCCTGGGCGTCATGCTCCCCTATACACCGCTGCATTACCTGCTCTTCAGCGACTCGCCAGAATCACCCTCAGACTTTGCCGCACTCGTCATGACCAGTGGCAATCTCAGCGAGGAGCCTATCGTTGTTTCGAACACCGAAGCGCTCCTGCGACTCTCGGGCATCGCCGATTGGTTCCTGCTGCACAACCGCGATATTGCCACACGAGTGGACGATTCCGTGGTGCGAATATTTGAGCGCCGTGAGCGCGTGCTGCGACGCTCCCGCGGTTTTGTTCCGCAAACCATCGCTTTGGATATCGAAACGGAACAGGTCCTGGCGATTGGGGCTGAACTGAAAAATACGTTCTGCCTCACTCGGGGGCGCCACGCCATCCTGAGTCAACACATCGGCGACCTCGAAAACTATGAAACCCAGCAATTTTTCGAAGAGACTCTGAAAAAGATGACCCATCTCTTTAAGGTTTCGCCCAAGGCTATTGCACACGATTTGCATCCCGGCTACCGAAGCACGCGGATGGCGCTCAACTCCAGCATCGACCATAGGTTTGCGGTGCAGCATCATCATGCCCACATCGTTAGTTGCATGGCAGAAAATCACCTCGACGGAAAGGTCATCGGAGTAGCAATGGACGGCACCGGCCTCGGTTCCGATGGAACAGTCTGGGGTGGAGAATTCCTCGTAGCTCATCTCGCCGGCTTCGAGCGCAGCGGCCACATCCGAGCGGTGCCGCTGCCAGGCGGTGATGCAGCGATCCGTCAACCTTGGCGCATGGCGCTGAGCTACCTTCGAGATTCTTTTGGGACTAAAATTCCAGACAATATCGCGTGTTTCCGGGCAGTCCCCGCCCCTCAGTTCAGACTGGTGGACACGATGCTTTCGCGCAGTATTCAGACCGTGCAAACTTCCTCGTGCGGACGCCTTTTCGACGCGGTAGCGGCACTATTGGGGATGGGTTCTGATGTCACCTTCGAAGGCCAGGCAGCTATTGCATTGGAAATGGCGGCAGACCCAAGTATTACGAATCGCTACGCCTTTGATCTGCAGGAAGGTGAATTAACCGTGATCGATCTTCGCCAAACCATTTCGACCATCGTTAGGGATGTCGCTCGGAACAGGCCGGCTAGCGAGATCTCCGCGTGCTTCCATAACACGCTCAGTACTGCCATCGTCGAGGTCTGCAATCGCATTCGCAAGAGTTGCGGACTAGACCGGGTTTGCCTCAGTGGAGGCGTGTTTCAAAATCACCTTCTTCTAGAGCTTACGGCCTCGAAGTTGCGGCATTTGGGGTTTGGAGTATTCTTACACGCGACGGTGCCCGCGAACGACGGCGGGATTGCGCTGGGTCAAGCCGTCATTGCGAATGAGCTTTTGCGCCTAGGAGACTGATATGTGCCTGGCCATTCCCGGAAAAGTAGTGGAGACTTACGATCAGCGTGGCCTCCGAATGGCCAAGGTACAGTTCGGCGGCATCGTTCGCGAGGCATGCCTGGAATACGTGCCGGAGACACAGGTGGGCCAGTATGTCTTGGTACACGTCGGATTCGCTATCAGCCGAGTTGATGAGGCAGAAGCCGAACGCACCTACCAGGCGCTTCGGGATCTTGATCAACTTACGGAACTCGAGGCACCGGTGGTCGATGAAATTGCCGAGACGGATGAGCCACCCCATCCACCCTGGATGATGAACGCAGGAGGTACTCGCCAATGAAATACCTCGATGAATATCGCAACGGAGATATCGCGGCGCGCATTGTCGCCGAGATGCGCCGGGTACAGACTCGCCCTTGGGTTTTGATGGAGGTGTGTGGCGGCCAGACACATTCGATCGTCAAACACGGACTAGATCACCTACTGCCGGATGGCATCGAATTGGTCCACGGACCGGGTTGTCCAGTCTGCGTTACCCCACTCGATATGATTGACAAGGCACACGCCATCGCCCGCTTACCCCATGTCATCTTTTGCTCATTCGGCGATATGTTACGTGTGCCTGGATCCGACGGCGACCTGTTCACGATCAAATCGCTCGGCAGCGATATTCGTATCGTGTACTCACCCCTCGACTGTTTGAAGATTGCACGTGCCAATCCGGACAAGCAAGTCGTCTTCTTCGCTATCGGCTTTGAAACCACAGCACCCGCCAATGCGATGCTGGCGTGGCGAGCCCATGAAGAGCAGGTGAACAATCTTTCTCTGCTCGTCTCGCACGTCCTGGTGCCGCCTGCTCTCGAAGCCATCCTCAGCGCCTCAGGCAATCGGGTGCAAGGCTTCCTGGGTCCGGGCCACGTCTGCGCCGTCATGGGATATAGCGAATACGATCCCATCAGTGCCCGCTATCATGTACCCATCGTCATCACGGGCTTCGAGCCGATCGATATTCTCGAAGGAACCCTAATGACGCTCAAGCAGCTGGAGGAAGGCCGCGCCACAGTCGAAAATCAGTATTCCCGTGTTCTGAATCGCAAAGGTAATCTTCCGGCACAACAACTGATCAGCAAAGTGTTCGAAGTTGGAGAACGAAAGTGGCGAGGCATCGGCAGCATTCCGATGAGCGGCTACCATCTGCGAGACGAGTTTTTCCATCACGACGCCGAAAAACTCTTCGATGTGGCGGAGATCGCCACGATGGAACCCGAGATATGTATTAGCGGCGAAATCCTTCGCGGGATCAAAAAACCCCACGATTGTCCGGCTTTTGGAACCCTCTGCACCCCGCAGCATCCGCTCGGCGCTACGATGGTCTCGGCTGAAGGAGCGTGTGCCGCATACTACGCCTATGGCCGCCATTTGAATCCGCAAACCTCCGACAAGCTCCAACAGATCGCTCCCGGATCCAGCCCATACAACACCACTGTCCAACCTCGAGAAAAACCCGAATACCCTCATGCCAGCCGCTGAAGACGATCTCAAGAAGAAGGATGCAGGCGAAAATCTGACGCCCTTCGGTATCTGCCCGATACCGATCTTCGAACACAAGCGTATCGTTCTTGGACACGGTAGTGGTGGCAAGCTTACCGCTGACCTTATCGAGAAGATCTTTCTCCCGGCTTTTCACAATCCCACGCTCGACAAGCTCGACGATCAGGCCGTAATCTCCATCGGTGGCGCACGGCTCGCGTTCACGACTGACTCTTTCGTAGTCACGCCGATCTTCTTCCCTGGTGGAGATATCGGTCGGCTCGCGATTCACGGGACGGTAAATGACCTGGCGATGAGCGGAGCTCGCCCGCTCTACCTCTCGGCCGCGTTCATTCTCGAAGAGGGCTTAGCGACCGACGACCTACGCCGGATCGTCGAATCCATGAGAGCCGCAGCAGCCGAGGCTGGCGTGCAGCTTGTCACCGGCGACACCAAGGTCGTCAATCGCGGCAAGGGCGACCAGATCTTCATCACCACAACTGGCATCGGTGTAATCGAGCATGACATCAACATCTCGACCGATCGTGCCCGTCCTGGAGACAAGATTATTCTCAGCGGCTACATTGGCGATCACGGCATGACGATCATGAGTCAGCGCGAGGGTCTGGAATTCGAGAGCGCTATCGAGAGCGACTGTGCACCGCTCCACGGTCTTGTCACGGCCATGCTCGCGACAGAATCCTCTGTAAGCGGTTTCATCCACACGCTGCGAGACCCAACACGCGGTGGCGTTGCGACCACTCTCAACGAGATCGCCAAAAACGCAAATGTCGGTATAGTGCTGGATGAGAACGCGATCCCCGTGCGTGAGTCAGTCAAGGGCGCCTGCGAAGTGCTGGGCCTTGACCCCCTCTACGTCGCGAACGAAGGTAAGTTGATTGCCCTCGTCACCCGCGAGATGGCAAATGTCGTACTCGAACAGATGCGTCAACATCCTCTTGGCCAGGACGCTGCCATCATCGGTGAGGTCGTCCAAACCCATCCGGGGATGGTCTTGATGAAGACCGAAATCGGCGGCACACGCGTGCTCGATGTGATGTTCGGCGAACAGCTTCCTCGCATCTGCTGATGTCGCGTCAGTAGCCTCTCCTGGATCGAACGATGCGCTCGACTATGAAATAGCTCGGCTCGGAACTCCTGTGAATGTGCAGGTTTATGCGTTTGACAGCCCGCTTCCGATAGGCGTACCGTCTCTGCCATTCGAGCCTGCGTATTTGTCGCGGGCTATAAGGCCAGAGTCGACACTCGACTCCACGAAGGTGACAGGCTTGCCCTGCTTCTACCATTCCGCCTCCCAAAATCTTAGTTCGCAGTTCCTGTGTTCCGAAGCCCTTCCTCACGGTCGCCGGGTCGCGATCGTTTTAAAATCTCGACTGCGAATAGCCTCGCCGAGCGAAATCATGCCCCAGGCTCAAGGAGAATCCAATGGTTGAACCATTGAGCAAAATCACCAGACCGTCCCCCATATCCGATGTCCACATCCTCTGGATCACTGCGGGCCTCAGCTGCGATGGAGATAGCGTCTCTGTCACGGCTGCGGAACAGCCTTCGATCGAAGATGTTCTTATGGGTGCCATTCCTGGCCTACCCAAAGTTCATCTTCACAATCCGGTACTCGCATACGAGAACGGCGATGAGTTCATGCAGTTTTTCTACGACGCCGAGAAAGGTCTCATCGATCCTTTTGTCCTCGTAGTCGAAGGCTCCATCCCCAACGAGAAGATCAAGCAAGAGGGCTACTGGGCGGCCATGGGGACCAATCATGACACCGGTCAACCCATCACAACCTGTGAGTGGATCGACCGCCTTGCCCCTAAGGCTCTGGCTGTCATCGGTGCCGGCACATGCGCCACCTACGGCGGTATTCATGCCATGGCCGGGAATCCCACAGGAGCCATGGGTCTCGCCGACTACCTCGGTTGGGATTGGCGCTCCAAAGCCGGCCTGCCCATCGTCAACGTTCCTGGCTGCCCCGTGCAACCCGACAATTTCATGGAGACCGTACTTTACCTCCTCTATCAGGTCGCTGGACTGGCTCCGATGATTCCGCTCGACAAACAGCTTCGTCCCACCTGGCTATTCGGCAAAACAGTCCACGAAGGCTGCGATCGCGGCTCCTACTACGAGCAGGGCGACTTCGCTACTGAATACGGCTCTTCAAAATGTCTCGTCAAACTCGGCTGTTGGGGCCCAGTCGTAGATTGCAATGTCACCAAACGCGGCTGGATGCGCGGCATCGGAGGCTGTCCCAATGTCGGAGGGATCTGCATCGGTTGCACGATGCCCGGCTTCCCAGATAAGTTCATGCCCTTCATGGACGAACCTCCCGGAGGCATGCTCTCGTCCACGGTTGCCAGCAGCTATGGACGAATGATCCGCGCGCTCCGCGGCATCACCAACGCCACCGTCAATAAAGAACCGAAGTGGCGTCACAATCGCCCAGAGCTCACCACTGGTTATCGTCCAGACAGTTCTAACGCACTCTAATTGCTCGAGAGAGGACCAAGCTCATGGCAACGTTTCCCGATACCATCCCTGAACTCGAGGATAAGCAACGCAATCTCGTCGAGATGAACTGGGATCCCATCACTCGCATCGTCGGTAGTCTTGGAATCTTCACCAAAATCGACTTCGCCAACAAGACAGTCGCCGAATGCCACAGCACCTCGTCCATCTTTCGCGGCTACAGCATCTTCATGAAGGGCAAAGATCCGCGCGACGCGCACTTCATCACCAGTCGCATCTGCGGCATCTGCGGCGACAATCACGCCACCTGTGCCTGCTATGCACAGAACATGGCCTTCGGTGTTCGTCCTCCCGCACTTGCCGAATGGATTATCAACCTTGGCGAAGCAGCCGAGTACATGTTCGACCACAACATCTTCCAGGACAATCTCGTTGGTGTCGACTTCTGCGAGCAGATGGTCAAGGAAACCAATCCGAATGTTTGGGAAAAAGCCCAGCACACGCCATCGCCGAATGCCGACAAGCATGGCTATCGCATGATCTCCGACATCATGACCGCGCTCAATCCCTTCACCGGCACCTTCTACCGAGAAACCCTCGCCATGAGCCGCATGACGCGCGAGATGTTCTGCCTCATGGAAGGACGCCACGTCCACCCATCGACTCTCTACCCCGGCGGAGTGGGAACCGTAGCCACCATTCAACTCTTCACCGACTACCTTGTACGCCTCATGAAATACGTCGAATTCATGAAGAAGGTTGTGCCGTTGCACGACGATCTCTTCGACTTCTTCTACGACGCGCTGCCCGGCTATGAGGAGGTCGGTCGTCGTCGCATCCTGCTCGGCTGCTGGGGTTCCTATAACGATCCCGACTATTGCGACTACGAGTACAAGAACATGGCTGAGTGGGGACGCAAGATGTTCGTCACTCCCGGTGTCATCGTCGATGGCGAACTCGTCACCAACTCGCTGGTCGACATCAATCTCAACATTCGTATTCTGCTCGGCAGTTCCTACTACGGCGACTGGCAGGGCCAGGAAACCTTCGTGGCTCGCGACCCGCTTGGAAATCCTGTCGACAAGCGTCATCCCTGGAACCAGACCACCATTCCGCGTCCCCAGAAACGCGACTTCAAAGGCAACTACACCTGGGTCATGTCTCCACGCTGGCTCGATCAGCGCACCGGCGACCACCTTGCTCTCGATACGGGTGGTGGCCCCATCGCTCGTCTCTGGTCGACGGCGCTCTCGGGCTTGGTAGACATCGGATACGTCCAGGCCACCGGGCACAGTGTCAAAATTAACCTCCCCAAAACCGCCCTCCTACCTGAGACTGAGTTCGAATGGCATATCCCCAAGTGGTCGAACACCCTCGAACGTGATCGAGCCCGCACCTACTTCCAGGCCTACGCCGCTGCTACAGCATTGCACTTTGTTGAGAAGGCACTCGCCGAACTAAACGCAGGCCGAACCGCGACCTGGACTGACTTCAAAGTCCCGGAAGAGGCAATAGGCTGCGGGTTCCACGAGGCCGTTCGTGGTGTCCTTTCCCACCACGTCGTCATCCGTGAGGGAAAGATCGCGAACTATCATCCGTATCCGCCTACCCCTTGGAATGCCAATCCCCGCGACACGTACGGAACTCCCGGCCCCTACGAAGACGCGGTCCAGAACACGCCGCTCTTTGAGGAGAACGGGCCCGACAAATTCAAAGGGATCGACATCATGCGCACAGTTCGCAGCTTCGATCCATGTCTACCCTGCGGCGTTCACATGTACCTCGGTGACGGAAAGATCCTCGAGACGCGCCACTCTCCGATGTTCGGCGTAGCGGGGCACGAATGATGGCGGCTGCATCCCAAACCGATATTCAATCTGAAGTCGTCAGCAACCTCGCGGCTCCACGGCGCGGTGAGTTCCGACTTCAGACCGAGCGAGTTGAAAAACTCGCCGCACGCCTCGAAAGCGCAGGCGACCCAGAGACCAGGGCCACTGCACTCGATCTCGTACAGTCGGTCATCGAGCTGCACGGCGCGGCCCTGCAGTGCCTGGTCGACTCACTCATGCAGACACCAGCAGGACAACAAGCCCTGAACGAATCGTTGGAGAACGACCTGATATCAAGCATGCTTCTACTGCACAACCTTCACCCGGACGACATTGAAACCCGCATACTAAGGGGCATCGAAAAAGCCCGTCCCTATCTCAGATCCCATGGCGGTGACGTAGAACTTGCCAGTGTCCGCGACGGCATCGTTCATCTGCGCCTCCACGGAACCTGCGGCAGCTGTCCTAGTTCCTCCATCACTCTGAAGAACGCCGTCGAAGACGCACTCTTCGAGGTAGCCCCCGACATCATCCAAATCGTCTCTGAGAACGCAGCCACCTCATCCGGCGGTCCTCAACTCATCACGATCAAATAAGGAGCCGCCATGGCCAAACAGGATTCACACTCCGACACTCCAGCTCGCATCCTCGGAATCCGCAAAGATGAGAGCCGCGCCACGCCGCTAGCGCAGCGTCCCACGCGCGCCGCGAAGGATGCCACTGGCATCAACCTAAAACAGCGCGGCCCCATCCATCCCAAGATGCCGCACATGCCACCTGCATAGCCTCGGGAGCCCCGAATGAACGAACTCCCCGAAGCCGAGCAGGAACGGACCCCAGCCCCATCGTTCCTGAGACAAGTCGTCCGACGGCGCGTCATTCCGGACAGCGGAGAACGATGTGAGCTTTGCAGCGCCGAACTGGCTTTCGTGCATCAGCATCTGCTCGATCCGCGCACACGCGAGATCGCCTGCTCCTGCGATGGTTGCGCCGTGCTATTTTGCGGGCAGCCTGGAGCTCACTACCTGCGCATTCCCCGCCGAATCCGCGTCCTCACCGACTTCGAGATGCAGAGCCTGCAATGGGAATCCCTCATGATTCCCATCAATCTGGCCTTCTTCTACTACGACACCGCGGCCGGCAAGATGATGGCCATGTATCCCAGCCCCGCCGGAGCTATCGAGTCACTCTTAAGCCTGGAATCCTGGACCGAAATAACGGCCGAGCATCCTTCCCTCCAAAAGATGGAGCCCGACGTCGAAACATTTCTCGTCAACCGCGTCGGTGCTGCCCACGAGTACTACATCGTACCCATTGACGAGTGCTTGCATCTCGTCGGCCTCATCCGAATGCACTGGCGTGGCATCTCTGGCGGAGCTGAAGTCTGGAAGCACATCCATGAGTTCTTCGCGAACCTGCAAGCCCGCGGCACCGATGTAAAAGAGTCTGTTGCGAACCAACCGCCGGAGTCCATTCATGCCTGAGCTCCACTTTCAAATCGAGGGCGCCGAAGCGGTTCCGCACGCAGCTACGCCCTTGATCGCTCTCAAGCTGCGCATTACCAACTTCCCCACCACCGAAACGATTCACGCGATCACCCTCCGCTGCCAGGTCCAGATCGAACCCGCCAAACGCCGGTACGTCGCCAAGGAACAAGACAAGCTCCTCGACCTATTCGGAACACCCGAGCGCTGGGCCCGCACCGTCAAACCTTTGCTTTGGATGAACACCAGCGTTGCAGTTCCGCGCTTCACCCGCGAACTGCTGGTGGATCTTGAACTTCCCTGCACCTTCGACTTCAATGTCGCGGCCACCAAGTACTTCCACGCCCTCGACTTAGGAGACATCCCGGTCGCCATCATGTTCAGCG
>Ga0193742_1001330_pt1 | contig 14994 bp, 17 predicted proteins | sample L2c1metaG_FD_165511 | JGI IMG/M metagenome (GOLD analysis project Ga0193742, IMG submission 165511) | Soil microbial communities from a riparian zone of the East river system, Colorado, United States - L2c1 | ecosystem: Environmental > Terrestrial > Soil > Riparian zone | place: USA: East River... | reverse complement strand
GTGGGTGATGTCCGCGGTGATCGACTTGATCCGCGAGAACGGGCTCTTGCGCACCTTGCCGAGGACCTCGGAGACCCACTCGGTCCGACGCTTGTCGAATTCGGGGGTGTCCGTGATCGTCCGCGCGTCCGGGAAGAGGACGTCGATGTTCTCGATGCCGTGCTTGAAGGCGTAGTCCTCCACCGCCTCCTTCAGCGAGCCGCGCTTGACCGCGTCCGCGGCGATGCCGCGCATGGCGTCGTGCGACAGCACCTTCCGAGGCTCGCCCTTGGCGGCTTCGTTCGCCTGCTCGAAGACGTTGCGTCCGCTCATCTCGTTCTCGTCCTTGTCCTTGTGGGTGATGACCTCCTCCGAAGCGGAGGTGTTGGTCTCGGTCTCGGTGGTGGTGTTGTTGGGGATGGCGGTGCTCTCCAGAGCTGCGCCCACCATGTAGTGAACGACCTCCTGCTGCTCCGGGGTCATCGTCTCGAAGACATCCTGGACGGTCGGGTCGTCGTTGCCCGTCTCCGTCTCCGTCTCGGTCGTTTCCGTCTCGACGGTGGAGCCGTCGGCGTGCTCGAGTTCGAGGCCGGTGTAGATGATCGCCTCATCCACGTGAACCTCGACCTCTCCGTCGGCGTGCGCGATCTCGATGTTGTCGATCAGGGCACCGGGATTGGCACCCGCCAGGACGAGCGAGACCTCGCGGATGATGCCGTGAGAAACCTGCTTGGCCTTCTCCACGAGCGAGTTGGCGAAGATCGACAGCGCCGAGATGTCCTCGTGCTGCACCAGCGTCTTCGCGTTCTTGGCCTGCGCCGTCTCGTTGAAAAACCCGTAGACGTACATGCCGCCCTGATCCCGGTACTCCAGGATGCCGTGACCGAGAACGTTCTCGGGTGAACTGTGGCCATGCTGCCAGACCAGCGGAATCCGATCCCCATCGTGGTGCTCGAAAGCCCCGTTCAGGATCGTCCGCCCATCCGTGCACTTCAGGCCGTACTTCGTGGCCCAGCCACTGAAGTCAGGCTTCTTGGCCACAATGGCCGAGTGCATCAGGCTGTTCTCCGGCGAAGAGTCACCGAAGTCCAGTCGGCGGGACTTTTCTCCCATTTTGACTGTTCCTTTCGTCTTTTGGATCTTCGGCGCTCTTAGAGCGCAGCTAGCTTCTGTTTGGCGACTGCGATCTGCCCCTTCACCTTGGTGGCCAAAGCCTTGAGCTCAGAAACCGAAGAAGTCTTCGATTCCGGCTTCTTCTTAGAGAAGCTATCGCCGCCAGACTTGCCGCTGGCTTCCTTCGCCTTGTGCATCAGTTCTTGCTCGCTTTCGCGAACCGCTTTGGCCTTTTCAGCAGCAGACTTCGGCTTGTCCCGCTCCTTGGCCGCCCGCTCCTTCTTGGCTTTACCCTTCCGGTTCTCGCTGGCCGCCGCTTTCTCCTTCTCTCGTATCTTGGCTTCAAGCTGTGGCAACTTCTTCGAGAGGGACTGGATGCTGGCCGCGAGTTCCTTGCGCTGGGTGGTCTCGGCTCGGGTCTTACCCGTTCGCGGATCATCGGAAGAGCCTCGCTGTCGGCCCTTCCACTCGCGGGCCTTGATCGGGTCGTAGTTTGCCACCAGGTGTCGGAGTTCGACCTCGGTGGGTGATCGCATTACCCACCCGCCAATGCAGCGTCGATCTCAGCTTCTAAGGCCGCGAGACCGTGCGCCAGCGCGACCACGGCTGGGTCCGGTTCGTTCGTGATGTCTTCGGCTGTGGAATCCACCACCACTTCCCCGGCAGTGCCCTGAGGCATGTTGGCGTTGATCAGCGCGTCGGCCCTAGCTTCGGGTCGAGGCTTCATACCGATGCCCTGTCGGATCTCGTTCGACGAGACGACCTCGTTGCGCGCCAGAACGTCGGCGATCTTGGCCAGGCCGCTTTCGCCGCCCAGCGGAAGAAACTTGAACGGGTCTCGGAAGTACATGATTGACTGGCCTTGCGTGCGCGCGGTCTTCGTAAGGAAGACCCGGATCATGGCCTCCACGATTGCGTCGAGAATCGGCTCGATCGTGCGGGCGTAGTAGTTCAGCATGACCTTCTCGTCAGCCGTGCCGTTCATGATCTCAGCCGTGATACCTAGCTCGCCGTAGAGCTGCGTCTTGAGCTCCTGGATCTGCGGCAGCAGATTGTTCTCCACCGCACGGTTCAGCTGAACGATTTTCTCGGTGCCATCCGTGTAAGCGATGCCGTACTGACTACCCGTCAGCTGGAACTCGATGTCCTTGCGCCGTTGCTCGGCCTGCTGACGACGCGCCTCCGACTTGATCACGTACGGCAACTGAATGATCATGTCGAGCTTGCCCGAAGACGATTTCTCATCCACCTCGTCCAGCAAGTTGAGCTTGCGGATGAGGCGCTGAAGCGTCGAATTCGGCTCGTTCATCACCGAGTACAGCGGATTCTCGATGATCGCCACCATCTTCTTCGGTAGCGTTATCTCCTCACGCATACCCCGAGCCTCGTTGTAGAGCGAGACCCGAACGTGCTTCGGGAACCACGACATAACTCGGCCGACCCGCATGGTCTTGATGTCAAAACCGCCCGATTCCTCCGGTGACAGCGTGGTATCCACCGGGACGATGCACGCGATACCTTCGTCCAGAATGGTCATGGCGATGTCCTGCCGGAACGCCCGACCTGCCTGATCTACATTGGCCTCGAGGGTCAGACAGCTGTCGAGACTGCTATCGATGTCTGCCAGGTACCGGTTTTGGTCGTCCATGCGAATGTGTCGCAAGGGTACCGCTGCCACGTCAATGCCGATTCGGGTGTAGATCGAGGAGATGATCGATCGCTCGTTCGAGAAGCGCGGACGGAGTCGATCGGGGCGCCCGCCGAAATAAGACCCGCCTCCGCCGACGAGATCAATCGGTCGATTCCTTGCACTGTCGCTATCGGTGAACGCGTTCCAGGCATGCTTCAGCCGGGCTCCGAACTTTGCCATACATCACCTCCTTTCTCATCCGATTCGTGGCCAGATCTGGCCGATGGTGGGCTCTAGGTAGCTACCCTCTGGATGGAGTGGCCCACCTAGGATGTAATACGGCGGATCGAGCGCCATATCTACATCAGGTGGCAGTAAATACTCATTCTCGACCGGGTCCTCGGTCAGGAATCCCCAGGCGATGGCTGGAGTTGGAAATCGGTTTGAGAGCGGATTTCCGACAAGGCCCTCGACATCGCCGGGTGACGTCACGAACAGATCGTCGATCAGACCCCCAAAAGGCAGAGCCCTAACAAGATCATCTGAGTCATGTACATATACCTCGATCTCGACCACGTTAGCGATTATGGCCATCAGGAACTCGCCACTCCGGTGTCCCAGATCAGACCGTCGGTGGGCAGATAGGGGACCCATAGGCGACCGTTGAGTACATAGGCGTCACCGAACGCTAACCCAGCAGGTGCTGTGCCGCCAGCGCGGAAGCGCTTGTGCTTCCCCAGTGCCCATCCGGTGTCCGCCGCTTGGGAGGGACCTTGGCCCATCTGGATCGTGATGGCCCGTTCCGCGACCGGACGCTGATTGCTCTGAAGCTTGTCGTTATACCTGAGATCAGTCGCGAACCCGAGGTTTAGGACCGTGAAATCGAAGGACAACGCATATTGTGTAACAGTGCCCGATGCGACGGCTGGATTGCGAGTGATCGCTCCAAGACTGAAACTGTTGCCGCAAATCTGGAGCGGCATCGTGATGGGAAGAACGGCGAGAGGGACGTACGTTCCGACATGGATGAATCCATTGGACGTTCCGTTGAAAGCCACCGTGAAGCCATCCTCGGCCACGGTGAGCCACCACTTCGTTGCTGTACCACTGGGGATCCAGAACTGAGACCTGGGAGTTCCGGGGTTCCCCGAAAATATCCCAGTACCCAGCACGGTGGTCGTTGGATGGCGACCTTCGCTGTCGTACAAAACACCCGCGGTGGCGCCATATGGCGCGACGGACGACATGACCTTACCGACAGTGTTGTAACCCTCAGACAGAGCGATCTCGAGCCTGCCGTTACCGAGGGTACGCCCCATGACGACGAAGAAGTCGGCAGGAAGACCAGACTCAGCGGCAAGACATTTGAACACGTACCAGCGAACACTACCTCCACTTGGGGTGAACTCCTCGACCAACTCCCATGCCGCATGCGCAACGACGTCATCGCGGATCTTCTCGGCCATAGCTAGGCCAACGGACCCGGCATCAGGTTGGTTGATGGTGCCTGTGGTGAAAATGATTGCCATGTCACTCCGTCCTGAAGTAGAAGTAGGTCACGAGGATAGTACCTACGCCAGAGTCGAGGTTTGTCACGGTGGTGAAGAACTCCGAGTCAAAGGCGTCCACCGAGGTAATATCGACAGCAGGACTCAGGATGAGCTCAAGCAGATTCGGAGTGGTGACCACCTCGAGAAGGCGGCCGTGATTTCCCATCGGCTTGACCCCGATGGACCGTCCAGCATCCGCATCCCGCATCGCTGCGGTGGGATACATGCGCACACGTGTGGGACGATTGGTTCTGATCTTGTAAAGACGCACCGACGGATATAGTTCAAGGACGTCCCGCTTCTCTTCCTGAGGATCGAGAAGTGTTCCGGAATGCTGCTCTTCTTCGTGACGAGCGAATCCGCCCCCCATCATTAGCGGTTCTCCCAGCTCGTTGAAAAGCTGTAGCTTTTCCGGAAGCGAGTTCGGATCAACCGGATCGCCAGTCACAAGGACGGCTTGCCGTATCATTTGCGAACGTACTCTCGCCATACAAGCCTCCTTTCTAGTTCGTGATCACGCGACGCCTTGAAGTACGAGTAGCCAGGGATTCACGGCGCCCATACTGACCACGCCTGTGCCTTGGTCGATCTTGATCGTGCCGTTCTCGACAGCAGTGTTGAGGCCCTCAATGCGAACGTAGTAGCGACCAACAGCAAAGGTAGCTGTGTAATCGTTACCAGTCGCCGTGATCTCCGCTCCAGTTGATCCGTTGTATACCTTCATGTAGCCGAGCGCATTGCTGTTCTTGTTGAGCGTGAGCGTACCTCCCGTAGTCACATCGAAGAAGAAATACGCGTAATTCGCTTCTCCGTCTGCGCACGCCCAATTCTTCAGGTCCGTGGCAAGGCGCGTATGGCCACGAGCGGCTGTATATCCAGAGGCTTGGAAACTGACGAGCCCTTCGACGTCGCCAGGAATATCCGTAGACTCTGCGGCTTCTTCGGAAGCAATCCAAAGTGCGTTCACGTGTCGAACAAGAGCATATCGAGGATACGCCTGAGCGACCCACGCACCTCGGAAATCGAAGCCAATTGGCGGATCAGCCCACTCTGCCTCGTAGTTGATTGCGCTGGTTTTATACAGCAGCTGCCCGAGAATTCCACCGACAGGAATACCAACTCCGCCTTCTCCTACTCCTGCCGGACCTTCTGGGCCTACGGGGCCAATCGGACCGACGTCACCCTTCTGAACCACCTTGTACCACGTCGCGGACGTGACAGGCGCTGTACCAGCAGGAATATCAGCCGATGCCCACCAGCTCTCGCCCTCGTAATAGACCGTGTCTCCGCGATCGTATGCGTCTCCCGAATTGTACAGACCACGGAACACAGCGATCGGACCTGGAGGTCCGTCAGGACCAATCGGACCGGCGTCACCCTTTTCGGCGATAACTTCCCAGCGATTCCCCACGTCCGCGCCAAACGTTGCTCCAGCGGTGAACGCGATCGTAGCCGAATACGGCGACGAACCGCTGTTGGGGACTGGGCCCGGGTTGCGATAACGAAACACGATGTAGTACAACCCAGGACTGACAGCACCCGCCACACGAGAATGGTAAAGTGGACCGAAGTCGTCGTTACCTGCCTGCATACTGCCATCTGGTCGCCAGAGTTCGAGATATCCGTCCATGGTCGGATCAACATAGTCAACATCGACCTGGATCTGACCTGCGGTCCCAATCGGGATACGAACGATCTCGACGTGGTACCCTCCTGCATCCACGGGATCTGTATCAGAGACCGTGCCGGTGCGAACGAGAGAGCTGGTATCCCACAAAAGAGATTCCATTCCCGCGATGCGTCCTGATCCCGGAATCACATGTTCGGGGGTACCAGGAGGGGGGGTATCCGAACCGACATCCATAAGTGCCCGATAGCTCGAGCCCCCATAGAACACAAGATCACGTTCGGTGTAGGTTTCGGTGGATGCCCATGTCCCACGCCAGTTGAGCCCCGGCCCGCCCCTAGCGGCCAGAAGCCCCCAGGTATCCGTATCAAGGCTAGGGTTGGGGTTGAGATCGCCCCCGAAAACCGGATCCTTCGCGGCCTTGGCCAGATATGTCGATCCTTCGAAAGTCACCAGGTCGTTCTCAGCGTATCCGGCAACGCCCGACCATTCGCCCTTCGGCACCAGGTTGATCGAGACCATCTTGTGCTCTTCATCGAACATCGCCAGGCGCTCCGGGACCTGGGTATCGTCGAACACAGGATCCTTGACCAGGATGACCTGTCGAGTCTTCTCAGAGCTGATTCGCGGCATTACTCGAAGGCCTCCTTGTTGGCTCTGAATGCGATGTAGGCGTCCATCATGGCCGCCACGTTGTCGATCTTCTCCTCTTGGCGCTTCTTCAGCAGTTTGCGGTTTCCGTTGGTGTCCTCCAGTGTGATGGCGTTACCCATGGCGAACGACATCAGAGACTGGTCGAAGATAAGGTGTCGATCTGCGGACAATTTCTTCAACTCACCGAGCGGCACGGATTCAGTCTTGGCACCCTGAATCACCTTCTCAATCCCGAACGGGCCGTTCTCGGCCTCCCAACGCTTGACGAACTCCTTGGCGTTGTACGGGTCGTAGCCGAAGCATCGCACGTCGTACTCGGACTTGATGATGAACTCGTCGAGATCGTCGTAGATCTCTTCCCAGTTCAGCACCGTGCCGCCCATCACGTGGAGGCTACCCTCCTTGGTAAACTCTTCGTACTTTTGACGCATTGCCGATTGCAGCAACATGAGCGTGCGCTCGGTGATGTAGCTCCGAGTCTTGATCCCGTAGCGCTCCCCGCCCAACGGAAAGAGGAAAGTGAACGCCCAGAAGTCGTCGCCTTGCGAAGCATCCATCCCCAGCCCACACGGCATTTGCCAGAAGTCGCGAACTCGATGCGGTATCGTCTCCTCGTAGGTGAAGAAGTACGTGTACCCCTCCATTGGGATACCGAAGCGCTTGGCGAGGATATCGTTGCGCGCGGCCGGAGCCTTCTCGGCCCGTTCGACGTCCAGCTGGTACGTCTCGTAGGTAACGGTCTGCCCGAGGTTCGGGTTCGCCTTCAACCACATCGCCGGATCGGACACTTCCTCCAATTCGTCCAGCTTGTAGTGCCAGATCGAGACATGTGGCGCTGAGTACTCGCCTTTGAGGATGTCCATTAGTTCCATTTTGATTGTGTCACCGGAACCGTTGCGGACGGTGCCCTCAGAAGAGATGGCGACGATCAGATAGTCGTCCAGTTTGGACGCGCCCTGTTCGACAGCGCCGATGACGTCCTCTCGAAGGTCGCCGGACAGCCACTCGTCAATAGTGGCGATCTTGGTACGAAGACCCTGAAGCTTGTTGATGGCCATCGGTCGAATTTCAAGCAGAGATCCGGTAAGAAAGTTCTCGATGCCCTTCTTGGTGGCCGCCAGCTTTTGCCGCAGCATCCGAGAGCCCGTCGTGTTCTGCATCGAACCCTCGGTGAGGAACTTGAACAACGGACCCCGAGTACGAGTTATGGCAGTGCGGATGGGTGACATGACCTCTTCCGCCTGCTTCATGGTCGGGGCCGTTGTTATCTGGTGTGTGGTCGATGTATCGACCGTCATGAAGTACGCTTGGATCAACGCAGCGAACATCGACTTGGCCGCACCTCGGGCCACGATGAGGTAGAACTTCTTGACCAGGCGGATCTTGATCGTCCGTGTCTCGTAATGACCACCGTGGTTGCCGTCCGAGGGGACGTAGACCGACCGGTCCACGAAGTAGTACCAGCCGAAGATCTGCTCGGCCCACAGTTTGAATGTGAACAGAAGGTGGAGGTCACTGCCCTCCGTCAGGGTCATCTCACCCTCACAGAAACGCAGAAAGCCCTCCACCGCCTGATCATCGTAGTAGATGTTGGGGTTCTTGATGAGCGAATCGATCCGGTTCATCTCCAGCGAGATCTCCCGGTTGACCGGAATCTCTCCGTGCATCACCGCGTGGCGGAACTGCCCGTAATACACCGGGACTGCCGTGTTGGACAGTGCCACGTACCCCCTCCTCTCTTACCGCGGATCTCCGTATCGGGCTTTGAGAGCATCGGCGGCGGAGAGGAACAACGCGAGAGTCGTCTGTGCGACCAGCACTCCTTCGCCCATGTCCAAACCGATCATGACAACCGGCTTATCAGCCTCCGTTCCGTGCCCCATCCCTCCGATGGTCACCGAGCCCTTGTGCTCGACCACCTCATACTCCCCATCTCGAAAGCCTTGACGCTCGAGGTCGGGAATGATGTGCAGCGCTTCCAAGTGCTCTCCTTTCTAGAACCCGAGTGCGACCTTTCTGGCGCCCTTCCCACCCTTCTTGACGCTCTTCTGTAAGATCTGCTGACTGCTTTGCTGACCCTGGCTCCTCAGCAGACCGCTAACGAACTTCTTGCCGCCGGAAGTGGTCAGCTGTTTCACCTGCTGTTCAAGCTGCAGACGATTGGCCACCTCCCGAAGTTCGTTGTTGGAGAGTGCCGCGGCGCCACTCTTGGACAACTTGACCCGAGCCTGGGCCACCTTGATGGCGTCGTCGCTGGCGGGATGGTTCTCCCCGCCCTCGGTCTTGACCTTGGTCTTGCGCTTCGCCCCGTGCGGAACGACCGACGTGGCCGAGGGAGCCACCGCAGTCGGCGGAGCCTTGCGCTGTCCCCAGCGCATACCCCTGATGCCATAGTGCTCGAGGATGAAGTCGGCACCGACGTCGACGGCGGACTGGGCCAGCGTCTTCTCGACCCGCTTGATGCTGGTGATGAAACCATCGTCATCCGTGAGAACTTCGACGAGAGTGACGTCCTCGTCACCTTCGGCGTGCTGGACCTTGCGACTGCTGACCTCCCAGTAGTGCTTCGAGGCAGGTAGCGCGCCGCCCGCGGCAGGCAGCTCGACTCCGCGTTCACGGATCGTGTACTGCCGGTCCCCAGTGGCGTTCGTCATCGAGTTGGCCGTCTTCTCCAGCCGCTTGACGTAGGCCTCCCGCACATCCTTGCGGTATGCCTTGGTACCGGGGTCTAGCGGATGCCGAAGCCGGTTCTTGAGTTTCGACGCCGTCTGATGCTCCGGCTTGGCCTTGATCGCGGGAAGATCCTTCGCGTGGAAGTCCTTGGACGCCGCATCGATGACCATATTGCGAGCCTTACCGCTCTCGACTCGGCTCTCGAAGTTGACATCCTTGACGAATCGGCTGGTCGCCCCGACTGCTCCGGCCGCCTTACGTACACCCCACTTCATGCCCTTGGTGCCGAAGTGCTCGAGGAACTCGGCACCGAGATCGGCGGTCTGGGCCATGGAGTCTTCGATCTTCTCCAATCCGGTGATAAATCCGTTGTCATCGCGTGTAATGCGGAACGTGACGAGAACCTGGTCAGCGTGCTGCACCGTTTCCTTCTTGCGCAACTTGACGAGATCGGTTCCTGGCACGTGGTGGGCCTCGTACTTCCCCGAAGGACTGGATCCGTAGTGATCGGCGAATTGCCTGGAGTACTCCGCGTTCATCTCCTTGAAGTACCCATCCATGTACTTCTGGTAAGTCGGCGAAGGATTATTCCAATCCTCCTTAGAGAAGTCATGGTCCTTCCACTTGTCGTTGAAATCCTTGGTGAACTTCTGATCGTCGAAACCGAAGCCCTTCGCCTTCTGGAAGTCCTTCTCCCACTTTTTGTCCTTCTGGAACGCCTGTCCCTCGACTTGGTTCTTCGCGACGTTCTCTCGAAGGCCGCGGTTCAGCAGGGCAACAGGACCGAGACCGACCAGGGCCGCTGTTTGCCCTTTAGTCATGTTGTTTTTCGGCTTCTCCACCACACTGGGAGTCTCGCTACGCACACCCCAGCGCATACCCTTCACACCGAAGTGGGTCAAGACTTCGTCCTTACGGGCGCGAATATCGCTCATGGCGACATCCATCGGGACGGACTCCAGAGCTTCCCACTCGTCCCAGTAGTCCTTGAGCAGAAACTCGGGACCCTCGAAGTTGTCGACCCACACGGCGATCTTGTTGAAGCCCACGTCGTAGAACCCGAAGTCCCGATCGGTTTCGTCGGGCTTGGCCGGGGTCTCCGGATACCCCAGCGTCAGATGCGGCTGCCACACGCCCTCGAATTGAGCAACCGAGTCATGAGCCGTCCGAATGTTGTCATCCTTCAGCAGCGCGACCCGGAAATCCCGGATCGCCTTGTAGTCGTAGCGGCCCTTCTTGAAGAAGAGCACGTCCGCCTTGGCTTCCCCCAGCTCACCACGACGATCCACCGGCAGATAGAACCGCCGAAGAGTCGTGTTGGCCGCATGTTCCACGAAGAGAACGATCTGGTCGAGGTTCGACACTTCGCCCGAATCACCCAAATGCAGCAGAGTGAGATGGGGGATCTTCTCGCTCGAGACCTTCCAAACGCGGTCATTCTCGTCAGGAATGGCCACGACGACGAGGTTACTCATGTAGACCTCCTTTCTTGTCACCTAACCAGATTATCCGGAAAGCCTTTGCGGTGCGAGCTGCACAAGGCGGGAACGTGACCGCATCCCGTCTACTGCTGTGTGGCTACCTTCGTGGCGCCACTTGAGCGTTTCACCCTTTGTCAACGCAATCGGTGTGGGGTAGAACCCGGCCACATCGGTGCGCGTCAGTGAGGTCGGGCCTCCTAGTAGAGCAGAAGGACCAGATGCGAATTCGGTGCAACCCAGGCGAGTCAGGATCGTGTTATTTAACCTCGTGACGTACAGCAAGTATTCCCATACACCAGATGAGCTAGGAACCACCCAGATTTCGGCCGAAATGGTGATGTCGTAGTAACCATTTTCTGGCACTACAAGCGACGGACCTCCCGGACCGAAGTCTGTTTGCGTGTAGTTCGCGGCCATCGTCTTGTTGATCTGGGCATAGTCGCCATTGGTGAGTTTGCGAGCAACACCTACGGCGACCCACTTATAGGCATCGGCGATCGACTCGTCGTACATCAGATCCCAATAGACCCCGGCAGCTACCTTGAGGCGGATGACACGGCCATTGACCAGCTCGGTGTTCGGAATAGACGTGACCACCTCGAATACTCCACCCTCACCCGCTGGCCCTTGAGGCCCTTGAATACCTTGAGGGCCCTCTGGACCAATATCGCCCGTTAGACCCTGAGGTCCTTGAAGTCCGTCTGCACCAGCAGCGCCGGTATCGCCCGTTAGACCCTGAGGTCCTTGAAGTCCGTCTGCACCAGCAGCGCCGGTATCGCCCTTGAGTCCTCTGGCACCGTCTAGACCTATTGGGCCTTCCGGACCTTCAAGTCCTTCGGGGCCGGGAGATCCAGCAGGACCCGTAAGCCCCCTAGGACCCTGAATGCCTTGAAGGCCCTGAGGTCCTTCCGGACCTTCTGGGCCTACGGGGCCAGGTAGACCGGTACCGTCGCCTCCTGTGGAATATGGAAGGTTGTTCCAGGGTGTCGTCCCGTCACCGATCTTCAGAAGACCGGTGTCGCGCTCGACTCCTGGTTCGCCAGCGGCGAGAATGATGTTGGTCGAAGCCCACCTCTCGGCAGTACCACGACGAAGCTTGAACGTAGTAGTAGTCACGGGCTTACACCTCCCCGCCGTCGAGGATCGGGGGTACACCAGACGGCGCTTCGTCTCCCGCTCCAGGCGGATCAGGATCGACCCACTCGGTCGCCTCTCGGTTGGTGTTGAGACGCCATTCCTGCTCCCGAAGCTGCTCCTTGGCAGCATCCAGCAAAAATGCCGACGTGGGTGGATCGAACAGCAGCTTCGCGCGCAGGAACACGCACGTCTTGACCTTGCTCAGCTTGATCAGGTCATTGGCGAGAAAATCCGCCCACACGGCTTCCTCGGCTTCGATGGCGAATCCGCCCACGGGTCCGACGCCCAGATCGGTGAGGGTGGAGAACGCCGAGTTGATGTAGGTGATGATGTCGAGATCGAACGACACGTCATCGGGGCCCACGCCCAGGACCTTCTTGGTGCTCTTCAGGATGCTCTGTTCCATTCTCCACCTCCTTTCATGATCGTCGGTGAACTACTACTTGTACTCGCCGCCACCGGTGCGCTCGTTGTGGATCTCTCGCTCTTCGGCGAGCTCGGCCTGACGCCACTCCTCGGCAGCGTGCTGATCGAGACCGGCGTTCTCCAGAGGATGATGCGTCGGCTGGTACGGCTCGGGAGCCGACTGATCCTCCATCGGCTGCTCCGGCGGATCCTGCGTCTGGTACTGCTCCATGGGAATCCCTCCTGGGACTGTTGTGATGCGGGAAAAGTGACGATCCATGGCGTCGCGTTCACTCTTGTCGAGCGGGTACCCGCTCATGACGACAGGATGGTCAAAAGGACTGCCCCCGAGATCTGGTGTTTCTTGCATCTCTACCCGTGTTTGACCGAGTAGTCCAAGATCGGGCGGGGATCGATGTTGCCGATCCCCTTCGACGTCGAACCGTTGTTATACATCAGGTGGATATGCCACGCGCGCGCGAAGCCCGCGAGGGCGATGACCTCGCCTGCCTGCAACACCTCGCCCACCTTGACGCGAGCGTGTTCGCAGTGACCGTAGCCGATGTGATGGCCCTTCTTGAACGGACCGACCGATTCAAGGACCTCGACCTGAACGATGCCGTCGCCGTCGCTGACCGGATGGCCGATGGACGGCTGTGCGCCGAGACCCCACCAGCCGAAGGCGCGAACGTCGATGACCTTGCACTTGACCATCGCATAGACCGCGGCGTTGGGATTGCAGATCACGTCGACCCCGTCGTGGATCCCGGGGTGGTAGCCCCAGGAATCGGCGAGAATCTTGGTGACCGGTTGATGGACCTTGGCCGGGGCCCACTGTTTCTTGAGCTTGGCCCGGTACTCCTGCGTGGTCTTGGCGTGGAAGCGCTTCGTCTCCGTGGTGTTGAGATCGCGATTGCGAATCTTGGACCGGAGGCTCGGCGTGACGCCAGCATCCATGAGGCGAAGCGAAATTCCACGCGCGCGCAGAAGCGCGGCGGAATAAGACCGAGTGTTAACGCCGTAGACGCCGTCGTGCTTGATCGGGCAGTTGATCTTGAGGTGTTTGAACTCCTTGTCGATCAGCTCCTGCCACGCCTTGACGTCGGATCCCTTCATGAGCTCCGACCCGACTTTGAATGTGCGAGTGGCGGTCATCATACTCTCCTCCTTCTTACCAGAGCTTCGTGTCCCCAGGTCGTCGTTCGACAAGCGGCTTGAGAATAAGGCTCTGGTCACCGTAGTGAATAGCGTTGTGGGTTCGGTGCGTGGTGGTGATCAAGTACTCCGGATCGAGAACCCATTCCTCACCCCGGATGAGATCATCGGGTGTAACCGGGTTCATGTGGTGAACCAACAACCGGCTGTGGATGTCGTAGCCAGGAACGCCAAGGTCGCAAGCGCCGTCTCGAAATACGACTGAGTCACGAACTTGGTGCCATTCACGAGATCGATAGAACTGCTGGTTGAGCCAACGATCGAAGCCGAAGGTGGTTTGACCGACTCCGCCCTGAAGCGAGAGATACTCGAAGCGCTCTTCGAAAGTCGACAGCCGACGAAGCTCCGAATACGTTCTGGTCTTCATTCGCCCGATTCGAGTTCAGGCGGTGGCCCGAGACCCGAGTACGAACGCATGGCTTCGAGGGCAGAGACATAGAGCTCCTCCACTCGCTTCTGGCCTTCGAGCTGTTCCTTCTTCACCTGCATCAGCTCGATCTCGTGTTCCATGCGCAGCTGCTCCATGCGCTCACGTCGAGAACCGGCTTTGAGGAAGTGGGTGATAACCTGCGACGACGCGGTCCCGCTGCGGATCTGATCCTCGGCCAAATCGTAAGCGGCGGACGACAGCTCGTCTTCGCGGGCTTCAGGAGTGCGCGCCGGTGGCCGTCGTTCGCGACCGTCATCAGACGACCGTTGTCTGGCCATTCATCAACACCCCTTTCGCTTGCGTTGAATTCGACCGAGTCTAGAGAGGGTTCTCCTTGAAGTAGTCGTCGATGGCTTGGTTGCTGTGTTCGGCAAGAGAGTCGAACGTTGAGGTCGCCGGAAGGAAACGCCGCAGTACCTTGATCGGCAACCACAACACCGCATCGAGGATCACGACTCCGGAGCTGTGATCTCTCTGGCGATGGCGGCGTTCGCCCAGAACATCGCCTCTTCCAGCTTTGTGATCGCAATCGACTGTTCCCGCGTCGGCGGGCCCGTCAGTCCGACGATCTCGACAGCCGCCCCGAGGAACACCGAACGAACCGCTCCGTGGCGTTCCACTGTGTCCTGCGTCTTTGGTGGGTGGTGATCGAAGCGTCGTGCCAGCGCGTCGTTGGTGAGATGCATGTTCTCCTCTTTCGAAGTTGGGGGGACGGATATGCTACTAGTACCCGCCCCCTCCCGATTCGACTAGGAGCTCGGGATGAGCTCCGCGTCTCGGAGGACGCCGAGCACGAGGTTGAGCTTGGCGACCACCGCGTCGTGTTCGGCCTTCGTCGGGGCGGCGCCGACGGCGACCACGGCGTTGGGGATGTGCACCTGGGTGCTGGTGCGACGAAGCTGGGCGTCGGTGGCCGAGGCATGCGCCGCCTCGTGCGGGACGTTGTCGTCTCCGATGGGAGTCATGACGATCCTTTCGTTGAATTTTTGAAGCGTGGTTCTGGGGGACCTATGACCTTCTTCAAGAGAGTTCAGAAGGCCTTTCCAAGGGGTGCCTTTCAGTTTGTTCCTAGAAAATGTCCCCCCGGGGGTATTTTTGGG
>Ga0193742_1001329_pt1 | contig 15002 bp, 14 predicted proteins | sample L2c1metaG_FD_165511 | JGI IMG/M metagenome (GOLD analysis project Ga0193742, IMG submission 165511) | Soil microbial communities from a riparian zone of the East river system, Colorado, United States - L2c1 | ecosystem: Environmental > Terrestrial > Soil > Riparian zone | place: USA: East River... | reverse complement strand
GGGTGTAGGTTCCGTCGACCGAACCCCAGCAGAGATGATCCGAGAGCCAGGGAGTGTTGGTGCGGCGGACGAGCGACTTGAGGCGGCGCAGATGTTCACGAGAGAGAGGTTCGGCTGAGCCGAAGTACATGGAGACGCCATGCTGCACGACGCGGTACTGGTCGAGGATGCTGTCGAGGACCGTGAGCGGACGGCCGCTATCAATCATGTAGTTCTCGGAGATGATCTCGAACCAGTCGACGACGGGCTTCTTCTCGAGGATGTGCCTGTAGTGCGGAACGCGCAGGCCAATGCCGACTCCATATTCGGTGAATGCGTTGAAGCGATTTGCGGGCATGGCATGATCCTCGGGCTGGGGGCCAGCGCTGTATCACTGTACGCAGCGATACAGCGCTTCCGATGTTGCTTTGTGTCCTAGTGTGTCTTGGAGCCGTCGGTCGCGCAGCCGCCCTTGCCCTTGCAGCTGTTCTTGCCCTTGCATCCGTTGTCGCCGGCCTTGCAGCCGCCCTGACCCTTGCAATCGTTCTTGCCCTTACAAGCATGCTTGTCTTTGTCCTGCGCCATCATCGAGGACGCGGAGAGAGCAGCTTGCCCGAGTTGCGCGCCGTTGTGCAGGCTTGAGGCATGCATGGGAGTGGTGGAACCACTGAGCAGACCGGTGACGGCGGCGCTCAACATCATTGCCTTGAAAGAGTTCTTCATAAATCTCCTTTTGTGAAAGATGGGCAGCTGCTCCCATCTGCCCCGTTAGATACGAGGCGTGAAGAAGGGTAACAGTTTTTCCCTACATGTTTGTCATGAAATTCATCCCTTAAAAAGCCTGAACCCGATCTAAAGACTTTATGCATCCAATTGATTGTGAACGACGTTAAGCGAAGTACAGATGAGCAGGCTTCCCCGCATGTGCCCAGGAAAAACCGGGGATTCTGGGGCTGGCTTGCGATCTCTGCGCTATTTGTCGTGATCGGCGCAGCGGCAACGTTGGAGTGGATGCTGCACCGCGCGGAGCCGATCCTGCGGGGAAGAATCGTCGAGACCCTCAGCACCCATTTCGACAGCCGGGTGGAGATGGAGGCCTTGCATGTCTCCGTGCTCAAGGGCCTGGAGGTCTCAGGCGATGGTCTGCGGATCTATCCTCCGGACGACGTCGTCAATGCGGGCGCGAAAGATCCGCTGATCACGCTCAATCACTTCGCGTTCCATGCAAATCTTATGGGGTTGTTTCTGAAGCCGATGCACGTTGGGACGGTCAAGGTGAAAGGGATGACGATCAGCATCCCTCCCCGTGAGATGCGGCAGCAGGCACCGCAGGGCAAAAGGCACATGGGCAAGATCAAGATTGTGGTCGATCAGATCGACTGCGACAACTCCAGGCTGATCCTCGGAACAAGCAAGCCGGACAAAGATCCCAAAGACTTTGAGCTGAAGCATATTGTGATGCACAATGTGGGACCGAACGATCCCTGGCGCTATGATGCCACGCTGGTCAACGCGATTCCTACAGGCGATATCCATGCGGTAGGAACGTTCGGGCCGTGGGTTAACGAGAGTCCCGGCGATTCGACCGTCACGGGCAAGTACACGTTCGACCGCGCCGACCTGAACACCATCAAGGGCATCGCGGGCATTCTCAATTCGGTGGGAGAGTTCACTGGGCAACTGAACCGGATCACGGTGGATGGGACGGCCGAGGTTCCGGATTTTTCGCTGGACACGGCGAATCATCCCATGCCGCTCCACACGACGTTTCACTCTATCGTGGATGGGACCAGCGGCGACACTTATCTGCAGCCTGTCCAGGCCAAACTGGGCCAGTCCTCTTTTACGTGCAGCGGCGCGATCGTGAATATCAAGGGCAAGGGCCACAGGATCGATCTCGATGTTGACGTGCCGAACGGGAGGATTCAGGACTTCCTTCAGCTGGCGGTGAAGACGCAGCCGGCGATTATGACTGGGCGGCTGGGCATGAAGACGAAGCTGCAGATCCATCCTGGCAAGGAGAGCGTGACCCAGAAGCTGGCCTTGAATGGCGGATTTACTCTGCGGTCCATTCACTTCGTCAATCCCGAGTGGCAGGACAAGGTAGACATGATGAGTCTGCGCGCTCGAGGAGAAGCGAAGGATGCCAAGCCGGGCGCTGAGGATGTGAGTTCGGAGATGAAGGGGAGGTTCGGGATGGGAGCGGGAAAGATGCGCTTCGATCGTCTAACTTACACGCTCCCCGGCGCGGATATTGCCCTGGCGGGCATTTACTCGCTGGACGGCAACGAGTTGGACTTCGACGGTACGGTAAGGACGAAGGCGGCGCTCTCGAACATGGTGGCGACGTGGTGGAAGTCGTGGCTGCTGAAGCCGGTGGATCCATTCTTCAAGAAGCACGGCGCGGGCGCGGAGATTCCTTTCAAGGTGAGCGGATCCCGCGGCTCGCCGAAGTTCGGGCTGGCGTTGAAGCGGAAGGATAAGGACAAGCAGGGGGATTGAGTCGATCGAGTGCGATGGGCGGAGGAAGAGCAGCTTCCTCCGCCCATGTTCGTTATGCGGCTTAGAAGCTGTTGTCGTCGCCGCCGCCGCCTGAGTCGAAGCTGCTGTCGTCGCTGCTGAAGTCGGAGCCTGAATCGAGGTCGGAGTCGTCGGCGAAGTTGTCGGTTGCGTTATTGCCGGAGTCCGTATCGAGGAACTTGTCTCCTCCGAAGTTGTGGTCGTTGTTGTCGACGGCCTGCCCGTAGGAGGATTCGCCGCGGCGGTCTTCGATGTCGGGCGAGAGATGGCTGTCGCGTTCGTGGCCTTCGTTGTCGCCGTAATAATTGTTGACGATCTCCGGACGGTCTCCGTCGCCGAAGCTTCCAAAATTTGAACCATATCCGGCGGCGTGGCCGAAGCCATGCATCAGGCCCTCGATGCTCTCGAAGGCGATCGCGCCTGCGGCTACTCCTGCCGCGGTCTGCATGGCTCCGCGCAGAAAGCCGCCGGACTGGGGAGCGGCGTATCCCTGGGTATAGCCGGGAGTGTAATTCGGAACCGGAACGTACTGCTGCTGAGGAGCGTACTGGACCGGAGGCGGCGGAGGCGGCGGGGGCGCGGGTTCATCGTGGCGTCCGAGCAGGTTGCCCAGGAAGCTGGTCGAGCGCTGCGGCTGTTGCGCGAGCTGCGTCTGCTGCTGGCGAAGCTGCTCGAGCTGGCTCTGTGCCTGATCGAGGGCATACTGTTGCACGAGCACGGTCTGGGCGAGGATGTAGAGCGCATCGGGGTTGCGGCCGAGCGTCTGCTGCAGCATCTCTTCGGCGTCGAAGTCCTTCTCCTGCAGCTGGGTCTGATTGACGCGCTGGATCAGGCCCTGAAGCATCTGCTGTTCCTGTGGGGTCATGGAACTCCTTTGGCGCATGAAGACGTTGCTGCGCTGGCAAGTATGACGCAGAGAGATACGGAAAAGGTAGGGTGGAGGTTCCGTTTCTCTTTGAAATGTGAGGCCGAAGACCGCATGCTGTCCCGGCAGGGATGCGATCGAGCGGTCAAAGTGGGCCCTCCCGTCCGAATACAGGGATTCTTCGCTTCGCTCAGAATAACGGCAGGTCGATGTTTTCATTGACGCAAAGCGAGAGGGGAAAAGACTCCGCTTCCCCCAGGGTGTTTCAACCCAGGGCCTTTTAAGTAAAAGAATGGCCTTCCGGCCGGGCCCGCTGCGCGCGGCGCGGTCACTTCGTGACTTATGAACTCCTTCGGGTGGCGCTCCCGTTGGTCGCGATCAAGAATCTTCATGCCGACCAGCGGGAGGCCCATGGCGAAGCCGGTAGACACGTCACGAAGTGACCGCAGCCCGCGCAGGGCGACCGCGCGTCAGCGCACGTTTTTCGTCAGAAAAATAGGTTGTCTTAGTGGACCGTTTTCATTGACGCAGAGCGCGGAGTAAAAGCTACGCTCTCCCTCAATGCACCGTTTTCATGCGGCGTGACATGAAGTCCATCAGGAGATAATTGCCGAGGGTCTGCGGGGTGGTGAAGTAGGCTTTGCCGCGGCACATGGCGCTGACCTTCTGGACGAACTGCATCAGGGTGAAGTCATTGGCGAGCATGAAGGTGTTGATCATGACGCCGGAGCGCTTGCAGCGCGCGACCTCTTCGAGCGTCTCTTCGATCACCAGGGGGTCGAGGCCGAAGGCGTTCTTGTAGATGCGTCCATCGGGCAGCGTGAGCGCCGAGGGTTTGCCGTCGGTGATCATCACGATCTGCTTCATGTCCTTGTTCTGTTTCGCAAGGATGCGCTGCGCGAGGCGGAGGCCATCGCGGGTGTTGGTGTAGTGCGGACCGACCTTGACGCGGGAGAGCTGCGAGACCGGGATCTCCTCGGCGGTGTCGTGGAAGAGGACGAGGTTGAGGGTGTCGCCGGGGAACTGCGTACGGATGAGATGTGAGAGCGCCATGGCGACGCGCTTGGCCGGGGTAAAGCGGTCCTCGCCGTAGAGGATCATCGAATGCGAGCAGTCGAGCAGGACGACGGTGGCGCAGGAGGACTGGTAGTCGGATTGGTGAACGTGCAGGTCCGAATACTCAATGTGAAGCGGAGTGTGTTCCTCGCCTTCGACGGCGGTACGGATGCCTTCGCGTGCGAAGACGCTCGAGAAGGTTGCGGTGACGTCGAGGTTGAGGGAGTCGCCGAACTCGTAGAGCTTGGAGGAGCCGTTGACTTCAACGCCGGCGGCCTCGTGGCGCGTGTCGTGGCGTCCGAAGTTCGACTTGCCGAGCGGGCCGAGCAGATCGCGCAGGGCCTTGTAGCCGAGGAAGTCCATGCCCTTGTCGGTGACCTCGAAGCGCGCGTTCTCGTTGCCTTCGCCTGCCTCACCCGGGCCCTGTTCGGGCATCTCGGCGTTGATGAAGTTCTGCTCCTGCATCTTCTGGACGATCTTGTCGATCAGCTCCTCGACCTGATCTTCGGACAGGGTGTTGTACTTCTCCTGCGCCTCCTCATCGAAGAGCTCGCCGGATTCGAGCGCCTGGCGGATGGCATCGCGCAGGGTCTCCATCGTCTGATCGTTGAACTCGTTGTAGCCGGAGTAGGGATCGTTGTAGCCGGAGTCGAGCAGAAAGTCAGACAGGGCCTGCATGAGATCTTCAAGACCGAAGCTCGAGGAGAGGTCACCGGTGAATTTGGTGTAGCGAATGCGCTTCATCGACAGGACCCTCCAGGCCGGAAAGATGCGGCTCCCTACTTAGAGTGTAGACCCTGCCGATTAGATTCCGGCAGCTTTGCAGATTGGCTCTTTTCGCATGGAGTCGAAGAGTGGATTGACGTTGAACTGCGCGGCTTTGTCGCCGAGAGTGAGTCGGAGCGTTGGAAGTGCGCGCAGATACTGCAGGTAAAAGGTGATCTCTTCCAAGTTTTTCGACTGGCTGGAGGGAGGGTTGTAGCGCATCTCGCCGCGTGGGGCGGTCACGAACTCCCACTGACGTCTAGCGGGCTTGACGCGGGTGTAGCCGAAGAAATCCATGGCGACGGTGGTCTTGACGGTCGACGGGGGAAAGAGATCGTCCTGGTTGGCAGGGCGCCAGGGAGGGTAGTAGGCAGTATCTTCCACGCTGCCGAAGTGCCCATGCAGTTCGACGTGGAGTTTGCCGGAGGGTGCCTGTGTGCATTCGGCGATGAGCGCGGGAGGATCGTCGGTGCTGAGCGGCGCAGCGTCCGGAGGGCTGTTGGGAGGCACGAAGATGCCATCGAGGAAGATGCGGGTATAGACGATCTTGCTGGAGGTCTCGACACCGCTCAGCTTGCGAAGGCCGGGCGCGAGGTTCTGCATCTGGCCGCGTGAGAAAGCGGATAGGGAAAAAAGAATAAGCGCAACCTCGACGTGACGGGTTTGCATGCGCTCACCTTAGCAAAGAGGATGCTCGGGCGAAACTGTATTGTGCGGCGGCCGCTAATCTTTGTTGGCGGGCACGTATCCGTCGACCACGGTGGTGCTGCCGCCGATGCGGGTGGCAGACGTGGGCTGTTCAAGTCCTTTGAGAATCGCGGGCGGCAGGGGAGAGGCATTCGGTGAATGAGAGTAGAACTCCGCAAAGGCGAAGAAGTCCGAGCCTGCTTCGTCGACGATCTGGACGTCGGGGGTATAGGCCTTGAGGATCTCCGGGGTGGCGAGAGCTTCGCCAAAGAAGCGGACGGCGTCGCCGATGGCGCGGCCGGATGGCGAACGGTACTGAAAGAGCGGGACGTTTTGCCGTTCGCCAAAAGCAGCGAGAGGGGCAAGAGGCTGCAGCGCGAACGACTGATAGTGGATGGCGCGTTCGTGGCGGGCCATCTCCTGGGGGAGCGCTCCACGCTGGTCGATCTCGTCGATGGCCTGCTTGTAGACGCCGGTGCCCCAGGTGAAGAGATCGTCGTCGGACGAGACGACACCGGTTGCAACTGCCGCAAGTCCGCGCCAGTAGTGATGATTGTTCAGCTGGTTGCGGGACTTGTCGAAGTCGACGGTGCGGTGCGCGGCCTTGTTCATCCAGGCGATGTCGCGTTTGACCATCGCTGGATCGAGCGATCGCTCGTTGACCAGCACGGACTCGCTGATCGCGATGGCGCTGAGGGTCCACTCCACCTGGAACCACGCCTGGGTGCTCTCCTTGGGGTCGTAGTCGAGCAGGGTGCCGGTTTGGGCCCAGGCATCGATCTGCTGCTGGGCGCACTGCGCCTCCTCCTTTGAGGAGGTGACGAGCCACTGGTTCATGCCGGAGGTCACGCGGCGCTCGAAGTTCGCGTAGACGCGGGTGACCGGAGCTTCCGCTGGATTGATCGGCCCGTGGCCTCCGCTCAGATAGTGCGGAGGAATGATCATTCGCCCCGAAGGCGGCTGCACGGCAGGCAGCTTGCTGCAGAAGCCGAGCGAGGCGATCGCCTGCGCGGTTCGAGGGTCTTTGTTGTGGGCCAGCTCGGAGTGACGCTGCTTCACGTCGATGTAGGAGGCTTTGGGGTTGGAGACGTGTTCGGCATTTGCCATGCCCACGGCCGCGAACGATAGAGCGACGCACAACGCAGCGAATCGATTCCGCATCAAGATTCCAGTTCCTTTTGAGGGTCTAGTTGAAGCCGCTTGAGAGTCTAGTTGAAGCCCCTGCGCGTGCGGTTGCGGGCTCCGTACTCTTCCTGCTCGCGTTCGCGCATGCGTTCGGCATACTGTGCGGCCTGGTCGACGCGCTGCTTCTTTTCTGCAGCGGAGAAGATGCGCTCTTCGGCGCGGCTGATGCGCTTGTGCGCGGTCATACCTTCGAGCAGAAACTCGGCTGCGCTCACGGAGGTCTCAGGGGCGGACTTGCCGTTGACGTCGAGTGGCGTGAGCTTGTCGAGAAGTCCCTGGATCTGCTTGAGCTCGGTGAGCGAGGCCGCCGCGGGCTGGGCGTCGTTGAGCTGAACGGTGCCGCCGAGATTGAACCACTGCTCGATCTGCTGGGTGTCGGTGCCGGCGAAGTATTGGTCGAAGACTGCGGCGACGGCGGTGCGGATGATCTCACGGACGACCGTATCGGCTCCGCGCATCTCGCCTTCATACTCGAGCTCGATCTTGCCGGTGATGCCTGGCAGCGCGGCGTAGATGTCGCCGACCCGTGGTACGGCGAGCTGCTCGCCGTGGGTGAGTGCGCGACGCTCAGCGTTCGAGACGACGAGCTCCATGGTGGTGATAGGGAGCCGCTGGGAGACGCCGCTGCGCTTGTCGACCTTCTTGTCCTCGCGTGCGGTGAAGGCGATCTGCTCGACGATCTGGCGGATGTAGTGCGGGATCTCGATCTTTGCGGCGGAGCGCCCGTCGTTGCCGGTGTATCGATCGCTCCAGGCCTCCTGCGTGGTGATTCGGATGCCTTCTTCGATGTCCTCGGGGTAGTGGGTGCGGATCTCCGAGCCGATGCGGTCCTTGAGCGGAGTGACGATCTTGCCGCGTGCGGTGTAGTCCTCCGGATTTGCGCTGAAGACGATGGCGACGTCGAGCGGGAGGCGAACAGGGTAGCCCTTAATCTGCACGTCGCCCTCCTGCATGATGTTGAAGAGCGCGACCTGAATCTTGCCGGCGAGATCGGGGATCTCGTTGATGGCGAAGATGCCGCGGTTGGCTCTGGGAAGCAGACCGTAGTGCATGGTGAGCTCGGAGCCGAGATCCTGGTTGGAGCGGGCGGCCTTGATGGGGTCGATGTCGCCGACGAGGTCCGCGACGGTGACGTCGGGGGTGGCGAGTTTTTCGACGAAGCGCTCATTCGGCGTGAGCCACGCGATGGGTGTCTCCTCGCCGAGCCTGGCGATCAGGTCGCGTGAATATTTGCTGATGGGCGCGTAGGGATTGTCGCGAATCTCCGATCCCGCGATGTAGGGCGTATGCGGATCAAGCAGCGTCGTCAGCGCGCGGAGGATGCGCGACTTCGCCTGTCCACGCAGCCCGAGCAGGATGAAGTTGTGGCGCGAGAGGACGGCGTTGACGATCTGGGGGACGACCGTGTCCTCGTAGCCGACGATCCCCGGGAAGAGAGTCTCTTTGGAGCGCAGGCGTGCGATGAGGTTCTCGCGAAGCTCGTCCTTCACACTGCGAGCCAGCCGTTCGGGGGTGTATTCGCTGTTGCGGAGAGCGCCTAGGGTCGTGGGAAGTGAGTTCGCCATGTCTAAGTATAGATGTTTCGCGGTGTTCGCCTGGTTCAGAAAGGAAAGATCCGACGGGAGCGGCATCCTGCAAAGGAAATACAGGGATTCCTCGGCTTCGCCTCAGAATGACGGCTTGGAGATAGAATGACGACTTTTTTGCGACGAGGCTGCGGTATAAATCTCAGCCGCGCCAGCAGAGGTGAGAGACCAAGGGAAGCGCGGCGAGTTCGCGCATCGTCTCCGGGGTACCGGGCTGCGAGCGGCCTCTTTGCGACCACTGCAGATCACATTCGACCGACTGCAGCACCGTCTCCTGGTAGTGAGCGGTCCACTCTTTGATGATGTAGCCGGCGCTCTGAAAACGCTGTCGAAGCTCGGCTTCGGTTGGAAGAGCGGCTCCGTCGAAATCCTCTGTCTGCGCGAATTGAAGGGAGAGAGAGCCGGTGCGGTGGGTCGGCATATACATCTCGACCGCCTTCAAACCCCATAGGATGAATAGCGCGAGCGCAGCGCTGACAATACCGAGTATCAGCTGGCCGCCTCCGAAGATGAGGCCGAGGACGGTGACGAACCACATGGTCGCGGCGGTGGTGACTCCATGGACGAGGCCGTCCTTGCGCAGGATGGCGCCTGCTCCGATGAAGCCGATGCCGGAGAGGATGCCGAGGGGAAGCCGCATCAGATCGAGCATGATGAAGGAATCCGGCGTCTTGCCGGTGGTGTTCATGAGCTGGTTGGCCTGCACCATCGCGAGAGTTGCGGCGAGGCAAACCAGCATGGTGGTTCGGATTCCCAGTGCCTTACCGCGTTCGTCGCGGTTGTAGCCGATGAGGAAGCTGGCGACGGCCGCCAGCAGGATGCGGAGAGCGATCTGTTCCCATGTCAGAGCGACCGGCATGGGAACTTAGATGAGAGATCAGCGGCTGAGGTCTTCCCGGAGCGCCTCCATCTCGGCGAGGGCATGCTGGTTGCCGGTGCGGTTGGCGGCAGCGATTCCAGTGTGAAGACGCTCCAGGGCCTCTTCGGTGCGTCCCTGTTTGGCCAGCGTCTGGGCGGACATCTGATAGCCGGGGACATAGTCGGGGTTGTGCTGGAGGAGCGTGGTGAACTCGGAGAGCGCGGCGTCGGTGTTTCCCTCCGAGAGCTGCGCCATGGCCAAACCATAACGCGTGAAGGCATCGGTGGGATTCTGTTCAAGCGCCTGGGTGAGGAGAGCAATTCTATCCATGGCTCGATGTTGCGATGGAGCACACGAATTTGGCAAGCCGGGTGAAGATTTACACTGGAAGGAATGAGCGAAGTCGTGCTGGCAAGAACGGTGGCTGAGTCACAGTCTGAACGTAGCGAGATTATCTTTCCCTCCGACGCCAACGCGCTGGGGAATCTCTTCGGCGGCAGGCTGATGCAATATATCGACCTAGTGGGCGCGATGGCGGCCAGCCGGCATGCGCGCGCCATCACGGTGACGGCGAGCATGGATCATCTGGATTTTGTAGCGCCGGTTCTGGTCGGCGAGCTGCTGATTCTGAAGGCAAGCGTCAACCGCGCCTATCGAACCTCGATGGAGGTGGGGGTCAAGGCGATGGTGGAGGATATACGCCGCAACCGCCTGCGGCACGTCTCTTCGGCCTATCTGACCTATGTCGCGGTGGATCGTGACGGCACCAGACTGGTGGTTCCGCAGGTGATCGCGGAGACCGAACATCAGAAGCGCCGTTACGAGGATGCAGGCCGACGCCGCGAGATGCGTGCCGGCGAGACCCAGCGCAAGAAAGAGATGCGTGCCCAGCTCGGCGATGAGTGGCACGTTTAGAGAGATCAGGAGAATATATGGGACACACAGGAGCAGGAGTTCCGCAGGGACCGCAGCCTTTGCCGGGGGTAGCGCACGTCGTGGCCATCGGCAGCGGCAAGGGCGGTGTCGGCAAGACCACCGTGGCGGTCAACCTCTCGGTCGCGCTGGCGAAGCTGGGATACAAGGTCGGGCTGATCGACGCGGATATCTACGGGCCGAACGTGCCGACGATGCTGGGCGCGACCCGGCAGCCGAACGTAGTGGGAGAGAACCGTATCGAGCCGGTCCTGGCGCACGGAGTGAAGTTCATCTCGATCGGGCTGATCTCGCCGGGCGACAAGCCGATGGTGATGCGCGGACCGATGCTGCACCAGATTATCCGCCAGTTTCTGCAGCAGGTGGAGTGGGGCGAGCTGGACTTCCTGATCATCGACCTTCCTCCGGGAACGGGTGACGTGGTGATCTCGCTGGTCCAGACGGTTCCGCTGACCGGAGCCGTCGTGGTCTCGACGGGATCGAATGTGGCTCTGGAAGATGCGCGCAAGGCGTTGGAGATGTTCCACCAGGTGAAGGTCGAGGTGCTGGGGATGGTCGAGAATATGTCCCAGATGACCCTGCCTTCGGGCGAGGTCATCGACGTCTTCGGCGCGGGCGGAACGGAGCGGACGGCGGCGCAGTTCGGTCTGGACTTCCTGGGAGCGCTGGAGCTGAATCCGACGATCCGCGAGGGCGGCGATAAAGGAATGCCGATTGCGCTGGCGGGACCTGAATCGAAGCTGGCGGCAGAGATCTATGCAGTCGCTCGCCGGGTCGCGGACAAGGCTAAGGAGATCGCGTCTAAGACTGAGAATGTCTTTGAGATCAGCTAGGGAGTTTCGACCTATTTGGGGGGGAGGAGAATTGGCTGCCGCTAGGCGCCCTACGCGGGCGGCGGTCACTTCGTGACGTGTATACCGGCTTCGCCGTGGGCCTCCCGCTGGACGGCGCAAAATTTATACAAGCGCGACCAACGGGAGCCTCGCCCCGAGGGGAGTACACAAGTCACGAAGTGACCGCCCCACGCGCAGTGGGCCCGGCCGGCAGGCCATCCTTTTTTCCTCCCAAAAATACAGGGATTCTTCGGCTTCCTGCCCCAGCGAGCAAGCTCGCCGGGGACCCCGTTCGCCTCAGAGTGACGGCTTGAGTCTCTGAGGCGCGACGAGGGATGCGTGACAGTCGAGTCCCGCGCATCTGCCGTCGGTAGGCTTGACGCGAAGGTTAGACTGGTTTCGAGCGGGGGAGGACAGGATGGCGCAGGCTTGGGGGATTACGACTAGGCAGCGGGTCATTCTGACTGCCATCATCGAGAGCTATATCGAGACCGGCGAACCGGTGGGCTCGGGTACGATCGCGCGGCTGCAGAGCCGGGAAGCCTCGGGAATGAGCCCGGCGACGATTCGCAATGAGATGGCCGAGCTTGCCGATGCGGGTCTGCTGGAGCAGCCGCATACCTCCGCCGGTAGAGTTCCCACGGCGCAGGCGTTTCGGATGTATGTGGAGCAGCTGAGCGGCGGAGCGCATCCCAGGATCGATGCCAAACGCTTGCCCGCGCGGTCGCGGCATCAGATTGATTCGAGTTTTGTGGGAGTTGCCGGAACCCAGGCGGTTCTGGAGCGGACTTCGCACGTGCTGGCGACCCTCTCGAGCGGAGTCGGCGTGGCCATCGCCGCAGCAACCGAGGGTGATCTGCTGGAGCATGTCCATTTCTCAAGGCTGGCTCCGTCGAGCATTCTGGCTGTGGTGGTGACGCGATCGGGAATGGTTCGGGATCGCGTGCTGACGCTTGACCGCGACCTGACGCTTGTCGAGCTTACAACTGCGGGGAATTTTCTCAATGAAAATTTTCGTGGATGGAGCGTCGAGCAGGTTCGTTCGGAGCTGGCGAAGCTGGTGGAGCGCGAGCGCAGCGAGTATCAGCGGCTGCTGAACTCGGTCCAGCAGCTTTGGGGGAAGGCGGTTCCGGTGAGCGATACCGCAATTCCCTCGGTTTATGTAGAGGGTGTGGCGAATCTTGTGGGCTCGAACCTGGATGGGGAGCGGCTGCGGGAGATGCTGGCCGCGCTCGAGGCCAAGCAGCGGCTGGTGGATCTGCTGAACGCTTACATCGATGCGCACCAGCAGAGCGTTCGCGTCGTCTTCGACCTTGAAGAGCAGGCTCCGGAGATGGCCGGCCTGGTCTTGATCGCGGCTCCCGCGAGAATGGCGGGCGAGAGCCGGGGGACCATCGGTGTTATCGGGACCAAGCGGATGGACTACGAGAACACGATGAATGCGGTGAGCTATCTCTCCCGCGTCTTCGATCGCATTGTATCGCATCCGAATGAGTCATAAGGAGTTGAGGCTCGTATCTCTGGATCTTCATGCGGGGATGCGCAATCGGCGATAATAGAAGAGGAAATAAACGATGAGGAGACACAATTCCATGCAGGACGAGACGACTGTGCAGGCCGTGCAGGAGGGTGAGGTTGTGACCAGCCCTTCGGAGGAGCCGGTACAGGAGGCAGCGCAGGCGGAGCTGGAGCAGGTAAAGGGTGAGCGCGATCAGTTGCTCGACAGGCTGGCGCGGCTCCAGGCGGAGTTCGACAACGCCCGCAAGAGGGAAGCCAAGGAGCGGCAGGACACGCGCGACTATACGGTTTCGAGCTCGGTTGAGCCGTTCCTGGGAGTGATGGACAACTTTCAGCTGGCGTTGAAGTCGGGTGGCTCGGCGGAGCAGTTTCGCGCGGGTGTGGAGCTGATTCTGAAGCAGATGGAGGACGCCCTCAAGGGTTTGAACGTGGTTGCGGTCGAGAGTGTGGGAGCCCAGTTCGACCCCCGGCTCCACGAAGCTCTGGGAAGCGTTGAAACCAAGGAGTTCCCCGATCATCAGGTACTGGAGGAGATTCGTCGCGGATACAAGGTCCGCGAGAAGCTGCTCCGTCCGGCGCTGGTGAGGATTGCTTCGAACCCGGCGATGGTGAGCGATTAATTTCGAAGTTCCAATAAAGTAGCTGCAAAAAAGGTAGTTAAGGATGAGTGCGACGGCAAACGTGACTAAAGTAGATTTCTATGAAGTTCTGAGCGTCTCGCGGGACGCCTCCGATCAGGAGCTGAAGACGGCGTATCGCAAGCTTGCGATGCAGTATCATCCCGATCGAAATCCGGGGGATGCCGCTGCCGAGGAGAGGTTCAAGGAGTGCAGCGAGGCCTACCAGGTGCTGAGCGATCCGGACAAGCGCGCAGCCTATGACCGCAACGGTCACGCGGCCTTCAATGGCAGCTCGAGCGGAGCCGGCGGACCGTTTGGCGGCGGGGGCAATGCACAGGATCTTGGCGACATCTTCGGCGACCTGTTCGGCGAGATGTTCAACATGGGCGGCTCTGCGCGAGGCGGTAAGGCTTCGCGGGTTCAGCGCGGGCGCGATCTGCGCTTCGATCTGACGCTCGAGTTTGAAGAGGCCGTCTTCGGTGTCGAGCGCGAGATCAAGATCCGCCGCGCCGAGACCTGCACGGACTGCCACGGAAACGGCACGGCACGCGGAAAGCAGCCTGTGACCTGCTCGCAGTGCGGCGGCCGGGGACAGCAGAGATATCAACAGGGCTTCTTCTCGGTCGCGCGGACCTGCTCGGCCTGCGGCGGCACGGGGACCCTGATCTCCGATCCATGCCCGGCCTGCCACGGCGAGACCCGTGTGCAGACGGAGCACGCGATCCTGGTGAAGGTGCCTGCTGGAGTCGAGCAGGACACACGCATCCGCTACCAGGGCGAGGGAGAGTCGGGAAGGTTCGGGGGGCCGGCCGGCGATCTCTACGTCGTCCTGAACGTGAAGGCTCACAAGTTCTTCGAGCGCGACGGCGACGACCTGCACTGCGTGATGCCGATCTCGTTCCCGCAGGCGGCGCTGGGAACAGAGCTCGAGATCCAGACGCTCGAGGGCATGGAGACGATCAGAGTTCCCGAAGGAACGCAGAGCGGACGCGAGTTCAAGCTACGCGGCAAGGGAGTTCCGCATCTGAACGAGCGAGGCAAGGGCGACCTGATCGTCGAGATCAGGGTGCAGACGCCGGGCAAGCTGAACAAGCACCAGAAGGAGCTTCTGCGCCAGCTTGGCGAGACCATGGAGATGGAGAACACCCCGACCTCTCGTGGCATCTTCGACAAGGTCAAGGAGATCTTCAACTAGAGCGTCGTTTTGAAGGAGGGTACCCCCTCCCGTGATTTGGTGCAAACTCTTGGTAATAAAAGACTTAGCCTTGTACATCGTTGCTAAAGTCTTGATTTGAAAGGCAAAGGCCCTGGAAGCTTCCGGGCCTTTTGCCTTTTTTCTCTTCCTGGTTCTTATTTTCGCGGAGGAAGTGAATCTAATCGGCATTTCTATCTTCCTCATTTTGTGCTGTTTAGGAGCGATCAGGGCTTGACAGGCCTGGCTCGAGCAGGCAATGGAGAGCTCTCCGGGGACGGGAACGCGACCTGCGGGGGAAATCTCCTGTTGATTTAGGGGTGGTTGCCGATGACGGGAGAGGGATACGCGGCGTCGAAGAGAGTCATAGGAGTTCGTGGGAGGGGGGCAGGGATGGTTTTCCA
>Ga0193742_1001328_pt1 | contig 15011 bp, 4 predicted proteins | sample L2c1metaG_FD_165511 | JGI IMG/M metagenome (GOLD analysis project Ga0193742, IMG submission 165511) | Soil microbial communities from a riparian zone of the East river system, Colorado, United States - L2c1 | ecosystem: Environmental > Terrestrial > Soil > Riparian zone | place: USA: East River... | reverse complement strand
AAACCAGAGGTAAGCAGGGCGACATACGCCGCTGCGGCAATCACTGATCTTCGCCTTGTGCTTGTACATCTTGATCGGGTTGGTCTGTCCCCAGTTGGTTGCAGTTACGCGGAAGGTCTGCGATACAATGCTGGCATCTCCCGCGATCTGGAAGCCGCCAATCAGTTCGTTGACCCAGCGCTTGCTCAGAGAAAAGTAACGTTTGTCGCGTCCGAAAGGTAGATCGAAGATTCCATTGAAGCTGAGATGCTGCTTCGGAATTGCAGTATCCAGAAAATATCCTCCGTATTTGTTCAGGCCATGCCATGAGGCATAGGATGGCAATCCCGCCGGCCGTTCGGGGAGCGGCAAAGGCGCCGTAACCACACCTCCCGCGTAAGGCGTCATCGTGGCATTGGTATCGCCGGCGCTCAGGTAGTCGGCGGCAGTGTAGGTATAGTTGTCGCGGAAGGTGTTCCCTCCCATGCGAAACGCCTTCGACAATACGTAGGTGGCCTGGAATGCGACACCTGCCTTGTAAAGGCGCTGATAGCTCACCTGCAGGCCGTTGTAATTGGACCAGCCATCCTTTTGGACCAGAATATTGTCGTTGTATTTTGTCTGATCCCATGGATTGCGAGTAGTACCGGCATAGGTTGGCTGCCCAATGACAGAACCGGTAGGGACCTGCGTTCCGTAGCGCATGTGGTAAAGGAATGGGGAGACAGCGGCATCGTAATGGTAGAACTGATCAAGGTTGGTGCCGTGATCGTAAACCCAGGAGACTCGCAGAGCGGAACTGTACGGCAGCGATTGCTCCACCGTCATATTCGCTTGAGTCACGTAATCAGGCGCGAGGTTTGGCGACAGGGTCGTGACCTGAAAATAGGGAAGGATGGCGGTCGTGGAGTTGGAATTGACCACGCCGCTCGAATTGGCGCCCATGATGGACGGCGGAGACGCGCGCAGCATGCGATTCGGCAGGCCGTCCGGCGATTGATTGCTCGCGTTATAGTTCGTGAAGTATTGCACCTGAAACGGTGGGTTGAGTACCACAGCCCGTACGGTATTGCGAGTTGGAACGGGATAGATGTAGCGACCAAACCCGCCGCGAAGCACGGTGGTGTATTTCCGCTGAAATGGAACCCAGGCGATTCCGAAACGTGGACCAAAGGTGAAGTTGTAGCTTCGCACGAGAGCATCCGGCAACCCTGCGGCGGCAGGCTGCTCGAAGCTAACGCCATCGGCAATGAGGTTATCGACGACGGCCTGCGTAGTGTATCCCTTGGATACGTAGTATGAGATCGGTTTCGGAAATACCGATACATGCTTTTCCAGATCAATGGATGCGCTCAGTCCATCATTAATCCCTGGCGCCGGATGCGCTTCGTAGCGGAAGCCAAGATTCAGTGTGAGCTGCCGGTTGACATGGTAATTGTCCTGCAGATAAAGGGCCATGTCATGGTCATGGAAGTTGACGGCCGGCGGTTGCAGATAGTTCGAATAGAACGAAGCCGCTCCTAGGAAGAAGTTCGCGTCGCCGAATCCAGTATTGGGAGTGACTCCGTAATTAGTTCCCGAAGAGGGAAGTTCGAGACCAGTAGCGTAGTTATCGAAACCTACGCTGTCAGCGGAACGATCCGGCAGATAAGAAAACCGCTCGTAACGATAACGGCCACCAAATTGAAGCTGGTGCGGCCCCAATAGCTTGGTCATATTCTCGTCGATTTGGGAGATACGTTGCGATTCTGAGTAGTTGAATTGGGTGGTGTAGTAGTTGTTGAGCAAACCTGAAAATGTAGGGAAACCAGGCTGGCTAAAGTTATTGGGAGTACCGAGGATGCTTTCATAGTTGAGCGATGGATTTCCTCCACCTACGTTGTATTCGCTCTCCCACTGCTGCGACAGAATGGTCTCCGTGAAGAAGGTAGGAGAAAAGATGTGGGTGTACCCAAGAGCAGCGCTGAAGGTAGATACGGGAGTACTTGTGTAGCCGGAGGCAAATTGCGGCAGCTGGTCTGTCGCGAGCGTCGGCGCGATGGTTGCACTCGCAATATTCGTTGACGTCTGCAGGTTATCAGTAAAGCGCAGGTAGGCTTTATCGTTTGGATTGAAGGTGTGGTCGAGTCGAATACTGAGCGTTGGAATCATCTGATATTGCGGATAGGCCCTGTACAGATTCGGAGCGACAAGCGGGTTATCGGTTGTGGTCGGCTGTGGCGTGGCGCTCCAGAGCATCTTTGCAGCGGGAGACAAACGCGAAAGCGGTATCTGATTGTTGGAAAACGGAGTCCGGCAGTATTGATTCGCCTGGCCGGTGCCATTGCAGTTCGTGGATGCCGCCGTAGTGTTGGGGTCGTACAGCTGCAACGGTATCCCCGCACCAGTCACGAGTCCGCTGAAGTCTCCGGAGCGCATTGCCATGGTGGGGACGGTCTGCAATGCGTAGCTGCTTGCCGCCAGTGAGAAACGTTCGTACGCGAAGAACCAGAAGGTCTTGTCTCTCCCGTTGTAGAGTCGTGGAATGGTGAGAGAGCCGCCCACGGCGACTCCGAACTCATTGCGCACCAGGTGGGGAGCCGCGAAATTCGACGGATTCTGTCTTGCCCGGGCGATGCCAATGGCATTGTTTCGCGTGGTCCAGAAGGCTGTACCGCGGATATGATTCGTTCCGGATTTGGTTGTAATGATTGCAGTTCCCGGCGTGGAGAATTGCGCGCTGGTGTTCGTTGTATCTATGCGAACTTCCTGCACTGCATCCGGATCGGGCAGCTGTGCTTGCGTGGAGTTGGTTTCGCCGCCGAAGTTACGATTGGTAAGAGGAGCTCCGTCCTGTACATATTCAAGCGCCTCTGGCATAAGCCCGTTAGCGCGTTGTCCGCCGCCCTCCAGACCGGGGGTGGTTTCGCCCGCAAGCGTGAGAAGCAGTCGACCGTTCATCGGCAACTGGTTGATACGCTGATTCTCGAGCGTCGAAGAGATCGTGCCATTCTCGGTGGTTATTTGGTTCACAGTATCGGCTGAGACGGTAACATTTTCGGTCACCTCGCCGGGTAAGAGGGACATATTGACCACACCAGCCTGCGCGACCCGGAGCTGCAGCGTCGTCGTGGCAGTCTTCATTCCCGTTGCAGTGATAGTTATCTTGTAAAGACCGGCGAACAATCCTGGAACCTGGTAGAAGCCCGCCGAGTTCGTCTTAGCCACCGATGGGACGCCGGTATCCGTGTTCCATACCTTGATCGAGACATCGGGAATGACGGCGCCAGTGATATCGGTAATGGTGCCTTGGATTGCCCCGGCGCCACTCTGTGCCAGACCAACGGGGGCAATCAGGAGAATTACAAACAGAAAAACAAGGATTCCAAAGGTATGCCACCGTTCCGTGAGGCGTTGGTATGCTACTTGGGTCTTCATCTGAACTAATGCCTCCAAAGGGATGTCGGCTTCGGTGCCGACTGTAATTCGTTCCCGGACTCTGCATAATCGGGAGAGGTTGCCTGGTGATGGGACCGGTTTTCCCATCTGAGGTGCCACAATCAAGAGTCTGATTTAGTAATTCTCGGATTCATTCGAGCGAAGCATGTATATGCTCCGATCGAAACCGTAAGCAAGGAAATTTACGGTTTCCTTATCAGTGGCGCTTACGGTTAGCGATAGATAACGCATTTTGATTGAGTCATTTGCGAATGACGTGGGGAATTGTCGGTTACGACGACATAGAAGAAGGTCCGCGATTTTCATGCCCCGCGTCAGAACAGAAATTTTCGACAATGTCTGCGCGAATTGAGACTGTGCGTCATGATCGCCGCTTCTGGTGTCCAAGCCCCTGCGTTAGACCCAGCGCACAAGTCAGTTAGGCCGGTGTTATGAAAATGTTATAAGGAGGAGTCGAACCGCGTGGCAATGACCTCGATATGGAGAGGTGTACCTCTCACTTGCGAGGTCTTGAGCAGAACCTCGAAGTATTCTGGCTTGTTCTTTCCCTGGTTCTGATAGAACCGTTCGAGTTGTTCTTCGGAGAGAATGAAATCGCCGGCTGCCTCCACGGCTTCGGAGGATGTCCCTTGAATCAGCAATACCTTCGCGCTATTAGTGAGGTTGGGCTGATATGCCACCACGCAATATCCTACGGAATCTGTTGGGACGTAGATCGGTTGCTCGTTACCCACGGGCTTGCGGTTCAGCATGGTCGTAAACCCATTCTTGTCAGAGGTGGCAACGAAATTCGACCTCTCTTCGAACAGGGAGACCCATGGGTTTGCGATATCGCTGCCCAAAAGGATCATATTGTCCTGCTGGGTGAGCGCTGGCATGTACTCCCGAGCATTGAAGAAACGAAGCCGTTGATTAAGAGGAGCCAGGTTCTGGATCTTTGAGGTGAGCCTGAACTCTACGGAATTGCCCAGATTCTTCGTTGTCATCATGGATAAGACGAAGCGGAGGTCCGGGGTCGCAAAATCCTTTACCTGATTAACATATGTCCGGTTGATATAGTCGCTAAGAGGAAACTGGCGATTTGAGATCGTTTGCACCAGCTGAAAGGACGTGTCCCCCATCACAATATCGGTATCATGGTTCGTCTTGAAAAACGGAGACCAGAAGGTGGCGATCGCCGGCTCGGTCATCCATGGATACGCCCGGTTGTACAGTTCGCGGTAATTCATCCAGAAGGCAATCAAACCGGCCGTTAGCGCTAAAACAGAGATCAGACCTCCTGCAAATGTCATTCGCACCCAGAGTGGAAGGCACTCAATCTTTCCAATTCCGGCATTTGCCAGAATCGGTTCCGGCAGCTGCGAGATTTCTGCCACTGCAGCGTGAAAGACTGGGATATAGCTGCCTCGCGGAATCTCCATCCGCAATAGCTCGTGAATTCCTTCCGTTGCGAAGTAAGCCTCTAACCTCTTGCGCAGATCGCTAACGCTGGCGCGAACAATATTGTCGGCTCCCGTGTCGTAAGATTCGCGGCGGCCAAAGACCTCCTTGCCAATCTCCTGCTCATGGATCTGGTCGCACCCCTCTTTCAGCGACCTGCGACCGAGGTAAAAAAGTAGCTCACGCAGGCGAAATGCGCGTCGAAGTTGTGCGCTATCTGCAACACGCTCCAGCAGCGCCCATCGCTCGTCCTCCGAGGTCGCCACTTCGATCGTCGACTGCCGTCCCTTTTCCATGAATCCTTCTCCTCTGACATGCCGCATGGCGCTTGAATGGGAAACGGATAGCCCGGTTCTTGATGGCACGCCGATCCGATCTCGGGCCCCGCAACATAGTAAACCGTTTGCGTCGTTGTTCAACAACTGGCGATTTACGCAGCGTATGTGCCGTGATCCGAAACGCCCGTGTTGCGTCCGAGCATTGATAATGCTCAGTTATCTTCCTCTTCGCGTTGCCCTAACAGTGGGCACCACTGTGGCCTTGACCGCGAATTGACTTGCCTACGCAAAACCATGAAGCGTACTGCTTCATTAACAATTCAATCAGCCGCTTGCATAACAAACCGAGGTCTTGAAGGAGACGCAGGATGAGGAAACTTTCGGTGACAAATGTTCTGTGTGGATTCGCGATCTTCATTTTCTGCCGCGGTCTCATAGCGCAACAGTTTCCGGTATGCATGAACGATTCGACTCGAGCTCCCATCATCAATCAGATTAAGGGAACCTGCCTGCCGGTATTGATGGACCAGCTCCAGGCAAACGTCACTGCGAATAAGTCAGTGCTCGCTCGCGATGTCATGTTTGCCGCCTTGGGCACACTAGAAAGAAATCTTTCAGTCACTCAGGCTGAGAACTATATCAATATGGTTTTTTCCCTGCAGGACCCCAACACCGGAGATCTTCCCTGGTCCCTCAACCCAACCGCCTTCTCGGATCCGAATGCCAATGAGTTTTGTACTCAAGTCATCGGGCCTATTTTGTACCTCTACAGGAACGAGTTGGATGCTGATTTCAAAGCGTCCCTGATTCCTAAGATTCAGGCGGTATACAACGCAATGAAGAACAGGAATATCGTCATAAGTTATACAAATATTTTCCTGGCCAGGGCAGTGAACTCCATCCTGATGGGAGAGGCCATCAACGATTCAGCCATGGCATCCCAGGGATATGCCTGGCTGGATCAATGGATCGCCTACACCTGTGCGAATGGGATTCATGAACTTGATGCGCCTACTTATTATTATGTGGATTTGGAATACCTTCGTCTGGGATATCTCTATGCGGCTGCCCCAGGGGCCAAGACTAAGTTCCAGAACGCTCTCAATTACTATTGGCAGGATATAACTTCGAACTATTTCCTCGGACGGCAGAGCCTGTCTGGACCTCATGCTCGAGACTACAATTTTCTATGGGGCTACGGGCTAACTCAATGGGACATGATGCTGGAGGGCCTCGCCTCACCGCAGTCGAGCTGTTCCTCCACGGCCTATCCAAACAGCACGATAGAGTTCGGCACCGCGGCGCTTCAACCTATTACATACGGCAACCCCACGAGCTACCATCCTGCCTGCAGCGTTATTACCTCCGCAGGCGCTGCCGAGAAAATCGTTTCTTCTACCTGGGATTCTCCCGGCACCAACCGGGACCGCTATAACTATGTCAACAATGCCGGCGGTTATGCTGTTGGAAGTGCGCCGTCCGATTACGACCTGGTCTATCAGACAACGAAATCCTTCAATATCGAGTTGGCCAGTTCGCCCTCCCAGCCCGAGATCACGGTCCTCTCCGATTCGACGGACGATTCCAAGACGATCTATGGTCAGGGATCGGGTGGTGTCGACACAAACAACCATCTTCCAATGAGACCGACCAATGTCCAGGCCAAGGGAGACATGTTAGGTTTGCTCGATTTAAATCCAAGCGGAATCTCCGGTGGTAGTTCGGTACTGGAAACAAACGTTATCTTGCCCTCCGGAGCGACCCAGATTGTGCTGGATGGCACGAGAGTTTCGACGTCTGCCCCTTTCAACCTGGCGGCCTCATCTAAGTCGGTCGTTGGAGTCTTAGAGGGAACAAGCTGTGCCGCGCTGCGAATCTATCGTGCCGATGGCGTAGGAGGCTATGTCCCGAACTGGATCCTGCAGGCCGATAGCACAAGTCTGACCGACGGCGTGGCTCGGCTTACGGTCTACCAGTACAAGGGCGCGACCAGAACATTCACGGAGACACACGCGAAGGTAGGCATTCTCTTCAAGGTTGGCTCCTGTCCTACGGAAGCCGATTTCACAAACCTGATGCAAACTGTCAAAGATGCGAATACCGGCGAGACGTTGACTGGAAATACGTGGACGACCGGTGTGACATCCGGAGGGACTCTTCTGGAGACGCAGCGGAACCTCGGAACGGGGGCAATCAACTATCGGCGAGTGAATGGAGTCGACATGACGTTCGACCGGCTGTCCGTGAATGGATCGCTGTGCGGGACGGACCTTTGTGGAGCCTCAACAGCGGACTTCAGCTTATCCGCTACTCCCGCTTCGCAGACCGTGACTGCAGGCGCAGTAACGTCGTATACAACGACAATTACTCCATCAGGAGGCTTCACCGGAAACGTCAATCTGAGTGTCAGCGGATTACCCACTGGAGCCAGCGCGAGCTTCAATGCCGCATCGGTACACGGCTCAGGAACCTCAAGTTTGTCGGTCTCAACCAGCAGTTCCACCCCCACAGGCAGCTATCCGCTGACGATCACCGGAACCAGCGGCTCGCTGACACACGCGACAACCGCGACGTTAGTCGTCGCCCCAACACTCGCGCAAAACTTCAGCGTGTCGTCCACTCCAGGTTCGCAACCTGTGATCGCCGGTCAAACGGCGATATATTCGGCGACCATTGCTCCTACAGGTGGCTTCACCGGGACGGTGAGCTTCAGCGCTCGCGGATTGCCGACCGGCGCCACTGCCAATTTCAATCCCTCGTCAGTGACCAATTCAGGGACTACTGCCGTTTCGATCTCCACTACGGCCGCGACTCCTGTAGGCAGCTATCCACTTACGATCACGGCAAACAGCGGTTCGCTGGCACACTCGACCGCCATGGTCCTGGTAGTGCAGCCAGCACAGGATTTCGCCATTGACGTCTACCCCAGTTCGCAGACAGTAATAGCGGGAAGGACCCTGTCGTATACCACGACACTCTTCCCCTCGGGAGGCTTCACCGGAAGTGTAACCTTGAGTGTCAGCGGCTTGCCTTCGGGAGCCACAGGAACCTTTAGTCCTGCTTCCATTAATGGAGGTTCAGGTACCTCCACGCTCAACATCTCTACGACCCCTTCGACTCCGTCAGGGAGCTACATTCTGACCCTCACTGGCACAAACGGCACGATGACGCGCTCAGTCAGGACGACTCTCAACGTTAATCCATTCGCTCCAGCTGGCTGCTTAATCACAGGCGCCACCTGGGTCAACAACTCCATTGCCACGCAAACAGGGCCCTTTACCGCGACGTTCGATGGCACGCCATCGGCCTCGCTGATGGACTCCATCATCGGGCTCTCGCAAAACGCCGCTGCCGCACCAGCAGATATGGCGGTGATCGTACGGTTCAACAACACAGGAACCATCGACGCAATCAATGGGAGCGGTTACGCGGCGGTCACGAGTATTCCCTACTCCGGCACCTTGCTCTATCACTTCCGTATCGTTGTCAACACCTCCGCACACACCTACTCAGCCTATGTAACCTCACCCGGAGGCACAGAAGAGACGCTCGCTACCGACTACGCGTTTCGCACGCAGCAGGCCACAGCGTCCAGTCTGAGCTGGTGGAACTTCTATGCTTCGACGAACTGGGACACCGTCTGTAACTTCGTGATTCCGTCCGGTTCTGACTTCGCCATATCGGCGTGGCCGATCTCGCGGACAGTCGCTCCTGCAGGAGGTACGGCATACACCGCGACCGTGTATCCGGAAAATGGATTCAGCGATACGGTGAACCTGAGCATCAGCGGTCTGCCCACGGGAACCACGGCGGTTCTCAACCCCGCGTCTGTGGCTGGTTCGGGCAGCGCAAGCCTGACTACCGTTACCAGCTCCAATACGCCGGCAGGTACCTACACGCTTACCATCACGGGAACCGGCAGCAATCAGGCCCGCTCAGCGTCAACAGCCCTGGTCGTCAGTTCAAATACGGGTCTTCCGCAGGGGTGGACAGATCTGGACATCGGCACGCCAGGCGTGGCCGGCAGCGCCTCTTACAGCTCCGGAACATTTACGGTAAGCGGTGGCGGCGGCGATATCTGGGGTACAGCTGATCAATTCAACTACCTGTATGAACCTTTAACTGGAGATGTTACATTGACGGCACATATCACCAGCCAGGCGAACTCTGATAGCTGGGCAAAGGGCGGCATCATGATTCGAGGGGGGACAGCTTCAAATGCACCTTTTGTCGATGTGGTCCTGACGCCCGGTCGCGGATACAGGATGCAGTACCGTACTTCGACGGGAGCCTCCGCGGACCAAGTTGGTGGAGCCTCCGGCACCATGGCACCCTACTGGATCCGGCTGGTTCGTTCCGGAGATTCCTTTACCGGCTACACCTCCGTAGACGGCGTGACATGGATTCAAATTGGAACTTCGTCCATTACAGTCCCGATGGGCAGCAGTGCTCTTCAAGGGCTGGTGGTGGTGGCGCACAACAACAGCCTTCTCAGTACTGCCACCGTTGATACCGTTACCAGCCAATGAACTTTGACTAGGCGCCAGTTCGGATGCCTCTCAGGAATTCAATCTGATCTGTCGCCATTGAACCTTCCCAAAAATAATTTTGGGATGGAACCCGTTAAAAACTCATAAAAACCCAACTTATGCGTAATTGATGGATTTCACGATTCACTGGGAGTGGCCGGCAAATTTCCGGTTCCATGAGGTGATTCAATGAAATACATTAGAGGCCTTTTTCAATCTGACTCAATGGCCCTTGCTAAACCAGGGATATGTTGCGAAGAGAGTAAGACGAAAACTCATTGCGATCAGCAGAACAAATTTAGAAACGTTTCGACCCCTCCAAAACGTTTGACGGAGTGCCTGCGCGTTTGTCTGCAGATGCTTCCGATCTTTGTCTTTAGTTTGCTTCTGAGTGTCGTACCAGCAGTCGCTCAATCTACCTTTGGCAGTGTACGCGGGATCGTGCAGGACAGCTCCGGGGCGGTTCTGACGGATACACAAATAACTCTGCACAGTCTCGATGAAAATACGGACCGGAAGGTGCAGTCCGATACCGACGGCAACTTTACGTTTGAGAACGTGAAGGCCGGCCGCTACAGCTTGCAGGCGGACATGGACGGCTTTGCTGCGAAGGTGATCAGCGGCGTGACGGTGGCGGCGCGGCAAGATGTCCGACTGACCATGGTAATGACGGTCGCGGCTCAGACTTCGACGATGGATGTAAGCGCCGGGGGCAACCAGTTGATCAACAGCGAGGATGCCACTCTCGGCGACTCGAAGGACAATATCCAGATGACGCAGTTGCCCCTGAATAACCGGGCGACGACGACGAGTCCGCTGGGCGCTTTGGGGCTGTCGCCGAATGTACAGCAGGATAGCCAGGGCAATATCGCCCTGGGCGGTGCAAGTTCCTCGATGGTGAACTTCTCCGTTGACGGCATCTCGACGGCGAACGTTCGGCAGAATGGCGCGCTGCAGGATGCCTATCCCTCGCAGGAGGGCATCTCGGCGGTGAAGGTGACGGCGTTCAACAACAGTGCGGAGTTCTCGCAGGTGGGCGACGTGACATTTACGACGAAGAACGGGACCAACAATATCCACGGCAGTCTATTTGAGTATCTGCAGAATCAGGCACTGGATGCGAGCCCCTATGGGTTCTCTGGCAAGGCTCCGAAGAAGTTCAATACGTTCGGCGGGTCGTTGAGCGGGCCGGTGATTATCCCGCATCTCTACGATGGGCGGAACAAGACGTTCTTCTTCGCGGACTATGAGGGGAACCGGCGCACGACGGCCGCGTTGCAGCAGTTCCTGGTGCCATCGCAGGCAGACCGCAATGGTGATTTGACGGATCTCACACCCCTTTGCCAATCCACCCAGACTAATCCGTGTACGCCGTCAGCTCCTCTAATAATTCCGCAATCGCAGATCAGCGCGACGGCGAAGGCGTTGCTGAACTACTATCCGTTGCCGAATGTCTCGGGCCAGAGCGGGTACAACTACGAGAACTTCCAGTCGACGCCGGCGCGGACCGATGGCGCCGATGCCCGACTGGACCAGACCTTTGGGTCCAAGAACTCGGCTTATGCCCGATTGAGCCGGAAGAATATTACCTCGGAGTTCGCCAATCCATTTCTTCCGAACGACATTGATTCCATTCACAACCGGAGCTTGCTAGTTTCCGATACCTACACGATCACGCCGAGGCTGTTGAACGAGTTCCGCTTCGGTTTTACAAATGTGATCACGAGTGTCGGCTTTCCGATCTCGGGCGCGAGCGCGCTGCAGCAGTTGAATCTGCAGGGCGTGGATATCAGCCAGCATCCGACGACAAATGCCTTTCCGACGTTCAACTTCAGCGCGGGCACTGGCCTGACGCCGATTGGGCGAGACAAGACGGGTGTGACGAAGTCCAAAACGCTGCAGTTCAGCGACAACGTGACATTCACGAAGGGCAAGCACACGCTGAAGGGCGGCATCGATATCCGCAGGGTTCGCTACCAGGATACGGAGCTGTTCCTGCCGTCGGATGACTTTGGGTCGTTCACGTTTCAGCCGACGTTTACAGGGAACCGTTCCGCCGATGTGCTGCCGAATGCGTTTGGCGACTTTCTGATTGGTGCGCCGACGACGCTGTTCTTTGCGGTCTCGAGCCCCGACGTCTCTGGTTCGGCGACGCAGTACAGCCTCTTTGCACAGGATACGTACCAGCTAAACAGTAGGTTGACGTTGAGCTACGGTCTACGCTGGCAGATGTTGCCAGGCTTCAACCTGGATGGTGGCAACGCGGCGAACTTCGATCAGAGGAACAACTCGATCGTCGTTCCCGATCAGTTGGCGACGTACCTTGCGGCGAACAACCTGCAGAACTCGAATCTGGCATTCCAGCAGTCGTTCAATGCCTGCAACCTGAATAACACCTCGATGCCCTGCACGAAGTATGTGACGGCCAGCCAGGACGGCCTGCCGAACAGCCTGCGGAATACATACAAAGGCAACTTCCAGCCGCGATTCTCCGTAGCGTACCGGCCGTTCAACGATACGAATACGGTGGTGCGTGCGGGCTTCGGCATCTATACGATGACGAACCTTGGGCCGCTCTCGTTCAACAACAGCGGCAATCCTACGTCGAATCTTCACACCTACTCCAACATCGCGGTGACAGATGCAAACGGGACGCATCCGCTGATCCAGTTCCCCACCACGGCTCCCCCCAGCGTTGGGGTACAGTATGGCGGCGGCGGTCTGGATCAGGGCGTCGACCCGAACTACCGCGATCCACAGTCGAACCAGTGGAGCGTTACGGTGGAGCGTCAGTTGAGCAACTCTACGTCGTTGCGTGCCAGCTATGTGGGGATGCACACCTACCGATTGAGCATTACCGAGGACCTGAATCAGGTTGCGGCCAGCACGACGCCTTACTCTGCGAGCGAGCTTCCATATCAGAACTGGACGACGCTCTACAGCACTTTCAACGCAGGCAAGTCGAACTATAGCGCGCTAGAACTAGAGGCGACGCACAAGATGTCGCACAGTCTCTACTTCGACGCGAACTACACGCTGGCGAAGAACCAGGCGGATAACCAGGGCGACGCTCCGAGCGCCTTCGCCGGGGAGGTGAACTACGGAATTCCCATTGCTGATCGTTTCCACGTGACGCGGGACTACGGTAACGTTCAGGGCACGCGGCGTCACAGAATGCTGCTGACGGGTGTCTATCAGCTTCCCCTCGGCAAGGGCCGCACCTTCATGGCCGGTGGCGGGTGGAAGAATGAGCTGCTGGGCGGCTGGGATCTGACCAACGTCACGATGCTGGAAACGGGGCCGTGGCAGACGCCGAGCATCAGCGCCGCGGCGGATCAGTCGAATACAAACGTAGCGAACCGTGGAGCGATTATTCGGCCTGATGTAGCGTCGAATAACTTCTACACGGGACAGTCGCGGGCGCAGTTCTTCAACCTCGGAGCCTTCGCACCGACACCGACGGGAGCGGGGCGCTTCGGCAATGCCGGAGTCGGTATTTTGCAGGGGCCGGGGACTGCTGCGGTAAGTCTGGGCGTCGCCAAGTCGTTTCCCATCAGCGAGAGGGTTCACGCGAGATTTGAGTCGACCTTTACCAATGTGCTGAACCATACGAACTTCGCTCCTCCAGCGACGGTGGTGGATAGTCCGTCTACGTTCGGTAGGTTAATTGGGCCGCAGACGGCGGAGAACGCGGGGAACCGGACGGGGCAGGTTGCGCTTCGGGTGGACTTCTAGGGTGCCGTTGGAGGCAAAGCCCGTGTGTCGAGTTGGGCCGGAGTCGCGAGATTCGATTCCGGTCCAGCCCTCACCGGCGGTTCAAAGATGGGTTTTCGATCCGACTGAATGGATGCCACCGAATCGGGAGGAGCCAAATGAAGCGGTGGAAAAGACGGTCTGATGGAAAGCGTGGAAGACAAGGCGACAAGACTGTCCCGTCTCTCCCCTTCCCACAGACCTCGGAAATCGCGAGGACGGCTCTTTTTTCTGTCGTCTTTATCCCTTCTTTATCGGTGGTGGCCTGAAATATTGAAGATATCGCCAAAGATCGGCGAACCGAGAAATTAGATTCACTGTGGCAGCAGTGTCATGCTCTTGTTTTGCAGCGTTGATCGTTGGTGGAAATCTATATCAACTTACTTTTCTGGGGCATGATCGACGAACTTATCCGATGCCCTGCCGCCTTATAGATGTGGGAGAGTATCGCCTGCACCTTTACTGCGTGGGAGATGCGGGCCCTACGGTCGTTCTCGATTCTGGACTGGGCGATTCCATTCTGGAATGGAAAAAAGTGCTGAGAGAAGTCACTACGTTCGCCAGAGTGTGCTCGTAGATGACAAGGGGACGCGAGCGAATCAGTTCACGATTGCAACGGATGTGATCTTTCACTTCTGAGGTATGCCCCCTTCCTGCATTTCGGGGTCGCGTTTGTAAGAAGCCTACAATCAAAACGTGTTTGTCCAATGACGATCGAGTACGGGGGAAAATTGCCGGATTTCATAGATTCGCCGCAGCATCGGGATTCAACGTGGGGACGCCGCGCAATCTTTTTCCTCGCTGCTCTTGACCCGCAACCATGCGGAAGCCGAGGATTTGGTACAGGAAACCTACGTTCGCGCCATACCCGCGATGGGAAGGCTACGGGCGGGCAGCAACACCAAAGGCTGGCTCTTCACGATCCTGAGAAATGTCTGGCTCAACCAGTTGAGAAAGCATCGGAATGGCCCACAAATAATTGAGATCGAGGTGGACGATGGCGTTGCCAACAACATCGTAGAGCCATCCAAGGATTCACATGATCTTTATGTGAGCAAGTTGGAGGCAGAGCAGGTGCGAGCGGCGATTCAAGAGCTGCCAGTAGATTTTCGCGAGATCATCTTATTGCGAGAATATGAAGACCTCTCGTATCAAGAGATCGCGAGTGTCCTGCAATGCCCCGTCGGAACCGTGATGTCGCGTTTGGCGAGAGCACGCGCAAAGCTTCGTGTATTGCTTTCCGGGTTGAGCTAGGCTATATATCCTTTTAGAAGATCTTTGCGACCTCCAAGCAGGTACGGAGAGCAGAGTTATGCAAGATGCAGGACACGGCGTTGAGTAGTTCGCGGGTCTATTCCATTAATCTCTTCATTAAGCGCATTCCCAATTTTTCTTTTTGAATCTCTGATACTCGATACTAAGGCCCAATGGAGCCACTTCGTCACACGCTGAGGTCTACTCCTTCAGACCCGCCTGACGTCAATTCCAAGCTCGACGAATGGTGCGATCATCGCGTCGCTCGCCCCTGTATCCGTGATCAGAATGTTGAGATCGCTGATATCGCAAATACGCCAGCCGGCGACCTTCCCGAATT
>Ga0193742_1001327_pt1 | contig 15017 bp, 13 predicted proteins | sample L2c1metaG_FD_165511 | JGI IMG/M metagenome (GOLD analysis project Ga0193742, IMG submission 165511) | Soil microbial communities from a riparian zone of the East river system, Colorado, United States - L2c1 | ecosystem: Environmental > Terrestrial > Soil > Riparian zone | place: USA: East River... | reverse complement strand
ATCACGGTGTCAAACGTCCTGAACAGCTCGCGCCACTGCGCGCGCAGACGGGTGCGCCCGCCATCGGCCATCAGCCAATCGCGATGACTCAGCGCGATGCCGCGCAGGCGCTCGGCGGTGAGGCTCATATCGTCGGCCGGAAGTGACGCCGCGGCAGCTTGCGCGCCGGCATAGACCTCGGGCGAAAACGATGCCGAGAGGAACGACATCAGCATCCGCATATAGAGCCGGGATGATGCGGCAAAATCGGGGAGCAGCCGGCTTTGGCGCTCGACCTTGACGCCGGCCTTGGCCAGATGGGCCGCCAGGGCTTCCAGCGTTCCGCGCACGACCGTGTCGGTCGGCATGACCGGATCGGTGTCGATCAGCAGCACGCGAAAGTCCTTCAATTCAGCATGGGCCGCAGTGAAATGCGGGCACCCGCAAGGAGCCGCCGATGTCGGAGCCGAGTGACAGCGCGCCATAGCCGGCTGCCACTGCCGCCGACGATCCGCCGGACGAGCCGCCCGGGGTGCGGCCGAGATCGAAGGGATTGTTGGTGGTGCCGTAGATCTCGTTGTAGCTCTGCCAGTCGGCGAGCGCGAGCGGCACGTTGGTCTTGCCGAGGATCACGCCACCGGCGTCCTTGACGCGGGAAATCGGCAGCGCGTCTTCGGTTGCCTTGAAATCCTTTTGCGCCGGGTTGCCCCAGGTCGTCGGCAGGCCCGCGACATTGTAGGATTCCTTCACCGTCATGGGGATGCCGAGCAGCGGTTTGGTCGAGCCGCGCGCCAGTTCGGCGTCGGCGGCGCGGGCGTCGGCGAGGCCGCGCTCAAAATCGCGCACGCAGATCGCGTTGACCTTGGCATCGTGCCGCTCGATGCGGCCGATCGCGTCCTGCGCCAGTTCAACGGCGGAGACCTTTTTTGCGGCGAGTGCGGCCGACAATTCGACGGCGGTCCTGAAACTCCATTGCGACTTGGCCAAGGCTTGCTCCCGGTCTGCTTTTGATGAGGCGCGGATGATGCTCAGTTTGGACCGGCGCCGCAAGAGCAATAGCTGTACAGCGGCGGGGCGGCCATGCGGGCAGGCTATTGGCGCGCACGACCTCCGCGCGCTAGTCTCCCGGTCAACAAAAAATGAAACAGGGGAGACGACCATGACGGCGACTTGGGTAGCAGGCGCAGTGATTGCATTCACCATCGGCAGCTTGGCGACGACGGCCAGCGCGGCGGAGATCAGGCTGGCCGAACAGTTTTCGATGGGCTACCTGCAATTCAACGTCATGAAGCGCGACAGACTGATTGAGAAATATGCCACGCAACACGGTTTGAAAGACTTCAAGGTTTCCTGGCAGCGCTTCAACGGCCCGGCGGCGATGAACGAAGCGCTGCTGTCGAACTCCACCGATATCGTGACCGGCGGCGTGCCCGGCCTGATCACGCTGTGGGACAAGACCAAAGGCACCTCGTTCGAGGTCAAGGGCATTTGCGCGCTCTCGTCGCAGCCGTTCCTGCTCAACACCGCCAATCCCGACATCAAATCGATCAAGGATTTCACCGAGCGTGACCGCATCGCGGTGCCCTCGATCAAGGTCTCGGTGCAAGCGGTGGTGCTGCAGATGGCCGTGGCGGAGGCCTTCGGCGAGGCGAACTACGCCAAGCTCGATCCGCTCACGGTTTCGATGTCGCCGCCGGATGCGACCATTGCTCTGCTGAGCGGCGCGGGTGGCGTCTCGTCGGTCTTCAGTGTGCCGCCGTTCCAGTTCCAGCAACTGGAGCAGAAGAACATCCGCACCGTGCTGTCGTCGTTCGATGTGATGGGACCGCATACGTTCACCGTGGCTTGGACCTCGGCGCGGTTCCGGAAAGACAATCCCGAACTTTACGCGGCCTTCCTCGATGCCGTGAAGGAAGCGACCTCGATCATCGCGGCCGATCCGAAAGGCACGGCGCAAAGTTGGATCAACGATTCCGGCTCAAAACTGCCGCTCGAGACGGTGACGAAGGTGGTCACCGGCCCCAATGTCGAATGGACCATGACGCCGGCTGCGACGATGAAATTCGCCAAATTCATGCGCAAGGTAGGCACGACAAAGAACGAGCCGGCGTCGTGGAAAGACATGTTCTTTCCGGAGATCGGCAGCCTCAACGGCAGTTGATGCGCGTAGTCCGGAACGTCCGCGAAACAAAAGTCAAACGGCGAGGAAGCCATGCCATCGACCGCGAGCCGGAAATTCCCTGTTTTGTCCACCAAGCGGCTGACGTTGCGGGCCGCGACGCCAAAGGATGTTCCCGCGTTTGGGGCGTTGTTGGCGGTTCCCGATGTAACGCGTTTTTCCAATTGGCCGGATAGGATTTCCACGACGCAAGTCGAGCGTTCGTTGCGCTGGATGGCGAAAGTCCACGGCTCCGGCAAGGGGTGTGCCTGGATCATCGAGATCAGCGGCACAAAGGCGCTGGCCGGTGCGATCCGCTTCAACAGCTTTGAGAAGAAATGGCGGTGCGGCGAGATCGGCTATGAGCTGCATCCGGATTATTGGGGCAAGGGCCTGATGACGGAGGCGGTCCAGGCCGTAGTGGCGTGCGGCCATCAGACTTTCAGGCTCAATCGCATCGATGCATGGACGTTGCCGGGCAACGCTGCGTCCGACCGCGTGCTGGAAAAGTCAGGCTTTCAGTATGAAGGCACGCTGCGGCAGAAAGCCTGGTTCAAGGGTGCGTTCCATGACTTTCGAATGTTTGGCCGGATCGCGGCAGACGCCGCCAGTGCGAACTGAGGCGCCGGCTACGACGCGCCGATCAGGATGCCGACGCCGAGCACGATCACGCCGCCCAGCACGATCTGGAACGCCGCCTGCAGGAACGGTGTGTCCATGTATTTTGCGCGGATGAAGGCGATCGCCCATAGTTCGAAGAATACGACGACGCCCGCAGCCGCGGTCGCGATCCAGAACGCGTTGGCCCAGGAATCCGGCACCAGGTAGGGCATGGTGTGGCCGAGGCCGCCGAGCGCGGTCATGATGCCGCTGGCTGCCCCGCGCAGCCAGGGCGAGCCTCGCCCGGTCAGCGAGCCGTCGTCGGACAGCGCCTCCGCAAAGCCCATGCTGATGCCGGCGCCGATCGAGGCGGCTAGTCCTACCAGGAACGTCTGCCAGTTCTGATGCGTCGCGAATGCGGCGGCGAACAACGGCGCCAGCGTCGAGACCGAGCCGTCCATCAATCCGGCGAGGCCGGGCTGGACATATTGCAGCACGAAGGCGCGCCGCCGCGTCTTGTCTTCCTCCGCGCGCACGTCGGGGCTGAGGATCCGGTCGGTCAGCCTGACCGCAAGTTTTTCGTGGCTCTTTTCCTCCTCGGCGAGGTCGCCGAGCAGCCGGCGCACGCCGACATCCTCGGCCTGTTCGGCGGCCTTGACGTAAAACTGCTCGGCCTGCAGCTCCATCACCTCGACTTCCTTGCGGATGGTGTCGAGCGGCAGGTTTTTGGTCAGCCAGATCGGGCGCCGCTTGAGGAAGCCCCGGACGTCCTCGCGGCGGATCGGCGGCAGATGCGCTCCGAAACGCTGTTCGTACAATTCCAGCAGCCGGTGGCGATGGCCGTGCTCTTCCTCGGCCATCTCCCGGAACAGTTTCGCGGAGTCCGGATAGCGCTCGGCGAGGTCTTCCGCAAACGTCATGTAGATGCGGCTGTCTTCCTCTTCGGACGAGATCGCAACGGCGAGCACTTCACGCTCAGTCAGATCGGAGAAATTCTTCACACGGACACCCTTTTCCGGAAGTTCCAGATGTAGGAGGCGCCGGTTCTCCGGTCAAACCGTCAGAGTATGATCCGGAAAAGTGGGCACCGGTTTTCCGAAAAGATCATGCTCAAACAAAAAGATAGATTGGGATGACGATTCGAAGAAACGTCGTCTCAATCTATGGAGATTGGGCCTTTTCCAGAAACTGCAGCAGCAACCGGCTCACTTCCGCGGGCTGTTCCTGCTGCACCCAATGACCGGCGCCGTCGACGAGGTGGCAGCCGATCATGTTGCTGCACGCCTTTGTCTGCATGGTCTCGAACACGCCGGGGCGCTGATAAGTGCCCCAGTCCTGCTTGCCCGAGATGAAGGCCGAGGGCACGTCGATGGTCCGGCCCGACCAGGTCTGCAGTTCCGGCAGGAACGCGCCCGAGGTGCCGCAGCGATACCATTGCAGGCCGCCCTGGAAACCGGTGCGCGTGTATTCGGCGCTGTAGAACGAAAGCTCGCTGTCGGGCAGCCATTTGTTCGCGGCGATTGCCGCTGCGGATGGCATTTCCTCCGCGACGGTCGCGGCCATGTCCTTGACGAAATCCATCACATAATAGGTCGGCAGTTTTGCGATTTCGCCCGCCGTCCATGATTTCAGCGGATAGGGCGCATTGTCTTTCCAGTCCGCGCTCTTGTGATGGTAGTAGGCGCGCAGGAAATCATGCACGCCTTGCGGCGCGTGGTGCATGTTGGCGTTGGCCTCGCGCGTCGAATAGTACCATTGATAATGCTTTCGCGGCCGTGGCAATGCCGCGAGTTCGCGATGGATCGGGTCTTCCGCGGCAGGTTTGGCTGGCCCATCAGCTGTGTTGAACGGCAGCGCCGGTGGTCCTGCGAACGGCGCGCTCATCAGCGCCACCGAGCGAAACACGTCCGGCCGCAGCAGCGCGCACCAGGCCGCAACCGAACTGCCAAAATCATGCCCGATCACGGCGTCGACGCTTCTGTAACCGAACGCCGACACCAGCCCGAGCGCATCGCGCACCAGATTGGTGAGCCGGAACGAGGCGAGGTCGCCGTCGTAACTCGCGTCCCACCCGGTGGTGCGGCCATAGCCGCGCTGGTCCGGCGCGATCACGTGATAGCCGGCGGCGGCGAGCGTGGGCATGACCTTGCGCCAGCTGAAGGCGAGTTCGGGAAAACCGTGCAGCAGCAGTATGCAGGGCCGGCCTTTGGTCTCGAAGCCGGCTTCCAGCACATGCATGCGCAGGCCGTTGATACCGTCGACGTAGCGGGAGCGGATGGTGGCGGGGAGCGGGATGGAGGGGACGTCGGCGGTCATGACACGTGCACCCGAAAGGAACTCGTTCAGCTTGTTACCTGGAATTCTACGAGGTTTCGACAATCCGCGGTAGGGGGCGTCGCGACGGGTTGAACCTTCGCCTCCGCAGGGCCACTAACGGGAGCAATACTCGTTCGCAGGATAGATACCAGATGGGTTGGCTTGGGTTCACAGATGTTCGCGGCTGGATTTCGCGCCTCGTTCCGATGGTCGCGGCGGCGAGCCTGCTGTTTGCGTCCGCGGTCGGTGCAGGAGAGATGTCGGATCTGACCCAGAACATGCCGCGCGGCTATCTTGGTGAGTTCACGTGGGATGGCGACAAGACGGTGCAGAACGTCGTTATCACGTTGGATTCGGTGCGCGCCTTGAACGACCAGAATGTCGAAGCGCTCGGATGCGGCTCGCATGAGATCAACCGTCAAGTGACGATGATCAGGGTTCGGATGTTCGTGCGATTGTCGGACCTCTACGTCGAGATCATGGAACTCTCGCCCCAGGGCAGCACCAGCTTCGAGACCGACGGAAGCCATCGCGGTAATCTGTCGAAAGACCTTCAGAGCATCGACACCCAATGGACGACGCGGGGCTCCGACCAGCGGGGGACGTTGCACCTGCGCGCCGCATCATCAGCGGTCTGTGCACCAGCGTCGTCGCTTTAGGATTGCGCGCGAGACTGCGCCTTCACCCTCCCCTCCAGGGCAGGGTAAGCAAGCGCACTACCCCTTCGCTGCCGCCTTCGGCCAATACCGGTCGCGCAGATGCCGCTTCACCAGCTTGCCGGTCGGGGTGCGCGGCAGTTCGGCTTCGAAGTCGATGCTTTTCGGGCATTTGATCGGCGACAAATGTTTTCTGCAAAACACGATCAGTTCGGCCTCGAGTTCCTTGCCCGCCTTGGCCATGTCGTGGGGCTGCACCACGGCCTTGACCTCTTCGCCCATTTCCTCGTTCGGCACGCCGAACACCGCGACGTCGGCCACCCCGGGATGCGTGATCAGGACATCTTCGGTTTCCTGCGGGTAGATGTTCACGCCGCCCGAAATGATCATGTAACTCTTGCGGTCGGTCAGATAGAGAAAGCCCTCGTCGTCGAGATAGCCGACGTCGCCGAGCGTCGACCAGCCGCGGTCGTTGTAGGCCTTCTTCGTCTTCTCGGGATCGTTGTGATAGGCGAAAACAGGCGCATCGGCGAAATATACCGTACCGATCTGCCCGGTTGGCGCTTCCTGATCGTTCTCGTCCAGAATCTTGACCTTGCCGACCACGGCGCGACCGACGGTGCCGCGATGGGTCAGCCATTGCTGCGAATTCGAGACGGTGACGCCGTTACCCTCGGAGCCCGCGTAATATTCGATCAGGATCGGCCCCCACCACTCGATCATTTTAGCCTTGACGTCGACCGGGCAGGGTGCTGCGGCGTGGATCGCGCCTTTCAATGACGCGACGCTGTAGCGCGTACGCACGTCATCGGGCAGCTTCAGCATGCGCACGAACATGGTCGGCACCAGCTGCGACTGGGTGATCTTGTGCTTCTCGACCAGCTTCAGGAATTCCTCGGCGTCGAAGGATTCCATGATGATCGAGGTGCCGCCGAGCGTGATCGCCATCATGTTGAAGCGCAGCGGTGCCGCGTGATAGAGCGGCGCCGGCGACAGATAGATGCTGTCGGACGACATGCCGCACATGTCGGCGCAGAGAATTTTCAGGAACGGATTCGGCAGATCGATCGGATTGTTCTCCGATTGCCGCTTGATGCCTTTCGGACGACCCGTGGTGCCCGACGAATACAGCATGTCGTAGCCGGCGACCTCGTCCGCGATCGGTGTCGTCGGCTGCGCGATGGCTTCCTTGTCCCAGGAACGAAAACCCGCCTGCGGCTCGTCGACCATGAAATACAGCGGTTCGCCCGGCTCGCCTTTGATCAGGCCTTGAACCTTCTCGGCGCATTTCGGCGTGGTGATGAAGACTTTTGCGCCGCAATCCCTCACGATGTAGGCGATCTCGTCCTCGGTCAGATAGCGGCTGATCGCGGTGTAATAGAGTCCGGAGCGCTGGGCTGCCCAGCAGATCTCCATGAACGCCAGGCGGTTCTCCATCAGGAACGCGATGTGGTCGCCGGCCTTGAGGCCGAGCGCGCGGAACAGATGCGCGCCCTGGTTCGAGAGTTCGTCGAGTTCGCGATAGGTGATGGCCTTGGAGGTCGCCGCCATCTGATAGGCGATCTTGTTGGGCTGCGTGCGTGCGTAGATCGACGGGTGGGTCATGGAAAGTTTTTCTCATACGCGAACTGGGAATGGCGTTCCCCGGACGCTGCGCAGCGCGTCAGCGGTGCGCTGCAGATCCGGGGTCCATTGGTGCTGCATGGGTCCCGGCTCTGCGAAGCAGCGCAAAGAGCGCTGCATCGCGTCCGGGACACGAAGGCTTACAGTCGCTCGACGATCGTCACGTTGGCCATGCCGCCGCCTTCGCACATGGTCTGCAGGCCGTAGCGCTTGCCCCGCTGCTTCAGCGCGTTGACCAGCGTGGTCATCAGCTTGGTGCCGGAGCCGCCGAGGGGATGGCCGAGCGCGATCGCGCCGCCATTGACGTTGAGTCTTTCGGGATCGGCGCCCGTGGTCTTGAGCCACGCGACTGGTACCGCGGCAAAGGCCTCGTTGACCTCGAACAGGTCGATGTCGTCGACCGACATGCCGGCCTTCTCCAGCGCGCGCTTGGTGGCGTGCAGCGGCGCATCGAGCATGATCACCGGGTCGCCGCCCATCATGGTCAGATGATGGATCCGCGCCAGCGGCTTGACGCCGAGCGACTTGAGGCCCTTTTCATTCACGACCATCACGCCGGAGGCGCCGTCGCAGATCTGGCTGGCGCTGGCTGCGGTGTGCTTGCCGTTTTCCGCGATCAGCTTGACGCCCTTGATGCCATCGAGGCTGGAATCGAAGCGGATGCCTTCGTCGATGTGATGGGTATCGGTCGAGCCGTCGGCGCGGGTGATCTGCAACGAGACGATCTCGTCCTTGAACTTGCCGGCCTGGGTCGCTGCAATCGCGCGCTGGTGGCTGTTGTAGGAATAGGCGTCGAGCTCATCCTTCGAGAGACCGTATTTCTCCGCCATCATTTCGGCGCCGGTGAACTGGCTGAACATGATGTTCGGATAGAGCTTCTCGATGCCCGGGCTCTTGTAGTGACCAAAGCCGTTCTTGGCCGGCAGCGACGACGCCAGGCCCATCGGCACCCGCGTCATGGATTCAACGCCTGCCGCGATCACGCAATCCATGGTGCCGGACATCACGGCTTGCGCCGCGAAATGCAGCGCCTGCTGCGACGAGCCGCATTGGCGGTCGATCGAGGTGGCAGGCACGCTCTCCGGCAGTTTCGAAGCCATCACGGCGTTGCGGCCGATATTGTTGGACTGTTCGCCGGCCTGCATCACGCAGCCCATGATGACGTCTTCGACCTGGGCGGGATCGGCGCCGCTGCGATCGATCAGCGAATCCAGCACGGAGGCGGCGAGGTCGGCCGGATGCCAGCCTGCGAGGCGTCCCCCCTTGCGGCCGCCGGCGGTGCGTGCGGTGGCGACGATATAGGCCTCGGCCATGTCGGTTCTCCCTGGATTGTTTTGTTGATGGCATCTGAAAGATGGGCCGGATTTAAGGGACGAGCCGGGATTTAGTCAATCAATCAATTAACTCTTGAGTGCAGCCGCGGCATGCGCTTATGTGCGGCCCGGATTTCCGGCGGGCAGTGATGGCATCAGGGTTGAATACCAGCGTACCGACTGAAGCGTTTTCCAGCGAAGTGGACTCCGGTTCGCGCGAAGAAAACGCGTCAAACCAAGAATCTGGAGCCCCGTTCCGATCCAATCGGAACGGAAAAGGCTCCAGGCTTGCGGGCGGCAAAAACAGCACCGCCGAGAAGCTGCTTGTCGCGGCGAGCGAACTGATGATCGAGCGCGCCTCGATCGAGGTGTCGCTCTCCGACATCGCGCAGAAATCCGGCGTCAACGCTGCCTTGGTGAAATACCATTTCGGCAATAAGGACGGGCTGTTACTGGCACTGTTGGCGCGCGACGCCGCCACCGAGATGTCGCAGCTCGAATACCTGATCAGCCAGCCGATCTCGCCGACCGCGAAGCTCAAGCTGCATATCGGCGGCATTATCCGCGCCTATTACCAGTTCCCCTATATGAACCGGCTGATCCATTATCTGCTGCATGAAAGCAGCGAGGCGGCGGCCGACGAAGTGTCGAAGTTTTTCGTGGCGCCGCTTTTGGAATTCCAGCGGCGGCTGCTCGCCGAAGGCATCAAGGCCGGCGAGTTTCGCAACGTCGACCCCGTCATGTTCTACACCAGCCTGGTCGGCGCCTGCGATCATCTGTTTTTCGGTCGCCATGCGATGTCGCGCGCGACCGGCGTCGGTCCCGTCACCGATGAAGTCTGCCGCCAATACATCAAGCATATGGAAGCGCTGATCTGCGGCGGGATACTGGAAGAAGGGCGAAGGGCGAGTAGCGAATAGCGAAGAAGATTAGAGGGTACCAGTATGTTTTTTCTATTCGCCATTCGCTATTCGCCATTCGCGACCTAAGAAACTAAAACACCCAAGGAAAGGTCTCTACCATGCAGTTACAAGACATTGCGGTTCTCATCACCGGCGGTGGCTCCGGCCTCGGTGCCGCTACCGCCCGCGCCATGGCCGCCAAGGGTGCGAAAATCGGCGTGATCGACCAGAACAAGGAAAACGCCGAAAAGGTCGCCGCCGAGGTGAAGGGCGTCGCGCTGCATGCCGACGTCACCGACGAAGAGGCGATCAAGGCGGCGATCGCCAAGGCCGAAGCCGCGCATGGCATCGCCCGCGTGCTGATGAATTGCGCCGGCATCGGCGGCTCGCAACGCGTCGTCGGCAAGGACGGCGTCTATCCGCTGGCAAAATTCGTCCGCATCATCAACGTCAATTTGATCGGCACCTTCAATGTGCTGCGCCTGTTCGCTGAACGGCTCGCCACAGCACCCCCGATCGGCGAAGAGCGTGGCGTCGCCATCAACACCGCCAGCGTCGCGGCCTATGAAGGCCAGATCGGCCAGATCGCTTATTCAGCTTCGAAGGGCGGCGTCGTCGGCCTCACGCTGCCGGCTGCGCGCGACCTCGCCAGCCTCAAGATCCGCGTCAACACGATTGCGCCGGGCCTGTTCCTGACGCCGCTGCTGATGGGATTGAACGAGGAAGCGCGAAAAAGCCTCGGCGCGCAGGTGCCGCATCCGGCGCGGCTCGGCGACGCTTCCGAGTACGGCAGTCTCGCGGTTCACATCGTCGAGAACCCGATGCTCAACGGCGAGACCATCCGCCTCGACGGCGCCATCCGCATGGCGCCGCGGTAGTTCTCGCACTGCTTCCCTTCTCCCCTTGTGGGAGAAGGTGGCGCGAAGCGCCGGATGAGGGTTCTCTCGGCTGGCAACCCCTCACCCAAGTGAGTACGCGGCAATGTCGGTGATGCCCTCTCCCACAAGGGGAGAGGGCGCAGCAACTGGCACCGCATTCGCGGATGCAGGAGTACAACGTGACTCAACCGCTGCTGATCGAACACCACGACGGGGTCGACCGGGTGACGCTCAATCGTCCGGACAGCCTCAACGCGCTCAACCCCGACATGATCGACGCGCTGAACGTCTATTTCGAAGGGCTGCAGCGCAACCGCACCACGCGCGTCGTCGTGCTGAAAGGTGCCGGCTCCGCGTTCTGCGCCGGGCTTGATCTGAAACACGCCATGAAACGCCGGGCCGGGCAGCAGGAGCCGCCCGGCGTTACCGAGTCCTTGGACTCGCAACGCCGCATTGCCGACATCGTGATGCTGATGCGGCGTTGCCCGCAGCCGATCATTGCGCTGGTTCAGGGCGCCGCGGCCGGCGGCGGTTTTGCGCTGGCGTTGGCGGCGGATATTCGCATCGCCACCAAATCGGCGCGGATGAACTGCGCCTTCATCAAGCTCGGCCTCGGCGGCTGCGATATCGGCACCAGCTATTTCCTGCCGCGGCTGGTCGGCGTCTCCGTGGCATCGGAACTGATCCTGACCGGGCGCTTCATCGGGGCCGAGCGCGCGCTCGCGGTTGGTCTCGTCTCTGAAGTCGTCGAAGAGGGCGGGCTCGATGCCGCGGCGGAACCTTATGTCGATGCGATGATGTCGGCTTCGCCGGTTGGCTTAAGGCTATCCAAGGAATGTCTCAATATGAGCGTCGATGCCGGTTCGATCGAGGCCGTCATCGCGATGGAAGACCGTAATCAAATCCTGTGCAGCCGCTCGGAAGAATTCAGCGAAGGCATCAGGGCCTTCCTTGAAAAGCGAAAGCCTGTCTATATCAAACGGTAGAAAAACGATCCGCAAAGGACCGAATTCCGGGAGACGCAATAATGAGGAATGCCGCCGCGGTGCTGACCAAGCCCGGCTTTCGCAAGATCGAATGGCTGAAGCGCGACATCGATGTCGCGCGGCGGCCCGACGGCGTCGTCGTGCTGAAATCGCGCATTCCGCTGCAGCCCTACGAGAAGCATATTCCGGCCTCGCTCGCGAAATGGGCTAGCCAAGCGCCCGAGCGTATCTGGCTGGCGCAACGCGGCGGCGCGGACCGCCAATGGCGCAAAGTTTCGTATGGCGAAGCCAAGCGCACCGTCGACGCCCTGACGCAGGGCCTACTCAACCTCGGCATTGCAGATGGTCGCCCCGTCACGATCCTCTCAGGCAATTCCATCGAGCACGCGCTGATGACGCAGGCCGCGATGCAGGCGCGTCTGCCGGCTGCACCTGTGTCACCGGCCTATTCGTTGATGAGTCAGGATCACCTCAAGCTCAAATATCTCTTCAACCTGATCAAGCCTGCCGTCGTGATGGTGCAGGACGGCCCGACGTTTGAAAAGGCACTCAGGGCGATCGACCTAACCGGCGTCACCGTCGTGCATGTGCTGCGGCCGTGCGAGGGCATCAACAGCGTGTCCTATGCCGATCTCGCAGCGACACGTGTGACGAAGGCGGTCGACGAGTCGATTGCGCAGATCACGCCCGACACCGTCGGGAAATTGCTATTCACGTCGGGTTCGACCGGCATGCCCAAGGCCGTCATCAACACCCAGGAGATGATGTGCGCCAATGCGGCGATGATGATGCAGGTGCGTCCGCGCGATCCGAACGGGCCGATCGCGACCATGCTGGACTGGATGCCGTGGAATCACACCATGGGCGGCAATGCCGCCTTCAACCCGCTGCTGGTCGACGGCGGCACGCTCTATATCGACGACGGCCGGCCGATGCCGGGCCTGTTCGAGGAGACCCTGCGTAATCTCCGTGAAGTGTCGCCGACCTATTACGCCAACGTGCCCGCCGGCTATGCGGCGTTGGCGGCGGCGATGGAAAAGGACGACGCGCTGTGTCGTAGTTTCTTCAAGAACCTGAGCATCATGGCCTATGGCGGCGCGCGGCTGCCGGACGATCTCTACGATCGCATGCAGGCGCTCGCGGTGAAGACCACCGGCGAACGCATCGTGTTCTATACCGGCTGGGGCTCGACCGAGACCGCACCGACCGCCACCGGCACCTATTGGGATACCGAGCGCGTCGGCCTGATCGGCCTGCCGTTCCCCGGCGTCGAACTGAAGCTGGTGCCGTGCGGCTCGAAATATGAACTGCGACTACGCGGCATCAACGTCACGCCGGGCTATTTTGGCCAGCCTGACCTGACGAAGACGATGTTCGACGAAGAAGGGTTTTATTGCATCGGCGATGCCGGGATATTCGTCGACGACAACGATCCGCTGCAGGGCATCATCTTCGCCGGCCGCGTGGTCGAGGACTTCAAGCTCACCACCGGCACCTTCGTCCATGTCGGCTCGCTGCGCACGGATGCCATCGCCGCCGCAACGCCCGCGGTGCACGACGCGCTGGTCGCGGGGCAGGACCGGGAATTCATCGGACTTCTGGCATGGCCCAATCTGCACGCCTGCCGGCAAATCGTCGGCAATCCCGATGCGGGTTATGACGACGTCATCAGGCATCCCGAAGTCATTGCTTGCCTGAAACGCGGGCTGGAAGCGCACAACGCCTCCTGCACCGGCAGCAGCATGCGGATCGTCCGCGCCATGCTGATGGTGGAGCCACCCTCCATCGACGGCAACGAACTCACCGACAAGGGCTACATCAACCAGCGCGCCGGCCTCGAACGCCGTGCCGCGCTGGTGGAGAAACTTTACGCCGATCGTCCCGGCGAAGACGTCATCATCCTTAACTAGAAACGCAGCAGCAACGCGAGTAGAGCGCCATGAATTTCGATTTCTCCGACGAACAAAAGCAGATGCGCGACGCGGCAAGAAAATTCCTTGCCGAGAAATGTCCGCCGAAAGCGGTGCGTGAGGTGCTGGACGGCAAGGCGACGTATGATAAGGCGTTGTGGGCTGGTCTCGCCGAGATGGGCTTCCTCGGCGTTGCGATCCCGGAAGAATTCGGCGGCGCGGGTGCGGGTCATCTCGAACTCTGCGTGATCGCCGAAGAAATGGGCCGCGCGCTGGCGCCGGTGCCGTTCTCCTCGACGGTGTATCTCGCCGCCGAAGCCCTGCTGCTCGCGGGCTCTGACGCACAGAAGCAGAAATGGCTGCCGAAGATCGCCTCCGGCGAAGCGATCGGCACGCTGGCGCTGTTCGAAGGCAAGGGCAACCCGTCGCCGCAGGCGATCAAGTTGTCGGCTTCCGGCGGCACGCTCAACGGCGTCAAGAAGCCGGTGCCGGATGGCGCGATTGCCGACTTCGCCGTTGTCGCCGCGCGTACCGGCTCCACGGGCCGCGATGCGGACATTTCGCTGTTCCTGGTCGATCTCAAGGCCGGCGGCGTCGAAGTCAGGTCGCTGACCAATATCGATCCGACCCACGGCCAGGCCGAACTCACTTTCAAGAACTGCAAGGCCGAGCCGCTCGGTGCGGCCGGTGACGGTTGGAGCATTCTTACGCAAGTGCTCGACCGCGCCGCCGTGCTGATGGCGTTCGAGCAGGTCGGCGGTTCCGACCGCGCGCTGGAGATGGGCCGCGATTACGCGCTCGATCGTATCGCCTTTGGCCGGCCGATCGGTTCGTTCCAGGCGGTCAAGCACATCCTCGCCGACATGTATGTCTCGGCGACCTTGGCGCGCTCGAATTGCTATTACGGTGCCTGGGCGCTCTCGACCAACGCGTCGGAATTGCCGGAAGCCGCCGCCGCCGCGCGTATCAGCGCGACGCAGGCGTTCCAGCATTGCTCCAAGAACAACATCCAGGTCCATGGCGGCATGGGTTTCACCTGGGAGTTCGACTGCCACGTGTACTACCGCCGCGCCAACGCGACCGCGGTGACGCTCGGCAGCCTGTCGTACTGGGAAGACCAACTGATCGACCGCATGCGCAAGAAGAACGCGGCGTAGGAGTTTTCGTGTCCCGGACGCGGTGCAGCGTGCAACGCTGCTCCGCAGAGCCGGGACCCACTGATGGACCCCGGATCAGCAGCGCACCGCAAGAGCGCTGCGCAGCATCCGGGGAACGCACCGAGAGAGAAGAAAACCATGAACTTCGATGACACCCCGCAGGAGGCCGCGTTCCGCGCCGAGGCGAAAGCCTGGATCGCGGCCAATGCGCCGAAGCAGTACGAGGAGGAACTGCGCAAATCCTCGCTTGGCCGCTCCGCGCTCAAGGATGCCAACCTCCTCGAGGTCGCAAAGGCCTGGCAGAAGAAGAAAGCCGATGCCGGCTGGGCCTGCCTGCATTGGCCAAAGGAATATGGCGGCCGCGGCTCCTCGCCGATCGAACGCGTGATCTGGCAGCAGGAAGAAGGTCCGTTCGGCAAGCTCTCAGGGGTGTTCATCATCGGCCACGGCATGTGCGGGCCAACCATGATGGCGTTCGCCGGCGACGCGGAAAAACAAAAATATCTGCCGCCGCTGGCTTCGGGCGAAAAGGTCTGGTG
>Ga0193742_1001326_pt1 | contig 15018 bp, 9 predicted proteins | sample L2c1metaG_FD_165511 | JGI IMG/M metagenome (GOLD analysis project Ga0193742, IMG submission 165511) | Soil microbial communities from a riparian zone of the East river system, Colorado, United States - L2c1 | ecosystem: Environmental > Terrestrial > Soil > Riparian zone | place: USA: East River... | reverse complement strand
TGAAATCTACACCAAAATTGACCCCTCATAACCCATAACCTCCCATAACCCATACACTGGGGTGTCCACCGACAGGTATGGGTTAAGAGAGGTTCGACTGTATTATTTATAGCCCAAATGATCAATCCCACCAAAGCTCTACTGTTACAGATGACCCATGGTGTAAACTGACCAGTCAATACGATTTCGAGCAATCACGTGACTTTCGAACATTTTGATTAGGTGCAAAATAGTCCGGCTACAGCAGCTTTCTGCAGTGTTTCCGCACCGCGCGGGTGACAACAGACCGGTATTGGAGAGACCGATATCCGGTTATTAGAAGTTTTAAAAAGGACGCGGTTCAAACTGATCATTTCTTCACCTTCACTTATACGGTTCTAATAATGTCCTCTGGTGCGCTTCGGAGCTCCTCTCAACTTCCAGAAGAACTCATGAACGGTACACAGATCTACGCCTGGAGTCTTTGTTCAAGGTAGTGGGCAAAGTCGGTTAGAAATAACGAAGGGTTTTGCTATGGATCGTAGAAATGCTCATTACGTTTGTTTGCTTGGTTCAATATAGTTCTCGTTACTGGAGGAAGCTCCGGCATCGGTAAAATGATAGCCACTGGCTTCGCCCAGAATGGTGCCAAGGTTTACATCGCTTCACGAAAAGAGGACCAACTCAAAGAAGTGCGTGACGAACTACCCTTCTTTTTGATTCTCCAAAGTTGATTTCTTCTCTTCTTTATAGTCTGTCGCTGACATAGACAAGGTTGCAAGTGGTCCCAAGGCCGGATACATCGTCGCTAACGTAGGGGTGTGTAACATCCCAAACTGTGCTGGTGACAGTTGCATCTGATCACATATGTATTCTGTAGTCAAAAGCAGGGTGTGATGCTCTCATTGCTGAATTCCGTAAGCGTGAAGACAATCTCCATGTCCTCGTCAACAACTCTGGTATCACTTGGGGAGGCCCGTTCAACAATTTCCCAGAGGAGAAAGGATGGGATAACGTCTTTAACGTGAATGTTAAGAGCATCTTTTACAGTATGTCATTCTTTATTTTCATTGGTTTCATGTTTAATCTCACAATTTTTAGTGACTGCCGGGTGAGTTATTATGTAGGCGGGCTAGGAAAGTTGCACTGGCCTAATAATTTGCTTCAGCCTTTCAGATCTTCTTGCAAAAGGTTCAACCAATCTCGATCCCGCGAGTGTTATCAACATCTCCTCAACGGCATCCTTTGATCCACATAGTGAAGGAGTGCTTAGCTCCGACGGAAACGGGACATGGAGTTGTACGTACCACCATGCACTCATTCCTCTGACTTTCTAAGATCCCATTTCCTCTAGACCAACCCAGCAAGGCAGCTGGTCAGTAGTGAACCATGCACCATGCTCTTAAATTTACACTTCCTGATAGTGAACCACCTAACATCTGCACTGGCGGTCAAACTAGCTCCTCAACATATCACGTACGTCGCTGTCCAGAGTTGAATTCATCCCTATAACTTACTTGCATCAGTGTCAACGCCATCTGCCCTGGGTAAGCTCAATGCCTCTCTCCATTTGAGTACCTACATCCAACAGATGATTTTCTGATCGGAAACTCTTTTGTTCTCATAGTATATTTCCCAGCAAAATGACAGCTTTCGGCTTCAAAACCGTTGGCGAAGAGGCATTCGCTGCTAGCTCGCCTACTGGTAACTCATTTCTCCCATAGTTTTCTCCGTTTCTCTATCCTAAAATCCCAATTTTTTGTTATCAGGTCGCTATGGTGCTCCATCTGACGTGGCTGGGCTTGCCCTTTTCCTTAGTTCCCCAGGTTCATCACATCTCACGGGGGCACACCTCGTCCTCGACGGGGGGTCACGATACTGGCGTGGTAGCTTGCCTTCCCAGTCGAAACTGTAGTATAGACGTTGATTTCCCATCTGTTATATATATATATATATAATGCAGTAAATCTGGATTAAAACAAGTAGTACAACCAACCATCAATGCATCAAACTCAGTACTTGGTCAATGTTCAAGTTTCAAGGGTGGCGAGTGCGAGTGCGTTAGTGCAACGACTTGTGACTAGCACCGGTGCCAATTCTACAACGCCAACCTTGAACCAGTCGAATTTCAAACGTTTAACGGGTCGGAGAAATTTGAACTGGTGTGCAAGGCGTCTTTCAACCCATATCGAATCCGAATCCGAATTCTATTGAAATTATATGGACCTTTGTCATTTAAGAATATGAGGGGCGGGGTGGAAGGCGTCGCGTCGCGGTGGATACACGAGATGAAAAGAATACAAAAGAAAAAATACAATGATTGTAGGCATTGCCATGCGTTGCCGTTATCCAAATATCCTTGCTATCATTGCAAGTCAAAAAACATGCTGCAAGGAGTTGAGATGGGTTTGAGGTCACTGATCCATTGGCCGGTGGGCTTAACATCAAAAATAGAAAACATTCCTAATCGATGAGCACATGCAACCTTCTGGGGAAAAAAGAGAGAAGAATTAGAGTAGAGGCAGTCATCGTTCAAGACTTCTCATCCGATTCCTTGATTGTGGTGGACTTGTCAGTACTTGAAGCAGCAGGCCTTTGCGCCGACACATTCACATTCGCACAAGCTGCCATCCCAGTAGTATTCCAAGTCGAAGATCCAGGCCCTAGTCCACTAGTCATGGCTGGAGAAAGGTTGGACGGACTCGGAGTTGGCATAGACAGTTTAGTGCGATTCGGTGTACGAGAACGGTTGGCTACACCAGACGTCTTGGGACCAGATTGTCCACTACCACCGGCAGCGGCAGCAAGCACATTAGCGCTAGCAGTAGTGAGTGATTTCCACTTGGTCTGACCAAATTTGGCAGCGTGTTCAAGGATGGACTTATAAACCGTTTGGTTGAAACCGACACATTGGAGCCCAACACAAGCCACTTTGAGGGCACCAGCGGCGTAAAGTTGCGATGTTTCGTACGTATTCTGAGGTGACGAATTTTTCCTTCCGAAGAGTGTTTCTTTGACGATGGCAGATTGAGTCTGGGAAGATTTTGAAAAATCACATGCATAAGCAGGAAAAGGTACCCTCATACGCACCTCTAGTGACAATTGCGTCCACTCCTTAATGGAGAGGTCATCGAGTCTAAATGCTTTATACGATCCAGCATAGTACCACATCCCTTCTTTGTGGTAAAAGCATTCTGGAATCATACAAATGTTAAATCAACATCTGCAAGCATAGAAATAAGAATTGCCTATGGGTTTGTTCATGCGGCCGATGACGTCCGCCGCACTCCATCGATGGGCAGTCGCAATCCTCGGATTTGTACTGCATTTGAAGGCAGGTACGTACATGTAACCATGTTCTTCACGATCAGGGCACCAACATGTCGTGACATTGTACAAGGCACGATAGTTGGCCAAACTAGAATGGCCATTTCAAACCGAAGTGCAAGGCAGATCTGTGAAGAAACTCACGACGTTTTCAAGGTCTATAGGTATCTTTGTTATTAGATGTGAGGTAGTCAACGTTTGAAGGACATACCCCTGAAGTGCAGTTAAGAAATTCATTCAAGGTAAACGGCGGAGGTATCACGATGGCGTTGAGGGTGACATCTGGAGGGCTTGATGGAAGGGGAATGGCCCCAAGTACTGTATTCCTGGCTTTCACCAACTCTACTGGGTCGTCCGTGTTGGGAGCTATGTACTACCGCAAATGTCAGTATAGAATACAATGAACATGGAGGTCGGAAATTTACGGTAAAATTATCATCACTCGGCTCGGTTGAGGTTTGGTTAGGAACAATGGTGCCACTGGCAGTAGACGCAGGCTCATCCGTTTGAATGGCGATATCTGTTGAGGGAAGCTATATTCCAGTGGGCATTTTTGTAATTCCAAAGTGATCGTGCACACTCACCTTGAGGGCATCTTCTTGATAACGAGGCGGGGGATCGAGTGCTTGACAACCTATAGACAACTGACGCTGTAATCGGCGAACAGTCAACCGTAAATCCTCAACAGTGGATTCCAAGTTGACTATATGCGCTTTCAAAGAATCAATCTCCGTTCTTTCCTCCAGAGGTGAAAGATGAATAGGAAAAGGAGCCAATCCTTTTACTTCTCTTCCCTGTTGTAATTGTTCAATGACGTTGGTCTTCTGGCGAATGGAAACATATGCGTCGGAAAGACGTTGGAGTGCTGCATCGCGAGCTCTGGTGATCTCAATAACGCGTAATCGTTCAATCTGAATCTCGAGAGCCATCTCAGCCATGCGAAAAGGGTTCTAGAGACAAATCAAGTATGAGCATTGTGTCAGGCTTATAGGTGATATCTTACGGCATTCTTGAGTAGATCAAGCTCTTTCTTGATTCGAGGCATATCATCAGCCTCTTCTTGAGGAGCCATGAAATTATAATGCGCGTTTCCATGGCCATGCAGAGATGCCATGGTGGAGGTTTGGAGAAAAGCGCTTATGTGCCACTGGACCGAGTCAGTTAAATAAATAACGCGACAATAATAATTAATTTTTGAGCGGAGCTGTAACTACCTCCACCTAACAATCGATGAAAAGGTGCTTGGACCGAGGTACAACGATGACCACATTGTCCAGGCCATCTGCATATTGTCAGGCTATCCAGGGATCGTAGGCGGAGATCATCCTTTGTTATAGTGGGTGATATCTACCATCATTTCTATTCATCCATATCAATTCAAACCTCAGCCCCCAAACATCACCTTTTAGTTTACAAAATGGACCGTTGTCCTGCTGAAATATGTTCCGAGATATACGCCTTTGCATGTGTAGATGACGGACGAACTGGACGCGCTCTTTCCCTGGTATCTAAATACACTCGAGAAACATCAAAACCATATAAACTTCAATCTATATCAGTCATTGGCTACAACCAGCTTTTAGCTTTCGCGGACTTGGTTGAAAACACACCTCTCCACCTACGTCAAGTGAAGTGCATCTTTATATCTGCACATCCTCGGAGCACAGCTTCAGATCCTAGGGCTCTCACTCCAGAATATGCTCGGCGCCAACAAGCATATGCTGCTGTTGGTCGCATACTCAAAGCCATTTCTTCTTTTGTGACAATAGTTCACGCATTTTTCGTCTTCTATCGACCTTTCCCTCTTCTTCCAGTTAGCTTACCTGCGTTGGTAGAGCTTACGGTCCACGGACCCACCGAAACCTTAATGGACTTTGATGAAAATATTCAATTCCAATCCTTAAAACATCTACACTTGAGCTCGTTCTGCTCCCCGTTTTATATCCTGGGAAGTGTTTCCAAACTCACCCCATCTCTTGCACATCTTCGCCTGTCCGCACCGGAGCACTCTGTAAATTTCGTTCTGGAATTAAAAGCGATATTGGACAGTACAGAGTCTGTGCTCCTCCCTCCGGATTTGGAAAGGATCTTTATTCACTTGCCCACAAAGCCGAAGGATAACTTGATGGGAATGCTCGATACTTATCGAAGCACTGTGTCAGCTTTGAGTTCCATCACAAGCCTTCATGATTGGATAATTCTTCTGCCTCCATTGCGTCTAGGGATGTTTCGTACCATATCCATACAGGATGCAGAAGAAGCATGGGCTCGCAGCACTGCTGGAATGACTTGGTGGTGACAGTGAGTTTTCAACTCATACTACTTTGTTTGTTACATCATTTCAAGCAATCAGAAACTATTTCTCCTGACTTTCCAACCGTTCCAACCCTCTCTACCTCCAATACATCGGCCTGGCTCTAATATATAGCTTTCTCGCTCGAGATGAGCCATAATGGTTGCTGAAATGACGGCTGCAGCCATCGGAGCCCAAGATGCGGCGACGCAGCGCAGAGGTCCGTGACCGAACACAAAAGTCAAAGCCTTCTCTTGCTCGGGACTGATTATGGACTGATGGTGTCTTTCTGGCTTAAACATTTTCCTGTCCGTCCCCCACACCTCACACCGCAGCACCGCCTCGATGTCCGCAACATTGCTCTCATAAATCGTTATCGCATACACCTTACCGATCACCCTCGTGATCAAGGAAGGGCACCAAGTACGACGCCTCACCCTTGCGATATGTTTTGACGGCGGATGAAGACGCATTGCTTCAAATACAACATCCTTGACGCTAAATTCGGAATTTTGTCCTTTTCGAAACCGTTCGTCTGATGGATCACCGTGAAAATATTCGAATTCCTTTAGGATCAATGGATCGCGTTGTGCGTATGCGACGGTCGTTGCCACCACGCGCCATAACGTTTCCCATGCAGGAACGACGAAGTCGAGTGGTTGAGAAAAGGTTTTATCGTCTGGTACCAATAACCGTAAGCGGGAACTTAGGTCGTCGAAAAAGGAAGATGGAATGGGTTCTGGTTTTTTCGAAAGAGCCCAGAGGGTTGTGATATTGTTTGTTACTAGGGTGATATCTGCATGAGAAAACGAATCGATCGGATTATCAACTTGCAATAGTCCAGCGAGAACGACTACAAGCGTAGTACTCTGGACCAAAGAGCTGAACGGACATCCAGACTCCGATATACCGGGTTCTTTATCATACCATTGGATCGCCTCCACAGCTATCGATTGGAAGGCGGACCATCCACGTTGCTCCGCAGTGTTCAGCAGACGACGTGCCCGATTGACAAACTGCTTGTGGACATCCGGTTTCTCGCTCACAAACGTATTTGAAAGTTGCAGTGCTCGGACTAATCGCTGGTTTGACCTCGCACGTTCCGCCAGGAGATCTGGGACAGACACGTTTTGAGGATGTAGTATGGCCTTTATGCTCGCTTGAAGATCAATGTATGTATCCGATTTTTGATCCAATAAACGTGTATGACAAAGTTTAGTATAAGCAAGGGCCAGACAAAGCAAAAGCGCTAGCACAACAACGCTGGACCATCCAAGGTGGGTCAAGAGTTCACCCATGGGGGCGGATTGATAGTATTCCATTTCCCCAGGGATAAACCTACTAAATACTATCGCAAGAGCTGTAAAAGAATCGTTCTTCAATTCTCCCGTTCACCTCGTTGCTGCGAAACAAAGTGTTACTCAGTGTGCCTGACTTCTCTCAACATGAAGCGAAAAAGCTACCTCGACACCTTGGAATTATTGCTGCATGATGCCATATAGAACCTTTTCCGCAATCGGGTATAGTCAGCTGTTCTGGATTAGGCGTAATGTGGAGATATAAGCTTACATTGGCCAGTGTTCCTCCTCTCAATTAGAGCTCATCGATTAGATTAGCGTCCGGGCGCGGGAATCAGCATATCTCCCCATGACCTGTTACTGCAAAGGTTGTGCTTCATTGCAGTTTCCTCATAGTTTCCTCATGTAAGATAAGAAAGTGGGGTACTGGTATTTCCATATGGCATCTGAAATCTATAGAAATTGCGTACCTGCCATGCCAGAGTGTTTGCAAAACTTGCATATGGATTCAATCCTCGAGCCTCCTAGGGAATTGTGACGAGCCTAAGATTTACCGAAGATGTTACCAGTGGGATTACGCGTAGACAGAATCTGGGAGGAGGGGAGGCCTTAGCTTCAAGGTCAGGCGTCTAGCGCCTATAGCCAGCGTTGGTCATGAGACACCATCGGCAACGTTGTGTGCCATGTAGTTATAAATCAAGTTTGAATAGATATGTGGAATATCTGGCTAAGAGTGGTATAATCCAATTGAATAAACGGTGTCTTCTAAAAAAACCCGCAATCGATGTTCAAGTGCAATATACCACTGCCAACAAAATGCCATTAAACACCAGCAGAGGTCGACATGGGTCAGCTCGCCCAGCGCAATGATTAAGAGCAAGACCAGTGTCTTTCCTGGATTCTACTCTATGGACGATTAAGCTCCTGGATGCTATGATAATGGATTTCAAGACTCCTACCACCACCGTGACATTTCCTTAAAAGGAAATTGTCGGCATGCTTTAATTAATATACTTATTTAGTCATTTAATACAATATTTTACAGTTCTAATATGTTACCAGCCACTAGTACGAATCCATTGGTTTTGATATACCTGGTTTCGCCATGACTTATTTACTTGTTCCTATTCCCCGTAACGGCTGTTCTCTGTCTCTTTTGCCTATGAACCTCAGATTACGCACGATGATCATTGATATCAACCACAGGTTGACGACACTTGCATTTGATGACCCACCGAGAGCGTGAAGAATGATACCGTTGATGGCAGCTGGCAAATCCAGGTTCCTCCTGTATCTCTGCCGCCGGCTCATCGATTCGAGGCACGGATCACATTATTTTAGCCGACGACATGAACATTGGTTCGCACTACGTACGATACCGGCTCCCAACCCCTATTGCTAACATATCTCCTCATCCACTCAGAGTCATCCGCTCTCTCATCCCCGCCTCCCAATTCTCGTATGAGCGCGGTGGCGAAGTCTATCGGAGTGGCATCGAAACGACATAACCCGCAGGTAATGCAAGGTAGGAGTGGGAAGTAGTGAAGGAAAATGAGTGCAGAGGATATTCTTAATGGGCCATTACGTGCATTACATACATATGGCACCGTAGGTGTGTAGTCTTGTTACTGCTAGCTTGAACTGTGGGAGAGCAAACTCGTACAGCCACCACGCTCTCTCTTTTGAGTCTTCACTGTCTCCATCATGTCGAAAGAAAGTCAATCTATGAACAATCGCATGATCAAAGTTGCTCGATCTTTCAAACAGAAATTTGGTTCCCTTCTTCAGCCGTCTCGGGCGCCACCTAGCCCATCGTTGATCAACGTGGATTCAAGGTCTGATAACCATATGGATACAGAAACAAGGTGAGTAACTGGATCCTGTCGCCCGACATTCGTTGATTATTACTTAACATCCTCTTATTTTCAAGTGATTTGCCGCTCAATGTGGTCCCTGTGGTCAGCGTTGATCACGCACCTGCCACAGCGGTTGCTAGTATGGAAGGACATAGAACGTCTTCTCCGATTTCTGTACCTGCTTCAGCATCAATGCTTTCTGTACCCAGGCAACTTGGTTCCGCGAGTGGCCTAGTACCAGAAACCCCACCCACGGTCAGCTTTCATGTTGCGCTCACGACTGTCGTCGCTAATTACTGCTCATTTAGCACATGTCTCCGGACCCCCATACCCCAATGTCTTTCTTGCAAGGTGCTCAAAATGTGTACATGCCACAAGCGAAGATTACCATGGCCAATACCGTAAGTCATTCTAGCAGCGTAAAAACCGATTTGCGTGCTAAAAGTTCTATCTTCTTTTCAGGTCCAGTATGTATCCAGCGCTGATGGGATTGCAAGAACGAGGCCTCAAATCTTGGTGTGTATAACCTTCGGACTGGGACAATTTTTGCTAAATTGGGATCATAGGCTGCACTACGCGAGAATCTCTTGCCACGTGCTGAGTTTGCAGAATACGACGCAGCATCTCCCGCTCCACGCAACGCATGTACCGAGAACACCCGCAAGTCAATCCTGGATACACTGCAGGTGTGGGCAAATGATGATATGACTACAAAGGTATACTGGCTCAACGGGATGGCTGGAACTGGCAAAACAACGATTGCTTACTCATTCAGCAAAATCCTTGATGAAAAGAAATCCCTTGGTGGTGGCTTCTTTGCTTCTCATCTCCGAGTTGACACCAGCAATGTTCGTTGTATCATCCCCACCATCTCCCTTCAGTTGGCTGCCAGTGGGTATCTTGCCCCACTGTCCCATCTCATCCTGGATGTGGTGGAAGCCAATCCTGACTGCAGGTCTTGGAGGATTGGCAAACAATTCCTGAATTTCATTGTTAGACCACTCACTGCAGCATACAGGGATACCACTGAGGTAGTAGTTGTCCCAGTCATTGTTTTGGATGCTCTGGATGAGTGCTCTGACCGGTTCCTTGTGGCTGAGCTGCTTTCTGAGATATTAAAGCACAGTAAATCTCTTCCAGTCAAGTTCTTTATTACTAGTCGTCCAGGAATAGTGGTCAAGGAGACTTTTGATCATTCTTGGGATCATTCCAATTTCATCCTTCATGAGGTTGAAAAGGAGATTGTAAAGGCTGATATTGAGCTTTACATTAAAGCTTGGCTTGGTGATCAAATTAAGCACCATAGGCATAATTGGCCTCCTCAGGCTGAACTTGAAAGCCTTGTCAATATGTCTGGTACTTTGTTCATTTATGCAGCAACTGTCTGCAAATATATTGCTGAGAAGGGTAGTTTGAGCATGCCTCAGCGTCTTTCAGATGTAGCCAATTTGACATTGGAAGCAACATCTGGTGTAATCCACCCATTGGATATTCTTTATGAAAGAATTCTGGATGCTGCTTATGCCTTGACAAATCAAAGGGAGAGGTCAAATATAGACATGGTTCTTAGAGCTGTTGCATATGTCTATAATCCTCTGTCTATGACTGCCATCAGTGTTTTGGTGGAAATGCCCATAGAGCACACTATGGCTGCTCTTTCTTCTCTTAATTCCTTGATATATATTCCATCTCAAGGCTCTGATATGCCCATTTCAATATTCCATGCTTCCTTCCATGACTTCATCAGTAATCAAATTCATTCCTCAAAGCACTATCTTGATCCTTGTATTTCACATAAGCATTTAGCACTTCAGTGTCTGTCCTTGATGGAGAAAGAATGGTCAGAGGAAGAAAGGATATCTTACCTGGCAGAGAGAAAATCTGGAGACATTTCTGAATCTCTTGTGTATGCTTGTAGTAGCTGGGTTTTGCATTTCACTCATGCAGACAACAGCAATGGAATTGATGAATTGAAGAATTTTTTTCAAAAACATCTCTTGCGATGGATGGATTGTTTGAGTATTTTGGGAAGGTTGGGAACTGCAATGCAATTATTGCGTGAATTAGAAACTTGGACAAATGTAAGTGATTGCATAGCTGCAGATGGATTGCACTTATAACAGAAACTAGGCCCAAAAACTGCTGGAGATGAAAGTAATTGATGCTGAAAAGTTCCTCAGTGAAAATTTTGATTTTATTAAGAACAATAGTCTTGAAGGATGTCTGTCAGCATTAGTTTGGTTACCAGAAAATTCAGATATTTGGAAAGCATATGGAAATAGGATAGGTTGTCCATGGAAGCTCTGCTTAGGAAGGAGAAAAGCATGGAGTCTTTATGAAGCAGTTCTGAGACATTCAAACAATGTTAAATCTGCTGTCTTCTCTCCTGATGGTATGCATATTGTGACTACATCTACTGCTGACCATGCTGCACATATATGGAGTGCAGTCACAGGAGAGTGTGAGACAGAGCTGACAGGACATTCAGGAAGTGTCCACTCTGCTCTCTATTCTTCTGATGGTGTGCATATTGTGTCTGCATCTCAGGATGGCACTGCACGTATCTGGAATACAGCCACAGGAGAGTGTGAGGCAGAGCTGACAGGACATTCAGGAAGGGTCAACTCTGCTGTCTTCTCTTCTGATGGTATGTATATTGTGTCTGCATCTTGGGATAAGACTGCACGTATCTGGAATACAATTACAGGAGAGTGTGAGGCAGAGCTGAAAGGACATTCAAGAAGTGTCAAATCTGCTGTCTTTTCACCAGATGGTATGCATATTGTGTCTGCATCTGAGGATAAGACTGCACGTATCTGGAATACAGCCACAGGAGAGTGTGAGATAGAGCTGAAAGGACATTCAAATATTGTCAACTCTGCTGTATTCTCTCCTGATGGTATGCGTATTGTGTCTGCATCTTGGGATAACACTGCACGAATCTGGAATACAGCTGCAGGAGAACATGAGGAAGAGCTGACAGGACATTTAGATGTTGTCTACTCTGCTGACTTCTCTCCTGACGGTATGCATATTGTGTCTGCATCTGAGGATAAAACTGCACGGATCTGGAATACAGCCACAGGAGAGTGTGAGGCAGAGCTGAAAGGACATTCAGATGTCATCTACTCTGCTGTCTTCTCTCCTGATGGTAAACATATTGTGTCTGCATCTTGGGATAAGACTGCACGTATCTGGAATACAGCCACAGGAGAGTGTGAGGCAGAGCTGAAAGGACATTCATATGGTGTCTACTCTGCTATCTTCTCTCCTGATGGTATGCATATTGTGTCTGCATCTGATGATCACACTGCACGGATCTGGAATACAACCACAGGAGAGTGTGAGATAGAGCTGGAAGGTCATTCAGGAAGCGTCCACTCTGCTGTCTTCTCTTCTGATGGTATGCATATTGTGTCTGCATCTCTGGATAAGACTGCACGTATCTGGAATACAGCCACAGGAGAGTGTGAAGCAGAGCTGAAAGGACATTCAGATGATATCCACTCTGCTGTCTTCACTCCTGATGGTATGCATGTTGTGTCTGCATCTCGGGATAAGACTGCACGGATCTGGAATACAGCCACAGGAGAGTGTGAGGCAGAGTTGAAAGGACATTCATATGGTGTCCACTCTGCTATCTTCTCTCCTGATGGTGTTTTTATTCAGAATTATCCTAATGGCAACATTCATCTCTCACTCCAGCCATCATCCCTTAACATATATGAACAAACAATTTTTCACACTATGAACCAGCATAAAATTTGGATTCCACCACCTTTCTGTGATCCAACATTCATTAGCTGCCACTTGTCCAAAATATGCCTTGCATATGGACAAGAAGAATTTTTGGTGTTAGAGGTATGTATGACCTAAGTTGTATTCTACATTGCCCTTTCATTGCTCAAAATTTCTGTTAAATATAGTTTCAATGCTAGCTTTTAAGGCAGAGCATGGTTCCTTTTCACAACAACATAATACTGTGCAAGGCTGGATTTGAAACATGAAGATTGTAAGATGTCTATGTAGTTGTTACTAAATGTAAAGTATGAAAGAAAAATGACAAGGGCAATATAATTCCTCCATACATCTGTCCATCCATTTGAATGTTGTCCTGGCTGGTTAGGCAGTGTGTGATGGATATTATTAGAAATATACAGAAATGTATTCTTTCAGCTGAAATTTGCTTTAACATTATGTTATATTAAAAACATGAAATGTTACAGATAAATAACAAGCATCAGCCAAATAGACATACTTATGGCATCAGTGTAAACAGTTCACATGCCAACTACTAATTTTCAAATTAAGGTAAGATGTGTATTTTGGTAAAGCTAATGGAAGTGAATGGATGTGGAAATGGTATGAGAGATATGGCAGGCCCATGTGACCAGCACAAAGCACACTTGCAGGCCATGGATAATGCTTGTTATGATGAAGTTAAATGTATAAAGTGAAGGGGAAATGAAAAAGAACCTGTATCATACTATACCCAGGTCATCTAGTCTGCAAAAAAACCTACCATCCATATTGATCATATATAATGACCCTCACTCTTATTTCTCCTCTTTGAAACCTTATCCAAGTTTCCATGCCCACTTATATGTATGCCAAGTGCTAGAAGCAGCCGATGGATTTTCTGGCCTAAACACTGAGATGAGTGGTGCAGGGTGACACCAAGCTGATGGGAGATGATAAAATGCTAATGGAGTGATGTGAGTGACCACAAAATATGTGAAGCTGACTTGTAACAAACTAGTCTTGAGAAATGAATAGAGAATGAATTAAGAAGTAAGCAAATACACTGTGTTGATTCTACAACTATAAACATAGAATGAACAGTCCTTGTATATAAAAAAGAGGGAAAAGGAGGAAAAGGCTGGAGTTCAGATATGGATAAGAGAAAAGACATGAAGACTGCAATATGAAGAGGATATGTAAGAATAATAGGACAAAATGAAATGGTATAGGATGAAATGAAATAATGAGATAGAACCAAAGTCAGAATGACAGTCCAAGAGGTTCATTACATTACCTCCTTCTTTAGTATGGAAGTTGCATAGTCTTTAGATGGTGGTAGGTGAAAAATTTGGCTGGATTGGGTTTTTTGTTGTGTGGACAGTTTATAGTCTTGCATGTAAGGTTGGAGGGTCAGTGATTTGGGGTGTGGAGGTTGGTAATGAGTGTTTGTTGGAATTCATGGAATGTTGTTGAAAGAAGTGGGAGTAGGAGTGGTGATAGAAAAATTGAAACAAGGTGGGTGTGGTCTAGAAGGATTATAATGATGGACTTGATTGATAGTTATGAATGCTTGGTAGACCCCCACTTACTTTTTCTTCCTTAACTCCTTTCCACTGCCGGTTGGCCCTCCCTTTTCACCCTTGTACTATACTTAGCCCTTTTATAACTCCTTCCTATCTTTGACTCATTGTTCCTGCTTATGACCCCTGCTCTATATTTGGACTCCACCTCCATAGTGACCCATCCTTATCTCTGGCTTGTCCTACTAGTATATAAGATCCTCTACCCCCTATCTGTAGTTCATTAGTTTAGACCTTAGTACTCATATGATCAATCTATCCCAGCTTTGCTCTCACTCTCAAGGCTGCTGACTACTTCAGATAACAAAACCCTTTGTCACTGTTACCTTGCCCAGTACTGAGTGTGAGTGCAAGCTAGTAATGCCTGTAACAATATGCAAGAGTATGTTAGGTATTCAGGAAAAGCGATAAATAGCCATAGTAACATCCAGCTTTATGAGAGTTGATGATAGGTGAGATGTGATCTGTTGGATCATCTAAAGTCTTAATAGTAGATGATGTGGGTAGATGTGATCAGGGAGTATGTTTGGATTGATGTAGGGTTTTAGAAGTGAGATGTGGAAAACAGGGTGAAGTTGTGGTAATGTTAAGCTTGGAATTTGGATGGAGATGTTGGGTCCAAAGTCGTGAGAGGCATTGGCTTCAACTTGTGGGTTGCGCCGCTCTCTTGATGGATGCCTCAAATTTCAGAGGTCCAGATGGAGTAGGAGAGTCTGGAGTCGAGCCAAGAAGAAGCTTAAGAAAGATGAGAGTGAGTTAAAGAGAAGTAGGTTGCTAAGTTGATATTCGAACTAGCAAAATACATACAACAAACTGGAGTATTTATACAGAAGCAAAACATAAACATATAAGGAGTTATCATGAAGAGCATATGGTAGTAGAATGAACATATAATGAGGAGACTCGTATTCCGGATGGTGCCGAAGGATGCCGATGTAAAACCT
>Ga0193742_1001325_pt1 | contig 15027 bp, 8 predicted proteins | sample L2c1metaG_FD_165511 | JGI IMG/M metagenome (GOLD analysis project Ga0193742, IMG submission 165511) | Soil microbial communities from a riparian zone of the East river system, Colorado, United States - L2c1 | ecosystem: Environmental > Terrestrial > Soil > Riparian zone | place: USA: East River... | reverse complement strand
CGAGGCCATAGCCCGCCATCGAGCTCATCGATGCGGCGAAGGCCATCAGCCAGAAGCTGGGTTTGGCCTTGAGGATCGCGAACACCGCCGAAACGGGGGCTGCGTCCTTCGCCTGCACCGCGCGCACGGGTTCCTTGACGATAAGGCGGAAGATCGGCGCGATGATGATGCCGGCGACGCCCACCGCGATGAACGCCGCGCGCCAATCGACCAGCTTGGCGATGAAGGCGCCGAGCATCACGCCCGCCGCCAGACCGATCGGTATCCCGAACGAATAGATGGCGAGTGCGCGGGCGCGCTTCTCGGGCGGGAAATAGTCGGCGATCAGGGCGTATGACGGGGCGACGCCGCCTGCCTCGCCAACGCCGACGCCCAGCCGGAAGGCAAACAGCTGCCAGAAGCTCGTCGCCATGCCGCACAGGGCGGTAAAGCCGCTCCATACCGTCAGCGAGATCGTGATCACCCAGGATCGGCTCGTACGGTCGGCAACGAGCGCGAGCGGGATGGCGAGCGTGGAATAGAGCAAGGCGAAGGCGATCCCGCCCAGCGCGCCCAGTTGGGTGTCGGTCAGCCCGAGCTCGGCCTTGATCGGCTGGACGAGGATGCCGAGAATCTGCCGGTCGAGGAAATTGAAGGTGTAGACCAGCAGCAGCATCGCCAGGACGAGCCCGCGATAGCCGGGGCTCGCGGTTCGCGCGTCGATTCTCTGCATGGTCGCTCCCCCGATTGTCGTTCTGGCGCAAAAGGGACACGAGCGCGCCCGCCGCGTCAACCGCGACGGGCGCGCCGCCCCCCCCTAGAATTTCGCGCCGAGCGTGACGAACAGCTGGCGTGGGTTGCCGTAGAAGGCAGTGACCACGCCTTCGCGGCCGAGGCTGGGGACGATGTTGCCGTTCACGATGGTCGGCTGACCGGTCACGACATTGCCTCCTGCGAACTGATAGCCGGAGGTGATGTAACGCTTGTCGGTGATGTTCTTGGCATGCAGCCCGATCGAATAGCGGTCGTCGGCGAAGCTGTACGTCAGGTTCGCATCCCACAGCACATAGCCGTCCTGATCGAGGAACGGGCTGGGGGTTTCGAACTGGTTGGTCTTGCTGCGGTAGGAGACCGTCGTCGAGGCGTTGACCTCGCCGCCGCCCACCGCGGCGTAGGTGCCGAGCGTGCCCGATGCGGTGAATTCGGGCGTGTTCTGGATCGCCCGGAACTCCGCGACATCGACGCCGGTGCTGCCGATGAAGGTGTCGTACTTGGCGTCGACATAGCCGAAGGTGCCTGCGACGGTGATCGCCGATCCGGTCCCTGCGAAACCACGCGCGAGCCGGGCGAAGGTTTCGAACTCGATACCCTTGATGGTCGCAGCGGCGGCGTTGGTGGTGACGCCGGCGAATCCTTCGAACACACCGTCGTTATTGGCATCGACCCCGACCGATCCGGGCACCTGCACGTCGGTGTAATCGGCGTAGAAGCCGGTCAGCGCGAAGGTGAGCCCGCGATCGAACAGCGATCCCTTGGTACCGATTTCGTAGCTATCGACGGTTTCGGGATCGAACAGGAAGAAGTCGTAGATTTCCTGATAGCTGCGGCCCGGTGTGCCATCGGTATCGGGGGCGATATTGGCGCTGCCGCGCGGATCGAAGCCACCGCCCTTGAAGCCCTTCGAATAGGACGCATAGACCAGCAGGTCCTCGGTCGGCTTGATCGAGACCGAGGCGCGGGGCGTGAACTTGTCGAAGGTCGCCTCGCCCCGGAAATCGGTGATTGGTGCGCCGAAATTCGCGCCGTTGCCGCCGAAGATCGGATCCGCACCGCCCAGCCGGTTGGCCTTGAAGATATAGGAATTGCGATTGTCGCGCGTGTAGCGGCCGCCGGCAGAGACGCTGATCCAGTCGTTGATATCGAAGGTGAAGTCGCCGAACACCGACCAGGTATCGGTGCGGACGTCGCCGGCGGTCTGCTGGCCGAAGCCCGATGCGAGCGGCACGCCGATCAGTGGGCCGGTGGTCGCCAGGATCACGTCGAACTTGGTCGATGCCTTGGCATCCAGATAGTAGAATCCGACCAGGCCGTTCACCCGGTCGCTTTCGTAGAGCAGCTGGAATTCCTGGCTGATCTGTTCGTTGCGATATTCCGCTGGCACGTCGACATCGACGGTGGGCAGCGCGTCGAAATCGATCGGCGTGAAGCTCCTGTCCTTGCGCCAGGCGCTGATGCTGCGCAGCGTTACGGTGTCGCTGAGCTCTGCGTTGACGCTCAACGACAGACCGCCGGCCTGTACGTCGTTGCGCGGTGCGAACAGCCCGGCGCGGGTGTCATAGACATCGTCGAGCACCGGCGCGCCGGAGAACAGGCCAGGCGTCAGGCGGTGGCCGTTGCGCGAATTGGACTGATCGTCCGAATAATCGCCGGTCAGGCGGATGAACAGGCGGTTGTCGGGGGTCTCGAATTCGATCGTGCCCCGGCCGGCCCACACGTCCTTGTTGTAATTCTCGATGTTCAGGAAGGTGTTGTCGCCAAAGCCGCCGCGCGACAGGCGCGCGACCGATCCGCCGACCTTGAACAGGCCGAGTGGGATCGACGCGGTGACAACGCCGTCAGCCTGATCATAGCTGCCATAGGTGGCGCGAACCTTGAGCTCGAAATCGTCGGGCAGCCGCTTGGTGACGTATTTCAGCGCGCCGCCGATGGTGTTGCGGCCATAAAGCGTGCCCTGCGGCCCGCGCAGCACCTCGACCCGTTCGACCTCGTAGATGTCGAGTACCGCGGCCTGCGGACGGTTGAGATAGACGTCGTCGAGATAGACGCCGACGCCGGCCTCGAAGCCGGGCACTGGATCCTGCTGGCCAACGCCGCGGATGAAGGCGGTCAGCGTCGAATTGGTCCCGCGCGAATTCTCGAAGGTCACGTTGGGGGTGACATTGGAGATGTCGGTCACGTCGATCGCGCCCGATGCCTCCAGCGCCGCACCCGAAAATGCGGTAACCGCGATCGGCACGTCGAGCAGCGATTCCTCGCGGCGGCGCGCGGTGACGACGATGTCGCCGTCACCCGGACCCTGTTCCTGCGCCGCAGGCTCGCCATCGGCGGCGGGCGCGGCGTCCTGGGCGAAGGCGGGCATGGCGATCAGCGCCAGGCTGGCGACGCCGGCGCGAATCGTGGCGCGCGCGGAAACGGATGTGCGTGTCAGCATTGTATTCCTCCCCTTCGGTGCGACAACCTCTGTCGGGTTGCACCGGATGCGAGGTTGCAATACTGAAAGTTGAACCAGGATTCAACTTGGGAATTAGGGGAGGCGAAAAATGGCCACGACGCGTGACCGTTCCGCCACGGACGGGGTCGACGAGGATGGCGCGAGCGAGGGCAAATCGCCCCGCACCGCGCGCGGACGCAAGACGCTGCGCGCGATTCTGGATGCGGCCGCGATCGAGTTCGGCGAAAAGGGATTCCACGAAAGCTCGATCAGCGGGATCACCACCCGCGCCGGCGTCGCGCTGGGAAGTTTCTACACCTATTTCGATTCGAAGGACGCGGTGTTCCGCGCGCTGGTAAGCGACATGTCCGCGCAGGTGCGCGATGTCGTCGCGCCCGTGCTGAAGGCCGCGCCGAACCAGCTCGCCGCCGAACAGGCGGGCTTGCAGAGCTTCGTCGCGTTCGTCCGCCAGCACAAGGAAATCTACCGTATTATCGACGAGGCCGAGTTCGTCGATCCGGCAAGCTTCCGGGCGCATTACATGACCACGGCGGATCGCATCGCCCAGCGGTTGCGCGCGGCGGCGGATCGCGGGGAGGTGCGCGCCGACATATCCGACATTCACGCCTGGGCGATCATGGGAATGAACGTGTTCCTCGGCCTGCGCTACGGCGTGTGGGGCGAGGACGTGTCGAGCGAGGAACTGGCGGCGGTGGCGGGGGATTTGCTTGCGCGGGGGCTGCGGCCCTAACTTTTCCCGGCCAGCTTGTCCTTCAGCCCGGCGAACGCGCCCAGCGTCTTCGCCTCTTCCTCCGGAATCACGCCCGCGGCGCGCAACGCTTCCGCCGCAGTCGCGCTACGTGGGAAGGGATCGAGCGCCAGCGCCATGGTTTCGGCCACAGCCTCCCCAGATCGATCGCGCTGCCGGCATAGCCGACGACATCGCAATCGGGCTCCGCCAATTCGATCTCGTCCAGGCCGGACGCCGTGATCGCCGCCTCGGGCATGAAGCGCAGCAGCAGCGGCTCGTCGATTGCCGCGGGGACGGGATCGCCCGTGGCGATGCAGGATTGCTCGACATTTGCGGTGACGCGGCCGGTGACCATCACCGCCTCGCCGTCACGCACCAGCGAAAGTTCGCCTTTGAGCGCGCCGATCGTGATCAGGCTGAATCGGTGCGCGAGCGCCGCCCGTTCGGCCTCGTTCGCCTCCACGGTCAGCGCGATCGGCGCGCCGCCGAGCGTGTCGAGACGGCGCATGCGCGAAAATTCTGGGGTTTCGCTCATTCCGGCAGCGCTCCGCCAAGAATGGCCGGTGTCGGCATGCCGGCCAGCCTGTCCGCCAGCGCGGTCAGTTCACCACGAATATGCGCCAGGGCGCTCGCCTCAGGCGCTTCGCCGCGATAGATGTTGCGGATGATCGCCGCGTCCATCCCGTTGCCCGCCAGCCCCTCGCGATAGGCGCCCAGACGCCCGCCGAGCGCGCTCATCATCTTGCCGATATGCTTGCCGACGACGATGTCGCCGATGCCGATTTCGCGGAGCTGCCCGTCCATATCGGTGACGAAGCGCTCGGTCAGCCGGGCGGAGGGCTCGGCGGCCTGGGGGTCGCCCTCCAACCGCAGCAGCACGGTGGAAAGGATCGCGGCGATCATGTCGAACCTGCCATCGACGGTGTCGGGCACGGCCCCTTCGACATACCAATGTGGCCGGCGCGCGCGATCGACGATCGCGGCGTAAAGCTGCGTCACGCCGCCATCGTGCGCGCTACGGGCGAAGAATCTGTCGAGCAGCGACATTGCGGGGCGGGGTTCCTTCGGATGCGCGCGGCTTGCCGTGCGGGGATAGAGCGCATATTGCTGCGCCAAGCGGGCGATGCAATGCTCATCGGCCGCGCCTTGTGCCTGCGTATCGCTGGAGATTTGAGTTCCATGTCGCCCCGTGTCCTTCTGACGATCCTGGCCGCGCTGCCGGTCCTTGCCGCCACCGGCGCCTGCTCGCCAATGCGCGGGTTCAACGGTTATGTCGTCGATCGCGATCTGCTGGCGGGTGTTCAGCCCGGCATCGACAACCGCGATTCGGTGCTGCGCACGCTGGGCAAGCCGACCTTCGCCAGCCAGTTCGATGGCGGTGACGACTGGTATTATGTCTCGCGCAACACCGGTCAGGTCGCGTTCCGCACCCCGCGCGCGACCGCGGCGTCAAACGTCCGCGTCCGGTTCGACAAGGCGGGCAATGTCACCGCGGTCGACCGCACCGGGCTCGAACAGGTCGCATCGATCAACCCGAGCGACAAGAAGACCCCGACGCTGGGCCGCGAGCGCAGCTTCTTCGAGGAAATCTTCGGCGGCATCGGCCAGGTCGGATCGGGGCTGGGCGGCCAGCAGGGTCCGGGCGGCAATACCGGCGGCGGCACCACGCCCTGAGCCCACACTTCATTTCAATAGCCTGACAACCGCGTTCGCGGGCCGTTCAGTGCGAATCGCCTAGATCGTTTCCTATGCCGACGCTTGTGCGGCGCCGGCAGGCAGGAATGGAGACGATCATGCGTAAATTTATGATCCTGGCGGCGATGGCCGCCACGGTATTGCCGGTCGCCGCCCAGGCCCAGACCCGGGAAATCAGGCGCGATCGACAGGAAGTACGTGAGGAACGGCGCGATCTGCGTCAGGCGCGACGCGATGGCGATCGCCGTGATGTCCGCCGCGAGCGCCGCGACGTGCGTGGCGCCCGTCAGGAGCTGCGGGAGGACCGCCGCGATTATCGCCAGGGCGAGTGGCGCGGCTACCGCAACAGCAACCGCGCGATCTATCGCCGTGGCAACTGGCGTTCACCCAACCGGTACCGCGCGTTCCGTCCGGGCGTCACGATCTCGTCCGGTTATTACAGCCCGCGCTACTACATCAACGATCCGTGGCGCTACCGTCTGCCGCGTCCCGGCCGCAACCTGCGCTGGGTCCGCCATTATGACGATGTGCTGCTGATCGACATCCGCACCGGTCGCGTCATCGACGTGCAGCGCGGTTTCTACTGGTAAATCGTTTTCAGCGGGCGTGCGACCGCCCGATCTGAAGGGACGGCCCGGGAAACTCCCTGTTCCCGGGCCGTCTTTTCATTTGTCTGCGCTGCAACAAACCCACTGGCCGCGCCGCTCGCCACGGCGCGGCCGATGCACCCGCGGATACGCGCGAACCACATCAGTCCCGAAAGGGTTGAGGACCATCTTCGCAAACGCCGGCCAATGGCTTTCGTTCAACGCCCCATCGCCTTTTATCGCATCGTGAAACGAATCTGATCGACCGCCCGGCCCGATGGGTCGAGCAGCGCCAGCCGGTGGTTTCCCGGCCCCGCCAGCACCATCGGCGCGGCATCCGCGGCGCCCAACATGCGGTTGTCCAGTTTGAGCACATGCCCTTCCACCGCGCCGGCGACATCGATAGCGAGCCGCTGACGATCGACCGGAATATCGGGATCGAGCGCATAGACACTGCCCGTCACCGGATGCGTTATCCGTGGCCGGCGCGCGCCCGGCGGCGCAGCGGCGAGCCGCGTCTGGGCGGTGCCGCGCAGGAAATATTCGCGGCGCGGCGATTCGCCGGTGTCGGCGAAGGTTACCGCGCGCGCCTCTATCCCTTCGGGCATGGCCGGCGCCTTGCCCGGCGCCCCGGCGTGCAGTGCGAGCATCACGTCGCGCCAGACGGGTGCCGCCCCGCTGGTGCCGGACACGGCGCGCATCGAATCGCCCTCCAGATTGCCGACCCACACCGCCACGGTGAATCGGTCGGAAAAGCCGACGCACCAATTGTCGCGCATTGCCTTCGACGTGCCGGTCTTGACCGCCGCCCAGAACGGCAGCCGCAGCGCCGAATCCGCGCCGAACGTGCCGACGCGGGCATTGGGATCGGCCATGATGTCGCTCACCAGCCAGGCGGCCTGTGGAGAGGTGATGCGCCGCGGTTGGTCCTTCGGATCATCGAACGTCAACCGCGGGGGCGACCAGCGGCCGTCGTTGGCGAGCATGCGAAAGGCGTTGGCCTGCTCGAGCAAGGTCACCTCGGCCGAGCCGAGCGCGAGGCTGAAACCGTAATACTGACCGTCTTCGGTCAGGCCGCGATAGCCAGAATCCCACAGCCGGTCGCGGAACGGCTCGACCCCGACCAGCAATAGCGTGCGCACCGCGGGGACGTTGAGCGACCCCGCCAGCGCGGCGCGCACCGATACCGGCCCCTTGAACCCGCGATCGTAATTCTGCGGGACATAGAGACCGGAGGCGGTGTCGAGCTGAACCGGTGAATCGTCGAGGATCGAGGCGGGGGTAAGATAGCCGCGCTCGATCGCCGCAGCGTAGAGGAACGGCTTGAGTGTCGATCCCGCCTGGCGATACGCCGCCGCGCCATCGACCTGCGCGGCGGTGGACGCCCCGCGCACGCCACCGACATAGGCGATGACCTCGCCGGTAGCATTGTCCATGACAATCACCGCCCCGTCACGCGCGCGCGCAGCGCCCAGCCCCTTGAGCTGGCGGGTCAGCGCACGCGCGGCAATGATCTGTGCGCGGCGGTCGAGGGTCGATCGCACGGTGAGGCCGGGGTTGGTCAGCAACCGCTGGGCGAGATGCGGCGCGAGCCCCGGATCGAGCGCGAGACGGCGCGCTGGGCCGAGCATCGATGCGGCGGCGCCGCGCAGATTGGTGCAATCGGTCGAACGCGAAAGTCGGCAGGCGCGGTTGGCGATGCTGCTCGCCGAGGCCTGCGGATCGGGCAGCAATGCGGCGAGGAGCAGTGCCTCGTCCCCACTCAACGCATCGGGGCGTTTGCCGAACAGCGTCAGCGCCGCCGCGCCGATGCCCTGCGCCTCGCCGCGGAACCCGGCGAGGTTGAGATAGGCCTCGAGAATCTGCGGCTTGGACCAGCGCGTCTCGATAGCCTGTGCCGCGCGCATCTGGCGCAGCTTGTCGCGCCAGCCGCGCGCGCCGGGGGCGGCAAGATCGGGGGCGAGATAGCCCGCCAGCTGCATCGTGATCGTACTCGCGCCGCGCGCACGTTCGCCTTGCAGCCGGTCGCGCGTGAGCCCCGCCAGCGCCAGCCAATCGACCCCGCGATGCGTGACGAAGCGCTTGTCCTCGGCAGCGACGATGGTCTGGCGCACCACCGGCGCGACCTCGTCGAGCGGCACCCAGGCGAGGCGGCGCGCGGCGAAATCGACGCGTTCGGAATCGATCAGCCGGCCCTCGCGGTCCTGCAGCCACGCCTCCGACGGCGCCCATCCCGCGCGCGCCTTTGCATAGGACGGCAGGGATGGCGGGGCGGTAAGCAGATGCAGCGCGAGCAGCAACATGGCTACCAAGCCACCTGCTGCCCACGTCCAGCGCTGCCGTGTCACCGCTGCGCCACCCGCAGCCGCGCATTGGGCAGCGCCGCGCGGATCTCGGGCGAATACATCGCCTCCACGCGCGTCGGCGGCATCCCGAAGTCGCCCGCGCCGTTCAGCCGCATGGTATAGCTGACGGTGGCGCGGCCGCGCGGCAGCCATTCGAAATAAGCGCGCCACGCGTCGCGCCCGCGTTCGGTATAGCTGGGCTGCGCGCCTTCGGTCGTGGCGCCCTGCTGGAGGATTTCGGACTGGCCGCCGAGATTGCCCAGCACCGTCGCCCCCGGCGGGATCGGATCGCTGATGACCACCCAGTTGCGGTCGGTCCCCGCCTCGACGGTGATCGTCACGCGCACTACGTCGCCGCGGCCAAGCCGGCCGGGCTGGCGCGCCTGCACCACGTCCACCTTGCGGCTCATCTTGTAGCCGGCGAACAGCGGGCGGGTGAGCGGGACGGCGGCGCGAACCGAGACGGTCGCCCACGGCCCCGCGCCGCCCGACTGCGTCAGCGCCAACGGCGCGGTTTGCAGCGGCAACTGCAGGAAGCGCTGATCGACCGCCAGCGGCCACGCGCGGCTGATGCTGCGCGCGCCCAGCCGGGCCATAGTCGTCCCCGCGACCGCACCCGCCGGATAGACCTGCCCAAACTTGCGCGACACCACCGCGCCCCAGGCGTTTGACGGGGTGGTGTCCCAGTGGCCGCGGCGCTGGCGCAATGCCACGCCCGCCATCATCCGCGGCACTTCGTCCTGCCAGCCCGGCCGGCCGATCGTGGCGAGCGTGGCGCGGATCGCCATCTCGTCACCCGATGTCATCATCCACCACGGCGCATTGCCGACATCCGACAGGTCGAGCCGCGTGCCTTCATAGGTGATGCGCGTGCGCAGGATGCGCTCGGCCTCGGCCTTCTGCGCGGCGGCGTTGGCGAGACCCGGGGTCCGGTCCAGCACCACCAGCCAGTCGGCCAGTGCGCCGGTCGGCATCTCGCCCACCGGCAGCCCGATCTGGCCGAGCATCGCCGGGGTTGAAGCACCATTGCGCGCCAGCGCAGCGAGCGCGGACAGCTTCACCAGCCGGTCGTCACCGCCATAGCGGTTGCGCTCGATGCGGCCCTCCACCACCGCCGTCAGCGCTTCGATCAGCCGGGCGCGTGAGGCATCGGGCATGGTCAGGCCCGCCTCCGCGCTGATCGACATGACATAGGCGGTCAGCACGTCCGAACCCTGCATCGTCTCGCTGGGGAAATAGCGCAGCAGCCCGTCGCCATCCTGATAGGCGGGGATCTCACCCGCCAACGCGTTCCACGCGCCGGTATCGCCCAATGCCACCGCGCGGCTCGTGCGCTGCTCGAAGCATTGATAGGGATAGTCGGACATGTACGCGCGCACTCCGTCGAGCGACGGCGCGAGCGTATCGGACAGCGCCACCGTGACGAAGCCGCCCGGCAGAGCGCCCGCAGGCGCGCTGATCGGGATGCTGGTCGCATCGCCGACGCGGGTCAGCACCGCCGCCCAGGTTTCCATCGGGACGGCGGGGGCGATCTCCTGGCTGACGGTGATGCGATCTGCCGCGCGGCCGTCCAGGCTTCGTGCGCTGACCTGCCATTGCAGCTGTTCCAGGCCGGCAGGCGCGGTCAGGTTCCACGCGATCGGCGCGGCTCCGCCTGCCGGAATGGTCACGGTCAGCGGGCGGCCTTGTGCGATGCGCGGGGTCACCGCGACCTCGGCCATGACGGTCATCGGCTTGTCCGATCCGTTGCGCAGCGTGAAGCCCGCGGCGAAATTGTCCCCGGTGCGGACCAAGGGCGGAATCCCGGCGTAGAGCGACAGATCCTGCGCGGTGCGCACGGTCGCCTCGCCGGTGCCGAACAGCCCGGCGCCGTCGGTGGCGATCGCGACCAGCTTGAATGAGCTGAGCGCGTCGCTGAGCGGCACCTGCAGCCGCGCGCGACCATTGGCGTCGAGCGGCACGCGGCCGCGCCACAGCAGCACCGGCTGGAAATTCTCGCGGTTGAGCGCGGAGGCGTCACCGCCGCCGCCGCCCGCCTCGACTGCCTTGCGGCCATAATGGCGCTTACCCACGACCTGGGTCTGTGCGGTCGAAGTGAGGACCGACAGCGGGCGTTCGCCCATCATCGCGGTCAGCACGTCCCAGCTCGGGTTGGGGGCGAGTTGCAGCAGCGCCTCGTCCACCGCGACAAAGGCGAACTCGGCGGAGCGCGTCGGCTGGCCGCCCGGCCGCATCACCGCGACATCGACGGTCGCGGTTTCGCGCGCGGAGAATCTCTCCTTGTTGGCCTGCACGCGCACGCCGAGCTGATGGCCTTCCCAGCCGACCTTTATCTTGGCGATGCCCAGGCGGTAGGCCGGCTTGGCCAGATCGACTAGCGCGGTCGGTGCGGGGGCCTGTTCGCGCGCGCCGAGCAGCTCGCGGAACCAGTCCCACCAGCCCTTCTCGACACGCCCGCGCACCGCCATCACCGAGACATAGACGTCGGGCGCATAGGCCGCGGGCATCGGCACCTCGATCACCGGATCGCTGCCCTTCAGCGTGGTGACGAAGCTGCCCAGCACGCCCTCGCGCTCGATGGTGACGAGTGCGATCGCCTCGCGGAACGGCATGCGCACCTGGAAGCGTGCGGTTTCGCCGGCCTTGTAGCTTAGCTGTTCGGGGATCAGGTCCATCCGGTCGCCATTGTCGCCGCCGAACCACCAATCGTCCTCGCCGGCTAGCCAGACTGATGTCGTCGCGCGCGCGGTATTGCCGTCCGCATCTTTGGTGGTGGCGACGGCATAGACCTCGCCCGACACGCCGGGGTCGATCTTGCACGAAGCGAACCCCTGCGCATCGGTCGTCGCCGAACAATCCGCATCGATCCGCGTCGTGCGCATGCGGTTGTCATAGGCGTAGAAGCCGCCGATCAGCCGCCGTCTGGCTGTCAGTATCTCGCGGCTGTAGAGCGCGACCTGAATGCGCTGACCCTTGATCGGCAGCCCGGCGGTGTCGAGCGCGACCAGCTGCAGGCGCAGATCGTCGTCCTTCATCATCCAGCCGTCGGTGCGGATGCCGAGCTGGACCGCGGACGGATGGAGCGTGATGCGCTTCGAGGCGGTCAGCACCTCGCCATTGGCGTCTTCATAATCCATCTCGACCAGCATGTCGGTGCGGGTGTCGATCGCCTGCGGCACCTCGATCGCCTGACGCGCCGTGCCTTGGGCGTTGAGACTGAGCGGCAATGTCTGGGTTGGCGGCAGCGGGACGAGCGATTCCTCGCCGTCGCCGTCGAGCGGCTTGACGCCCTCCTCCACGGCCTTGCCGCCGAAGGTGAAGCGCTCGTAATTCTCGGGCCGCGCGGTCGCCTCGAACCAAGCGGTGCGCACCGAGATGGGCAGGTTGGACGCGGCACCGCCAGCCAGATAGCCGACGAACAGATCGACCGGCACCGATTTGGGGCGGACCTGCGCCGCCTTGGGGCCGGTCACCGTCGCGCGCATCGTCGGCAGGCGGTATTCGTCGACGCGGAACGACTGGCCGGGGAAGATGGTGCGTTCGCCGACTTCCATGCTCAGGTCGTAATCGCCCTGCGCCGCGCCGGCCGGGGCGGTCCAGCGCGTCTCGCCGATGCCGTCCGCGCCGATCGCCAGCGGCAGTTCGAATTGCGTCCCGGAACCGCGGTGGGAGAGCTTGAGCGTCCCGCGCAACGCTTCGCCCTGGAAGCCCGCCGCGACCGGGCGGCGGTAGATATGCTTCATGTTGACCGTCTCACCCTGACGGACGAGCGTGCGGTCGAATACGGTGTGGAAGATCTCGGGCCGATCTTCCCAGCCGTAAGGCAGATCGAAGTCGTACGGCCGGATGCCCTCGCCCCAACCAGTCATTGTGAAGCTGAAATCGCTGCCCTTGCGCGCGCTGACCATCAGCGGCGCGTTGGGGCTTTCGCCCTCGCAACTGCCATATGTTTCGGGCTGGGGCAGGCCGCGCACCACCGCGCGGCCGCGTGCGTCGCTGGTCCCGCGCGCCAGCGTGCGGCCGGTGCAGCTATCGGTGATGCGCACGTCCGCGCCCGCCACCGGTTGTGCGCTGTCGAGCGACGTCACCCACGCCAGCGACGCGTCGCGGCCCCATTTGAAATGCACCGAGAGGTTGGTGACGAGCGCGCCCGCGCTGACATAGCGCTGCGTCTTGCGGCCGAGTAACGCCTCGCCCAGACGCGGGCTGGCGAGTTCGACGACGTAGAAGCCGGGCTGCGTCAGCGGGATGCCGACGACCTCGAAATCCTTGCCCTTGCCCGGCAGGCCCAGCTTGATCGGCGCGCCATCGGCCTCGCCCAGCAGCGGCTCCGCGCCGGTATAATTGATCGTGACATCCTCGGTCCCGCGCTTTTCGGTGCGGTAGTCGTTGCGGTTGGCCTGTTCGATGTCGCGCATCCATTTGGCGATCTGGCCGTCCGATCCATCGACCCGCAACGTCTCGCCGCGCAGGCCGAGATTGCGGCCCTGCAGCGCGGGCTCGACGTTGCGCACGGTGACCGGCAGCACGCCGCCCTCGCTCGCTTCGAGGATGCCGAAGGGCGCTGCAAACTTCACCAAAGGCGGTGCCTCGTCGATCCTGACCGCCAGCGGGAAGCGTTCGGCATTGGCGAGCGCGCGGCCGCTCTCGTCCTTGATGCCTGCGGGCAGGCTCAGCAGTGCACCGACATTGGCGGGCAGCGGCGCCGCGAACTTGACCTCGCTTTGGGTCGCCTTGCGTTTATCCTCGTCGGTCAGCGTCGGGGTGATCCGGCGTTCGCCGACGGTGAGAATGATCGCCTGGGCCTGCGCGGTCGGGATCGGCGCGGTGAAGCGCACCCAGGCGTCCTGCACCGGGTTGCAGCCCGCCTGCGGATTGACCCTGCCGCATTCAAACCGCGCGGTGAAGGGCTCGCGCACCTTGAAATCGAACCGCTGGTCGGCCCCGGCGAGCCGACCGCCGCCGCTGATCTGGCCCGACCAGACCAAGGCGACATCGCGCCCCGGGGGCAGCGGACGGCGGCATTTAAGCGCGGTGACGCTGGCCAGCGCGCGGGCGCGTTGCGCATCGTTTTCGGGCAAGGCGGTGGGGAGCCCGGCCTCGGACAGGAAGTTCTGCACCTGGTAGCGGTCCGGTCCCAGTCCGGCGAGCAGCTTGCCCGGCACGTCCGCACCCAGCACATCGACCGCGATCTTCTCGCCGATGCCGTCCACCGCGCAATAGGCATTGGCGCCGACCGAAGCCCGATCGGGCGCGATATTGGCGGCGACCAGGAACACCTGGTCCTCCTCGATCTGCCCGTCATAGCGCGCCGGCATCACCGCCCGCGCAGTCGGCCCGCCCGAATCGACGGTGAAGCGCTGCTGCCCCGCGACATCGACCCCGCGCTGGCTGCGAAGCCCCTCGCGCAGGCTGAACGCGCAGGTCGTGCCGCCGGGCAGCGGATTGGCGAATTCATAGACATAGGTCTGCTGGTCCGCCCAGCGCCCTTCGCCACCAACTGTGCACTGCACATCGAAGGGCGCTGCCGCACGCGGATCGCCCAGCGGCACCATCGCTTCCGAAAAGCGTGCGGTGAAGCGTTCGATCGCGCCGTCGGCGATCCCCGGCGTCGCCATTACCACTTGCGGCCGCGAATCGGCGATCGCGATCAGCGGCGACAGAGCCGCCAGGATGAAGGCGATGGCGGCGAATATGCGGTGCATGACGATCCCCCTGCGGATTGCGAAGGGGAGGCTATGCCGGTTGCCGCCAAAGTCCAGCGACCTTTCCGCTTGCCGCAATCAAATCATTACGCAGAATACACATTTCCGAATTCGGAAGCCGACGCTCGGGCTATTGGCGGGCGGTACGGTCGCGCGCGAAGCGTTGCCGTTCGCAGCGCAAGGCTGCCTCGCCCATATGCTGATATTCTCCTAATTGATCTGACCTGGATCGTGCGGTCTGTTACGCGCAGTGCAACATCGGGCTTCTGGCGCTTCCGCATGGGCGCGGGCCACGCTAAGCCGTTCCCCATCTCATGGATATCTATCTTCCCATCGCCAACCTGTCGGTCAACGCGTTCGTCATCATCGGACTGGGCGGGCTGGTCGGTATATTGTCGGGCATGTTCGGGGTCGGTGGCGGGTTCCTGACCACGCCGCTGCTGATCTTCTACGGCATCCCGCCGACCGTCGCCGCCGCTTCGGCTTCGACCCAGGTCACCGGTGCAAGCGTATCGGGGGTGTTCGCGCATCTTCGGCGCAAGGGCGTCGATTTCCACATGGGCGCGGTGATGGTCGCGGGCGGCGTGCTGGGATCGCTGATCGGCGCGGGCATCTTCAGCCTGCTCCAGGCGTCGGGGCAGATCGATACGGTTATTCTGGTGCTGTATGTCGTCATGCTCGGCGGGGTCGGCGGGCTGATGCTCAAGGAAGCGCTGCAATCGGTCGGCGCGGTGCGCAGCGGCCGCGAAGTTGC
>Ga0193742_1001324_pt1 | contig 15028 bp, 15 predicted proteins | sample L2c1metaG_FD_165511 | JGI IMG/M metagenome (GOLD analysis project Ga0193742, IMG submission 165511) | Soil microbial communities from a riparian zone of the East river system, Colorado, United States - L2c1 | ecosystem: Environmental > Terrestrial > Soil > Riparian zone | place: USA: East River... | reverse complement strand
CCTCGCCGCTTCGCGGCTCGGGAAGCGGGAAGCGGGACACGACTCGACCGTAGCTTCTGGCTTTAGCCGGAAGGTGAGAAGCGGGAAGCAGGAAACGGGAAGCAGGAAGCTGATTAGGAGGCCCACGTGTTGCGCGTTCTCTCGACGACAATTGCCCTGACGATGATGGCGGCGCTGCCGGCGACCGCTCAGAAACCTGTCGCGCCCGGCGAAGGACCGGTCATCGTCATGACCGGCGAAGCCGTCGTGAAGATGGCGCCCGACCGCGCGTGGGTTTCAATCTCCGCCGAGTCGCGGGCGAAGAGCCCGCGCGAGGCCCAGAAGGCGAACTCCGACGCGATGACGGCTGTACTGGGCAAGTTGAAGAGCACGGGCCTGACGGCCGACGCGATCCGCACGAGCGGATATGACCTGCAGCCCGAGTTCGACTATGCGAACGGCAAGCAGACGCTGCGTGGATACGTCGCGCGTAATGCCGTAGAGGTTCGCGTGGACGACATTACACGCGTCGGAGAGATCGTTGACGTGGCGGTGGGGTCCGGAGCGACGTCCGTGAGCGGCGTACGTTTCGACTTGAAGGATCGCAGTGGCGCCGAGCGCGACGCGTTGAAGCGCGCCGTCGCCGATGCGCGCTCCCGCGGCGATGCCGCAGCGTCCGGAGCCGGCGTGACAATCGATCGTGTGGTGAGGATTGAGGAACAGCGCGCCGTCATCGAGCCGCCGCGTCCGATGATGATGGCGATGCGCCGCGAGGTCGCGGCCGATTCCGCCCAGCCGCCGATTTCGCCAGGCGAGCTCGAGGTGCGCGCCATCGTGACGGTCACGCTCGCTATACGCTGATCACTCCTTCACCACGACCCCTTCCACCGGGTCGTCGTCGAAGAGTCCGATCAGCTCGGGGGCGCCGAGCGGCCTTGGCGTGTGATCGATGGTCTCGAGCTCGGGCAGTTCGTCGGGGGCCGTCACGCCTTTGTCCTTCAGGCGCCGGGCCGTCACCAGCACCCGGCTCTCGAGCGATCCCACGGCCTTGTTGTAGGACTCCACCGAGCGTGTGAGCCCGCGCGCGACATCCTCGAAATGAATCGCCATCACTCGGATCCGCTCATACAGCTGACGTCCGAGGTCGCTGATCTCCTGCGCGTTCTTGGCGATCTTCTCCTGCTGCCATCCAAAGGCGACCGCCCGGAGCAGGCCCATCAGCGTCAGCGGGCTGGCAAGCATGACACCTCGCCCCAGGCTGAACTCGAGCAGCCCTGGATCGTACTGCAGGGCGGTGCTGAGCAGCATCTCACCCGGCACGAACATGATGACGAGATCGGGTGTCGGCTGGAAGTGCGCCCAGTAGGCCTTGTTGCCCAGTTTGACGACGTGATCGCGCACCTGGCGCGCGTGATCCCGCAGCTTCGCGTCCTTGGCCGCGTCTCCCTCGGCTTCTATCGCGTCCAGGTACGCGGATGAGGGGACCTTTGCGTCCACCACGACATTGCGTCCCCCCGGGAGGCGCACGACCATGTCGGGCGTCAGGCGTCCGTCGTCGCCTGTCACCGATTCTTTCAGATCGAAGTCACAGTACTCGAGCATGCCGGCCGCTTCGACGACGCGACGAAGCTGGAGCTCGCCCCACTGGCCGCGGACGTTCGGCGATCGCAGTGCCTGTACGAGCCTGCCGGTTTCCGTCTGGAGCGTCTGCTGCGCGACCCCCAGCGAGCGCAGCTGCTCCGTGAGCGCGGCGTGTGAGCCGATTCGCGTCTGCTCGACCTGCTGCAGCTTGGCGTCCACCTGGGTGAGCGACTGCTTGAGCGGCTGCACGAGCTCTTCGATGGCCTTCTGCCGTCCATCGAGATCGGCCCTCGCGCTCTGCTGGAACTCGGAGAGTGACGTTCGGGCGAGTGCAAGAAAGGAATCGTTGTTCTGCCGCAGCGCTTCTGAAGAAAGGGCTGAAAATGCTTCCCGGAGCTTGGCTTCTGCATCCTGCAGCAGCGCAAGTTTGCCGGCCGCGGCCTTCCGCTCTGCTTCCAGTTCCGCGCCGAGACGCGCCCGTTCCTGCTGCGCGTCCGAAAGCGCCTGCTGCAGCCGTGCCTCCGACACCTCCCGTCCGGCAAGTTGGGAATGACTCTGCGCCATGGCGGTGCGGGCAAATCCCCAGACCGCAGCCGCGACGACAAGTCCGAGCGCCAGACCGGCGCCGAACACGAGGATGGTAAAAACAGTCACCGTGGGACGAAGTTTAGGCGAAGGTCGGTAAAAAGCTCAAGCCCGGTAAAAAGCTGAAGCCCGGTCGTGCTTGATTCGCGCGACCCCGACCGACTAATATAGGACTGTTCTGGTCGTAGATAAGAGAGTCGGAGGCCAGGAGATTCCCCCATGGTGCAAATCAGCGACAACGCATCGAAGCTCATTCTCAAAATGACCCAGAAAAACGGGATTCCCGGGGGAGGGCTTCGTATAGGAATCAAGGCCGGAGGCTGTTCCGGGCTGAGCTATACGTTCGGCTGGGAGCCTGCGCCGCACACCGGCGATCACGTTTTTGAAGGGTCCGAAGGTTCGAAGGTCTTCGTCGATCCGAAGAGTTACCAGTTCATTCAGGGTACGACGCTCGACTACGACACGAGCCTGGTGAGCAAGGGCTTCATCTTCAACAACCCGAACGCGAAAGCGTCCTGCGGGTGCGGCACGAGTTTTAGTGTGTAGGGAACAGTTCCCAGTTTCCAGTTTCCAGAAATTCTGGTTACTGGCAACTGGTTACTGGCAACTGTCAGCTGGCAAATAATGACCACATCCACTGAAACGATCGAACAGCTTGCGACCCGCGAATACAAGTACGGGTTCGTCACCGACGTCGAGACCGAAACGATCCCCAAGGGGCTGAGCGAGGACGTTGTCCGCGCCATCTCCGCGAAGAAGGGGGAGCCCGAATGGCTGCTCGAGTGGCGGCTGAAGGCGTATCGGCTCTGGCTGGCGATGAAGGAGCCGACCTGGCAGAACGTCAAGTTCGATCCCATCAACTACCAGGACATCGTCTACTACTCGGCGCCCAAGAAGAAAAAGGTGCTGAACAGCCTGGACGAAGTCGACCCGGAGGTCAGGGCGACCTTCGACAAGCTCGGGATCCCCATCGAGGAGCAGAAGCTGTTCGCCGGCGTGGCCGTCGACGCGGTGTTCGACAGCGTGTCGGTCGCGACGACCTTCCGCGCGACACTTGCCAAGCAGGGCATCATCTTCATGTCGTTCTCGGAGGCGGTGCGTGAGCACCCCGAGCTCGTGAAGAAGTATCTCGGCTCCGTGGTGCCGCATACCGACAACTTCTTCGCGGCGCTCAACTCGGCGGTCTTCAGCGACGGATCCTTTGTCTACATCCCCAAGGGCGTCCGGTGCCCGATGGAGCTGTCGACGTACTTCCGCATCAACGCGAAGGACACGGGGCAGTTCGAGCGCACGCTCATCATCGCGGACGAGGGCTCGTTCGTGAGCTACCTCGAGGGCTGCACGGCGCCCATGCGCGACGAGAACCAGCTGCACGCGGCGGTCGTCGAGCTCGTGGCCCACGACGATGCGACGATCAAGTACTCGACGATCCAGAACTGGTATCCGGGCGACAAGGACGGCAAGGGTGGGATTTACAACTTCGTGACCAAGCGCGGCCTCTGCGCCGGCCGCGGCTCGAAGATCACCTGGACGCAGGTCGAGACCGGCTCCGCCATCACCTGGAAGTATCCGAGCTGCATCCTCAAGGGGGACAACTCGATCGGCGAGTTCTATTCCGTCGCGACGACGAACAACTGGCAGCAGGCGGATACCGGCACGAAGATGATCCATCTGGGGAAGAACACCCGGAGCACGATCGTCTCGAAGGGGATTTCGGCGGGGCACGGCCAGAACACCTACCGCGGTCAGGTGCGGATCGGCAAGAACGCCACGAACGGGCGGAACTACTCGCAGTGCGACTCGCTGCTCATCGGCGATCGGTGCGGCGCCCACACGTTCCCGTATCTCGACATCCAGAACAGCACGGCACGGGTCGAGCACGAGGCCTCGACGTCGAAGATCGGCGAGGACCAGATTTTCTACTGCCGGCAGCGCGGCCTCACGGCCGAGGATGCCGTGAACATGATCGTCAGCGGCTTCTGTAAGGAAGTCTTCCGGGAGCTGCCGATGGAATTCGCCGTGGAAGCGCAGAAGCTATTGTCGGTCTCACTCGAAGGGTCGGTTGGATAACATGCTTGATATCAAGAATCTCCACGTTCGGGCGGAGAACAAGGAGATCCTGAAGGGGATCACTCTCCACGTGAACACCGGCGAGGTCCACGCGATCATGGGGCCCAACGGCTCGGGAAAGAGCACGCTCGCGCGCGCGCTGTCCGGGCATCCGGAATACCACGTGACCGGCGGCGAGGTCCTCTTCGAAGGTCGCGACCTCCTCGACATGGACCCCGACGAGCGGGCCCGCGAAGGGGTCTTCATGGCATTCCAGTACCCCGTCGAAATCGCCGGCGTGAACAACGCCTATTTCCTGAAGGCCGCACTCAACGCGAAGCGGAAACACCATGGCGAGCCGGAGCTCGACGCGATGGAGTTCATGGCGCTCATCAAGTCGAAGTCCTCGCTGCTCGACATCGATCAGAGCATGCTGAGCCGCGCGGTCAACGAAGGCTTCTCGGGTGGTGAGAAGAAGCGCAACGAGATCTTCCAGATGGCGCTGCTCGAGCCGAAGCTGGCGATTCTCGACGAGACGGACTCCGGTCTCGACATCGACGCGCTGAAGCTCGTCGCCAACGGCGTGAACGCGATGCGCGGACCCGAACGGGCGTTCATTGTCGTGACCCACTATCAGCGGCTGCTCGACTACATCGTCCCCGACTACGTGCACGTGCTGAGCGGTGGGCGCATCGTCCGGTCCGGCGGCAAGGAGCTCGCCCTCGAGCTCGAAGAAAAGGGTTACGGCTGGATCGAGACCGCCCCCCAGTCGGTCGGAGCGTGAGCAAGATGACGCAGGTAGTCGAGAAGCTTCAGCCCTGGATCGCCGCCATCGAGCGCCGGCCGCACGCCGGCCCGCGCTGGCTGCAGGATCTCCGGGATCGGGCGGCATCGCGGTTCGCCGCGCTGGGGTTCCCGACCGTGCGCGACGAGGAGTGGCGCTTCACCAACGTTGCACCGATTGCCGCGACGGAGTTCAAGCCGACCGGCGCTGATGCGGCGCTGGCGACGGAGGCGGAGCTGTCCGGCTATCTGTACAGCGAAGCCGCCGTCCGCGTGGTCATCGTCAACGGACATTTCGTCCCGGCGCTTTCGCGGACTGCGGGACTTCCCGTCGGCGTGCGCGTCGGTTCGCTCGCCGCGGCCGTCAGCGATCATACGGAGATCGTCCAGCGGTATCTCGGCCAGCTCGCCGAATTCGGGAACCGCGCCTTTACGGCGTTGAACACGGCGCTCGCCGCCGACGGCGCCTACGTGTACATCCCGGATGGCGTTGTGCTCGACCAGCCGATTCATCTGCTGTTCGTCACCACGGCGTCCAGAGACTCGGGCCCGATCATGTCGGCAGCGAGGGCCCTCATTGTCGCGGGCGAACGCAGCCAGGCACGTATCGTCGAAACGTATGTCGGTCCGCTCGGCACGTCGTACTTCACCAACGCGGTCACCGAAGTCGTCGCGGGCGACGGCTCCGTCGTCGATCACTACAAGGTCCAGCAGGAAAGCGTGGAGGCATTCCACGTCGCGAGCATGCACGTCCACCTGGCGCGGGGGTCGAATTTCTCGTCGCACTCGTTCTCCCTCGGCGGCAAGATCGTGCGTAACGACGTCAGCGCACTCCTCGACGGCGAAGGCGCAGAGTGCACGCTGAACGGGTTGTACCTGGCTGACGGCGAACGGGTCGTGGACAACCACACGACGATCGATCACGCAAAGGCGCACTGCCCGAGCCACGAAATCTACAAGGGCATCCTCGGCGGGCGTGCGCGCGCGGTGTTCAACGGCAAGATCATCGTGCGGCAGGACGCGCAGAAGACCGACGCGAAGCAGACCAACCGCGCACTGCTGCTCTCGGACAACGCGACGATCAACACGAAGCCGCAGCTCGAGATCTTTGCGGACGACGTGAAGTGTACGCATGGCGCGGCGATTGGGCAGCTGGACGAGGACGCGATTTTCTATCTGCGTGCACGGGGCCTGACGCGCTTCGAGGCCCGCGACATGCTCATCCACGCATTTGCCGGCGACATCCTGGACCGCGTGAAAATCGAGGCGCTGCGCGTGGCGCTCGAGGCGGAGCTGTACGCCCAGCTGGCGAAGGATCTCGCGGAGATGGAAGCGGCATGACCTCCCCGTCGACAACCGTTGCCCGCACGAGCTTCGACGTGCGCCGGGTCCGCGCGGAGTTCCCGATTCTCTCCGAGCGCGTGCACGGCAAGCCCCTCGTGTATCTCGACAGCGCAAATACCAGTCAGAAGCCGCTGCCGGTGATCGAGGCGATGGACGCGTACTATCGCCACGCCAATGCGAACATTCACCGCGCGACCCATGTGTTGAGCGAGCGCGCCACCGCCCTCTACGAGGGTGCGCGCATCAAGGCGGCAGCGTTCGTGAACGCCCCCGACCCGCGGTCCATCGTGCTGACGAAGGGCACGACCGACGGGATCAACCTCGTAGCGCAGAGCTACGGCCGCTCGACGCTTCGGGCGGGCGACGAGATCGTGATTTCCTGGCTCGAGCATCACTCGAACATCGTCCCGTGGCAGATGCTCTGCGAACAGACCGGCGCGGTCCTGCGTGTGGTGCCAATCAACGCCAGAGGCGAGGTCGAGATGGACGCGTACGCCGCGATGCTGTCGCCGCACACGCGGATCGTCGCGATGGCCCACGTGTCGAACGCGCTCGGGACGATCAATCCCGTGCGGCAGGTCGTCGAGCAGGCGCACGCGTACGGCGCCGTCGTCCTGATTGACGGCGCGCAGGCGGCCCCGCACCTCGCGATCGACGTGCAGGCGCTCGACTGCGACTTCTACGCCTTGTCGAGCCACAAGATGTTCGGACCGACCGGCGTCGGCGTGCTCTACGGCCGGCCGTCGCTGCTCGAGTCCATGCCGCCGTATCAGGGCGGCGGCGACATGATCCAGTCGGTCACGTTCGAGAAGACCACGTATAACGCCGTCCCGTACAAGTTCGAAGCGGGTACGCCGAACATCAGCGGCGTGGCGGGTTTTGGCGCCGCAGTCGACTACCTGATGGCCATCGACCGGGATGCCGCGCTCGTGCATGAGGATGACGTCCTCGAATACGCGACCGCCCAGGTCAGCAGTATCGCGGGCGTGCGGATCATTGGCGAGGCCAGGCAGAAGACGGGCGTGTTGTCGTTCGTGCTCGACGGCGTGCATCCCCACGACGCCGGCACCATCCTCGACAGGGAAGGGGTCGCGGTCCGCACGGGGCAGCACTGCGCACAGCCCGTGATGGACTGCTTCGGCATCACCGCGACGATTCGGGCCTCGCTCGGGATCTACAACACCCGCGAGGACATTGACGTTCTGGTTCGCGCCCTCGACAAGGTGCGCGCGGTGTTCGCCTGATGTCTGAGCTGACCGACCTCTACCAGGAGGTCATTCTCGACCACAACAGGCGGCCGAGAAATTTCCGTACGATTGCATCGCCAAGCCATCACGCCGAGGGCTACAATCCGCTCTGCGGCGACCGGCTGAAGCTCTACGTCCAGGTAAATGGGGACACGATCACCGACGTGGCGTTCGAGGGTTCGGGCTGTGCGATCTCGAAGGCATCAGCCTCTCTGATGACGGACGCGCTGAAGGGCAAGACCGTCTCGGAGGCGAACAGCCTGTTCGAACGCTTTCACCGCGTAGTCACGACGCCGCCGGATCAGCCGGTCGAGGATCTCGGGAAGCTGTCGGTGCTGGCCGGAGTCCGCGAATTTCCCGTACGAGTGAAGTGTGCGAGCCTCGCGTGGCACACGCTCAAGGCCGCGCTCGATCGCGAGCAGACTACGTCGACCGAGTAGCTCGAAAGCTGACATGAAGTCTCTGCCCATGATTCCACCGGAAGCTGCCCCGACGCCGGAAACAACGCCTCCCACGCCGCTCGTCGTCGACCCGCGGAATACGGAGGCCCTGCGGCCTGCCATCGTGCAGGCGATCTCGACGGTCTTCGACCCGGAGATTCCCGTGAATATCTGGGAGCTCGGGCTGATTTACGATATCGCCGTCGATGCCGCCAGCGCCGCCGTCATCACGATGACGCTCACGGCGCCCGGGTGTCCTGCAGCGCAGTCGCTTCCCGTGGAAGTCGCCGCGAAGGTCAAGGCTGTTCCGGGCGTGACCGACGCGAAGGTCGACATCGTGTGGGAGCCCGGCTGGACGAAGGATCGGATGTCGGAGGCCGCGAAGCTTCAGCTGGGGATGTGGTAGCGCGTCGCGTACCACGTAGCACTCAGCAGGTAGCACGACAAGGATCAGTATGCTTCGACTCTCTAAAAAAGCCGATTACGCGTTGATGGCGCTGAAGCACCTGGCGACCCGCACCGACGTGATGTCGGCGAGCGCGCGCGAGATTGCCGAAGCCTACGACATTCCGGTCGAGCTCATGGCCAAGGTCCTGCAGCGCCTGGCGCGGCGCGGCCTGCTCGTCTCTCATCAGGGCACGCGCGGCGGGTACCGGCTGGCCAAGGCGCCGAGCGCCATTTCGGTCGCCGACATCATCCAGGCAATCGATGGGCCGCTCACGGTGACGGCGTGCTCGACAGAGGACGAGAACTGCGGACAGTACTCCAAGTGCAGCGTCAGGGATCCGCTCTGGCGCATCAAGGATCGGATCCTGGCGGCCCTCGCCACCTGCTCGTTGCAGGAAGTGTCGGCCGAGGTGCCGGCCGACGAGACGGCACTGCCGCTTGCCTTCAACAAGACCCACGCGTCCTCGAGGCGATGCTGCCGTACTTCACCCAGAGCTTCGGCAATCCGGCCAGCCGCCAGCATGCCTATGGGTGGGAGGCGCAGAAGGCCGTCGAGGCGGCCCGCCACCAGGTGGCCACGCTCATCGGAGCCTCCGCGCAGGAGATTGTCTTCACGAGCGGGGCGACGGAGTCGAACAATCTCGCGATCAAGGGGACGATGCACGGGCTGCGCGATCGCGGCGATCACATCATCACCGTGGCGACGGAGCACAAGTCGGTGCTCGACTCGTGCAAGCGGCTCGAGGCCGAGGGTTGCCGCGTCACGCGGCTGCCGGTGGACTCGCACGGCTTCATCGATCTGGCGGAACTGCGGGCGGCGATCACCGAGCGCACGATTCTCATTTCGGTGATGGCGGCGAACAACGAGATCGGCGTCCTGCAGCCACTTTCCGCGATTGGCGCGATCGCCCAGCAGCATGGGGTCATCTTTCACACGGACGCCGCGCAGGCCGCCGGCAAGATTCCACTGAACGTGTCCGAGATCGGCGTGGATCTGCTCTCGCTGACCGGCCACAAGTATTACGGGCCGAAGGGCGCGGGCGCGCTCTACGTGCGCCGGCGGAAGCCGAAGCTGAGCCTGTCGTGCCAGATTGACGGCGGAGGCCACGAGAATGGCCTTCGGTCCGGGACGCTGAACGTTCCCGGGATCGTCGGCCTTGGACGTGCCGCCGAGATCTGTCAGGAGGAGATGCCGGCCGAGAGCGCTCGTCTCTCAGGTCTGCGCGATCGCCTGTTCGCTGGTCTTCAGAAGGAAGTGACAGGCGTTCGCCTGAACGGACCAACGGGTGATCGGCGACTCCCGCACAACCTCCACGTGAGCCTGGACGATGTTGAAGGAGAGGCGCTCGTCATGGCGCTTGGCGACGTCGCCGTGTCGACGGGATCGGCCTGCAGCTCCGGAAGCCAGGCCCCCTCGCACGTGCTCCAGGCGATCGGCGCGGCCGGCGCCAACGCCGGAGCGATAATCCGATTCGGACTCGGCCGCCCGACGACAGACGCCGATATCGACTTTGCGATCGGGCATATCGGGACCGTCGTCCGCTCTCTTCAGAAAGCAAAAGCCTAGGTACCATGACCGAGACACGCATCACGGTGGCACACAGCCCGGACTCCGACGACGCCTTCATGTTCTTCGGGCTGGCGAGCGGAAACGTCGACACCGGCGGCATTGCCGTGGACCAGGTGCTGAAGGATATCGAGACGCTGAACCGCGCGGCCTTCGACGGCAAGTACGAAGTCACCGCGGTATCGTTCCATGCGTACGCGCACCTCGTGGACAAGTACGCGCTTCTTCCCCACGGCGCGAGCATGGGAGACAAGTACGGTCCGATCGTCGTAGCTCCCGCCTTCGCTCCGGGGCAGACGGAGAAGAGCTACGGCGCGGCAAGCAGTAGCGCGGCAAACTGGATCAAAGGGCGTCGCATTGCGATCCCCGGAACGCTGACCACCGCCTATCTGGCGCTCCGCATCTACGAGCCCGACTTCCAGTTCGTCGTCGTGCCGTTCGACGAGATCCAGCAGGCGGTGCTCGACGGCAAGGCGGAAGCGGGGCTGCTCATTCATGAAGGGCAGCTCACGTATCAGGACGAAGGGCTCAGGAAGATCGTCGATCTTGGCGAATGGTGGGCCGACAGGACCGGCGGTCTGCCGCTGCCGCTCGGCGGCAACATCATCCGGCGCGATCTCGGCACCGACATGATTGCGAAGGTCTCGAAGATGCTGCACGACAGCATCGCGTACGCGCTGTCGCACCGCGCGGAAGCCGTCGAGTACGCGCTGCAGTTCGGCCGTGGGCTCGATCGCAGCAAGACGGACAAGTTCGTCGGAATGTACGTGAACGACCTGACCCTCGCCTACGGCGATCGCGGCCGTCGCGGGCTCGAGCGGCTGATGACGGACGCCTTCGATCGCGGACTGATTCCGCAGCGCGTCGCGGTCGAGTTCGCGGCCTGACCACTACGTCCTCCCCGCCGAGTCGAGAGTAGTGGACTCGAGATTAGTGATCAGGGATTAGAGATTCAAACAGTCTGGCGTCATTGCGCCGCTGCCCGGGCCACACCGATGTACTTGTCAGCGCCCCCGTAGTAGAACAGCCATCGGTTGGCCTGGCGGATCATTCCCTCGACGAAGACCACGTTGGGGACCTGTCCCTTCTTTTCCCAATCCGCTTCGGGTGCGAAGACCGGCATTTCCGTGCGCGACAGGACGCGGCGCGGATCCTTGCGATCGAATCGGGCAATTCCGGTCCGGTACACGAGCGAATCGTCGGCGCCGTTGTAGATCAGCACGATGCCGTCCGCAGTCAGGAAGGGTGCAGGCCCTGGCTCGACGACCCGGGAGTCCCACCGGCCGGGCCGACGGGGAAGGACGGGGACGTCGAGTGCGTCTGTCCAGTGAAGGAGAGCGGTCGAGGAGGCGACGCCCATCTGGTCCGTCTTGTCGGGGGCAGTTCCCAGGTAGTACATCCAGTATTTTCCGTCGATCTTTTCCGGAAGGATGGCTCCGGCCTTGGTCCAGCCGACGTTCCAGCGCCCTTTGTATGCGGGGAGGATCACGCCCTTGCGATCCCAGTGCACGAGATCCTTCGAGACAGCCAGGGCAAGCTGCGCGTCCTTCTTGTTGTACGCCGTGTACGTCAGATAGAACGTGTTGTCGATCTTCACCAGACGCGGATCCTCGACCCCGCCTCCCCGTTCGTAGTCGGCTTCGGGGGACAGCACGGGCTCGGGACGGCGCGTGAAGCGAATTCCATCAGTGCTGCTTGCATACCCCAGGCGCGAGGTGCCGTTCGCGTCCTGCGCGCGGTAGAGCATGACGATGTTGCCGTCGAGCATGACGACGGAGGGGTTGAACGTGCCGGCGGACTCCCATCCGTTCCCCTGCGGTGAAATGACGGGGCTGTCGGAGAGCCGCTGCCAGTTCCCGAACGGCCATTTTTCCTGCCTCGCGGACACGAGGGCCGCTCCAATTGTCAGGAGAGAAATCAGCGCCAGCGTCACTCGCGACCGCATCCCGTCCTCCTTTCTCGTCACTGTTCCCCGCTGACACCGGGCGAATATTCGTCCTCAGTGCCCTGGCGCGAAGGCTTCCGGGTGGATCGTCCTTCCGAGAATTTCGACCACCTCTCCGACGCGCGGTCCGGCAATGCTCATGCGCTGGTCGGAGAAGAGATACACACGGCCCTGCTGAACCGCGGGCAGCGTGCTCAGCGCATTCCATGTAGCCACCTCGCGCCGGGTGTCTTCTCCGGGAGCGACCGTGGCGCGGAGCTCGATGATAACCGCAGGCCTCCGCGCCAGCACGAGCTCCGTCGTCGCCTGGACCGCCTCGCGCTTCACGTCTGCGAAGGCATTCGCACCACCGGCGGCAGTCACCATATCGTTGATGAAGCCGATGCCACCGCTCGCGTAAATGCCACGCAGCGTGAGTGGCTCGCGCTCGAAGACCACGAGTGTCGACGGACGGGGAAGGCCGGCGACCCGCTTTCGGACCGCGGCGATGCGCTGCTCGATGTTCTGCGCGAGCTGCGTCGCGGCGGCCGCGCGTCCGACGCGTGTCCCGACGTCGCGGATCGTGGTGGTGATATCGGCGAGCCCGGCGTGCCTGTAGACGTACATCGGAATGTGCGCGCGCTGGAGCTGTGCCCGAAGGTCGGTCTGGCTCTCGTAGACAACGACCAGGTCCGGCCGCAGCGAGAGAATGCGCTCGACGTCGGGATCGAGCAGGGCCCCAACGCGCTGAAGCTTCTCGACTTCCGGCGGGTAGTTGTCGAAGCTTCCCACGGCGATGACCTGCGGACCGGCGCCGACGGCGAAGAGCGTTTCGGTCATTGGCGGGATGAGCGAGATGATGCGATTCGGCGGCGCAGGCGGTTGACCGGCCATCGCGGCTGCGCCGTCGACGCCACTGATGAGACTCCTGGAGGCGACGCTCGGGCCGGTCACCAGCGCCACAGCGGCGACGAGGTATGTAAGCAGCTTCACGATTTCCTCACGAGCAGCCACAGGAAGAAGGGTCCACCGATGAGCGCGGTAATCACGCCGACCGGGAGCTCAACGGGAGAGATCGCGGTTCTGGCCACCACGTCGCAGCCGATGAGGAACGCCGCTCCAAAGAGCGCTGACGCAGGCAGAACGACGCGGTGATCCGAGCCGACCATGAGACGCACCAGGTGCGGAACGATGATGCCGATGAACCCCACGGGCCCGCCGACCGACACCGCGGCGCCGGTGGCGAGTGACGCGCTGATGAACGCGGCGCGCTGCGCGCGCGTGACGTCGAGACCGTGCGTTGCCGCATTGTCGGTTCCGAGGCTCAACAGATTGAGCGGCCGTGCGAGCCAGGCAAAGACCGCGAACGATATCACGACGAGCGGAAGAGCGGTGACCAGCGGCTGATAGCTGCTGACGTCCAGATCGCCCATGAGCCATCGCAGAATCCGATAGGTCTGCGCAAAGTCCGCGAAGTACTGGACGAAGAGAATCAGTGCTGAGAAAAACGCGTTCATCGTGACACCGGCCAGCAGCAGCACGTTGGTGGACATCCCGCCGTGCCGCGCGCGCGCGAGGGCGTAAACGACGGCGACCGCCGCGAGCGACCCGATGAAGCTGGCAGCGGGTGCCGCCGGAATACCGATCCAGGCGAACGACCATCCGAACGTAATCGCGAGCATCGCCCCGAGCGCTGCCCCGGCCGATACACCAAGGGTGAACGGCGTCGCGAGCGGATTGCGAAGCAGTCCCTGGAACACGACACCGGCGCACGCGAGCATCGATCCGACCAGTGCACCGGCAAGCGTGCGTGGCAGCCGGGCCACGAAGAAGATCTGCGCATCCACGTTGTCTGCAAACGGAATGGCCGGATCGAATGCTCGACGAAGGCTGATGTGCGTGGATCCGATGAGGGGGCCTCCGACGATCGCGGCAATCGCGAGCACCGCGAACCAGGGAAGCGTTTTCAAGAGCCGGCCGCCGAGCGGGGCCGGTGTCATCGCGCCGGGCCAGCGCCGACCCGGCGTACGGGAATCACAACCAGCCGGCCGGAGGCGGCGTGCCGGCTGACATCCGCCTCGACGCCGTAGAGATCGCGAATGAGCGCCGGCGTCAGGACGTCCGCCGTGGCGCCGGCCGCGAGGACCTCGCCGTCCTTCAGCAGCACGAGCGTCCGGCAGACGCTCGCCGCAAAGTTGAGGTCGTGTGTCGAGATTGCGATGGCAATGGGGAGCCGCCGCTGCAGATCGAGGAGCAGCCCGGCGAGCTCGAGCTGGTAGGACAGATCGAGCGCGACCGTGGGCTCATCGAGCAAAAGCAGTCCTGCGGCTGCCGCACCGGAAATCTGTGCGAGCGCCGCCGCGATGATCACGCGCTGCTTTTCTCCGCCGCTCAGCGTGCCGAAGGGGCGATCCTGCAGTGCAAGCGTGCCCGTCGCGGCCAGCGCCTCGCGCGCGATGGCAAAATCCGACGGCCCTTCAATTTCGAACGCACGAAGATGAGGGTAGCGCCCCATCAGGACGACCTCCATCACCGTGTAGTCGAAAGCCAGGTGCGTCTCCTGCGGCACGACGGCCATGCGCCGTGCGAGGAGCGGCCGGGATGTCCGGCTGAGATCGTTGCCGTCGAGCAGCACCTGCCCGCGCGAGGGACGCAGGACCCCCGCGAGGACGCGCAGCAACGTGGTCTTGCCAGAGCCGTTGGGACCGAGGATGCCGACGAACCCTTCCGCCGGCACCTCCATCGACACCCCACGCAGGATCGGCGCGGGTCCGTACGAAAACGCGATGTCAGCGGCCCGCAGCAACCCGTAATCCTGCCATGAATCCACGCGGAAGCGCCGGGAACCCGAACACCTCCTCGTAGTTCCTGTCGAACAGATTTTCGATCCGCCCGAAGGCTTCGATCTGCTTCGTCAGCCTGACTGACGCCCCAGCATTCCACACCGCATAGCCGGCGGCATCGAACAGTCCGCCGAACGTTCCGAACGATGGCTCGACGGCGAGCACCCGCCCGCGTCCGCCGCCTCGCGTCCAGGCGGTCCAGCGCCCCTCTGTGGCGCTCAGATCCAGGGCCCACTGAT
>Ga0193742_1001323_pt1 | contig 15028 bp, 16 predicted proteins | sample L2c1metaG_FD_165511 | JGI IMG/M metagenome (GOLD analysis project Ga0193742, IMG submission 165511) | Soil microbial communities from a riparian zone of the East river system, Colorado, United States - L2c1 | ecosystem: Environmental > Terrestrial > Soil > Riparian zone | place: USA: East River... | reverse complement strand
GACTTAAGACAATACTTTGGTTATACCAAAGCAATCTTATAGTCTGATAAACGAACGAACTTGACAACTAGCTTAACAACTGTTACTGATCAAGTCTGTAAAGACTGAATCGGTCGAAGTCGTAACACTACTCCGTCCGGACCTCTGAAATTCAAGGCATCCAGCAAGAGAGCGGCGCAACCTACAAGTTGAAGCCAACACCTCGCACAACTTTGGACCCAACATCTCCGTCCGAACTCCGAGCTTAACAGCCACCCTCATCGGAATTATATCGGACCTCCATTAGATTTCATCCCCTACTCCGATACCACCAACAAATCTGCATTCTTATCATTGCCATTACCAACCAGCACCATGCACTACTCTACCCCAGCACAACCAGAGCCCCACCACGCTCCACACATGTTCCATGTCTCAGGCCAATCATATCGCGCATGCACCAGTTCTCGAGGCCATGGATTTCAGTCGCCACAAGGACTTGCGAGGATTTGAGTCAGCATCATTTGGCACCCTTCAGAGTACAAGTCTTTTCATTATATGTTCCATTCTACAACCATATGCTCTCCTAACTATCTCCTTATATGTTCATGTCTTTATCTGTATAAATACTCGAGTTGTAGTATGTATTTTGCTAGTTCGAATATCAACTTAGCAACCTACTTCTCTCAACTCACTCTCATCTGCCTTAAGCTTCTTCTCAGCTCGACTCTGGACCTCCAAAATTTGAGGCATCCATCAAGAGAGCAGTGCAACCTACAAGTTGAAGCCAACACCTCGCATGATTTCGGACCTGACATCTCTGTCCAAATTCCGAGCTTAACAAACATGCACCGATATGCAATGTTGGAAATGAAATGAAGTTAATGTGAAAATGTAAAATGAAAAATGAACGTTTAACATGTGTTCAATCACAGATCATAACAGCTGGTGGTAAGGGTTGCACTCACCCCTGGCAGTGACTGAACAATGGGCAAGGTGGCCATCATTGGAGACTCGGTTGGAGCCATCCTATGATTGTTCTTTTGACAATTTGTAAAGTCACTGTCCTTGTTTTTTCTAGGCTTCATGACTCTCCAGGCAGACCGTTTCCCATCTTTAGAAAGAAGCCATCTGAAATTGGCAGAAACAAAATCAGCAATCATCAAAGACATGGCCTCTCCTTTGGCATAAGGTTTGGCAGGTGTGTCTTTGTGATACCATCCTTTCTTTCTTTGATCATGTGCATAAAAAATAGACTCATCGTGAAACCATGCAATAACAGGATGACCTTGGATTAGGGGCCCATATTCCTGCAGGTTGTCAGCCCTTTGTGGTTGGTTTATCATTCTTGTAGGTTTTAGCCCTCAGATAAGAAAGTGAGAGTTGCAATAACTCACTTCCTGGTTCTCCTTCCCTGGATTTTGCTGCTTCACAGGACATTCTTCTGTGTTCTTCTGTAGATTTGCAATGCTATTCAATTGGGCTTGTGTTCTTCTTTCCATACCTGACTGATTTAGATGTGTGATGTAGTTTTTCACAATGTGATGTGCCAGAGATGCAACTCATTGATGTGCTGCTGATACTTTTGGAAATAACATGTGCAATTTCCAATTTAACTACATATTTATGCGTAAATGGATGTTTAGATTATGTTTTAAACGTCTGTTTACTCTAGACTAACCACTGTGAGGGACAGCCACGGCCATTGCAAGCCGCGCCCATCGTCATGATGTTCCGTGACCTGCATTGTGTCTCGTTAGGTCTTACTGTTGCATGTATATTAAGTCTCACCCAGGTGCAAGAACGGTCTTCACCTTCCGTCTCTTGTATCCTGGGTGAGCTATGGTCCTTATTTTCTTGCTTGTGTTTACCTTCCGTCTTGTATACTAGTGTCTGCTTTCTTTCGGTTTCCCCACCGCCACCCTCCCGTGATAGCTTTCCTCGCGGACGGTGACCTTTTTTCCCAAAGGGTTTTGGCGCCGTCCAGAGGTTTTAATGCATCCACTAAACTCTCTTGTTTCTTTTTCTTTTTCATAATTTCTTTCTCTATTGCTGTAACTATCATGTATTTGTACAGCCGTCGTGCGCAATTCCATATCGAGAGGTGTCACTGGTGGTCAGGACGCCTCTTTTTCGGCTAATCGGCTCCCTTTACGCTCCGAGCAGGTGGTTAGACAGTTCTTAGGGAGTAGATTTACGGAAAATCATCTAGAAGTTATTTAATATGCAATTCTTTGCATTTTCAAAATAGTTTTCTATTTGAGATGTTGTCATGCTCATCATGTGACGTTGGTGGCTTGTGGATGTCCCCTACCTTACAACTAATTTGGCTAGATGCCGAAAGCTTTCCCACGTTTTCTGCAGATGTATGCAATTGAAGGTGAGGTTGACTCTCTCTGGCTGCCGATTTTTCGTCCTCTGCAGGGGAGGCGAAAGCAAAAAGAAAAAGGGCCGAAATTACGGGCCGGGTTTCTGCTGTAAGAAAGTAATGACTAGGTGACCCGCAATAAGCGGCAATTGAACACCCCAGAGGCTCGACGCCTTTCAGGTCAAGCGTTCAATAAAGCTTGACTATGCGCTCTTGCGGCAAGCTGCGCAAAATATGACAGGGTTATGACATAAGGCGCACAGCCACACCTATTGATACAGCGACAGAAACTTGAAACTTGCTCAACCCGCATCCCTGCTGCACTTTTACGATGGAGGCCCTCAAGCTGCAAAAGAAGTACCCGGAAGTCTCTCGAGACCAGATGTTTGATCTCATCAACCGTTTCAAGTGCGCCAATTCATGAATCCTACAACTGGTAAACTCACCCATTCACAGTTCATTGCATACCGACACACCGGGAAGAGTGGATAAGTCTGCTGTTCTACAAGCTATCCAATCAACTGGACAATCGTACGATGTGGCCCGAGAGACCTTGAAACACGTTAGCGTTGATGCCAGTGGCAAGGTGGAGCTGGAAGACTGGGTTGAGGTAGGTCTGATGGGAAGCGCCACCCGTTTTACCGACAACTAAAAAATTTCCGCAGCTGAATGTCAAATTGCAATCGCAATCCTCCACTTCGATAAAAACGAAAGCTGGAAAGGTGACTGTGCAAGGATCCAACGCTAATGTCAGTCACACCATCAACGAAGATGAGCGAGCCGAGTTCACAAATCACATCAACATGGTACGTTTAAGGCTATCTTTATCGGTTTTATGAATACCTAACACCCTTGAAAGGTTATCGAGAATGATCCGGATGTTGGAAGTCGTTATCCTATCCCAACTGATACCATGCAACTTTTCGATGAGTGCAAAGATGGACTGATCCTTTGTAAACTCATCAACGACTCCGTTTCTGACACAATTGATACGCGAGTTCTCAACAAACCACAACCACGGAAACCTCTGAACGCTTTCCAAATCACCGAGAACAACAACATCGTTATTACGTCTGCCAAAGGTATTGGATGCTCTGTGGTCAACATCGGATCTACTGATATCTCGGAGGGCCGCGAGCATCTCATCCTTGGTCTCATTTGGCAAGTCATCCGAAGGGGTCTTTTGGCTCAGGTCGATATCAAGCTCCATCCGGAGCTGTACCGACTCTGCGAGGACGGAGAGACTATCGACGATCTCCTACGACTAACCCCTGATCAAATACTTCTCCGCTGGTTCAACTATCATTTAAAGGCTGCTGGATGGAAGCGAAGGTTTGTTTGTAAATCTGTTTTGCTATTCGAAAGCGATGATGACGTCATACCACTTTGTTTAGAGTGAACAACTTTAGTCGCGACGTTTCAGACGGTGAAAACTACACCATCCTACTCAACCAACTAAAACCAGAGCAGTGCTCCCGTGCACCTCTCCAAACGACCGACCTTCGAACCCGCGCCGAACATGTATGTATATTTATCTTTTTTTCACTCCTAATTAGCTAACATCACTTTCAGGTTCTTCAAAACGCGGATCGAATTGGATGCCGAAAGTTCTTGACCCCCTCATCCCTTGTTTCAGGAAACCCTCGCCTGAACCTTGCATTCGTCGCCAACCTCTTTAATACACATCCAGGACTTGAACCTCTGGATGAGCAAGAAGCCAAGGATTACGGTCAAATAGAAGATTTTGACGCGGAAGGCGAACGCGAGGCGCGCGTCTTCACTCTCTGGCTTAACTCTCTCGGCGTTGAACCTGGCGTCTTCAATTTCTTCCAAAACTTGAAGGATGGATTGATCATTCTCCAGGCCTTTGATAAGATTCTTCCTGGAAGCGTTGTTTGGCGAAGGGTTTCCAAACCGAAACAGGGTGCTGGGCCTGCTTCGTATGCTAGTGGCGGCGGGGATGAAGGAGACGAAGGCGCTGATATTGGCGTTACCCCTAACCAAAGCACTTTGTCTCGTTTCAAAGCTGTGGAGAACACAAATTACGCAGTGGATCTTGCCAAGCAGAGTGGAATGCACATGGTTGGCATCCAAGGGGCGGATATCGTTGATGGAAACAAGACTCTAGTTCTTGGCCTCGTTTGGCAGCTCATGCGGTACGATCCTCGTCTTATTCCCCATCGCCTGCCTATGCTCATATCTTCCCTTCTATCTTAACTTTTCAGAATGAACATTACGAAAACCCTATCTTCGCTATCAAAATCTACAGGTGGAAAAATAACAGATATGGACATGTTAAAATGGGCGAACACGACCGCGCAAAAGGGAAAAGCTGGAGTTCGCCCTATTCGTTCTTTCAAAGATCCGTCTATCACTACTGGATTATTCTTCCTTGATCTTCTCGACGTCATTCGCCCTGGTATTGTCGACCCATCTCTGGTCATTGGTGTCGCAGAAACAGGCGAGTATGAAGACAGGAGACAAAACGGTGTGTTTATTTATTTATTTATTTTTTAATTTTTTAATATCTGAATTTTGACCATTCTCGTCTAGCTAAATTGGCTATCTCGATTGCGAGAAAGATGAACGCCCTCATTTTCTTAGTGCCCGAAGATATCGTAGATGTGCGACCTCGACTTGTACGTCTTTTTTCTCTTTTCTGGATGGGTTTCTTTTCAACTGATTCTTGTGACTCTAGATTCTTACTTTTGTTGGAAGTCTTATGAGAATCGCACAATAATTTCCGCGCCTTTTTTTTTTTTTTTTTTTTTTTTTTTTTTTTTTTTTTTTAATTATTTTTTTCTGAATAGTCGTGGGGTAGAAGGGGGAAAATGGTCAGTTGGAGTTGGAAGTAGAAGCTTTTGAACCTGTGTGTACCAATATTGTTCTGGGTTAACCATGTTCGACATTTTTTAGTATCTCATTATTTAATAAAATAAAAAGAGGTTGTTCTATACTGCTCCTGTCTCTTTTTACAAGGCAAGAAGCAAAGTTTGTGCATAGTCAATGTGTATGTGTGTCAGAGCAATTCCCTATATATTAGAGGAGACAAAAGCAGAACACATGGAAATACAGATATATGTTCCAGAATTACACCCCGCTGACGCGGGTCGAACAAGTAGAAGCAAGTCAAGTTGAAGGTAACAAACTCAAGACAGTGTCCATAATTGTCTATTTTGGTATGTTTGTCATCATTGTCATTGCTTCCGAACCATTGTTCATATCTCAAAAATCTATAGCTTGGAATGATTGCACAATAATTTGGCTTGTATGGCTTCATCTTAAAAAAATCGAGCACCGCTTACATTTCAAAATGGAAGCCAGCAGTCAATACTCGGCGACTCGGGGGTACCTATTAGAGAACAATACTCTAATCGCAGGTCTCCCTCACTACGAGACAATGGCCACCTTATGTAATATGCCGACCCTCGTTTCCCTTTGTTCACCTCCTTGTCCTACTCCATTCCCTGAGAGAGCTTCTATTCATGGCCCGACTGGTATATAAATGAGTCAACCGACTGATGGCGGTGTCCTTCATCTTGCTTTGCGTTCCTTCCTAGTCCTTCTTGCTTCTTTTTTTCATTCTCCCTTGTCCTCAAAACTTCCACAGTCGCAAGCCGACACGACACCCCCTTTACGATCCAAACTTTGCTATTTTTTGCACACGCTTTTTTAAACCATCATGATTTTAGGACTATCTAAGGCCGTCACTCTTTACCTTGCACCTATCTTGGCCCTTACCGCCATCATTCTCTCTCTCTTTGCCTATCTGGCTCCTACCCTCTTGCTCCATGATAAAGTAGCACTCCTCACCGTCGTTCCATCGACAGCGTTGGTACAGCCCGGCTCATCCCAAGGTTTGGATGGTCCCAGCGTTTTCTTGGGTGCATTAGGTATGAAAACCCATTGTTCGTATGACTTGAGATCAGTCATTTAAAAACACCATTGCGCCGTTTAGGTTCATGCTCAAAAACATCCAACTCTGCCAGCATTAACTGCACAGCTCCTAGTGTCTCACCCCAATACGGTATGGTTCATTTGTTTTTTTTTTTTTTTTTTGGCATCTCGTCTGACCTCTGAACATTCTCTACCACTCACAGATCTTTCCGTGCTTTCAGGGAAATCACCTAATCTACTACTTTCAGCTCCTACTGCTTCAACCCCAGTATTCATCGCTGTTGCCATCTCTTTATCGATCTTCTTCTTCCTAACTTTCACCTTGATTTCCCTGCGTCACAAAATGGGTTCCAAGCTCGCCGGCATATTGGAGAAACCCATGTTCCAGCGCCTGTCAGCATGGATTGGATTTTTTGGTTTCCTGATCGGTATGAGCGTTTCTCTATTCTTCAGAAAAAGGAATGAACTATGGATTTACTGAAACGTCCCCATTATCTACTTATAGGACTCACAGCTTTCCTCATTATCCGTATGTGGTTTGGAAAAGCCGTACAAGACTTTAACGCCAGCATCGCCGCACAAGGCCAACAAGGTCCGAAACTGATCGCCGCCACCGGAAATGCATTTACAAGTGAGTTCAACATTCAAAACCAAACGACTCTTTTGTGATCAAGGGTCTTTTTAACTCATCTTTTCTCACAGTGGTTTGGGTGGCTTACGCGTTTTACGCTGTTCCAATTATCACTTCCCTCACAAAGTTCAATGTAACTGCGACAAAGCAATGAAGAACGTTCGCAAATGATTTTTTTCACTTGTAAACTTTTTATAACCATACCCTACTTCAAAGTGGTGCCGATCGAAGAAAAGTGCCATCCATAATAAAATCGGGTTCTGAGCACTTGGGCATATTTTAACTGTGAATACCTTAAATCTTAATGCTCTTTCGAGTACAAAAAGGGCATCGGGGTGGTTCCGTGTTTGGTCGCTGAAGATCACTGGCAGCTGGCTGTCGGTGGCGAGACGGACGTCGCTCTGTAGAGGTTATGAGAACATTGCATCATTAAACCCCTGGAAGTAATAGTATACAATGAATGGCAAGTAAATGTCTATATACATGCGGCGCAGAGCTAGGAGTGATATTGAGGAGAGTACGCACGAGCTTGCTTCCAACTTATACACACAAGTTCAGTTGGTAGACGCTTCACCTGCGTCTTTCGATTACTGTTTATCAACCTCTACGATAGCAGCGAGGATTATCGCCGGCCCAGTAGCTGTAAATATGGCACATAAGAGTCAGACGAAGCAAAAAGCTAGAGAAGACGTGCTACTACTACTAGCCGTTTGAACGAGCCTTGTCAAAGCACGGCTACGATAAGGAGCTGGAGTAGACGATGCTGACGCCTATGTTTTGGTAAGGATGAAGGAACAAGGAAACGAGGTAAACGTCAATTTGTTACATCCAGCATGATCACGCGTTTTACTAAATCAACCCTTTGAAACAACTCCCCCATCTCGTTTCATACTTCCATCTACGAGAAATTGAGGTCTGTCTCCCTGTCACTGCCCACTGCATTAGCTGAGGTTTAGGTGTTCTAGATTTCAGATGGACTCGGACGATCTGGAACAGACGATTACATCCCACCGTGCCACACTCGCTCTCCGTCCGCTTGGCCACCCGGATCGTGTCATATCCCTCGATGACCTCGCAAATTCGGTCTTCGCTCGTTACGAGCAGTTATGCGGGATGGAGGATCTCGAAGAGGCAATAACATACTTCCGTGAAGCGCTCACCCTCCGTTCTGCTGATCACCCAGATCGTTCCATGTCCCTTAACACCCTTGCAGACGCTGTTCTTGCTTGTTATAGGCAGTCATACAGGATGGAGGATCTCGAAGAGGCAATCACATACTACCATGAAATACTCGTTCTCTGTCCTCTTGGCCATCCAAATCGTTCCACTTCCCTCAACAACCTTGCAAGTGCTATTCTAACTCGCCACAAGCAGTCAGGCAGGACGGAGGATCTGGAAGAGGTGATCACCTACAACTCTGAAGCACTTGCTCTCTGTCCTCTTGGCAACTCGGATCGTGTCCTGTACCTCAATGACCTTGCAAGTGCTGTTCTTGCTCGTTATGAGCAGTCAGGCAGGATGGAGGATCTGGAGGAGGCAATCGCATACTACCGTGAAATGCTCGCTCTCTGTCCTCTTGGCCACCCAACTCGTTCCACTTCTCTTAACAACCTTGCCAAGGCTATTTGTACATACTATACACAGTCAGGCAGGATGGAAGATCTAGATGAGGCAATAACATATGACTATGAAGCACTCAGTCTCCGTCCTCTTGGCCATCCAAACCGTTCCAGTTCCCTCAACAACCTTGCTAGTGCTATTATTACTCGTTATCAGCAGTTTGGTAGGACGGAAGATCTGGAAGAGGCAATCATGTATAACCGTGAAGCACTTCGTCTTCGTTCTCTTGGTCATCCATACCATTCCCAGTCCCTCAATAACCTTGCAACTGCCATTCATCTTCGTTTTGAGCAGTCAGGTAAAATGGAAGATCTGGAAGAGGTGATCATGTACAACCACAAAGCACTGATGCTCTGTCCTCATGGCCACCCAAATTGTCCTGCTCTCCTCAATAGCCTTTCTAATGCTGTCCTTGCTCGTTATCAACAGTTGGGCAGGATTAAGGATCTGGAAGATGCAATCACATTCTCTCGTGAAGCACTCACATCCAGTCCTCTTGGCCACCAACATCGTTCTATGTCCCTCAACAATCTTGCTAGATCTATTCTTACTCACTATGAGCGGTCAGGCAGGATGGAAGATCTGGAAGAGGCAATCACATACTACCGTGAAGCACTTATACTCTGTCCTCTTGGCCACCAACGTCATTCCATCTCTCTCATCAACCTTGCTAATGCTGTTGTTACTCGTTATCAGCAATTGGGCAGGATGGAAGATCTGGAAGAGGCAATTGCATGCTACTATAAAGCACTTAGCTTCCGTCCTCCTGGCCATCCTAATCGTTCTAGTGCCCTCATCAACCTTGCCTATGCTGTCCTTGCTCGTTATAGGCAGTTGGGCAAGATGGAGGATCTGGAAGAGGCGATCACATACTACCATGAGGCACTCACTCTCTGTCCTCTTGGCCACCCAAATCATTCTGATTCCCTCCTTAACCTTGCCAATGCTATCCATACTCGTCATGAGCAGTTAGGCAGGATAGAGGATCTAAAAGAGGCAATTACATACAACTTCCAAGGACTCACTCTCCATTCCCAGGCTTTGGACCACCCACATCGGTCCCTATTCCTCAATAACCTCTCCACTGCACTTTGTCAGCATTATAAGCAGTCAGGTAGGATGGAGGATCTGGAAAAGGCAATTATGTATAACCGTGAAGCACTCACACTCTGTCCTCTTGGTCACCTGAATCATTCCATGTTCCTCAACAACCTTGCCAGTGCTGTTCTTTGTTGCTTTGGCCAGTCAGGCAGCTTTGAGGATCTTGAAGAATCCTTCATACTATATGATGAGGCAGCAAATGACTTGACTGAAAGCTCTAGGCACCGGCTTGCTACTGCTATCAAGTGGGCAAATGCAGCACGATCTCATTGCCACAGCTCTGTTATATGTGCCTACTCAACATCACTTCATCTTCTTGACCGTTGCTTGATTGCTTACCCTAATGTTGAGTCCCAGCAAAAGTTCCTTGCCACTGCCAATATACCAAGATCACTTGCCTCTGATGCTGCTTCTGCTGCAATTGATGCAAAAGATCTCAAGGCAGCAGTTGAATTACTTGACCTGGGCAGAGCCATACTGTGGTCAAAAATGGCAGGCTATAGATATGATCCACTTGATCAGCTTTGCCAAGTTGATAGACAGCTTGCAGATAACCTTCAGACATTAAGTGGCCAACTTGAACATCTTGCATTGTCATCGGAATCTGGGCCCATGGATAGTCGATTACGGAGATGTCGTATCCTATCAGAAGAGTGGAAGAAGGTGATTCAACAGATTCGGAAAATTGAGGGTTTCAGCAACTTCTTACAAGCTATTCCATTCACTACCCTTCAAACAGCTGCTGCAGAAGGGCCCATCATCCTCATTAACATCAGCCATTATCGCTCTGATGCCATAATCCTTCACATCGACAACCCCCCAACTCTTGTCACACTTCCTAACGTAACACCCGAGCATCTTACCCACCTACGTGAAGAACTTACTCATGCGCAAGATCCTGGTGTCACCCACCCCTCGAAACTTTTTCTTCCAATCCTGCGCGATCTTTGGAATAATATTGTTTCTCCCGTGCATGATTGCTTGACTCAATTGGCAGTACCGCAGAAGAGTCGTATCTGGTGGTGCCCAACATGTGAATTGTGTACTCTACCCCTCCATGCTGCAGGTCCCTACCAGCCCAAGCAGAAGAATCTCCCCGACATCTACACATCTTCATATATACCAACTGTATCTGCACTCATCACCGCAAGACACAACACGGTTGTCCAATCCATTGTCCCCAAGTTACTTTTCATCGGTCAACCTGGCGACGGACTGGCCAATGTCCATGGCGAAATTGATGTTGTTCAAAAACTCGGTGACTTTGTGGACGTCATCGCCGGTGAAGATGCAAGCCGTGACACAGTCCTCCATGCTCTCCAGCAACATTCCTGGGTTCACTTCGCTTGTCATGGCCATCTTGGAGACAATGACCGGCCATTTCATGCATCATTCCAACTCCATGGTGGCAGCCGCCTGACGTTACTCGATTTGATACGAGCTAGACTTCCAAACGCAGAATTGGCATTTCTATCAGCATGTCACAGTGCAGCGGGAGATCCTGGCACACCGGACGAGATCATCCATCTAGCAGCCGCGTTGCAGTTCTGTGGATTCCGAAGTGTGGTAGGGACTTTGTGGGCGATGGAAGATCGAGATGGACCGACTGTTTCAAAGGAATTTTACAAGTACATGTTCCGCAAACCAGGAAATAAGGCGGACTTTAGAGATTCAGCGGAGGCACTCAACCTGGCTATTCGCGCAATGAGGAAAAACGCTGTGCCTTTGGAACGCTGGATTACGTTCATTCATATTGGTGCTTGATAACTGCTAGTATGTCCCCCCAGACATTTTGTGAGTGTTTTTCCAACTGTTTTCCCGCTACAACAAGGAAAAATTTCTGATTTTATTCCCTTTCCTTAGATTTTGTACATTGCTTCTTCCATCACCGCGCTTCCGTCAAGAATAACTTTAGGAGAGCTTGAGGCTGCGGCTCCGTGGATTCAGACCCTCACAGTATGCATTTGTTTTTAAAAAAATTACTATTCCCACATCATGGTTCGGATTGTGTTGTTTCATATAAACTTGAACCATTTCATCCTCGTCCTTGTTGTCGCGTCCAAGATATTCAATGATTTCTCCCCACTGTGCATTCTTCCGAGCCTCTAACCTATTCAACAGTTCTATATATCTTGAATTTTAATGCTTACGCGTGTCACCTGCGTACAACATTGCCCAATAACATGGATATTTTTACGAATTCGACTTGAAAACGGACTCATAGCAGCTGGTGTAAAGTATCTGCATTCTCATGATACGACCTTATATGACTCGGAATCGTATTGTATGGTGATTATGGGGAATAAAAAAAATGAGAAAAAACGGAGACAAGTAGTTAAAAAAATCATACTGTCATAGAGATTTGAGTCTCGAGCGTAAAAAATGGGCCGAAGCAAGTCATACTGTCAAGGTTTATATACCACGAGAGGGTCCTCAGTCATCTAGATAGACAATCCTGAAATTGATCGAAAATGCTCACAGATTATCGATCGCCCGCCGCTCGGGCAACGGGGGTTCTCTCAACATGGTTATTCTTTCGAGCATCTACAGTGATCGTCTTTGCTATAGGGATCACGCGCACTCCTCAAAGAGTCTGTCCACCATTTCACCTCTGACTGTCATTCCTGGGGCTACGTTTTTGGGCCATCAACTAAACGTGAATAGTAAGTGATGGACTCGAGTATGTCAAGACACTCACTTCTATTCCATAAGTGGCAGAAGGAATATAGGAGCAGCGCGGATGAAAGATATATTAAACCACGTGTAAGGACAAAGGCCCATTGGCCTTTAGTCGGTGGTGCGACAATGCATCGGCGAGTTCAGAGATTTTTTACTGAGTAGATAGAGATACTAGATACATGGTAAGTATTGAAAATATAGATTTGATCTGGACAAACCTTGGGTGACAAACTCGCAATACAGCATCCAAATTGGGATCGCCACACTTTCGCCAAATGGCGCAATATATACACATCCTCCCGTGCATCCGAGTTTTAAGTTTATGAGGGGCGGTTAGATATGAGCATGTGTCATCGTAGATATTCCCCTCTTTTATTAAACTCGCTTATCACCTTCAAATTCACAAAAGCTTCTCTGTAACTTGTAAATGCAAGTAGCTAACAGAATTGCGAACTTTGATAAATACCATTATGGCAGGTTCCAGTTTGCCCATTCAGCCGACGGGTTTGAAGATTGAACCTGCTGGGTCATATAATTGACATTACGGGGGTATCTGGTAGAGTGCAAAAAAAAATTGATCAGAGTCCACGCGGCGGGCAAAAGCTACTGACTAGTCCAATTCATTCATTTACAGTTTATCGTGATCGGCTATTAATTGCTGCCCTGCACAAGAGGATGGTCAGAGGAAGACGAAACACTAAAGGTGACGCTTACTATTAGACAAGGCCAAAACCTCAAACATATGGCAAAAAAAAAAAACCCCTCTGTATATCCCCATACACACGGCCCAGAATTTGTCTATCCTTTTTGGTATGGCTATTCCGGAGGACGCAGCAGCAACAAGGAAAATGGGAAATCTTGAATCCCACGCTACCCCCCCAATGTTAAGAGTAACAATGTTCAAGGTCATCGGAAACGAGGTTCAAACAAAAGACTCCCAAGCGGATTTTTTTCCACGTTGGTCGTTCGGTTAGAAGGTATTGGGAGGTTAGTAGAGGTTGGCTTGATCATCAAGGACGGTTTTCATTCAACTGAGATGCGATAGATCCTGGACTTGCAAGTCCGATAACTTGAGTCAGGATTTGAGGCCAGACAACCGATGTAGGAAGACCACGGATTCAATATACTGCCTCCTGTTCCGAAAAAAATGGGACGCTCATAGACAGAGATAAACCGTATAGTCTTAATAGCTCGTAAATCGCTTGTGATCTTCGATTTTAACGCCATTCTGTTTTTTTTTTTTTACGATGGTTCGAAATTAGCTGAGGAATGTTCAACACGAAACGACCAGGAAGGCGAGAGAGACATTGGCGTTCGAGAAGGTGCCTAAACTTTCTCGAGTCCTCCCGGCGCCACACCTCTTTTTGTGAGCGGCCTAAACCGGCAAGCATGAAGAAGGTCAAAGTGAAAAACAAACGTGGTTCTGTTAGCGAGGTTTATCAGATCCACTCGAACGTAACCCCCCCTAAAAAGCATATTTAGAAACGAAGTGTAATACATGTCATCATTATATATATAGGAGAGAGAGAGTACTATATACCAGAGAACGCTGAAGACGTATACTCGGTGAGAGGGATGGCTCGTACCAGAAAGTAACCAAACAAGAATTTGTCAAAAACAAATAGAATTCGACCACGGACACACACCAAAAGAAAAAAAGTTCAAAATTCAATTGTATATATTGAAATTTATATTCCCGATTCATTTTTTTTCGAAAAAAAGAATATTTCCTCATGTCTAAAACTATATGACAATTTTTTGTCGAGTGAAAAAGAAAAGAAGAAAAAAGAAACTAAGATGAACGAAAGATGTATAATATAGTTACAAAAGAAATCTGGGAGAGGGTTCAAAACTTGTTTTTTTTTTTTCCACTTTTCCCCCTTATTCCTATATTTTTGTTGGTGCGTGTGTGCACAGTGTGTGTGTGTATGCGTACGGAGAAAGAAAAAGAAAAGAACAGAGGGAACCGTTACACATGATATAGATCTTTTTCATTTTTTTTTAAAAAAAATGAAAAAACAAAGCAACCGAAAAGAAAAGAGCGGAATGATAAACAAAACCAATGGACAACGACTTGTTGACTTGTTCGACCGTCGACATGAGGGTTAGGGAGGGAGGGGGAGGAGGAGGAAAGGGACAAAAGAGAGTAAAAAAAACGAGTGTAGTGTATAATATAACGCTGATGATGATTGGAGAGAATGCAACAAGTGAAAAAAAGTGATGAAATGAAAAAAAGAGCGTTGTTGTAAAAAAAAGATTACCAAGTAGTACATATAGTGAATATATTGATTGTTGTTTAGAGATTTGAGATTGGATTTGATGTGTTCCAGATATAATAAAAAAGAAAGAAAGAAAGAAAAAGGACCGTGTACCGTTTTGATGCGAAGAGATGAATTGCGAGAGAGAGAGAGAAGAAGAAAAAAAAAAGGAGCGTTATTGGGTTGGTTTTCAAGTGTTTTGAGAACCGCCCGGTAAGTGAAAGTAGATGGATGGGGGTGCGTTAAGCGGTGATGAACGGCGTTCCGCTCTGAGAGAGTTTAGATTTGTCGAATGGTCGGGTCAGGTCGGGGTCGGGTCGAGTCGGAGGCGGAGTGGGCGGGGGCCAGGGAAATGTGGTAGGAATAAAGATCGAAAAAGAAAAGAGATTATAAAGAAAAAAAGAAAAAAAAAAAAGATGATTAAAAAGACTTTTCTGAATTTCATTTTTGTGAGTGATAGATAGATAAGTGAAAAAAAAAAAAGAGGATTGGTGG
>Ga0193742_1001322_pt1 | contig 15062 bp, 8 predicted proteins | sample L2c1metaG_FD_165511 | JGI IMG/M metagenome (GOLD analysis project Ga0193742, IMG submission 165511) | Soil microbial communities from a riparian zone of the East river system, Colorado, United States - L2c1 | ecosystem: Environmental > Terrestrial > Soil > Riparian zone | place: USA: East River... | reverse complement strand
AAAAGCGGACCTGCTGTGATAGTTTACAACGAACGAGGCCATCGTATAGAAGACGACGACATTGATGCATACCCTGAGGATGACATCTCATCCCACAACAACTCTTCCAGGAACAACACCAATAGCCGCTCATCTCGCTCACATACCCCGGTCGACGCTCACTACCCACCAGGCAGTAGCAACAGCCGACGGGCTTCCGCTGTCATCCCGGATGTTACTCGCATAGACCCACGAACTACGGATGTATCCTCCACAAGGAGTGCAACGTATAGAGGCAGCGATGGAGAAAGAACGGGCAGTGATTCCGACAAGAGGAGGGGTAAGGAGAAGTACACTGATGACGAAAAGGATCGAGATAGAGGAATGCCGGGTGGACTAAGCCCTATTGAGAGGACGACGAGTAACGGCCTGGGATCACCACCTATCACCAAGGTTGGCAGTACCCGTAGCGCCATTGGAGGTGGAGAAACGTTGTCGTCCAACTGGAATCCTCCCCCAGCGTCCACTTCACGTTCTCCGTCCATCAAACCACCCCACTCACGCGCACAATCCATCCACGGTGGCGACGGGGATCATAATTCCGCGTATGGCTCCCGACCACCCAAATCCGCTGTCGACGAACACAGACAGAGTCATCTGTGGGACAACTCTGCATCTCCAATTTCGCCTCGCTCCGCTGCTTTGGATGCGATCTTGGATCGTCCGAAGTCGGGTTATGGACAGATTGGTGATCATAGCCGAAGCCACACGCCGTTGGGTGGAAGTAGACCCAGAACTCCGGTCACCCTTGAGCCTCCTGTTTCTGGGCGTGTTACACCTGGGATTACTCGCTCCAACACACCTTTCATCGATCGGCCTAAATCAGGTATTGAAGGGTCCTTCTTTGATAGACCGAAATCAGCCTTTGGTGGTGGTTCGATATATGGAGATTCCGGACCAGCTATGTTTGGAGATTCTGGACCGGCGGCCGACATCGGTGCTGGTGCTGGGACGTCGTTGTTTGGGGATCCTCCTGCGTCTGTGTTTGGCGATGCTCACGCCGGTGAAAGTGGGCAAGTTAACGATGGCTGGGTCGCTACTGAAGGCGAAGAGGCTCACGCTGGCTGGGATACTGCGAAAGGAGAAGAGGCTAACGACAGCTGGGGCGGTGGTCCTGGTCCTGAAGGTGTTATTCATCACTTGGGTGATACCGTTGAAGGAGGTGCTGGTGATAATTGGAACATGCCGGAAGCTACAACAGACAATGCCGAAGTGCCTGCCGAAGTGCCTGCCGAGGTCGCCACGATCACTACCCCATCGACGGGGAAAAAGGGAAAAAACAAACGCAAGAACTCTACCGCTATCTCGGTCCCTGCTAGCGGATTGGCTTCAAGGGCTTCTCCTGCTCCCAGCACCAAAAAGTCGCCTCTTGGAAACACACCGGATACTGGCTTCTATGACGACTCTGCTACTACTTTCCTGGCTGCTGACACTACGTCCGCCGTCGAAGGTAGTGGTTTGTGGGGTTCCAAGGTCCCTTCTCCTCGACCCCTCAGTCCCTTGAACCCTGCTTCGCAGATAGACAACGACCCTTCAGCTACAGTCCGGGATGAGTTTGAGTCGGGTTTTGACACAGCTGGCGGTACAGGCGGAGAAACATCACATAAACTTGATTTGAATGATGCTAGTCTAGGAGACAATCCCGCCAAAACGCCAAGTCGAGCGCCAAGCCCAATACCAGCTGCACCAGAGGAGCCCGCGGTCACGGAAAAAGCGATTGGTAAAGGGAAGAAGAAAAAGAAAGGATCGACCGCGACTACTCCTGCGAAATCACCGCACGTACTTACGCAGGAAGCTGCCGACAAGGAAGAAGAAGAGAGGGCTAGGGTAGAGAAAGAAAGATTGGCTGCCGAAGCTGCCGAAGCTGACAGATTGGCAGCTGCTGAAACCGATAGATTGGCCGCTGAGGCTGCTGAAGCCGACAGATTGGCAGCAGAGGCAGCAGCAGAAGCAGCTAGGTTGCAGGAGCAACAAGAAGAGCAGGACAGAGCAGAGAAGGAACGAGCAGAGCACGAGCGCTTAGAACTGGAACGAATCGAGCTAGAGAAGGCAGACCAGGAAAAGGCAGAGAAAGAACGTGTGGAACAGGAACGTCTTGAACAAGAGTGGCTTGCACAGGAAGAGAAAGATAAGGCTGCTGCTGCTGCTGCTGCTGCTGCTGCACCTGTTTCTACCTTGAGTGATCCTCCGTCATTGTTTTCTGGTGGGCTCCTTTCTTCCTCTTCTCTTAATCCCCCGGACAAACCTTGGATGACGACAGATACGGGAGGTGGAGACGATAGTTGGAGTCTGGGTTGGGGTGCAACAACAGCAGGTGGGAAGAAGAAATCGAAACTCGGGGCAACGTCCAAGCCGTCAGCTTTTGGGTCATGGGGTGGAGGCATTTTTGGAGAAACGACACCAGCTGAGACTATACCGCCCGCAGAGGAATCCTCACAAGATGCAGCAGGGTTGTTCTCGTTCTCTTCCGCCACACCCAATCTCAGTTTCGGCTTTGGTGACTCTACTAAACCCACATCGAGAGCTGCTTCACCAACGCCGCCCCTAGTTGTGGATGAGGCAACCCCCACTCCCGCTGAAATCGAAGCAAACCCAACAGATGTTGTCAGTCCTACTGCCGAAACAGGTGATAATGGCGCCGGGGAAGAGGGAGGTTTCGAAACCGCTGCAACAACGAAGTCGAAAAAGAAAAAGAAGAAAGGGGCCAATAATACTGATGAACTACCCAAAGAAGATCCACCAGTCGAACCCCTCGGTGTATGGGGAGAAACCCCCGCTGAAACCGAAGCAAATCCAACAGATGCTGTCGGTCCTACTGCCGAAAAAGGTGATAATGACGCAGCTGGGGAAGAGGAAGGGTTCGGAACCACTGTAACAACGAAGTCGTCGAAAAAGAAAAAGAAGAAAGGGGGCAATAATATTGATGCTGGAGCTGGAACTGAGCTGCCAGGGGAAGATCCACTAGCTGATCTCCTCGGTGTAGAGGAAGAAACCCCCGCTGAAACTCCAGTTGTTGAAACGCCTACAACGGGTAGCAAAAAGAAGAAAAAGGGGAAGAAGTGAGGATAACTTTATGAATTGATGACCTTTACGAGCCTTTTATGTTGTTTTGGATCTATGTATTTACTTCAAGTTGTAGAAATCTGCCAGCCTTTGTTCAAGTTCTTTCCTTTACCTTAGATGAATTATACCACTAATAATACCTAGTCTCTGAACGTGTGAAAGTTGACATTGACACTTACTATAGCTGTGCCCAGGTCCACATTTCGTTTACCTTATGATTATGGTCAACATTCCTCCAGAAATATGGTTCCAGATAGCTAAGTTCGTTCCAAATAAAGACCTACGTGACTTGTTGGGAGTCAATAGCATCTTTTTCAAAATTGCGATGGACATTCGATACAAAGAAGTCTTGATCACTACAAGGGCCATAAATCAATCTATGAAAACTCTTAAACGAGTAAGGTGCGCGTCTTTTCCATTTTAACCCTCGAGATATGCAGTGCTTGACCCGAGATGGTTCTATTTATCTAGCGATCCATTCATTGCTTCCAGGGTGTACCGGTTGTCACTAGAACTTACGCATATCAATACAACTACAAACCCCCCCAAGTCAGGTTCTCATATTCGACATAAACTGCAGCATACCATGACTCGCGTTTTTGGAGGTTCCAAATCGCCACCGCTGCAACCTGTAACTGCGACCTTTACGGATTTCGTCAATGAAATCATCAACACCACCAACAAACTTCCAGATGTCCGCGAACTACACATCGACTCTTGGCATCTTCCCCTTTCTTACGATCCCCACCCACTTTTCTTGTCCTTTTGGTCGTCCTTTGGACCAAGGTTGCATACCCTATCTCTTAGCGGCAATTTAGAGGGTTACCGTACTCTCATTAACTCAAATACAACACTCAATGGATTGCAGGACCTCCGTCTTGAGTTCACCAACAACATTTATTGCCTTTATGCAGACGCAGATAGGGCGATCCTTGTAGATGTCCTCTTGCCGTTTATCAACAGCCTAGCCCCTCATCTCGTATCGCTGAGATTGTGGTCGTGGGCTTCTGTTGATCTCTCGACATTCTTTTCTCGGCTAGCACCCTTCCCTGGTTTGAAGGCTTTAAACGTCCGGATAGCCTTTAACAGGGCCTTCGGAGACGCTTCAGGCCTTAAAGGTCTCATCTGCGATAGTTCTGGCACTCTGCGAAGAGTCGATCTACGTTTAAACCTGACTGGGTTAACGGCAAACCCTTTATCAGAGGGACCGCTTGGTCGATTCCTCTTGGACTGTGTCTCAGATGAGCGTTTCTTTTCCCAGCTGCGGGTTTTGGATATATACCCTACAAATTTGATTGCCGGGATGGACTTTCTGTTAGGCTGTATTCATCGCAACTCACAGAGTCTTGTGGAGCTCATCGTGAGAGATCGATACTGGGAGGACGGGGAAATCGAGGTTGTTCTCGATGCAGTATCCTCCTGCAGCAACCTGACATACCTTAGAATGAATATTCGGAGACTTGATGTTGCAGTATTAGACCGTTTGGCCCTCAAACTACCCAAAATTGATCGATTATGGCTGTCTATCGGAGAAATTGCTGCCAATGAACCCAATTCATTGATTGTATGTGTACCGCACGCCAATTTAGATGGTATATAAGCACTAATCTTTATAATCGCTCGGATTTAGGATACATTTTACCAACATCTAGGCAAACGGTCGTATACCAACTGGAAATTGAAGGACATTACCATTTTTCAAAATGGTCAAAAGCTGGACAGCGATACGATGTTGGCAATTGGTCGAAGTATACCCACTCTAACCAGTTTCTTTTCAAACGGACACATGCACTTGCACGAAGGTCAGACGTCAAATATCGGAGCAAACGGCCCAAATTAGGCTCTACATTTTTGTAATGGATGTTTCAGCGTCTGCTCTCCCTTATAACAATTTGCCAGGAGGACACTATGTTATACCAGCAGTAGCTGTAGATCTAGTATGGACCTATTATACAGACGATTCTTGTTATCGGTTGTCTACGACGTTTCTCCTGTGCAGCCATGAATCCTGGAATCGCAACCACTGCCATTCGAGCCAGCGACCAGCATATTCACTGGCTGCCACGCCCCCGAAATCTTAAAGTCACATATCTCCTGTGAATTCAGCATCACAAGACAAAGGGATGACACGAGGTCGAACTTCTCCGTCGTCAGCTGGCTTGCAGCCCCCAAATAAGCTAGTGCCTTGATCTAATAACTACGATAATGCCGTTGTGGGATGATCATACGACCCACCCCGGATTTTTTTTGTCTGTGATATTCACTTGATGAAAGGTCACCCCTAGTTCAACCCCCAGTTAAAACCTACGTGCACCTCGCAAGAAGCTCGGATGTTCTTCAAGTTCAACTCATCCAGCGCAGATCCCCATCTAGATTAATAGCACTACCTCGATCCTCAAGTATACATTTAAATCTGAGCAGATTTCTCACCGTTAAGCCTGAGCAGACTTACAGGGCGAGATATCATATTAACGACGCCACTGACTTATCAAGACGCACAAACCCCGCTTGATCACCGCCACTGGCAATTTTACAAGACTTGGAGCGCTCATTGTGACCTTTCCGAAAGTATCCAGCCAATAGCAGACGATGTCATTCAAAACCGCTCCAGACGTCAATTCGATGGGCGTTTTCCATCTCGAGCTGCGGCAAAATTAAAGTCGACAATTCCCATATCTGGCGATCCAGTGAATTTTTTTTTTTTTATGATCCCAAAATACGTCGATAAACACATCTCTGGAAGCTTATCCCACACGAGCGGTTTACATACATGTTTGAACAGTTAAAAATATTTTGAACTTTTTTAGGCTACATGAAACTATGTACAATTGAGTATTGAAATTACGAATTCGTGTCATTGTCAAGTGCCTCTGACAGCCTGAGAAACTGCTCTTCTCACGATACGCGCTTATCAAGCGCGAAGCGCCAAGCGCCAAGAGCGGGTTTTTTCTTGCCAATATCTGCATTTTTCTCATCCCCTAACGTGTCCCGAATACTAGAAGACTGTTAAGTGGTCGTGCCCTCATATGCTGAAGCCCTTTTTGCTGACCGCATTTTATTTTTTCAAAACCGTGGGTCGGATTGGTCTCCGAGTCGGGAATGACTGTGCCCCTTCTGACTCAAAATAAAAAATAAAAAATGAGCACTCCAGAATAAGTTTCCTAATCAGCTTAAATTCAGCCGTTACGTGATGACTTCATTCATTTATTTCAAAGGGAACCGCTCGTATCGAAAAAGTTCCGAAAAGTTAATACAGTCGAACCTTTCTTCACCCATGCCTCCTGAAAACCCATAGCATAACCCCTTATATCCCATGACTTTTTGGGGCTACCAAAATTGTCATTTCGCACCAACAAATGCCCCCCCCCTCATAACCCACAGCCTCAGGCGTCCACCAATGGGCATGGGCTAAGAGAGGTTCGACTGTTAATCCAAAATCTGTTTCGTCAAGATTCTGCTATTCTTTCGGGTTTTTAGGTATATTTTTAGTGTTCGGCCAACACAATATTTTCAGGGTCTGATTACCTTAATTGGCATTTTCTTGGACCAACGGCTTGAATGAATTTTTTACTGAAAAGTTGGTAGATATGATCCTTTCATGGTTTACTATCAATTCCGATGGACCTTGTATAGAAATATGGATTTTTTTTGTTGTCGAACTTCGATTGTCTATGACTGTAAGTTCATTAGGAAATGATCAAAGACTTGAATCTCTGCTAATTCGACTCAGAATCACTGGGGCTATCAACCTAGTCTCGTCCCCAGTGTGTCTGGTGCATTGCACAAAACCCCATCCTGTTACACGCAGATCATGTGTACCACGCGTCGTGTTTGTGTATTGTTAAGCATATAAATTTGTTGTATTTTTCATAGGTCTCTTCCCAAAATAAATTGGAAAAAACGAAAAACTCCACAAAAACTCTTTTTAACCCTCAAATCAGGGGTGATGGGGAAGGTGCCTCTTGGCACTGTAATCAGAAGCATCGAATCTCCATTTATAACACAAGGGCCCTGACGAATCAACTATTATTTCAAATTGATTACTCCAAATGGAGGAAAATCCAAGATTCTCGGTACAGGTGAGCTATAAATGGATTTTAAAGGCGCTCGGTGGTTGTTGGTGGTCTTTCCTTTCTTGGTGGAATTTTTTACTATGATTTTGGGAGTTTACTCTCTTTCACTCTTGGCCTTTGTGCACGCTATTCCTTTGTATGGTCAATTCTAACTGATGTCTACCTCACTTTATCAACTCATGATTTTATAAGAGTAAAACCTATATCTGTATTTAGTGTCGGGCCCCCACGCGCTCCAACGCCAAAGGATTTAAGATGCATGCAGCCATGACTGATATATCAAGAAGTGAAACTTGCCTCTTAACAAATGTAGCCTCTCTCCTTCTTTCGCTGATCATCTCATTGACCTTATATTATTAGAAGCATAAAAGCCTTCTCCAACTGATATGATGTTGAGAGCAAGTCGACTATTAACTAGCTACCTTTGGATATGATTTGCTCAATAAGACCGCCAAGCTTCTCCGTGATCATCGTGGAAGGAAAGGGAGGTGAGCCAATTCAGCCAAGTGACCAAGGACGACTACTTTTGAAATTAAAGTACACATACATATGCTTATGGATTTAAAAACACAGTTGTCGCTCCTATTTTGATAATCCTAACCGGTTACTTAATCAACTTCCCTATCTATGTTTGGTATTAACAACGGATCAGTTCCTGATTTAGACCTATTGATGCCTAATTGGGCAAAAGAAAAGGTGGGCAATACATTGACAGGGATATTCTATGAGGAATTTAATCTGGCCAATAAATACTAAATACTAAATACTAAATACGACCTACTCAGGTTTATCAGCCACGCCTAGACAAGTTATCGCATTCGGCTTCTTATGTATCCACCGAACCTTTTTTACTTTCCGAGAGTTAGGCTCGCCTGCTTGCGCTTTCCAAAAAAGCGTGTGATGACTTTTCATTCGGACCGGTTTTCCATTCGCAAGTGCTTTTTGCAATGACCACCAATCACGATTCACCCGTTGAATATCTCATGCTGTAGATCATGTGTCGTCGTTCACAACTCCACAGCGGCATTGCCGTTTCCAGCGATAATTTTTACTTCTATCGACCACTGACTATAGTCACTAGGGCTGGAGCCAGTCAGCGCAGCCGCGGACCAATTACGTTCAATAAAAATAACATAGCAATAATATTGAATTCTGGGATCAAATAATGAATATCCCGCACAGAACAATGATGTATAAAGCCTGACTCAAATCCGAGAGATTCATACTAGTGCTCAGTGAATACTTTTCGCCCGCCAGCATAACATCCAGTGGGCGATTGATGGTGGTGCCACTAGTGCTGGCTCGTACGGGACAAGTCACTTGTCATTGTGATCACTACCTCCAACAATCCAAGTCGCGTGGTCAACTGGTATATTTATATTCGAGGTAACAGAAAAACTTGCGCCTAGATTATTATCTTACAAATGATTTGCTTTGAATACCATATTAAAGAAATATCCGCCCCCCCCCTCCAATTGAGTTTCTTTCTCCTACTACGGGCCGATAAGAGGAACGATGTTCTGCGAGAGCAAAGTTGTTCTGCGTTCAATGTAATTGACCAGATCAGTACTTCTGATTTGCGGGAGTTGAATTCCGTATTCGTTTTGAAGGATCAGGAGAACACGGATGACCCAAGGCCTAGTGCCCCATGGAAGGAGAGTTGGATTGGGGTGGCCTCGCCCTTCACCAGAGTAGATACTCTGCATACGACCATGAAGGACGGAAAGATCAACGTTAATATCGCCGACATGCAGCAAGCCCCTGTAGCCCTGCTCGTCTTCGACCATGGTATTATGGTCTCTACGATACCAGACCTGGTTCTTGCGCACAAAAATCTCGTACATCCATGTCTGGGGAGTGAAATAACGTCCTGGGCACAAGACCACTGCCCATTCGTCGCGTCCAGCAAAGAAAGCTAATCCCACTTTGGTAGTAACCATGGTCGGATGGAATGTTGACAACTATAACAGTGGATTAGTCGCCATTAGTAACACTATATACTCAAATTGCACCTACTAGTGGGTGAAGCGACTGATATAGATCCGGTTAGATGGGTATCCAACTCGCTGGTTAGGACTCCAAGGTAACAACGATCGTGGTCTAGAATTAGAGACGTCGTTAGGTATTCATTATACATGATGAGAAGTTGACTGACATCAGAGGTAGAAGTGGGGGGCCAATGATAGGGATAAGTCATTCCCAGCCCATTTCGAGGCCTACTTATTGCAATCTTCCCTCTTCGGACTTAAGGTTGCCCCGGTGTTTTCGGTATCTTTTAGAGAACTCTCCGCGCACCGTAAGAATTTGTTTGGTAAAAAGAACCTTCACAGTAAGATAAGAGTCTAGAGGGTAAAAGAACATCCTGGAAAGAAAAAATAAGCTATCCTTTCTATTTTTATTGACCCCCCATAGCTATTCGAGTCGTTTCTGACCAAACGTCATACATCACTTGTTACTATTCCTCGCGTGTTTTTTTGGCTCTGGATTATCTAACAGTGGTGGGAGGTGTTGCAATTTAAATAAGGATCCGAGTAACCGTGAATTTCTAAACTATCTGGCTACCACTGGTATTAATATTGTATCACGAGCTAGTCAATGATATGGGGCCTCTGTCTATTTTGATCGGCACCAGTAACTTGGATCTATATGGGAAAGAAGCCATGAAGTGGCGCAAGGATCGACGTGCGAACTTGGCGTAAAAATAACATCCGATTGACAGGCCCTTGATATGGCAATTCGGTTTTTGATTTTGTATTCAGGCACACATCATGTTCTGAAACTTGAGCAGTGGAAAAATAGTTTTCATATGTATAACAGTGGAAGCCTCGGCCTTCATGCTTCATCATAAATCTCCATAGCTATCGTGCCTTAGTTATCGGAATGGCCCTAAAATTGGTCACTACTATACGCACATGTTTTGCGGTCATTAAGGGCAGCGGGCCTATTGGGGTCACGGATGCCAGGACCGCAATGTCACCGCATGTCTCTAACTGAACTGAATGTTTATGTAAATTAAATTACTCAAAAGTTCATTAATATTCGAACATAGAGAGATCAAGCAACTTGAAAACATAATATTAACTTTTGGTAAACCTCTATAGCGGCTAGTGCGTCCAAAAGCCTCCGCTGAACTGAAATCGGCGGTCTTACCCATCTCCAAATCAGAATCACGAGTCGCAAGGCAACATCACCGCTTGGTTATCCCGGTTGCTACTTACCTCTGCGAAATCAGAATTCGAGTGGAAAACTAACGCCGTAGTATTGCGCCACACTTTCCTTTGTCAATTTCATATAAACTATCATTGAAATAAATTAAATCTCGAGTCTGATCTCCATTTCCAGTGCTTTATTCAAGAGTTTTCTATGTCGTAGTTGCCAGAGTTTTCTAGTCATGCAATGTCACAGCTGTTCCTATTGAATATGGAGAGTGGGAAAGGAGTAAGGCTTTATTTGTTTATTGGGTCATGGTTAAACAGGTTGATCCTGGTGACTTTCTTACTTGTTACCCACGTACCACATCTCGGACGGAGAATTCTTGACACGGATACATCACTGTCCACCGGTACGGACCTAGTGTCTGGAACAATCCTCTTACATGACGTATATAGGAGCTGAGTATCCGACATCAGCGCGCAGTCTTATGTAGTCCATGTTCACCCACATCCTCCCATATCTTATCGTTAAGATCTTAAGGAGTTAAGTTGAGCCATCGTGATGTTTGGGTATTGACCTTGCCGATTCAAATCTCGAGCTAGGAACCACATACAATGTTTTGACGAGATGCGGATAAGACGAATAACATGGATGGATGTAGACAACCAACCTGAGGGATACGTTGGGGACTCTGTGTGGTCACTGGTGGAGAAAGGAATCGAAGGTTTTCCCTCATTTCCTTCAACTTCATATAACTATAACACGTACTGAACTTTCACCATTCTGCCAAAAGGCGAGTCTATTCTCTGAAGAGGTGTTGTAGGCAATCCATTACCCAAATGATTTTTTTTAGGTCACTTCATCTAGTAGAAGGACCGGTCACCGGTCTATATGCCACGAAGGGTCGGTGTATAAGCCCATCACATGAATATAAAATTGGTCATCTTTTTGACCTATAGACAAGTTGACCCGATCGGAAGGTAAACCGCCAGTGGATTTTACGCTCATAACCGGTTATAAACAGAAGGTTATTTTTCCTTCTGAGATAAACATAAGGAGACATGTGATCCAGCGCGATAAGGACTCACACCCACTGCTGCGGGCAGGGACTATTTTATAGCTATCTAAAATCCGATGAAATGTGCAAACTTTGATAAGAATTTTCATGTACTACAAATATATCTAAAGAAAATGGCATCACGCACTTACCCGATATAGAAAATTTGACATCACGTGGCAATGTTGACTTATGTAAAAACTATCGCACATTTCAAATCGGATTTTTTTTAGATCGCTATAAAATTGCCGCAGCAGTGCACCCAGATAAAATTATGTTTTCGGGCCGGTCCTCGCCATTTCACAGCATATGTTCTTTGTGTGGTCAATTTTCATAGATGGAAATACAGTTGCTTCTACAAGTGCCAACCGATACTGTGTCCGAGCTTTACATTCCCAGACCAAGGGGAGTTTAGATTAGCCAGCCACGGTGAACTTAGTCAGAATGAATGACATTGACGAGACGAGATTTTCACAATAGGGTGTTCGAGAGCCAATGAGCATTATTGCGCGATCATAACTCTAAAGCCAATAGTCTGAGGGAAAAAATCGGTCAATGTAAAAGGTGTGCACAGACCGTCGAGGCCCATTGAATGCACCAAGTCTTCTTTGAAAGTGTTTCTCCGAAACTGTCACGTCACGCGTCACATGTCTAACAATGGACCAGATAACTGATCCAAGCGCCCGGCGCCAGTACAGTACACTCGCCAAGTCCTTACCAAGTGGCTTGAGTGGCTTGAGATGTAGCAAGATGAGGTAGCCGAAAACCATAACACATGGACAGATAGGCTTCCGTCACCCGTGACCAGTTGAACCCTCGACCCTTCATGATCCAATTTTCAACTGTCCGCTAGCAAGGGCCGACGATTCACGAAGGGATCCGTAGACTTGACGCTGTCGTGAAACATGAATTCTGCCTGCGCATATAGCATAGCAATCTATTATCCTAGCTAGCGGCAACGGCTCGTTGATTGCTCTAAGCCAACTTGGATCTGGTTATAATGCCAAATCATTCACTCGCCTCCCAATATATATCACTAAAAAGCCATGGTCAGTTGTTCACGTGTCTCTACTCCACATAATCATACTAGGCGAACGATAACCACCCTGCCGGCTCTTTCAAGAACTGAGTGAATGTGACGAAAGGTGAAATTGAGGCCAACGCTGCATAAGGTAGGCGTTGTCAGATAGGCTCCGTGAACCGTGGTACGCCTCTATTTCTGCTGCATCCTTTCAGATACGGTATCAACATCCTTCTTTCTAAAAACCCACAATACATATGTCACCTGGTAGGCCATCAGGAAAAACCTCAATTCCCAATTTCGAGAAAAAGCCTAGGAAAAAAAGGGAAGAAACCGCATTTCTGAACTTCCCTAAATTAGATCCCTTGGAGGATAGGCTTAACCCAATCCCCTACCAAGATCGTCCACGTGTGGACGATCTTGGTACGAGACTACTTTGGAGGGGGCCGGAAACTGTAGGCAATTCCCGGCATGTCAGACACATGGGATGACAATTCTGAAAGGTATTCTGACGAACAGGGTGCCCTGCATGGCGCCATTAGATAATCCACCTGAATGGACCTTCACCGCGTCACCTGTAGAGCAAAAGAGTCCTGTGGCTTGTAATCATACAGTAACTTGAATAGCGATGAATGAGCGTCGGGAAAGGGCTCGGAAACTGTGATGATTACCAACGTAAGTTCCTGCTTTGGGTCCTTCAGATGTTTCGTTGAAAACCGACTTCTATAGTAGGATGTTTATGTATGGCTCAAAAGGAGGTAGGGGATAACTTCTACAAGTCACTCTTCATCCATTCATCCATGAACCTTACATTGATGGTGCAGTAGATGCGGCTGGGTGCGCCATATGTAAATTCCAGGTTCACCACATCTTTTGAAAACTCTATGTGAATATTTTTATTCCTCTTTCTCTTCGTTCGTTCTTACGTAGTCCGCAGTCTACTGTCTACCGCTCTAGGTTTCTTGAGATAAATATATTATATTTGACATCAGCAAAAAGGAACACTATATTCCGAGTTTCCTTGATTTTCTCGGGCTTTCCATATCCGAAAAACTCGGAAACCAAAAAAAAAAAAACCAGCAAACCTGGGACTCCAAGACTCACATCTCCATCATGATTCGTCTTACCATTTCATTTAATTTGCACCTTCATCATATTTTTTTACTCAAGTTGTAATAGACCACATAGACCTTACATTTTAATTCTAGAGTTTCCTACAGTTCCGTAGGTTTCTATATCTCAGACCTCAGGCCCCAGTCCCTGGCCGGAAAATAAGACATAAGTTCTTCAGAGTCCCTGGGGTTTCACTACTAAAATGCTTGATGCCCTTAAGGCCTAAAGGTTACTTACATATCATATCTATGGCTAGAATTTAAAAGATATTCTACGATAAATCTTCCAGGTCGACTTATAAGTTATCATCAGAGTCCAGTGCTTACGGTGACCCATCGAAAGGGAAAAAAACTTAGATGATTTACAGATCACTACGAGCACAAAATCGCCTCTATAATCGACCCGATAAGAGATACTACTGTCAGGCTCCGTGATTACGAAAGAAAGTCCCTTTATTACATGAAATCATCGGCGCCAGTGCCAAAGTCATCTAATGCCTCATCATAAACTCGTGTATCAAGCCTGAAAAAAAGGAAAAAGATCAGCCATCATGTTGGGAAACTGAAAAAAAAGAAAAAAGAGAGAATGAGAGTCTCATACTTCGACGAAGGCTTCGAGCTAGCCAACCCAGGTTTATTCGCCGCCTTAGGTTTCTTTTTACCGCTGGCTTTATCGCGTTGTTCCTTTTGCTTCTCGTTCGCTAGAGTAGTAAGACCACTGGCGACCTTACGAACTTCGACGTCCTTGAGTGGCATGGCCAGAGACCGGGCGTGATGCTCAATGAAGGTAGGGTAGAGAGGTTTACTTTCATGTCGCTTGATAATGAATTCGATGATCCGATCTGAGAGTTTTTGGAAATCATCCTTAGTGCGCGGTTGGAAAGATATCAGAGAGTCAAGCTCGGACGATGTCCCTGTGAATCAATTATTCATAAAATCAGGGGTTTCATCAGTGTCATGGCAATGGATCGTAAAGGGAGGTGAAACTAAAAATTCGCGTACCCCCCAGTGCAGCTCCTCCAAGAAGGTCGGCAGCGTTGTTGAGGTCAGCTTTCAGCTCGCGTTCCTTGTCCGACCGAGCTTTTTCTCTAGGATCAAGGACAGCATCGGAATCATAGGAATCATCTGAATCGTCATCTGAATTATCGTTTTTCTTCAAAGCTTTTTGGGCCTCCTTTTCGGCAAGTTTTGCTTTCAAGGTCCCTTTCTTCTTGGGCGGCGCAACAGGTGCACGAACCTCCTCCTCCGAAGACTCTTCTTCTGAGGACTCCTCCCAGTCACTCTAATGTAACATCATTTAATCAATAGGCCACAGTGGCATTGATTGCATGGGGATAGACTAACCACTGGAGTGTCCTCCTCTTTATCTTCTCCATCCCATTTCGATTTCACGACTTTTACTGGAGGCGGTGGTGCTAGCGCAGCCTTCGCGGATATAGGGTTGGTGGGTTTCCCTTTCACGGAAGGCTCGCTACCCGGTCCTTCTGCTTGTCAAAAAGAAAGAGCTTTCGTGAGCTTTTCGATATGCACTGGGGTAGTCCAGG
>Ga0193742_1001321_pt1 | contig 15063 bp, 14 predicted proteins | sample L2c1metaG_FD_165511 | JGI IMG/M metagenome (GOLD analysis project Ga0193742, IMG submission 165511) | Soil microbial communities from a riparian zone of the East river system, Colorado, United States - L2c1 | ecosystem: Environmental > Terrestrial > Soil > Riparian zone | place: USA: East River... | reverse complement strand
CAGCTCGGTGGCCAAGACCACGATGCGCGCCATCGCCAAGGAGGCGGGTGTCTCGGTCGGCAACGCCTACTACTACTTCAACTCGAAGGAGCAGTTGGTCCAGGGTTTCTACGACCGGATAACGGAACTGCACGAGCAGGCCGTCGCGCCGGTGCTGGCCACCGAGCTGGAGTTCGGGTCGCGGCTGTCCGCGGTCATGCACACGTGGCTGGACGTGGCCGCGCCCTATCACGAGTTCGGCAAGCAGTTCTTCGTCAACGCCGCCGACCCGGACAGCCCGCTGAGCCCGTTCTCCGTGGAGTCCAGCCCGGCCCGCGACGCGCAGATCGCCTTGCACCGCAGGGTGCTCGACGGCTCGTCGGTCAAGGTCGACACCGAGCTGCGGCCGGAGCTGCCGGAGTTGCTGTGGCTCTACGAGATGGGCGTGGTGCTGTTCTGGGTGCACGACCGGTCAGCGGACTGCCGCAAGTCGCGGTTGCTCGTCGACCGCACGGTGCCGCTCATCGACCGGGTGATCGGGTTGTCCCGGCTGCGCCTGCTGCGGCCGGTCACCAGGGACATCGTCCGGCTCATCGGCGACCTGACGCGTCCGGAGGCTTGACAGCACGCCCCGCCCAGGTGGACCCTGACGACAGGTAACTGTGACGTCCGGTAACACATACTCCCCGGGAGGCGGCCATGGCGCGCGTACTCGAGCCGAAGGACCGGGAGGTCACGGCGGCCCGGCTGCTCGACTCGTCGATGCGGAACTCCTTCGACCCGGAGATCGACATCGACTGGGACGCGCCGCTCGTCGAGGGCAAGGGCTTCCTGCCGCCGGGTGTCGATCTACGGCACTCCGCTGTGGGACCGGCTGACCGACGAGCAGCGCATCGAGCTCGCCGCCCACGAGATCGCCAGCATCACCAGCGTGGGGTTGTGGACCGAGCTGGTGCTGATCCAGCTGCTCGCCCGCTACGCCGCCGACCTCGACCCGCGCAGCGCGCACATGCACTACGCGCTCACCGAGATCGGTGACGAGACCCGGCACTCCATCATGTTCGGCAAGGGCATCGCCCGGTTCGGCATGCCGGCGTACGGCCCGCCGAAGATCGTTCGGCAGCTGAGCAGGCCGTTCGCCGCGGTGATCGGCGGGCCGGCGATGTTCGCGTCGGTGCTCGTGGTCGAGGAGATGACCGACCGGCTGCAGCGCTCGATGCTCGACGACGAGAACATCCAGCCGATCATCCGGATGATCAACCGGATCCACGTGGTCGAGGAGGCACGGCACGTCCGCTACGCGCGGGAGGAGTTGGTGCGCGGGCTCGCGGAGATGCGCGCGCCGGCGCGGGAACTGCACCGGTTGGTGACCGCCGTCACGGCCTTCTCGGTCGCGGACATCATGGTGTCTCCGAAGGTCTATGCGGCGGTCGGCATTGACCCGAGGGAGGGCAGGGCGGTCGCCAGGGCGAACCCGCACCACCTGGAGTCCCGCCGGTGGATGGCGGAGAAGGTGGTCGAGTTCCTCACCGAGGTCGGCATGATCGGTGGAGGTTCGAAGCGGATCTGGCGGCGGGCCAACCTGCTCTAATTCGGTCGTGGTCACCTCGTCGCTGCCCTAGTCTGAAAGCATGGCAGCAACGACGATTCCTGGTGCGCACGTTGACATTCGCATGTGGACTCAGCCGGAAACGGTTGAGCCACAGGCGATGCAGCAACTGCGCAACATCTCCGCGCTGCCGTGGACCTTCAAGCACGTCGCCGTCATGCCGGACGTGCACTACGGAAAGGGCGCCACGGTCGGCTCGGTGATCGCCATGCGCGACGCGGTGTCCCCGGCGGCGGTCGGCGTGGACATCGGCTGCGGGATGACCGCGGTCGCCACCTCACTGCGCGCCGCGGACCTGCCGGACGACCTCGGCCGGCTGCGCTCGAACCTGGAGCGCGCGGTGCCCGTCGGCTTCGGCAAGCACAAGGCGACCGCGTTCAACACCCGTGACGCGCAGGACTGGGACCCGTTCTGGCGGTCGTTCGCCGACCTCACGCCGGCGGTGAAGGCGAACGCCGACCGGGCGCTGCACCAGATGGGCACGCTCGGCGGCGGCAACCACTTCATCGAGATCTGCCTGGACACCACCCAGCGGGTCTGGGTGATGCTGCACTCCGGGTCGCGCGGTATCGGCAACCTCCTCGCGCAGCACCACATCGAGGTCGCCCGCGGCCTCGCGCACAACGCGTCGCTGCCGGACCCGGACCTCGCGGTGTTCCTCGCGCACACCCCGCAGATGGCCGCGTACCGGCACGATCTGTTCTGGGCGCAGGACTACGCCCGGCGCAACCGGGCCGTCATGCTCCGGCTGAGCTGCGACGTGCTGCGCCGCCAGTTCGGCCGGATGACGTTCGACGAGCCGATCTCCTGCCACCACAACTACGTGGCCGAGGAGACGCACTTCGGCGAGGACGTCCTGGTGACCCGCAAGGGCGCGATCCGGGCCGGCCGCGGTGACCTGGGCATCATCCCGGGTTCGATGGGCACGGGCTCCTACATCGTGCGTGGTCTCGGCAACCCGGAGTCGTTCGAGTCCGCGTCGCACGGCGCTGGCCGGCGGATGTCGCGGAACAAGGCGCGCAAGCAGTTCACCGAGGCCGACCTCGCCGCGCAGACCGCGGGCGTGGAGTGCCGCAAGGACTCCGGCGTGGTGGACGAGATTCCGGGCGCCTACAAGGACATCGACGAGGTGATCCGCAACCAGGACGACCTGGTGGAGATCGTCGCGAAGCTCAAGCAGGTCGTCTGCGTCAAGGGCTGAGCAGCCCAGCCGCCGCCCCGATTGGTCGTTTTTCCTCGAAAACGACCACGGGGCGGCGGTGCCGTCATTACGATTCGCCCGACCTGTGCGGGCGCCCGGCGGGCTTGTCACGTTCGTCGCGCGTCCGCACCGAACCTTCGAGCGGCGGGGCGTCGATGCCACCAAAACCCAAGAAGCCAGGTACCGGCGGCGGTACGCCGGATGGTGGCAGCGGCAAGCGGCCCGCCAAGAAGCACGGCAGCATCGACGCGAGCAAGAGCGTCACGGGTGCGCAGGACGCCACCGCGACGGTCGCCGCGGCCGGTCGCCCCGGTGGCGGCGCCGGCAAGCCGACCACCCCGGGCACCGGCTCGACCAAGCCGCACCTCGACCAGGCGACGGCCGACCAGATCGTCAACACCCCCAAGGGGCAGCGGCCGGACCCGAGGAGCTACCTGAGTCAGGCCGACATCGACGCGCACCTGCAGCCCTTCCGGGACAGCGGTGCCATCCGGTTCGCCAACCGCGGCGACGTCAACAGCTACGGCACCCTCGGTCCGCCCGGCGGCACGTTCACGCTGCCGAAGAGCGAGTTCGACGCGCTCCTGAAGCGCAGCGGCGGCGACTACGGCAAGGTGGAGACGGAGCTGGGGCTCGAGCCGGGCACGCTGACCAACGGGAACACGGTGATCGCCTACATCGCGCCGCAGGACCTGCAGGGCCTGCGCGTACCGGACGGCAACGAGATCGGCGCCAACAAGAACTGGATTCCGGGCGGCTACACCTCCGGCGGTGTCCCGGAGGCTACCGTCGACACGCCAGCAGGCCTGCCGTACAAGGAGATCAAGCTGCCATGAGCGAGTTCTACACCTTCGAGGATCCGCCGCCGCCGCCGCCGCGGATCAGTGATGAGAACAATCTCTACGGCGAGGGCTGGCTCGCCAAGCGCGCCGCCGCCGGGTGCATGCTCAGCTGGCCCGACGGCGGCCATTCCCCCAAGCGCATCGAGGTCTCGATCACCGAGGAGGAGTTCGAGACCCTGCGTCGCGACCCGAGCGCCATCAAGGACCTCATGTTCAAGTACGACCCGTACCGGTGATTTGACACTGTCATATTGACAGTATTGATCTGACAGTGTCATGCTGGGGACATGACCGAGGACGGGCTGTGGACTCTCGCGCAGCTCTGCGACCAGGTCGCTGACGCGTTGGCCGAGGACTACCCCGGGCAACGCAGCGGGCGGGTCGCGGAGCTGCCGAACAGCCGCGCGATCCGCTGGTACACCACCATCGGACTGGTGGACCGGCCGGCGGCCACCCGCGGCCGGACCGCCCTGTACAGCCGCCGTCACCTGTGGCAACTCGTTGCGGTGAAGCGACTCCAGGTACAGGGCAAGGCGCTGGCGGACATCCAGCGTGAGCTGCTCGGCGTCAGCGACGCCGCCCTGGCACGGCTCGCCGGCCAGGAAGCCGGTGACCTGGACGGGCACCCGGTCGCGCCGCGGAACGGCGCCTTCTGGGCCACTCGCCCCGCCCAGGCCGAGCCGACTGACAGTGACCGCGGCATAGACGCTGACAGTGACACCTCGTCCGTGCACGGGATCCGCGTCGCTGACACTGTCACGGTCCTGCTGGAACCGGGGGCGCGACCGCCCGATCCGGCCGAGGTCGCCGCCATCGAGGCGGCCGCCGCACCTCTCGTCGACCTGATCACTCGCCTCGGCCTGCGGCCGGCGACCGGAAAGGACACCCCATGACCTCCGTCGAGTTGCTGACCGACAGCGGCATCGTTACCGAGCCCAGCGAGGGCACGGAAGGGTTCGGCTGCCTGGCCACCGAGCGCGGCAACCTGCCGCTCGAGTCGATCGACGTGCACGCCGCGATCACCGGGCTGGCCACTGGAATCGAAGTGACGCAAGGGTTCCAGAACCCCTACGACGAGCCGCTCGAGGCGACCTACATCTTCCCGCTGCCGCCGCGTGCGGCCGTCACGGCGCTGCGCATGGAGGCCGACGGGCGGGTCGTGCAGGGCGTGCTGAAGGAGCGCGGCGAGGCGCGGGCCGACTACGACCAGGCCGTCGCCGCCGGCCAGCGGGCCTCCATCGCCGAGGAGGAGCGCTCCGGCGTGTTCACCATGCGCGTCGGCAACATCATGCCCGGCGAGCGGGTCACCAGCTACCTCACGCTGGCCACCGCACTGTCCTATGAGGACGGAGAGGCGACGTTCCGATTCCCGCTCGTGGTGGCGCCGCGCTACGTGCCGGGCACCCCACTGGACGGCGGGCAGGTCGGCACCGGCACCGCACCGGACACCGACGCCGCGCCGGACGCCTCCCGGATCAGCCCGCCGGTGCTGCTGCCGGGGTTCCCCAACCCGATTCGGCTCGGCATCACCGTCGACGTCGACCCGGCCGGGCTACCGCTCACCGGTCTGGCGTCCAGCCTGTACGCCACCGTCACCGAGGAGACGGCGGCCGGCACCCGGGTCGAGATCAGCCAAGGGGAGCGGGCCGACCGCGACTTCATCCTGCGGCTGCGCTACGGCGCCGACGCGGTGACCACGTCGCTGGCCGTACTGTCCGATGAGGACGGTGGGACGTTCGCGCTGACCGTGCTGCCGCCGACCGACGCGCCACCGGTCGCCCCGCGCGACGTCGTGCTGGTGCTCGACCGGTCCGGCTCGATGCACGGTTGGAAGATGGTCGCCGCCCGCCGGGCCGCCGGGCGCATCGTGGACACCCTCGGCTCCACCGACCGATTCGCCGTCCTCGGCTTCGACGACCGGGTGGACACCCCGCAGGCCGGACTCGTGGCCGCTGACGACCGCAACCGGTTCCGGGCCGTGGAGTTCCTCGCCGGGCTGACCGCGCGCGGCGGCACGGAAATGCTCACCCCGCTGCGCCGCGCGGCCACGCTGCTCGGCGAGAGCGGCGGTGACGGTGGCCCTCGCGAGCGGGTGCTCGTGCTGGTCACCGACGGGCAGGTGAGCAACGAGGACCAGCTGCTCAGCGAACTGGCCGGCCCGCTGGCCGTGGTGCGGGTGCACACCGTGGGCATCGACCGCGCCGTGAACGAGGGCTTCCTGCGCCGGCTGTCCGGCAGCTCCGGCCGGTGCGAGCTGGTGGAGTCCGAGGACCGACTCGACGAGGCCATGCAGCACATCCACCGCCGCATCGGCACCCCGCTGGTCACCGACCTGCGGCTCAAGGCCAAGGGCCTGGCGGTCGACGCCGACACGTTCAGCCCGACCCCGCTGCCCGACCTGTACGCCGGCGTGCCCGCCGTGGTGTACGGCCGGTTCGTCGGGTCGGCCGGTGGCGACGTCCGGGTCAGCGGCTCCGGCGAGTTCCAGGCGAAGATCACCGCGTCGCCGAGTGACAACAAGAGCCTCGGCGCGCTGTGGGCGCGGGCGCGGGTGCGGGACCTCGAGGACCGGTACGTGACCGGGGGGCGTGCGGCCACCGCGGAGCTCGAGCAGCAGATCGTGGCGACCTCGCTGCGCCATGGCGTGCTGTCCCGGTTCACCGCGTTCGTCGCCGTCGACCAGCGGGTGGTGAACGAGGGCGGGTCCACCCGTACCGTGACCCAACCGGTGGACACCCCGAGCGGCTGGGAGCAGCCGTCGATGCCGCAGGCAGCCCGCGGAGCCATGCCGATGTACGGCTCCGCCGCGCCGGCCGGGTTCGCCGGCGGTTTCGGCGGAGCCCAGCAGGGCGGCTATGGCGGTGCCCCCGCGAGCTACGACATGGGCGCCCCGGCGGACTACGGTCAGGCCGGCTACGGAAGCGCCCCGGCGCCCCAGCCCGGGTCGAGCTTCGGTGCCGACCAGCAGGGCCAGCTCCCGTCCTTCGAAGCCGCGCCGCAGCGGCCGGTCGTGCCGCCGCCGACAAACGCGCCGGCGCCGGCCGGGCAGACGATCGCGGCGTTCGTCGCCGTGGAGCTGCAGCGGTTGCGGGCGGCGGACACCGACGCGGCCTGGGAGCGGGCGAGTCACCTGACCGCGCTGGCGGAGCGGATCCGCGTGCTGCTCGACGCGTGGCGTCGTCAGGGTGAGCCCGGCAAGGCGCGCACCGCGCTCGGCCGGCTGGCCACCGAGGCGGCCGGCCACGCCGGCGACGACGCGGAGGTCGACCGCCGCTGGCAACTGGCGATCACCACCCTGGAGAGCCTGGCGGGCGCCCAGGCCAAGCCGTCCCGCCGCTCGTTCTGGAAGCGCTGACGCCATGCCCTGAAGGGCACCCTTCACGGCTTTCAGCGCCGAATCCGAAACCGCAGGTGGGTGACCCCGTCGCCCTCCAGCACCCGAACCCGCGCCAACTCCCGCTGCCCGACACCGAGGTGGCCGAACAGCTGCCGTCCAGCGCCGAGCAGCACCGGGACCAGGTGGATCTCCAGCTCGTCGAGCAGCCCGGCCCTGATCGCCCGCTGCGCGACGCTCGCGCCGTGGACCAGCACGTTCGCCTCACCGGCGGCCTTCCTGGCTGACTGGAAGGCGGCGTCGAGGTCGTTGCCGTAGTGCACGAGCGGCCAGTCCGCCGTCCAGTCGGGTGCCGGGCGGCGGCTGAGGATGTGGATGGGCACGCCGTGGTGGTCGCCGCCCCAGCCGCCGGCCGGCTCGAAGGTCCCTCGGCCGGCGACGATCGCGCCGGTGGCCATGAACTCGTCGTAGACCTGCCGGTTCGCGCCGGTCGCCGTGGCCGAGAAATCCCAGTCGTGCAGCCGGTAGCCGCCGTCGCCGAGCGGGTTGTCCGGTGTCTCGTCCGGCCCGGCGATGAACCCGTCGAGGGACATGGACATGTACAGCACGGTCGCCATCGCTGCGCTCCTTCACGTCGATGCCGGCTCGTTCGCCGGCGGCTGATCTCACGTCGAACGGTCGGGCCGCGACTCGACAGTCAGCCCCAGCCGAGTTCGTGGAGGCGGTCGTCGTCGATGCCGAAGTGGTGGGCGATCTCGTGCACCACGGTGATGGCCACCTCCTCGACGACGTCGTCCTCGGTGTCGCAGATGTCGAGGATCGCCTCGCGGTAGATGGTGATCCGGTCGGGCATGCCGCTACCGTGGCCGCCGTACTCGAAGGTGCGCTCGGTCAGCGCGATGCCGTGGTACAGGCCGAGCAGGGTCGGGTCACCGGGATCGCGGTCCTCGACGAGCACCACGACGTTGTCCATCGCCTTGGTGAACTCGGGCGGGATGAGGTCGAGGGCATCGCCGACCAACTCCTCGAACCGCTGGTGCGTCATCTCCACGCGCACGGCGCCCTCAGCCGCCAGAGGTTGGCGGGGTGCTGCTTGCCGGCTGGGCCTTGATGCTGCCGGTCACCTTCTCCAGCGCGCCATCCTGACTCTGGGCGCCGACCTTGCAGTTGACCAGGTAGGAGCCGGCCGCCCAGCTCTCTGGCTTCAGCGTGTCCCAGTACAGCGCCAGTTGCTTGGCCCTCAGGTCGATGTTGCCGGTGTACTGCGCGGCGACCGGCGGGCACAGCTCGGCGAGCTTCTCACCCTGCGACGCCTCGTCCGGGTACGCGTCGCCGTACGTGGCGTGCAGGTCGACCTGGCCGACGGTCTCGTAGGAGTGGCCACGCATGCAGTCGATCGGGTCGCCCGGCTGGCCGTCGACCAGCGCGAAGCAGGTGCCGGGGTCGTGCACGTTGGACTGGGTCTTCGCCTGCGCCTCACCCTTCGTCGGCAGCAGCCGGTCGCCGGACGGGGTGACCCGCTGCAGCCCGCAGCGCAGCTTGCGGTCGCCGTCCCGCCACTGCTCGGAGGTCGGCTTGAGCGCGCCGACCGTGTACTTGCCGTACGGGTCGAGCGGGCCGCCGAGGAACTCGGCAGCCACCTCGGTGCACTTCTCGGTGACGACCTGCTGGCGCACGCCACCCGGCGCATGTTCCTCGGGTTGTCGTGCGGCCAGTCCAGACAGGTCCCGCTCGGCGAGTCGAACGCCTCCGCGGCCGCCTCGGCCGCGGCCGAGTCCGGGGTGGTGACCGACACGGGCCAGGAAAAGAGCATGCTGAGGCTCAGCACGGCCAGCGCGCCGAGGAAGGCGCCGGCCATCACCAGGCGGGTGCGCAGGGTGCGCTTCCCGGATCGCCACGCAGCGTCTCGTCCAGACATCGCCGTCCATGATGCCAGCGTCGACGAAGTGGCCACGCACCAACGGCCAGGAATGCTGTTGCGAACCGGGATCGGGTGCCGGATACGCTCGGCCGGTGATCGACCTGAGGACGGTGCGGGACAACCCGGAGGCGGTGCGCGCCTCGCAGCGCGCGCGTGGCGAGGACGAGGCCCTTGTCGACGCTCTGCTGTCCGCCGACGAGCGGCGCCGTACCGCGGTCGCCAGGGCGGACTCGCTGCGTGCGGAGCAGAAACAGCTCGGCAAGCTGGTCGGCAGGGCGCGCGGCGAGGAACGCGACGAGCTGCTGGCCAAGGGCAAGGAACTGGCCGCCGAGGTCAAGGCCGCCGAGGCCGAGCAGACCGAGTCCGACGCCGCGCTGGCGCAGGCGCACCAGCGGCTGCCGAATTTGGTGCACCCGGACGTGCCGGCCGGCGGCGAGGACGACTACGTGGTGCTCAAGGAGATCGGCACGCCGCCGAAGTTCGACTTCGAGCCCGCCGACCACCTCGACCTCGGCGTCCGGCTCGGCGCGTTCGACATGGAGCGCGGCGCGAAGGTGTCCGGCTCGCGGTTCTACTTCCTCACCGGCATCGGCGCGCAGCTGCAGCTCGCGCTGCTGAACCTGGCCGCCGCGCAGGCCACCGCCAACGGCTTCACGCTGATGATCCCGCCGGTGCTGGTGCGGCCGGAGGTGATGGCCGGCACCGGGTTCCTCGGCGCGCACGCCAGCGAGGTGTACCGGCTGCGCGACGACGACCTGTACCTGGTCGGCACGTCCGAGGTGCCGATGGCCGGGTTCCACAGCGACGAGATCCTCGACCTGTCGACCGGCCCGCGTCGCTACGCCGGCTGGTCGACGTGCTTCCGCCGGGAGGCCGGCTCGTACGGCAAGGACACCAGAGGCATCATCCGCGTGCACCAGTTCGACAAGATCGAGATGTTCGTGTTCTGCCGGCCGGAGGAGGCGCAGGACGAGCACGCCAGGCTGTTGGCCTGGGAGGAGGAGATGCTCGCCAAGATCGAGGTGCCCTACCGGGTGATCGACACGGCGGGCGGCGACCTCGGCTCGAGCGCGTCGCGCAAGTTCGACTGCGAGGCGTGGGTGCCGACCCAGCAGCGCTACCGCGAGCTCACCTCCACGTCGAACTGCACGACGTTCCAGGCCCGCCGGCTCGCCGTGCGCTACCGCGACGAGAACAACAAGCCGCAGGCCGCGGCCACCCTCAACGGGACGCTGGCCACCACGCGGTGGATCGTGGCGATCCTGGAGAACCACCAGCAGGCCGACGGTTCCGTCGTAGTGCCGGCGGCGCTGCGGCCGTTCCTCGGTCGGGACGTACTCACGCCGGCCTGAGCCGCTGACCACTGCCATGAAGGACGCCTTCAAGACGTTCAACGTCCTGAAGGCGTCCTTCGTGGCGTTCCCGGCGATCGTGGGGCGCTGGGCATAGGTTTGGCCCATGTGGGTGGCCGCGCTGTGGGGACTGGTCGGCGGGTCGGCGCTGGTGCTCGGTGGGGTGCTGGCGCTCGTGCGACGCTGGTCGCAGAAGGCGATCGCGCTGGTGATGGCGTTCGGCTCCGGCGTGCTGATCAGCGCGGTGGCCTTCGACCTGGTCGCCGAGGCGTGGCCGGAGTCGGGGAGCCTGGTCACCGGCCTCGCGGTGGCGGCCGGCGCGTTGGTGTTCTTCGGCTGCGACGTGTGGATCAGCGGCACCGGGCTGCCGCGCCGGCGCCGCTCGAGCGCCGACCACGCCGGCACGGCCGCCATGGTGATCGTCGCCGGCGCGGCGCTGGACGGTGTGCCGGAGTCCGCGGCGATCGGCTCGACGCTGGTGAACGGCGGGATCAGCGCGACGTTCGTGCTGGCGGTGTTCCTGTCCAACATCCCGGAGTCGCTGTCCTCCTCGGCCGGACTGCGCGCCGCCGGCCGCTCGACGCGGTCGATCCTGCTGCTGTGGACCGGCATCGCGGTGGTGTCCGCGGTCGCCGCCGGGCTCGGCTACCTGCTGGTGACCCACTCGCCGCACGAGGTGGTCGGCGGCATCCAGGGGTTCGCCGCCGGCGCCATCCTGACCATGGTGGCTTCGACCATGCTGCCAGAGGCACACGAGGAGGGTGGCTCGGTCACCGCGCTGGTCACCACCGCCGGCTTCCTCTGCGCGGTGCTCCTCGGCGGAGTTGGCTGACGGATGCTGTCCAGCTCGGGCCGCGCCGTTCGTCCTTACAGTGAGGTCGGCGAGCGCCGGCCACGAGCAACGGAGGTCACCATGCCCACCTATGTCGCCCTGACCTACACCGCGGACGTCGACTGGACCGCTCCGGAGCAGGCCGAAGAGATGGCCGAGTGGTTGGAGTTCGGCGAGGCGGCCAGCGCGGTCATCGCCGGCGGCAACGCGCTGTACCCGACGACCACCGCCACCACCGTCCGAGTCACCGGCGGCAAGGGCGGCGACGTGGTCACCAGTGATGGCCCGTACGCCGAGACGAAGGAGGCGTTGACCGGCTTCTACCTGCTGAACTGCGCCGACCTCGACGAGGCGGTCGTCACCGCGGCGAAGATCCCGGCCGCGTGGAACGGCGCCGTGGAGGTCCGACCGGTCATCGACTTCGGCGGATGACCGACCCGGCCGACGCCGTCGACCGGCTGGTCCGCACCGAGGGCACGCGCGTGCTCGCCACCCTGGTCCGGGTCACCGGCAGCATCGAGCTGGCGCAGGACGCCGTCCAGGACGCGATCGTGCGTGCCCTGCGGACCTGGCCGGTCGGCGGCGTGCCGGCCAACCCGCGCGGCTGGCTGCTCGTCGCCGCGCGGAACCGGGCGGTCGACATCGTCCGCCGGGAGGCGCACCGGGCCGGGAAGGAGGCGGCGATGCCGATCTCCGACCCGACTCCCGAGCCGCCCGAGGTGGTCCGCGACGACCTGCTGCGCCTGGTGTTCACCTGCTGCCACCCGACACTGGCGGTCGAGGCGCAGGTCGCGCTGGCGCTGCGCACGCTCGGCGGGTTGTCCACGGCGGAGGTGGCCAGGGGCCTGCTGGTTCCCGAGGCGACCATGGCCAAGCGGCTGACCAGGGCGAAGCGCAAGATCGTCGACGCGCGGATCCCGTACCGGGTGCCGGCCGCCGAGCAGTTGCCGGCGCGCCTGACCGGCGTCGCCGCCACCGTGTACCTGATCTACAACGAGGGCTACGCGGCCGGCTCGGGCGCGGAACTGGTCCGGGCCGGGCTGACCGGTGAAGCGGTGCGGCTGGCGCGGCTGCTCGCTGAGCTGATGCCCGACGAGCCCACGGTGCTCGGGCTGCTCGCCCTGCTGCTGCTCACCGAGTCGCGCCGGGCGACCCGGACCGACGCGCATGGCCGCCCGGTGCTCCTCGCCGACCAGGACCGCGCCCGCTGGGACGCCGGCGCGATCCGGGAGGGCGTCGCGCTGGTCGGTGTCGCGCTGCGCCGCACACCCGACCACCCGGACCGCTACGTCGTGCAGGCCGCGATCGCCGCCTGCCACGCGCTCGCGCCGAGCTACGCCGAGACCGACTGGGCCGCGGTGGTGTCCTGGTACGACGTGCTGACCACGATCGACCCGTCACCCGTGGTCACCCTGAACCGGGCGGTCGCGGTGGCCGAACGGGACGGCCCGGCCGCCGCCCTCGCCATCGTGGACACGATCTGCGGCCTTGCCGACTACCCGTGGTGGCACGCCACCCGCGCGGAACTGCTGACCCAGCTCGACCGACGCCCCGAGGCCGCCGACGCCTACCGCCGCGCGCTCGCACTCCCGATGAACGAACCTCTGAGAGCCCAGCTGACCGACCGCCTCGCCGCTCGCTGACCGCCAGCACGGTGATCGATCGCGCTACCCGGGAGCAGACCCCCACCAAACCCGGGGGCCGGCCCCGCTTCCAGCCTATCGGCGGGGTCTGACATTTCCGGGTTGTGCCAACGGGTTGTGGAGTACTCGGCCCGCGAACGGAAGGTTCGTGTGCTACGTGACCTGGTCGGCTACGTATTTGGCGATCTCCAGCGCGCTCGTCGCGGCTGGGGAGGGGGCGTTGAGGACGTGCACCTGGTTCGGGGCTGACTCGATCAGGAAGTCCTGCACCATCGAGCCGTCCGGCAGCAGCGCCTGCGCGCGCACGCCGGCGTGCGCGCGGACCAGGTGCTCGCGGCGGATCGCCGGCACAAGGCGGGCCAGGCTCGTGGCGAACCGGCGCCGGGACACCGAGCGGGTCACCTCGTCGACGGCTGTCCGCGGGTACTTCTTCGCCAGTCGCCACAAGCCGGGGAAGCGGACCGACTCCGCAAGGTCACGAGCGGAGAAGTCGCGCCACCGGTAGCCCTCGCGGCGCAACGCGAGCACCGCGTTCGGGCCGGCGTGCACGCTGCCGTCGAGCATCCGGGTCAGGTGCACCCCGAGGAACGGCAGCGTCGCGTCGGGCACTGGGTAGATCAGCCCGCGCACCAGGTGCGAGGCCTCCGGGGTGAGCGTGAAGTACTCGCCGCGGAACGGCACGATCCGCGCCTTCGGAGTGAGCCCGGCCAGCACGGCGACCCGGTCGGAGTGCAGGCCGGCGCAGTTGACCAGCGCGTCGGCCCGGATCACGTCGGTGCCGGTGGCGATCTCCACCCCGCCGGCCGCACCAGGCCGGATGGCCAGTGCCGGAGTCGACAACCGCAGCTGCGCGCCGGCCTCGTCCAGCAGCCGCACCAGCGCCTGGCAGATGCCGGGAAAGTCGATGATGCCGGTGGACTCCACCCGCAGCGCCGCCACACAGGCGACCTCCGGCTCGTACTCGTGGGCTTCCGCCGGCTCGATCAGCTTGGCCGGCACCCCGTTCTCCTCAGCCTTCTTGGCCAGCGCGTGCAGGCCGGGGATCTCCGCCGCCGTGGTGGCCACCACGAGCTTGCCGCACACCCGCACCGGCACGTCGTTGGCCCGCGCGAAGTCCACAATGGACCGATTGCCGGCCACGGACATCCGCGCCTTGAACGAGCCGGGCGCGTAGTACAGCCCGGCGTGCACGACATTGGAGTTGTGCCCGGTCTGGTGCCCGGCCCAGTGATCTTCCTTCTCCAGCACCGTGACCCGGTCACCGCGCGAGGTCAGCTCGTTGGCCGTCGCCAGGCCGAGGATTCCGCCGCCTATCACCACAATGTGTCGCACGACGCAAGAGGGTACGGCCCGACCGATTCCTACCTGTAACGAGAGTTAGACTCGCGCCGCCGAATCCCCTTGGAGAGCTATGTCAGACAGCATTGCCCTTGGCCAGCCCACCGTCGGCGACGAAGAGCTCGCCGCCGTCGCCGAAGTCTTCGCATCTGGTTGGCTCTCCGGAGCCGGCCCGACCTGCCGCAGGTTCGAGGAGCGGTTCGCCGAGGCCGTCGGTGTCGACCACGCGCTGGCCACCAACAACTGCGGATCCTCGCTGCACCTGGCGCTGAAGGTCCTTGGCGTCGGGCCGGGTGACGAGGTCATCGTCGGCGACTACACCTTCCCCGCCACCGGGCACTCGGTCGTCTGGGCCGGCGGCACCCCGGTGTTCGCCGACGTCCGGCCGGACATCTGGAGCGCCGACCCGGCCGCCGTCGAGGCCGCGATCACCCCGCGCACGGTCGGCATCATCGCCGTCGACGTGTTCGGCCAGCCGGCCGACTACGACGAGCTGCGCACGATCGCCGACAAGCACGGTCTGTTCCTGGTCGAAGACGGTGCCTGCTCGGCCGGCGCCAGTTACAAGGGCCGCCCGGCCGGCAGTCTTGCCGACATCGCCACGTTCAGCTTCCACGGCCGCAAGGGCATCACCGCCGGCGAGGGTGGGGCGCTGACCACCGACCACGCCGAGCACGCGGCCACCGCGCGCAAGCTGCACACCTACGGCATCGAGCCGGCCATCAACCGGGAAGGCAGTTCCGACCTGCCGATTCCGTCGTTCGACGTGGCCGGCTACAACTACCGGATGTCGGACGTGATGGCCGGCATCATGCTGGCCCAGCTGGACCGGCTGCCGACCCTGGTCGCCGCCCGGTCGCGGGTCGCGAAGACCTACGAGTCGCTGATCGGCGACCTGGACGGCGTGACGCTGCCGGTGGCGCTCGACGACCGGGTGCACCCGTGGCAGGCCTACGTGATCACCCTGGACAAGGGGCTCGACCGCGGCACGGTGGCCAGCAAGCTGCGCGAG
>Ga0193742_1001320_pt1 | contig 15065 bp, 19 predicted proteins | sample L2c1metaG_FD_165511 | JGI IMG/M metagenome (GOLD analysis project Ga0193742, IMG submission 165511) | Soil microbial communities from a riparian zone of the East river system, Colorado, United States - L2c1 | ecosystem: Environmental > Terrestrial > Soil > Riparian zone | place: USA: East River... | reverse complement strand
ACATCGTTGAAGACGCTATCAAGGAATGCTTCTTTCCAAGTCTTGGCTGTTCCTTCATTCATAAAGGAGAGAACATAGATGATCTTCTTTTGGTCGGTGTTGTAAGACTTGTCGTTAAGCGAGAGGTATACTTGTGCATCTTGTACGAAGGGTATGAAATTGTCCCGAATTCCATCACTTTAGGTGGGTTGATTCGGAGTTCTTTGTCAGACATGGCTTCTTGGGTGGGTGGTTTGACAGGTGGTTTGACAGGTGGTTGGACTGGTGGTTTAGCTGGTGGTTGGGCTGGTGGTTCGGGGGGTTGGACAGGTGGTTTGCTTCTTCCTACTCTTTCTGTTCGTGGGTCTGTGCTCATAGACTGTAGAGTTGCTTCCTCTTCTGATACGTAGTTGCTGCTCTCGGTACTGTTGTTGTTGTCGTCAGTGGAGCTGAGAGGTGCTCGGTACTTCCCTTTAGGGTTCGTCGTGATGTCTTTCTTCCTTGTTGTGTAGACCCATCGATTGCAGCGGTCGCACGGTATCGGGGGTGATTCTGTTGGACTGGTCGGTTCCTAGTTCCACACAAATCAGTCTTCTTCTAGACTAGGGGCTTCCTTAGCTAGGGATACTGTTGAGGTCTTGACACGGTGGGGTCATCAACACTTAGAGAAGCAGATGCAGAAATAGTTTTGACCTTTTGTTACGGGCATCACTAGCTTGCACTCGCGTTTGGTGCTGGGCAGAGACAGTAACAAAGGGTTAAGTTCTATTCAGGCGAAGGTCACTTCCAAAGGTTTGTGAGCAAGCATAGTAGATTGAACCGTATGGGTACTAAGGTCAAAACTAGAGAACTATGACTACGTTATGGGCTCTTTATATAGGTAACTACGGGGCAGTGTCCAGGGTCAAGGGTTTAATGGTATGAGTCATAGTATGAGTCAAGTAAAAGTGTGAGTAACAAAAGGAGGCAGTGTTCGGAAATGGAAATGAGTCAAGGGTGAAAGCTGTGTAACATGTGGGTAAAGGGTAAAGGATAAAGGGTTTAGAGGAGAATGGGGTTTCGTCCGTCTGGCAGAGATAGGAGAGGGAAAAGATGGGGGTCTACCATGGTCGTAACTGTAGACATTCATAACAATTCATGTACCATCATTAAATGATAACCAGTTCACTACTGAATAAAGGACTAAGTCTCTGGTAAGTAATACGAAGGGAGTTGTGGGCATAGAGATAAAGAGACAATAAATAAATGAAGAGTATATAAGTGAAACTGCAATTATTTTCTCTCAAAAAATGAGATTCAAATCCATGGCCATGACGCTACCGTACTATTTCGACCAAGTATTCATGTCATGCATCACAAGCCCAAGTGAACTGAACACTTGGTGCATGATCACAGGTCACAGTGTTGAATTTAAGTGGTCGACATTGAAGTATATGCGTCTTCTAAGACGGTTACAAATATATGAGAGCGATATAGAAGAGGGAGGAGCTGGTATATTGGTTCAAGTCGATGGGGATCCAGTCCCACCAACTTACTACATATATACTACAAAGCGTGGCTATGCTTATCTACACTAATATTGCCATTGGCCAGATATCCTTATCTACTATGTGTACAACTATGCGACGTGATCGGTTCGTACCTAAAAATATTTCCAACACACAGCTGGTTCTGAACACTGACCAAAACTTGCTCAAAAAAGGCTCAATGATTAGGTACTTCTTTCACCTCTCATTGTGGCTTGATGCATAGAGCATCAAGCATCAAGCTTCTGGTCTTTGGTCTTGGTAAACTTCCAAGGACCCCTTGAAAATGAGTGAACACCCAAATGAACACTTTCTGTTCATGTCACAGGTTGCGGCAATGAACACCTCTGGCAGTGAACACCTAGTGTCACAGGTCACAACCCATGAACACTTGGTCGAAATAGTACAGTAGTAGTAATTGATCATTGAGTGTGTTAAAGACAGGCAGTTGAGCATAACAGCCAGACCTCAATGCCCCTAAAACTTGCGGGATGTCTGAAACTCCAGAAGTTCAAGGTTCCAAGTTCTCAGTATTGAGGACTCAGTCTTATATACCTGAAGCCTGCAAAAAAAATGGGTCAGCATCTATTTGTGCGGTGATTGCCGGTCGGAGTACCAAGCCACATGGCTTTGACAATGAAATGAAAACACAGAAATCAGAACTATTTATTAGAGTGTACTATTTGCAATATTTGTCTTTTTCTTCAGCTTGTCTATTCTCCAAGCTTTCCAATTTTTGAACCATTCTTGACCGAAGAAATTTTAAGATCTGAAACAAAGATGTTTAAAATATGAAACAAGAAAAAGGAGAAAACTTCTACATACCAGGAGAAGTCTTGCACCCCAAAAAATGGGCGGCGATGGCGATCAGCTGGTTGATAACTTGAGTTGTTTCTCTCAGTCGGAACTCGGACCTGCCGTGCTGAAAGCATCGGCCCACTTAAACCAGTACTGAAGTGTGCTGCAATTGATAACTGAGATAGTCCGGGAATTTAACAAGACCAGAATGTTGGGAACATACGCCGCTAGGAAGGAATCAAAGTATGCTGTGTTATATTTGGGTGAGTGGGCCGAACAAGCCAATATATTGTGGAGGAAGTGACAAAAACTGCAACATGCAAACGCAGATGCATCAAATTCTCCAGCGAAAAAAATGATTACCACTTTCTGCGGAACGGGTGCGATGAAGGGAGATGTAATCATAATGATTACATATGCAATCCTGTATCGTTGTGCATAACTAGCGCTTGATGTCCGAGCATGCGCCAACAGAAAATGTATAGCAACCAACCATTGCAATGAAGGCAGCGCATGACTCAGCACTTGTATTACTATCAAAGACACCGCCACACCGCCATCCTAGGCAATCCAATGCGCACCCCAAAACGAAATAAGATATGGGCATGTACGCACTGATGGGAAATTTGACTTTTTATTATACATAACGTAGTCTTTCCAGAGAGCAACATTTGAATAACCTACCAAGGCGAATCAAGGAGATGCGACTTGGAGGCGAGGCGATGTTCTTTTTTTTACTGCCGAGAGTGCGGGAAACTCCATAGAGATCAAAGCAGGAATTGAGGCGCCCTCCTATCGTTGCTACAGTAGAGCCAGTGTATAAAAAGCGGGTATGAGAGAAGACTTGAATCGAGAAATATCAATATGGGGTTCTACTGGCCCATAGAATATAATTATTAGTAGGGGTCAACGTCGGCAAGGTGCATATTTTGGTGATAGGAATGCTAGGACTACCCGCTGGATTGTTCGTCACTTGGGTGCCATCCATTTGTCTTGCTTACAGGTACGAAGAAAAACACTAAACATCAATGCATCCACCCAATCCATTTTTTTTAAAATTAGTGGATTGGTTGAGAAAGGGAAGTGTATGGATCTGATATTCAGTGCCGCAGAATTGTTGACATTGGACGTTGGGGGCTGTTAACCATGCACAGTCGCCAGGACCAGGAGATATTAGATTCTCACAGTTTGAGTAAGTGTCGACCAAGGTCCAGACGATCAGAATAAAAGCGAGAAGGGCCTTAGGCGTTTTGTTTGTAAATTGGGGAGCATTTAAGCCAAAATTGCGCCAAAGAGTTACTCCTAGCTTCCGTTTTGGTTCTGCCAAACCGTTGGCAAAGCTAATAGCAAGGGCGTTCACTGAGATGACCTGTGAATGTAGCGCAGCATGCGAGAGATCTAGAACGTCGAGGACGGGGGGTGCATGGGGGATTCGGTAGTTTCGATGTACATAAGGCGATCATTCTATCATGAATGTCTAGTATACATAGAGAGAACGCACATCACCGCCATCGTGTCCAAAATTGACTAATTTCAAGCTATACGCTGCACGAAGCCCTTGTGTTTCTCATTCCAAGTTATCATTTCTTCGGATACCCAACAATCTTTGACATTAGGATCCTCATATAATTCGATTTGTCGAGTTCCTTTTCTTAGCAGATGCTCCACAGAACTGACATTCCGCGGAGAAACCTTGTTGGCGTTTGTGTGGAAGGAGAATCGGATGAAAAGACGAAATTTTGGACGAACGGAGGCTGGTTTGGTATTGACCATGCGAAGGGCACTTGAGGTAGGCAATAAGCGGAGAAATGTAAACGAAAAGGATCTTCACTCACCGTCGATAGAGACTCAGTACATCTTTTTGAAGTCCCGATTTTTTGAGAACCATCGTAGCCTTCGGTGCCAGTGAACCCAGGCCGCGGTCCGGTACTCGTGGTGGCTGGATCATATCTCACGCTATGTTTTGATCCCTGCAGCTCACCTTTGCTTCCCATTCATTCTCTCCACAGCTTTAAAGCTGCCTTCCTTTCCTTTGTGACAGTCATGACTGTTTCTCTCCTTGTTGATGACCAGGACAGCCAGATCCAATACCTTTGTCCCTCTTTACATCAAATCGTTACAGGATCTTATTATAATAATACTTGGTCGACTGTGGAAAGCGAAAGCTGTAGCAGTGGTTGGTTCCAATATACTTTTAACGGTGCGTTATTACTCGAAGGGCCGTATGTTATTTTCATCGGTCTGACCAGTCTTTTACTACGGGTAGGTGTAGGAGTGCAGGTTTCTGCATCAGTGGCCAATGCTGGACAGAACTACCAGGTTAAAATAGATGACGGATCATTCGTTCCTCAGACTGGCCACGGTTCATATCAGTCCCCTGTCTTGCCTGATGGAAAGCACACGATCACATACGCGAGTAGTTTCTCGAGCAGAACCCCACCTTCCTTCGACTATCTGGCCGTCACTCCTGGCCCATCTACACCGTTGAGTGGAAGGACTCTGGCTGTTGACGACGCAGATCCTGCATTCATTTATTCTGGAAAATGGACGACTACTTCCCTCAATCCAATCACCTTTGATTATTCAACTTCTCTCTACCGAAACACAACTCACTGGTCGTCCACGATCGGAGACACTTTACAATTCAATTTCATAGGTGCGAGTCTTAAGCATGTGTTTAATGCATCAGAGTTCATTAACCATGTTAAATACAGGCACATCTATCGCTGTCTTCGGCATTCTAGCCAACATCTCATCAGGGGGAAACATCACTGCAACATACATCATTGACGGGGTATCGAAAACGCAGGGTATTCCCAGTGGAACGCTCGATACATTACCCATGGTCCAACTTTTGCATTCTGACTTGCAGGCGGGAAATCATACCCTCGTTGTCAATATCACGGATATTGCAGCACCTCGAGCACTTGGCATCGACTACATCACTTATAATACGTCGTCCGATAGTCTTCCCCCTGCAATTATCAATGCAGCTCCATCTCCAGCTAGCGCCAGTAAGAAGGAAAACATCGGCCTTAAAGCTGGCGCTGCCATCGGTGCTGTTTCATGTCTTCTATTGTTAAGCGCCTTTGTCGCATTTTTGTGGAGGAGGCGACGACTCGAACAAAGGCGCAGAATAAAACTTTCCGACTCAGACTTGTAAATTTGGTAAGTAACATTCGTTCTCCTATAAGAAAGCGCGTTTTAACTGACAGTGGAGATCAAGATCCCCGAGACTACTGGGTTAGTTTTACCCTTATTTTAATAATGTCTTTTCCCTTCAACTTGAGGTTGTTATTGGGTTGTTATTACTGTTGTACTTTTCATCAATATGTACCTTTTATTAACTTCCACTGGCTTGGTAGTCGCCGCGTATGATTCGCTTACGTAAATAAATCTCCCAAAGTTTGAACTCAAAAAAACATCGTTGTGGAGTCTGGACCATGATAAAATTTGGAACCGCATTTGAAGGATGGTCTCGACTGCATACCAGGACCATCTACGAATCACGACCTCCTTGGCCGGCTAGATTCCGAAGAGCATCTACGAACGCACCCATTGGAACGATGGATCCACACACATATTGCAAAGATTTGGTTCGAAAACATGACTATGACTCTTTCTTGACATCATACTTTTATCCTCGGGAGGCACAAAGCGGGTTTTTTGCTATTAAGGCTTTCTCAGTGAGCAACCCCTGCTTGAAAGAGCTCGGCAGCCATTTGTAACTCTGAACAGGTTGAACTTGCAATGCTACAAGATAATGTATCTAATACAATGATCGGAAGTATGAGGATGCAATTCTGGAGAGATGCCGTGAAAGGAATCGGTGACGTGCGTTTAGGATAGTCTCCGTGCGAAGAGCATTTTTTCTTGACAATGGTCGTCGTAGGGCAGACCGCCGAAGCACCCAATTGCGCTGGCGTTGTATGAAACCACTCAACGAAACAAAATACCTGCTTATCATCTCAAGCGAATTGTGGATGCTCGGGTGAGTCGTAGCCACGGTGGTTGTGTCAATGCACCAGGTTGAACATGATCAAGGATGCAGAGCTACAAACGCCAGCACATCTTACGATAGACTCGTTAACTGCGCACGCCGAGTCTACCTCAAGTACCGTCCTTTACCTCTTCCTTTCCTTGTTATCGTTACCCTCTTCAAATCTTTCCCATGCGGCTTCTCATCTCGGCACTGCCCAAACTATTACCACGCTTTTGCGAGCCCTTCCCTTTCACTCAAAAAACAAACGAATGGTGATCCCGGCGGAGATCACAGCTAAACATGGGGTCAAGCAGGAAGAGGTATTCCGACAGGGCCCTCATACACCTGGGATGGACGATGCAGTATTTGACTTCGCTACCATTGCTCATGATCACCTAAACGCCGCGCGGGAGATGCTCACGAGGTCAGAAGAAGGATGCAATGGCCGTGTGCCTAGAGAAGCATTGCCAATATTTCTTGGTGGGGTGCGTGACGAGCGTTGTTACTACGGATATGGGAACAGCTGAATACTTTTAGGTTCCTGTGTCAAATTACCTGAAGCGATTGGAGAATGCTGAGTTTGAGGCATTTGATCCTAAGTTGCAGAGGAGAGATGGATTGCTTGCATTGCAGATTTGGTGGAATTACTGCAAGATGCGATTCTGAGATGGAAATCGGGCCGGGTGGAATAGTTATTTAGACTAATTTTCCGTATTTACCAATTTGGTAATCAAGTAGCTAAAATAATTATTCGACTCCGCCTTGACTTCTGCCACCATCCATTTACTTGAGCACAGAACCTCTGACCCTTGGTTGCTTCACTATTCCCTTCGTCCTCACTGTCTCTGACGGTGTGTAACCTTTATTTGAACACGTAGACAGGCAAACATGGACCGTCTTTGTGGTGAGTCCAAATCCCCCCTTGTGCATTCTTTTTTTGAGACGCATTTCAGATGAGGTTATTCAGTTAATCTTCTATGAACTCTCGGACCCAAGTCCTTTGACATTTGTGTCACAACGATTCTACCGTTTCTCTAAAGATCCTTATGTGCGAGCACACTATTTTCTTATTCATTACGGGCCTACCGAGGCAATGTACTATGCGCTGGGTCGGGGGAAGATTATCACTGAAAGGGTTCTTGATGTATGCCACATCTCTCTTTTCCAATGCCACAAACTTACTCATCGTAAAGATCCTCTTAACGAGCGGCGCCCACCTCTCTCGCTACCTCATTCAAATTGCAATACACCATTATTTCCACACCCAAGCGCATTTTATCAAATCTCCCTGGGTCAGGAACGTACCTCTTCGTGTTTTCGCTTATTTCCTCAAACTCGCCCAGGAAAAGTATGGTGAAATTCCACGGGGAAAGGTACTTATCTTTCTTGAATTTACTTATCTTTCGACATGTTCTGAAACATTTTACAGGGAGAAGATGATGGTTCCGTTTTTTCAAACTTTCTAAAGGAAAGCCGGTTCCCACCTCACTTGAAATCTATCACTTGGGAGAATGTTAAGGAAATTATGGATACATACAAGGTGCTTTAATTTGCTATATGGGGATTGTTAATCACATCACTAATGATAGTTTCCACAGTTTATTCCATTTTGTAGCAGGGTAACCATCATGTATGCGTTCCATGAAACTTTCGCACTAATCCTGTTCTCTGCTGCAGGATCCTATTATGGCCCAATTCCCCCTGGCGTTAGCGATTGAACCCAGACTTCTTCCCCATGCAGTTGCTAATGGTTTTGCGATGGATTACAAGGCAAGCTGACGTTTTCGCTCTCACAAGCCGACTTCCACTCATGTTTTCTATTTTTAGTATCGCGACTTCGTGTTCCGTAAAATGTTTGAAAGGCCCACTTTGTCCAGCGAAACACGCGCCGATGACATTGTTGATAATGTGAGGGAGCTGTGTAAGCTCGACTCTACGTATGATTTTTACCAATATCTCCGAAATCACGTTGTTAACTTGTTTATCAGAATGTTTGTGAGCCGCACGGTGGCAGCTGAAATATGCATGGAAGCAAAGATGAATGACGTTGGTTACGCTGCTCTGAAGCAACTTGATAAGGCTGGCCTTCTCCGATTTGAATTATCGTACGCGGCATATTCCTGCGCTTCCTAGCTTCTATTAACTTCATCTTTGATACTTTATGAAGAACCCTGGTAGAAGATCTGCTACGGGTACTTCTCTTGATCTTAAAACCTACATCTCAGGCTAATTTGATCATATTTTATAGACATTCCTCACCACGCGATCAATTTGCAGTGTCGCCATAGGAGAAATTCTGGTCCATTTATTCACAGATTTTCCTTCAACTGATGGCGCCGTTCGCCTCGTAATCCTCATTGTTATCTTCATTGCTGCCGACAATCTTCATATGCCAACATCGGCAATACACAGAAAACTTGAAAATCTAGCTCTGACTCCGTTCACGAGAAGAGATGCCTACAACGTCCTCATTAACCCATTCGTGGAGCGATATCACTCTGTAACAGAATATGCTCAAGAGGAAGTTGGAGTTCAGGGGGATGGTTCCAAGGGGATGAGTGACGCAGAAATTGAAAGTTTAATGGAAGAGGTTGGAACCAGGTGTTTGGAAATTGGATGCAAGGTTCGTTCAAGTGCATGCATGTACGAATTTTTCTCCGACATTGACTGAAACCATCAGGGAAGACTCTTAAAGAGGGTCTACGACTCCTATTCCCCTCTCAAGGGCTTGATCAGCAGACTTGTGCTTCGGAAATATCATATCTCTCTGGAAGCTGTTCCGTCATGGGAAGATGGGTCTGCGTGTCACGCATATGTTGCCCCGCTGTGTCAAGATTTCATGCGATATGGAGTCGGGACCGTGCATTCACTGGAGAGTTTGCTGTCTGTGAAGGAATCTACGGAGATGGCGAAAGATGAAGTTCAAAGAGCAGAAAGCGACGGTCTGGATTCTCCGCCTTATGCAGATTCAGAGGGCTTTGAAGAATATAACAGTTCGGAATTGGTAAGCGTCATTGTCGACTGCGAGAGCCTTTTTCAATTAATGGTTTTGAATTAGGGCGGTATCACACAAGAATCTTTGACGACGATGATACGCCATGATGAAGTTGTACCCGTTCGTTCGCGGAGAAGAATAATGTACTCTTATGGACCTTCTGAGATGTCAGGAAAACTACGGTATCCTCACGGTGAGCGGTGGCCCACATTCGTAGTGAACTTTCGCTAAGATTTGTTTAGATCCATTGCATGTAGGACGATGGGCGAAAAGTCAATTCGGTTCTAAGAGCAGCGTTATCGCTGTCTTCATGACGCATGCTGTCATCAACGATAATTCTAATGTACGCCGAAGACATTTGTTGGCATCGAGTAGCTCGCTGAATCTGACCTTTCCAGATGCTTCACCATTACTTGATGTATGCGGATGGCAACCAGACGCACCCACTAGGACTGCATGTGCCGATAACTTTCAAGCACTTCCAAATACTTGCACGCCTGGGCCGAATGCCGGTATGTTTATCCAGCCATCCCGCTCTGCTTGCTTGAACACCCCTGGTGCACAGAACTCTTATCTATACCATGAAGTTGAAATTGGGGCCGAATTTTACATGGATGAGAATGATTACATAGCTAAGAACGACGCGGCTAAAATTTTAGAAGCCAAACATAAAGTCAAGGTTGAAACCACGCCAAATATGCTACCCTCATCTTCCTCCTCTACCCCAGCTCCTGTCACAACTAGAGGAAAGAAGCGTCCGCGTCGGTCGGCGGCTGTTACAGTTCGATCATATGCTGTCCCTGATTCGGACGACGAAGCCATTACGGACGAGGATAGTCGCTTCTGGATCGACAATCAGAAGTGTAAAGAAACGAACTTGCAAATATGGATCAAGCATCTCAGCGACCTATTGAAGTGTGAAACACGGAAGGTTCGTCATTACCCCGCACCATCATTTTCTACCTTGAGTTCATTGCTTTTCAATAGTACACCGAGATGAAAAAACGCATTGAGAAGTCTTCCGAACCAGATGCTAGAATACGAATTCATAGAGTGAGTCTAGTCTCAATCTGCTTTTTGATGAAAATCCTTTTAATTGACAATTTTTTGGCTATTCAACCAGAACGAATTTGTTAAATCGTTGACAACGAATTTACGCAATCTGCGAAAACTTGAAGCAGAGAATCGTCTGAAATTTTATGGACATGAAGACGTGGTTGAGGATTACTCTGACGACGAAGATGACGATGACTACATGGCACGGCGTACAAAGAAGCGTAAAACAGCATACCTTTCACTCTGACATTTTTTCAAAGAACCTTTTCTCTCTATTCACAATTCTCTTTCTTTTTGCATTTTTGTCATGACCAATAACTCAATTAGCATAACGATTCACACATTGAAGGCTTCATAGTGCATACTCAATATATAACAACCAAGTGGAGAAACATATCATGATATATTTATATTTCCTGATGATACCAGCCAATTACTTGTACATAGATGCTGTAAAGATTTTGCTGCATAATGCCAGTAAAAACATGATGCATACTATGTTGATGAATCCATTGTCAGAAAAGCCAGGGTCATTATAATATAGATAGAGAAATAAAAAATTGAGTTGTACAGTCAGCATAAGTATGTAAGAACGGTCATTGTCCAGACATTATAAGTAACTTGTCTGTTTATGTGACATATCGGTAATGAAGATCTCTATCTCCTAGTCTTTGTCGTTCTTCAGGTGTACTTGATGGTTGAATTTTTTCACCTTCACTCAGAAGGCGGTCACGTCTCTTGTTCTCGCGGTTCATCCAAGTAGAGAGATATATAGTGACGAGCACAGAGAACAAGAGATAGCCAATTGAGATGATGTGTGGTTTCCGGAAACGATGTCCAGACAGATCGGGTCGGTAGATTAGGACACTTGTAATAAAAAGAGTGGGTTTAGGACAAGTTACAAATAGATAGAGAAGAGACTTACCCTGCAATGGCACCAATATCTCCAATGGTAATTTGCATAGCGACTGCAACTGCACGTTTAGTCTGCGCAGAGACATTTTCACCTGGCCAACTACAAAAAAATCAAGAATCAGCTCAGGGTTCATGGACAAATCGGAGAGGAGATTCTGCCTTAATAACAGGGCGTTTCCTGTATATACACCAGCATTGGCCAAATGAACACCAACATATTGTGCGCCAGCTATTTGAAAAAGTTGAAGTTGTGGGTATATATACATCTTAGTTTTTGTACTAACCAGTTTTCGTCGTTAAGAGGACAATGTATCCTGAGAAAGTGGTGGAAAGTGGTCCAACAAGAAGTCTTATTAATGTATATGTGGAAAGGAATCCACTTACCAACAATGGCTACCCCAGCTGCGCCAATGATGAATGGCGCGCGTCGATTGACCTGTGAGGACAGCCAAACCGTTGTCCAGATGGAGATTGCTGCAAGGGTGTTCGGTGGCACCGTCAATCTAGAGAATAAAAAGCTATGAGAAGTGAATCGTTTCTTGGTCTATGATTCGTGACCCACAACTGTGCTTGCCAGGCTTGAAAACCGAGCTGTGCGATGATAGAGGGCTGAATAAACTTGAGATTAGAAATGATAGGTGAGAGATAAATTCCCCACTTACCAAAAACAGACTCAAGGAGTAGAGGACAAAAGCGAAGCCGTGAAAGAGGAAAGCATATCCCCAAACGAGATGATCTGTCAGTGCCTGACGGACGTACGTCCATTCAAAGCGCTCGATGAGGGCTGCGTCGGAATCCGCATTCAGGCGCTCGAAGAGTCTTTTCTTTTCCGACGGCGTGAGCTTGAAGATCCAGGGTTAGTGTCAAAGAGAGCAGGTGAAATGACCCCACGTACAAACTTCGCCTTGTGAGACCAAGTGGGTACGATGAAATATGCGACGACGGACAGTGCGATGGTCAATATACCCTCTAGAATGAAAATCCTGATTGTAACGCATCAACGAGTATTCAGAACATCCACAAAGAATGTATGTATGCCAACCATTGCCATCCCCTTCGTCCACCAACACCTTCCATCTTTCCAATGGCATATGCGAGTATACCTGAATGCAATTTGTGAAATCTGATGACTATTGTTACACCACAAGGATCTGACCTCCAAAAGCGCCTGCCAACGCAGCACCTCCAAAGAAGATGGCAACTCTCCAACTACGTTCATGCCTCCGATAGTATACAGAAAACACATAGATGGTACCAGGAAAGAGGCCTGCTTCCGTAACGCCAAGGACTAAAATTCGCATAACGTCAGAGGAATTTTTGCATAAAAAATGTGAAGGATAGTGCTTACGGAATCGAATCCCAAGTAGTCCAGCTTGGTTTTTTACAAGACCTTGGAATATGGTGACGAGACCCCAGCATAACGTTAGGGAAGGCAACCAATATTGTGGGTTAAAACGCTTTAAACTGAAATGACATTAAATTGAGAATTTTGGGGGCCGAATGGGAAAACAAAGGGGTTCTGTACATAATCTGCAACAATTGTTGGTTGTATGCGCGTTGGGTGTTAAATCATAGCCGGACGAACATTTGCAGGAACCTCAAATATAACATATGCCACAAAATACATCGCCAGGGCAGTGTTGTACGCTGCTGGGGATACATGCAGGTCCTAAAGAGGAAATTAACTCTGTGGACGAATACAGGTGGGGAGTCACCAACAGTTGTAAGGCCGATGATTCTGTCAGTGCAAAATGTGTTATTTATTCTGAATTTGAGTGGTTCACGAGACTATTTGCATACCTTGCATTTCCTATGTTCGACCTACACAGACCGGGTCAGATCACCGTTATATCTTACCGATCTCAATGGATGCGACCGTACCTATCCAAGAAGCTTAAAAGGTAAAGCAGGGTCAAAATAGGAATGAGGCTTTAAACGAGAGGTTACATCTGGAAGTAGGGAAATCTAAAATACAAACACACCGGAAATCAATCTTTCGAACAAGCCTCTTGTCTTCAGGTGTGTTAAAATTGTCGGCGGTCATGGCTGAACCTTTTTCAGATGGCAGTTTAAGAGACATGGGGCAGGTATATACAGCAGCGACAGAGTCGGGTCCATTTTATTCATTCGCGGGGTAGAAAAAGTCGCAACTTGGCGCCTGTTCGGATTGCGCCATGGGACGTGAGACCGTGTTCAATGCCGTCAGGGTTAAGAGTGTGGGAACTTTGATCACTGTGTGTGGTTTGTCCCGGACGTGTACATCTTATTTTAATATGGAGGCTCTTCTCTTCAACGTAGGATTCTGTCCAAATTCCCTCTCGTTCAACAAGCTCAACTGACACACAAGTGATCAATGATATAGGTCGATACTGGCTTTCTGGAAGCAATCGTAAGAGGCTACAAGGCAGGCATCCTATCCCAAAACCAATACGCCAATTTAGCACAATGCGAAACGTTGGAAGGTAACATACAACCTCTTGCCTTTCCATTTCTTAAATTATAAGTTCATAGATTTCCGAACACAACTGTCTGCGACTGATTATGGCAACTTTCTTGCCAACGAACCTCTCCCTATTTCAACATCTACCATCTCCGACAAGGCTACTCAGATATTGGTTGAGCAATTCAACTACCTGCGTAATAATGCCGTGCAGCCCCTCTCCAAGTTTCTGGAATACATCACGTCTGTCTCTTTCTCTATTTACTAAGAAATGTTGCTGACGAGTGAGATTTAGTTACGCGTATATGATCGACAATGTCGTTCTACTCATCACAGGGACTCTTCACGAAAGAGACACCCATGAATTGCTGGAACGATGTCATCCCCTTGGGGTATTTGATACCATGCCTGCTCTCTGTGTAGCTACAAACGTGGAAGAACTCTACCAGAGTGTCTTGGTGGAAACTCCGCTTGGTGCGCAGCAACTCGCTGTCATAATAAATATTGTATCCTCAAAAAAGCTTTATCCATTTAGCACCCTACTTCCGAGGTTGCCTCTCTGCAGCAGATCTCGACGAGCTGAATATTGAACTCATCCGCAATACAGTGTACAAAGCTTACATTGAAGATTTTTACAACTTTTGTACCACCCTCGGCTCACCTACATCAGACGTTATGCACAGGATCCTCGCTTTCGAAGCTGATCGCCGCACAGTCAACATCACCATCAACTCCTTCGGCACAGAACTATCTAAGGAGACCCGAGCAAAGCTGTTCCCCGCTATTGGTCGTCTCTGGCCTGAAGGCAACAACCAGTTAGCTAGAGCTGACGATATAGATCAAGTCCGCCAAGCATGCGAAAGCGTTTCCGAATACCGCTCCTTCTTTGCAGATTCTAATTCATCGCAAGGCACCGGTACAGGTTTTGACGACACTCTTGCTCATGCCTCCCATCTAGAGGATCATTTCTTCAAAATGGAAGTACATTTAAACAGACAAGCGTTCCTTCAGCAGTTCCAGTATGGCGTGTTTTATTCCTATATGAAGTTGAAAGAGCAGGAGATTCGTAATGTGACTTGGGTTGCGGAATGCATTGCACAAGATGCGAAGGACAGAATACAGGATATTATACTCATTTTCTGATTCTTCCTTCCCATTCCTTCCAAGTCACTCATGGATGGTCATTGTAATCTTCATTGAATAATATGATACTATATTGGATGGGATGTTCTTCCTCCCTCTCAACTGTCCAGTCACATCAATGTCACATCCTGAAACCGTCGGCTCCTTTGTTACATTCAAACTCCGACCAATGGCGAACCGTCCACACGATAAATAAAGAATTAAGGTAAATTAACAAGTCAGAAAAATAGC
>Ga0193742_1001319_pt1 | contig 15078 bp, 11 predicted proteins | sample L2c1metaG_FD_165511 | JGI IMG/M metagenome (GOLD analysis project Ga0193742, IMG submission 165511) | Soil microbial communities from a riparian zone of the East river system, Colorado, United States - L2c1 | ecosystem: Environmental > Terrestrial > Soil > Riparian zone | place: USA: East River... | reverse complement strand
AGTCCGCCACGCCGCTCGGCCGTCCGGTACGCGTCGTACACCTCGTCGGCCAGCGCGTCGCCGGACAGCCCGGCGTCGCCGAGCAGGGCCGCGGTCGGGGTGTCGCGGGCGAGCAGCAGCGCGGCGGCGACGTGCTCCGCGCCGACGGCGGTTGCGTTCGCCGCCGTCGCCTGGCGCGTCGCGTCGACCACGATCTCCCTTGCCTGCTTGGTGAACTGCTCGAACACGTCATGCCCTCCCGTACTTCTTGTGCACGGCCTGCCGGCTGACGCCCAGCTCGGCGGCGATCTCCTGCCAGGACCAGCCGCTGGCCCGCGCGTTGCGCACCTGCACGGCTTCCAGGCGCTCCAACAACTTGCGCAGCGCGGCGACCGCCCGCAGACCGACCCTCGGGTCCCGGTCGCCGGCCGCCGTCGCCAGGTGCGTAGCCTCAGTCATGACGTCAATGTAGGTTGACATCCGCCGTGTGTCAACTTGAGTTGACGGATGAGGAGTTGCGATGCCAACCGTGCGGGTCGCCGACCAGGCGGATCTCGTCACCGTGCTGCCGACCGCGGTCTTCCTGGTCACCGGGAGCGAGGGCTGGCACGCGACGCTGCTCGGCGGGCACCTCGCCGGCCGGCTCACCGGCTTTCCCGGCACGGATCTCGCCGATCTGGTCGCCGGCTCGATCAACGCGCTGGTCCGCGAGCACGGGCTGACGCCCGACACGGCGCCGGGCAGCTCGGTGGGCATCCTGCGCTGGGACCGCGACACCGTGGAGGTGTTCGTCCTCGGCGACACTCCGGTGACGGTGTTCACCGACGACGGCCCAGCGCCGCTCACCCAGCCGGGCCTGGTCGCCGAGGCGGACCCGGACATCGCCTACGAGGCACGGCAGCGGCGCTGGCCGCGCGCCGCCGTGCACACGGTGCTGCTCGCCGACGGCCACGTGCCGAGCTGGCCGGACGCGCTGCGACGAGCCAGCGCCGACGGACCCGAGACGGTGCTCGACGACCTGACGGCGCTGGCCGTGGTCACCTTCTGATCAGCGGCGGCCGAGGCCGTTCCACGAGAAGCCGGCGCGGCGCAGCACGTCCGCGTCGAGCAGGTTGCGGGTGTCGACCACCACCGGCTTCGCCACCACACCGGCGAGCTTCGACCAGTCAAGCGTGCGGAACTCGGGCCACTCGGTGAGCACCACGAGCGCCTCGGCGCCCTCCGCCGCGCGGTACGGATCGTCGACCAGCATGATGCCGTCCAGGTCGGTACGGGTGTCGCCGGAGCGCAGCGCCGGGTCGTAGCCGATGAGCTTCGCGCCGGCCTGGCGCAGCAGCGCGGCCACGGCGAGCGCCGGCGAGTCGCGCAAGTCGTCGGTGCCGGCCTTGAACGTCAGGCCGAGCACGCCGAGCTTCACCTTCGACAGGGAGCCGCCGCGCTTGCCGGTGACGGCGAGCCGCACCTTCTCCACCATGCGCTGGCGTTGCCGGTTGTTCGTGTCGATCGTGGCGCGGATGAGCCGGAACTCGAAGTCCGCGGCGTCGGCCAGCTGCAGCATGGCCGAGGTGTCCTTCGGAAGGCACGAGCCGCCCCAGCCGGGCCCGGGCTGCAGGAACGCCTGGCCGATGCGCTTGTCGTAGCCCATGCCCTCGGTGACGTCGGAGATGTCCGCGCCGAGCCGGTCGCACAGCTCGGCGACCGCGTTGACGTAGGACAGCTTCATCGCCAGGAAGCAGTTCGCCGCGTACTTCACCAGCTCGGCGCTGGCCGCGTCGGTGAGCACGGTCGGCGCGCCGAGGCGGGCGTAGAGGGCGGCCACCTTCTCCGCGGCGTCCTGCTGGTCGCAGCCGACGACGATGCGGTCCGGGTTGAGGAAGTCGTAGACGGCGGAGCCCTCGCGGAGGAACTCCGGGTTGGAGACCACGGCCACGTCGTCCCGGCCCAGCATGTCCGCCGTGCGCTGCGCGGTGCCGACCGGCACGGTCGACTTGTTCACCACGACACTGCCCGCCGGCAGCAGCCGGGCCACCTCCTCGATGACCGACTCGACCACCGACAGGTCGGCGACGCCGCCGACGCCCATCGGGGTTGGCACGCACAGGAAGACGACCTCGCTGCCCTCCACCGCGGCCGTCGCGCCGAGCACGAAGGACAGTCGGCCGGCCGCGAGGCCCTCGGCCACCAGCTCGGCAAGGCGCGGTTCGAGGATGTCCACCTCACCGGCGCAGAGCCGCTTCACCTTCTCCGCGTCCACGTCGGCGCACACCACGTGGTGGCCGAGCGAGGCGAGGCAGGCTCCGGTGGTGAGCCCCACATATCCAGTCCCGACTACCGCGATCCGTCGTACGAACACCGGACGCGCTCCCATCTGCCGTGCGATCCCCTTGGCCTGAAACCTACAGGGGCTGTGCGTCCACCTCGCCAACCGCCAGTGACCACGGGGCGTAGCGGAACTCCGATTCCCCCGTGCGGGAGGTAACGGAGCGCCACCGTGCGCCGACCCCCATCGGAGAAACACGGCACCTGGGAGCAGCGCTATGCGGATCAGCGTCTTCGGGCTCGGCTATGTGGGGTGCGTGTCGGCCGCATGTCTTGCCGCACGGGGAAACGACGTGATCGGTGTGGACGTGAACCCGACCAAGGTCGACCACGTCCGACAGGGCAGGGCACCGGTCGTCGAAGAGCGGATCGGTGAGCTGACCGCGGACGTGGTGGCAGCCGGCCGGCTGCGTGCGACCACCGACGTGGCCGAGGCCGTCGCGGCGACCGAGGTGTCGCTGGTGTGTGTCGGCACCCCGTCGGCGCCCAACGGCAGCCTGTCCACCGCGTATCTGGAGCGGGTGGCCGAGCAGCTCGGGAGTGCTATCGACGCTGCGATCGCGACTGGGAAGGAGCGCCGGCACACGGTGGTGTTCCGGTCCACCATGCTGCCCGGCACCTGCCTCGAGAAGCTGGTGCCGATCCTGGAGAAGGCGTCCGGGCGCACCGCGGGCGTGGACTTCGGCGTCGCCGTCAACCCGGAGTTCCTCCGCGAGGGCTCCAGCGTGCGGGACTTCTTCGCGCCGCCCAAGACGGTGATCGGCGAGCTGGACGAGCACAGCGGCGACGTGGTCGCGGCGCTGTACGCCGACCTGCCAGGTGAGGTGTTCCGGGTGCCCATTCCGGTCGCCGAGATGATCAAGTACGCGGACAACTCGTTCCACGCCCTGAAGATCGGCTTCGCGAACGAGCTCGGCGCCATCTGCGCCGCGCTCGACCTGGACTCGCACCGGGTGATGGACGTGTTCCTCGCCGACCGCAAGCTCAACGTGAGCGCCGCCTACCTGCGGCCGGGGTTCGCGTTCGGCGGCTCGTGCCTGCCCAAGGACCTGCGCGGGCTGGTGCACGCGGCGCAGCGCCACGACGTGTCCGTGCCGATCCTCGCGCACGTGCTGGCCTCCAACGAGGAGCACTTACGACGCGCGTTCGAGCTGGTGGCGCGCACCGGCAAGCGCAAGGTGGGGCTGTTCGGCCTGTCGTTCAAACCGGGCACCGACGACCTGCGCGAGAGCCCGCTGGTGGAGCTGGCGGAACGGTTGCTCGGCAAGGGATACGACCTGCGCATCTACGACGCGAACGTGACCGTGTCCCGGTTGCTCGGCGCCAACAAGGAGTACATCGACGCCCGCCTGCCGCACCTCGGCCAGCTGCTCGCCGGCTCCGTCGAGGAGGTGCTCGAGCACGCCGAGGTATGCCTGATCGGCAGCACCGACCCGGCGGTCGTGGCGGCGCTGCCGCGCGGCGGTCGGATCCTCATCGACCTCGTCCGCCTGCCCGACGCCGAGGTGCGCCGGGACGACCCTGGATACGTGGGCCTTGCCTGGTAAAAAAGCGCTGATCCTTGTCGAGAACCTGTCCGTGCCGTTCGACCGGCGGGTGTGGCAGGAGGCCACCACGCTGCGCGACGCCGGCTGGGACGTGCACGTCATCTGTCCACAAGGGACGAAGCAGGACACCGAGCGGGAGGTTGTGCTCGACGGGGTGGCGATCCACCGCTACCCGTTGCGCGCGGCGACCGGCGGGCCGGCTGGCTACCTGCGGGAGTACGGATCCGCGCTGTGGCACACGATCCGGCTCGCGCGGCGAGTCGGCCCGGTGGACGTGATCCACGCGTGCAACCCGCCGGACCTGCTGTTCCTGGTGGCGCTGCTGGCGAAGCGGCGCGGCACGGCGTTCGTCTACGACCAGCACGACCTGGTGCCCGAGCTGTACCTGTCGCGGTTCGACCGCGGCGAGGACCTGCTCTACCGTGCGGTGCGGTTCCTGGAGCGGCGCACCTACCGCGCCGCCGACGTGGTGCTGGCGACCAACGAGAGCTACCGCGACACCGCGCTGCGCCGCGGCGACAAGGCTCGGCAGGACGTGTTCGTGGTGCGCAGCGCACCCGTCGTCGACCGGTTCCTGCAGGTGCCGGTCGAGCCGGAACTGAAGCGCGGCAAGCCGTTCCTGCTCTGCTACCTGGGCGTGATGGGCCCGCAGGACGGCGTGGACCATGCCCTGCACGCCCTGGCCGCGCTGCGCGACGAGCTTGGCCGGACCGACTGGCACGCGGTGTTCGTCGGCGCCGGCGACAGCTTCGACGACATGGTGGCGCTGTCGACGCGGCTGCGCCTTGACGACCAGGTCGAGTTCACCGGGCGGATCCCGGACGCCGACCTGGTCCGCTATCTGTCCACTTCGGACGTCTGTGTGTCGCCGGACCCGCCGAACCCGCTCAACGACGTGTCGACCATGAACAAGGTCATGGAGTACATGGCGATGAGCCGGCCCATCGTGTCGTTCGAGCTGCGCGAGGCGCGGGTGTCCGCCGGTGACGCCGCGGTGTACGCGGCCGACGTCGGCGAGTTCGCCGCGCTCATCGCGAAGCTGCTCGACGACCCGGCGGAGCGGCAGCGGATGGGCGAGTTCGGCCGGCAGCGGGTGGCTGGTCCGCTCTCGTGGCAGCACTCGGCGACGGCGCTGCTCGCCGCGTACCAGGCAGCGCTCGCCAAGGGAGGCCGGCATGCGGGATGAGCCCGTCCGACTGGCGCTGCTCGGCCAGCTGCTGGCCCGCCGGTGGCGGCTGCTCGCCGTGCTGACGGTGCTCGGCGCGCTGGCCGGGGCCGGCGCGTCGATGCTGTTCTCGCCGGGCTACGAGACCACGGCGAGCGTGCTGCTGCAGGGCCCGCGCGAGCCGGACGAACTGCTGACCGAGGCGCAGGTGGCGACCAGCTCGGTGGTGCTCGACCGGGCGGGCGAGGCGCTGCACGAGCCGGTCGGGGAGCTGCTCGACTCGGTGACCGCGGAGGTTGGCGACGGCAACGTCATCAACATCACGGTGACCGCCGACAGCCCGGAGCGCGCCCAGCAGGTCGCCGACCAGGTTGCCGACGACTACGCACGGTTCTCCGCGCAGCTGGTCAACACCGGAGCGGACGCGGACGCGCAGGTGCTCGCCGAGCAGCAGGACGCGCTGCGCCGCCAGGTAGCGGAGACCAACCAGCGGATCTCCGAGCTGCACGCGGCCGCGGCGAACGAGACCACGTCGGTGGAGAGCGTGCAGGTGCGTACCCAGCTGGAGGCGCTGCGCACCGGCCTGGCCAACGCCATCACGACGCTGGACGAGTCGGAGGCCGCCAGCCGGCGGGCGACCGTCGTGGTCATGGGCGCGGCCGCGCGGCCGGTGTCCCCGGCCCCGCCGACGATGCCGCAGCTGACGGGTGGCGGCGCGGCACTGGCCTTCCTGCTCGGCGTCCTCGGGCACCTGCTCGGCGCCCGCGCGGACCGCCGGCTGCGCGACGGCGCGGACGTCGAGAGCGCGGTCGGCGCCCCGGTGCTCGCCGGTCTCGACGTGCCGGACACCCAGGCGCCCACCCGGTCGGGCTTGGTCCGCTGGTTCCTCGGCGACGGGCCGTGGCAGGACGCGCGCCGCCGTGCCGGCTGGGCCGACCTGGCGTGCGAGGTGCGCTATCGGCGACTCCTGGCCCGACTGCGCGGTGCGCCGGGAGCGGCGCTGCGGCTGCTCGTGGTCGTCGCCGAGGAGGACCAGCTGGCGCGGCAGGCCGTGGTCCGGCTGGCCATGGCGGCCGCTGGCGACGGCACGGTGTCGGTGCGCACCAACGACCCGACCGTGCTCGACCTGGTGTCGGAACTCGGCGAAGACCTGGCCAACGACCGGCGGGTGGCCGCCGGCCGCGACGCGGATCCCGCGGCGCACACGGTGTTGCGCGTCGTGCCGGTGTCCGCCCGGCGGCCGGCGGTGTCGGATGACGACACGGTCGCCGGCGCACTGGTGGTGGTCACGGCGGCCTTCCGGACCGGGCCGGAGCTGGTCGACATCGCCTGCGCCTGCACCGACGCGGGCCACGAGGTGGTCGGCGCGGTGCTGACCCGTCCGGCGACCCCGATCGACGACGACGCCACGACGACGCCCGAGTTGGTGGAGGTGGCATGAGCTTGTCATCGCGGTCGTGGGTGAGTGAACGCGACAACCCGGACGCACAGTCGTTGCTGGATCTGCAGAAGCTGGTGCTCGGCGTACGTCGGCGGTGGCGGCTGGTCGGCGGGCTCACGCTGCTCGGCCTGCTCGCCGGCGCGGTGCTCGCCGTGCTGGTGCCGGCGCCGCCGACCGCGGTGACCCGGCTGCTGGTGATCCACGAGAACGACCAGCCGTCGGACAACGGCGGGCTGATCCAAACGGACATCGCGCTGCTGCAGACCACCAGGATCGCCATGGCGGCGCTGAAGTCGTTGGGCAGCAAGGAAAGCCCGGCCGAATTCCTGAAGAGCTACACCTCGACCGGGCTCACCAGCAACGTGCTGGAGCTGAGCGTGCGCGGTTCGTCGGACGCGGACGCGGTGGCCAAGGCGAAGGCCCTGGCCGACGCGTTCATCGCCGACACCGTGCAGCGGGTGCAGGCCGCGGCGGACGCCGAGTCGCAGGCGCTGATCAACCAGCGGGACCAGGCGCAGGCCGAGCTGACCCAGGTGGACGCGGCGATCTCCGCGACCCCGGAGGCCGAGGACGGTGCGAACGCCACCCAGCTGGAGTCCCTGTACTCGCGGCGTGCCGAGCTGTCGTCGAAGGTGACCGACCTGACCGGACGCGCGGAGGAGGCCGGGATCGGCGCGCCGCGGGTGAAGGCCGGCACCCGGATCGTCGACGTGCCACGCCCGGTGGACTCCTCGCCGCTGATCGCCGCGGGCACCAACGCCGGCGTCGGGCTCGCGCTGGGACTCGGCGGCGGGCTGATGCTGGCCGCGATCGCCGGTGTGGTCCGGGATCGTCCGGTGCTGCGCCGCGACATCGCGGAGCACCTCGGCGCGTCAGTCGTGGCGCAGCTGCCGAGCCCGCGCCGGCGGCTCGGCCGGACGCGCTGGACCGCCGATCGGCGGCGGGTGGCCGCGACGCTGCGCCGGCTGGTCGGCACCGACCGGGTGTCGCTGCTGGAGCTTGGCGCGCCGGCCGTGACCGCGGCGCTCGTCCTGGACCTCGCCGAGGACCTGGCCAGTGACGCAACCGCAGGGCATCCGGTAGTGATCGTCGAGGACCGGCCTGGCCGGGTGGTGGCCGACGACCCGCCGGGCCGCGACCGGACGCACACGCAGCGGCGGATCGCCATCGCGGAGCACTCGCCGGACACGTCCGACCGCCGGGTCCTCGGCATCGGCTCCGTCACGCCCGGCACCGCGTGGACCGACCTGCCGCGCCTCGGCACGCGGACCGTGCTCGTGGTGCGGGTCGGGCACGCGGACACCGAGTGGCTGCACACGGTCGCCCGCCAGCTCGCCGACTGCGCCATCCCGATCCTCGGCGTCGTGGTGGTCGATCCGGACCCGCGCGACCGCACCGACGGCACGCTCTGGGACGGCCTGCACACCGCCCTGCGCGGGCGCGCCAGACGCGTGCGGCGGACCAACGGCAAGCCCGCGGGCACCGAGACGACCGTGCGGTTCACCCCCGTCACGCTGTCGACAAGGACGGACTGACATGTGCGGAGTCGCGGGCACCTACCACTGGCCGGACGGTGGGCCGCTGACCGACCGGCTCACCAAGGCCCTCGCCCACCGCGGGCCGGACGGCGCCGGGCGCTACACCCATGCCGCCGGCGCCGGTGACGTCCACTTGGGACACCGGCGACTCTCGATCATCGACCTGTCCGAGACCGGTGCCCAGCCGATGGTCGCCGGCGGACTGGCGATCACCTACAACGGCGAGCTGTACAACGCCCCGGCGCTGCGGGCCGAGCTGGCCGCGGCCGGTATGCGTTTCCGCGGCACGTCGGACACCGAGGTGCTGCTGGCGGCCTGGCGGCACTGGGGAATCGACTGTCTGCCCAAGCTGCGCGGCATGTTCGCGCTCGCCGTGTTCGACGAGCGCACCGGTGAGCTGGTGCTGGCCCGCGACCAGCTCGGCATCAAGCCGCTGTTCCTGCTCCGTCGCGGCGGCGGGCTGGTGTTCGCCTCCGAGCTGAAGGCGCTCGCCGGTGAGCTGGCGCTGACCGTGGACGAGACCGCGCTGGTCGCGTCGCTGCTGTACTACTGGGTGCCGGACAGCCGGTGCGCGTACCGCGAGGCCGAGAAGCTGCCGCCGGGCAGCTGGCTCAGGATCCGGCCGGACGGCGCGGTCTCTCGCGGCCAGTACTGGTCCATTGTGGACGAAGCGGCGGCGGCTCGGCACGAGCCGGCGCCGGACCTCGGCGCGGTGATCGCCGAGTCGACCCGGCTGCACCTGGCCAGTGACGTCCCGGTCGCCACATTCCTCTCCGGCGGCCTGGACTCCAGCTATCTCACCGCGCTCGCCGCGCGGCACCAGCCGGGGATCTCCGCCTACACCATCGGATTCCGCGCCGAGGACGCGAAGTTCGAGGCGATGCCCGACGACCTGCACTACGCCAGACGGGTCGCCGCCAAGTTCGGCGTCGACCTGCACGAGATCGAGATCGCCCCGGACGTGACCGACCTGCTGCCGAGGATGGCGCAGCACCTCGACGAGCCGATCGGCGACCCAGCGGCGATCAACACGTACCTGATCTGTACGGCGGCCCGCGCGGCCGGGGTGAAGGTCATGCTGTCCGGGATGGGGGCCGACGAGCTGTTCGCCGGGTACCGCAAGCACCTGGCGAACCTGCTCGCCCGCCGCTACCAACGGATCCCGCGCGCGCTGCGCCGTCCCATCGAGTCCACTGTGGAGCGTCTGCCGGTGGCGACGGCGCGGCGCGGGCTGCGCTCGGTGCGGTTCGCCAAGCGGTTCCTGTCCTTCGCCACGCTGGACGAGGAGACGGCGTTCCGGCGCAGCTACACCCTCTACGACCGCGACGAGCTGGCCGCAATGGTGCATCCCGACCTGGCCGGCGCGGTCGACGAGATCATCGCCGAGCACGCGGACATCTACCACGACTCGGACGTGGACGGTGCGGTGAACCGGATGTGCCTCACCGACGCGCGGATGTTCCTGCCGGGGTTGAACCTCGCCTACACCGACCGGTCGAGCATGGCCGCGTCCACCGAGGTGCGGGTCCCGTTCGTGGACGTCGAGGTGGTCAAGGCCGCGTTCGCCATCCCAGGGGAGCAGAAGATCGTTGGCCGGCAAGGGAAGCACGCGTTGAAGCAGGCCGCGTCGTCGGTACTGCCACGCGAGATCGTGTACCGGCCGAAGGGATTGTTCAGCGCGCCACTGCGGGCGTGGATGAGCCGTGACCTCGCGCCGATGGTGCGCGAGGTGGTGCACGACGGCGAGCTGGTGCGCTCCGGCCTGCTGCGTCGCGAGGAGCTGATCCGACTCGTCGAGGAGGACGCCGCCGGCCGCGAGGACCGGGCGAAGCACCTGTGGCACGTACTGACGTTGGAGCACTGGTACCGGACGGCTCGGTCGGGAATGGGGACGTGACACGGTGAAGCAGGTCGTGCAGAACTACAGGAGCGGTGAGCTGACCCTGCTCGACGTGCCGGCCCCGGCAGCTCAACCGGGTGGCGCGCTGGTGCGCACCAGCTTCTCGCTCATCTCGACCGGCACCGAGCTGATGAAGGTGTCCGAGGCGGGAAAGTCGTTGCTCGGCAAGGCGAAGGCGCGGCCCGACCAGGTCGCGAAGGTCGTGCGGAGCGTGGCGACCAACGGCCTGGCCGCCACCTACCGCAAGGTCACGGCCAAGCTCGACTCCTATACCCCGCTCGGCTACTCGCTTGCCGGGGTCGTCGAGCAGGTCGGCGCCGGGGTGACCGACGTGGCGGTCGGCGATCTGGTGGCGTGCGCCGGCAATGAGCACGCGCTGCACGCCGAGCTGAACTGGGTGCCGAAGAACCTCTACGTGCCGGTGCCGGCCGGACTCGCCGCGCGGCACGCGGCGTTCGGCACGGTCGGCTCGATCGCGCTGCAGGGCGTGCGTCGCGGCGAGCCGCAGCTCGGCGACGTCGCCCTGGTCATCGGACTCGGCCTGATCGGGCAGTTGGTGGTGCAGCTGCTGGTGGCGGCCGGCGCCCGGGTGGTCGGCGTCGACCCGGCCGTCGAGCGGTGCCGGCTCGCCGAGCGGCTGGGGGCGGTGCGGTGCGGTGCTCCCGGTGCGAGCGAGGTCGCCGCGACGGTCGCCGAGCTGACCGGCGGTGCCGGGGTGGACCAGACCTACCTCGCGGCCGGCGGCTCGACCAACGAGCCGGTCGAGCTGGCCGCGGCCCTGTCCCGCGACCGCGGCCGGGTGGTGGACATCGGCAAGTGCCGGCTGGACCTGCCGTGGAGTGCCTACTACGAAAAGGAACTGGACGTCCGGTTCTCCCGCTCGTACGGGCCGGGCCGCTACGACCCGGCCTACGAGCTGGAGGGCCGTGACTACCCGATCGGCTACGTGCGGTGGACCGAGCGGCGCAACCTGGCATGCTTCCTCGACCTGATGGCCCGCCGCCGCGTCCTGGTCGAGCCGCTGGTCTCCCACGTCGCCGACTTCGCCGACGCCGTCGAGACCTACGGTGAGCTGCACGACGGTACCCGTTCGGCGGTCGCCGTGCTGTTCCGGTACGACACCGAGCCCACCCCGGACATCCGTGCTCCCGCAACGGTTTCCGTGCCCGACCCGGTGCCGGCGACCGGTTCCGGGCTGCCGGTGCGGCTCGGGTTCGTCGGCGCGGGCAACTACGCGTCGTCGATGCTGCTGCCACACCTCGTCGAACAGTCCGATGTGGAGCTTCACGCGGTGGCCACCACCTCGGCGCTGTCCGCGGCCAACGCGCGCCGCCGGTTCGGCTTCGGCACCGCCGGCACGGACGTCGACGCGGTGCTCGACGATCCGGACGTCGCCGCGGTGTTCGTGGTGACCAGGCACAGCTCGCATGCCGAGCTGACCTGCCGGGCGCTGCGGGCCGGCAAGGCGGTGTTCGTTGAGAAGCCGCTGGCGCTCACCGAGTCCGAACTGGACAGTGTGCTGGCGACGATCGCGGAGACCGGCAACGATCGCCTGCAGGTCGGCTTCAACCGCCGGTTCGCCCCGCTGCTGATCCAGGCAAAGGAGCGGTTCGGTCCGCGCGTCGGCCCGGCGACCGTGCGGTACCTGGTGAACGCGGGCCGGCTGGACAACGGCAGCTGGTACACCCGCGACGGCGAGGGTTCTCGGTTCGTCGGCGAGGGCGGCCACTTCATCGACACGGTCAGCTGGCTGATCGGCGCCGACCCGGTGTCGGTGTACGCGGCGGCCACCCCCGGCCAGGACGACCTGTCGGTGCTGCTGCGGTATCCGGACGGCTCGCTCGCCACGATCACCTACGTCACCACCGGCACGCCTGGTTTCCCGAAGGAGACCCTCGACCTGGTGGCCGACGGGAAGGTGCTGCGCTTCGACGACTTCGCCCGCGCGTCGGTGTTCGGCCGCAAGCGGTGGTCCAGCGCCCGCGTCCCGCGCACCAGGGACAAGGGCCAGCGAGCCGAGCTGGCCGGGTTCGTGACCGCGGTGGCGACCGGCGCCCCGATGCCGACCCCGCTCGCCGCACTGGCCACGACCACCCTGGCAACCCTGGCCGTGCACACCAGCCTCGCCACCGGCGCCTCGGTCCCCCTCACGACCCGCCCCGCCCAGGTCGAGGTCCCCGCATGATCACGGTGGCGGCAGCGGCGAATGCCATGAAGGACGCCTTCAGGACGTTCAACGTCGCGAAGGGAGCCTTCATGGCATCGAGGCCACCCCGGCAGGGCGTTGACCAGGGGTTGGTCGCGGGATGAGCCGCGCGGGCTGGTATCTGCGGCGATTGTCGCGGATGGGGCCCGGCGAGGTCGCCGGGCGGGTCAGCGATGTGTTGTGGCAGCGGCGGCTGCGGGGTGCGGGGGACGCGCCGGTGACCTCGCGGTCGGACCGGCGGTTCACCGCGACGCTCGATCCCGCCACGATCGCGGGCGTCCCGGACGACGCGGCCGCGCGGCTGGTCGCCACGGCCGAGGCGCTGCTGGCCGGCGAGGCCAGCTACTTCGGCGTGCCGCGGCGGGACCTGGTGAACCCGGACTGGTCGCTGGACCCGGTCAGCGGCCGGCACGCGCCGCTCACCGAGTACGCGTTCGACATCGACCACCGCGACGAGCGCGTCGTCGGCGACATCAAACAGGTGTGGGAGCCGTCGCGGCACCAGCACCTGACCGTGCTGGCGGCCGCGTACGCGCGCACCGGCGACGACCGCTACGCGCACCGGGTGGCCGACCACCTGAAGTCGTGGTGGGCGGCCAACCCGCCGCTGCGTGGGGTGCACTGGCGCAGCGGGATCGAGCTGGGCATCCGGCTGCTGTCGTGGGTGTGGGTGCGCCGACTGCTGGCCGGCTGGCCGGGCGCCGCCGGGTTGTTCGAGGAGAATCCCGAGGCGCTGCACCAGATCTGGTGGCACCAGCGCTGGCTGGCGACGTTCCCCAGCCGCGGCTCGTCGGCCAACAACCATGTGCTCGCCGAGGCGGCCGGCGCGCTCGCGGCGGCGTGCGCGTTCGACTGGTTCGCCGAGTCGCCGCGCTGGCGAGACAGCGCGTTGGCGGACCTCGACACTCATCTGGAACGCAACACGTTCGACTCCGGGCTCAACCGCGAGCTGGCCACGGAGTACCACGGCCTGGTGCTGGAACTGGTGCTGGCCGCCGCGGCGGAAGCCGACGCCGCCGGCACCCCGGTGCCCGCCTCGACCTGGCACACCGTCCGCCGGATGACCGACGCGCTGGCGTCCATTGTGGACGAGAAGCTGTGCCCACCGCGCCAGGGGGACGCCGACGACGGGCACGGGCTCATCCTCGACGGTGACGGTACCAACCGCTGGGAGTCCCTGCTGGCCACCGGCGCCGCACTGTTCGGTGCCCCCGACTGGTGGCCGAAGTCCAGTATGGACGTTCGAGCCACACTGCTGGCGTCGCTCGCCCGGCCCCCCGAGCTGCCCGCCGACCGACCGGCCCGGCGGGTCGACCATTTCGCCGACGCCGGGCTCACCATCCTGCGCCGCAACGGGATCTGGTGCCGCTGCGACGGCGGCCCGCATGGCTTCGGCGGCATCAGTGCGCACGCGCACGCCGACGCGCTGTCCCTTGAGGTGCGCTGCGGCGGCGTCGACGTCCTCGCCGACCCCGGCACGTACTGCTACCACACCGAACCCGAGTGGCGGCGCTACTTCCGATCCACCATCGGGCACAACACCCTGGAACTCGACGGCACCGACCAGTCCAGCTCCGGCGGCCCGTTCCTGTGGACCCGGCACGCCCGCGCGCACGTGCTCGTCGCGCACACGCCGCCGGCCGGCGTGGCGCGCTGGACCGCCCAGCACGACGGGTACCGGGTGCCGCACGTGCGCACCGTGGAGCTGGACGGCACCGAACTGCGGGTGCACGACCAAGTACCCGACGAGACGCGGCACCCGTGCCGGCTCGCCTTCCATCTCGGCCCGACCGTCCACATGGAACTCGACGGCGAGCTGGCGCGACTGTCCTGGCCGGGCGGCGCGGCCACCCTGGAGCTGCCAGCCGGCTTGTTCTGGCGGGCGCACCACGGCGAGACAGGACCGCCGCTCGGCTGGTACTCGCCGGGGTTCGGCCGCAAAGTCCCGACCACCACGCTGGTCGGCACCGGCGCCGTCGGCGCCGGCGACGTACTGACCACCGTGCTACGCAACACCACCTGAGGGGAGGATCCGTGTTCGGCAGACCCGCCGCTGTGCTGGCCCTACTGTTGAGCGTCGCGGCGTGCACCGCACCAGCCGCACCAGCCGCCGAGACGCCGTCGGACGCGGTGCCGCCGACCGGCGTGGCCGCCGCGGCCGCCGTGTGCGATGCCATGCCGGCCGGCCCGGACCAGCCGCCGGCGGGCGCGGTGCGCGTGGATCCCGCCGTGGACAGCGACCTCACGACCAAGACCGACGCCAACCCGCCGGGCACCACGTTCTGGCTCGCCCCCGGTCGGCACACCTTCGGCGACGACGAGTACGGGCAGGTGATCCCCAAGGACGGCAACACCTACCTCGGCGCGCCCGGCGCGGTGCTTGACGGCCGGCAGGTCAACCTGTTCGCGTTCACCCAGCCGGCCGCCAGCGTCACGGTGAAGTACCTGACCATCGAGAACTTCGCCGCGCCGCACGACCAGGGCGTGGTCAACCACGACTCCGGCGACGGCTGGGTCATCGAGCACAACACCATCCAGCGCAACTCGGGCGCCGCGATGATGGCCGGCGCCCGGCAGCGGATCGTCGGCAACTGCCTGCGCGACAACGGCCAGTACGGCGTCAACGCCTACAGCGGGGGAAACCCGATCACCGGTTTGCTGTTGGCCGGCAACGAGATCACCGGCAACAACACCGACGACTGGGAAGCGCAGATCGACGGCTGCGGCTGCACCGGCGGAGTCAAGTTCTGGGCGGTCGACGGCGCCGACATCCGCGGCAACTGGGTGCACGACAACCGCGGCGTCGGACTTTGGGCGGACGTCAACAACAACGACTTCCTCATCGAGGACAACGTGATCGACGGCAACGACAGCGCCGCGATCGTCTACGAGGTCAGCTACAACGCGATCATCCGGAACAACACCATCCGGCGGAACAACTGGGTGGAGGGCCGGGAGCTGGCCAGCAGCGGCGACCGCTTCC
>Ga0193742_1001318_pt1 | contig 15088 bp, 10 predicted proteins | sample L2c1metaG_FD_165511 | JGI IMG/M metagenome (GOLD analysis project Ga0193742, IMG submission 165511) | Soil microbial communities from a riparian zone of the East river system, Colorado, United States - L2c1 | ecosystem: Environmental > Terrestrial > Soil > Riparian zone | place: USA: East River... | reverse complement strand
GCGGCTGTTCGACCACCTCGGCGCCGACCCGATCCGGCTGGAGCAGACCCGGGCCGTCGAGTCGGACGGCGTCACCCACCTCCGCTACCGGGTCCTCCGCTAGGCACTCCGAACCCGAGCCCTCCGACTTCGACTCCGAAACCTCGACAGGAATGGTCGCCATGTGACCACCGGTGTCGAGATTTCGGGTCTGGTTCCCCTGCCGGAGACGGGACGGGATCGGGAGGACCAGCGGCGTGCCGGTGATCGGGTCGGGGACCACCCGGCACTCCAGGTCGAACACCTCGGCGACCAGCTCGGGGGTCACCACCTCGCCCGGCGGCCCCTGGGCGACGACCCGGCCGTCGCGCATCGCCACCAGGTGGTGCGCGTAGCGGGCGGCCATGTTGAGGTCGTGGAGGACCAGCACGATCGTGCGGCCCTCGTCCTCGTTGAGCTGGGCCAGCAGGTCGAGCACGTCCACCTGGTGGGCGAGGTCGAGGAACGTGGTCGGCTCGTCGAGCAGCAGCAGCGGCGTGCCCTGGGCCAGCGCCAGGGCGATCCACACCCGCTGGCGCTGCCCGCCCGACAGCTCGTCGATGCTGCGGTCGGCCAGGTCGGTGATGCCGGTGGCGGCCAGCGCCCCGGCGACCGAGTCCTCGTCGTCGACCGACCACTGCCGGAACCAGCGCTGGTGGGGGTGCCGGCCCCGGGCGACCAGCTCGGCCACCGTGATGCCCTCGGGGGCGACCGGCTGCTGCGGCAGGATGCCCAGCCGGGTGGCGACGGCCCGGGTGCCCATGCGGTGCAACTCGACGCCGTCGAGGAGCACGCTCCCCTGCCGGGGCTTCAGCAGCCGGGCCAGGCCCCGCAGCAGCGTCGACTTCCCGCAGGCGTTGGCCCCGACGATCACGGTGATCCGCCCCTCGGGGATCGCCAGGCTCAGGTCGTGCACCACGGGGTTGCCGTCGTAGCCCAGCGTCAGGTGCTCGGCGCGCAGAGGTGCCATGGTCAGCCTCCCGTCCCCACGCGGTTCGACCGGGCCAGCAGGTACAGCAGGTAGGGGGCGCCCACCACGCCGGTGACCACGCCGACCGGCAGCTCGGTCGGGGCGAACAGCCGCCGGCCCAGCAGGTCGGCCGCCACCATCAGCTGCGCGCCGCACATCGCGGAGGGCAGCAGGCCGATCGAACCGCCACCCACCATCCGGCGGGCGATCTGCGGGGCAGCCAACGCCACGAACCCGATCGGACCGGCGGCCGCGGTGGCCGTCGCCGCCAGGCACACCCCGACCAGGAACAGCGCCGCCCGGGTCCGCTCCACCCGGACGCCCAGGCCGCGGGCCAGGTCGTCGCCCAGGTCGAGCAGCCGCAGCTGCCGGGCCAGCACCAGGGCCAGGGGCACCAGCACGGCCAGCGCCCACGAGACCGGCCGCACGTGGTCCCAGCTCCGGCCGTTGAGGCTGCCGGTGATCCACACGACCGCCCGCTGCACCTCGAAGATCTCGCCCCGGGTCATCAGGTACTGGGTGGCCGCCACCAGGGCCGACGTGACGCCGATGCCGACGAGCACCAGCCGGTAGCCGGCGATCCCCCGCCGGTAGGCCAGCGCGTAGACCACCAGCGAGCTGGCGAGAGCGCCCGCCAGCGCCCCACCCGTCACCTGCAGGGTCGTGCCGTGCAGGTTGATCACCACGAACGCCGCCGCGAAGGCGGCGCCGGCGTTGACGCCCACCACGTCGGGGCTGGCCAGCGGGTTGCGCACCAGGCGCTGGAAGATCGCCCCCGACATCCCGAAGGCGGCACCCACCAGCAGGCCCGTGAGGCCCCGGGGCAGGCGCAGCGTACGGACCACGAAGTCGGTGCCGGCGTCGCTGCCGCCCAGCAGGCTGCGCACCACGTCGGCCACCGGCAGCGGGTAGTCGCCGACCGTCAGCGACCGCACGAACACCGCCAGCGCCCCACCCGCCAACCCCAGGGTGACGATCACGGCCCGCGTGTCGACCCGGGTCGACAACCGGAGGCCCAGCAGCCGCACCCGGACGGCCCGACCGGGGAGCGGGACAGCGGCCGTGGTCGCCGGCGCCGTCGCGGTGGCCGTCGCGGTCGCGGTGGCCGTCACAGCGCCGCCAGGTTGCGGCGGCGGACGAGGGCCACGAAGAACGGCGTCCCGATGACGGCGGTCACGATCCCCACCTGCAGCTCTCCCGGGCGGGCCAGCACCCGGCCCAGCACGTCGGCCGACAGCAGCAGCGTCGGCCCCAGCAGCAGCGACCACGGCAGGATCCAGCGGTAGTCGGGGCCGGTGATGGCGCGGGCGACGTGGGGCACGGTGAGGCCCACGAAGCCGATCGGGCCGGCCGCGGCGGTGGCGGCGCCGCACAGCAGGATCACCGCCAGGGCGGCGACGGCCCGGCCCAGCCGCACCCGCGCCCCCAGGGACCGGGCCACGTCGTCGCCCAGCGCCAGCGTGTTGAGGAGCCGGGCCGACGCGAACGCCAGCACCGCGCCCACCAGCAGGTAGGGCAGCACCTGGCGGAGCACCTCGCCGTCGCGGCCGGCGATCGAGCCGACCACCCAGAAGCGGTACTGGTCGAGGCTGGTGACGTCGAGCAGCAGGATCGCGGAGGTGATCGAGGAGAGCAGCGCCGTGAGCGCCGCGCCCGCCAGGGCCAGCTTCACCGGGGTCGCCCCGCCCCGGCCCGCCGAGCCGAGCAGGTACACCACCACCGCGGCCACCCCGGCACCGAGGAACGCGAACCACACGTAGCTCGACAGCGACCCCACGCTGAAGGTGTGGATCGCCACCACGACGCCGAGGCCGGCGCCGGCCTCGATGCCGAGGATGCCCGGGTCGGCCAGGGGGTTGCGGGTCACGCCCTGCATCACCGCCCCGGCCAGACCCAGTGCGGCACCGACCCCGATGCCGATCAGCGTGCGCGGCACCCGGAGGCTGCGCACGACGAGGTGGTCGTTCGACCCGTCGAAGTGGAGGAGGGCGTCGACGACGGTGCCGAAGCCGAGCGGCTTCGACCCGAACGCCACCGAGCTCAGCGCCACCAGCGCCAGCGCCCCGGCGGCGACGACCAGCCCGGCGCCCCGCCCCCAGCGGAGCTTCATGTGGCCGCCAGCTGCCGGGCCTCCAGGTCGGTGACCCAGCGGCACTCACGATCGGCGGCGGCACGCTTCGGGCAGTTGGCACACCAGTCGTCGCCCGAGAGCTTGTAGTAGAGGCAGCAGGTGCCCCGGGCCGTGCGGTGGGCCACGCCACCCGACCAGCCCACCGCCACGAGCGAGGGACGGACGCGGAGTCGCGGCGCCCGGGCCGCCAGGGCGTCGATGAGGGCCGCGACCCGGGGCCAGGACGCCTCGGCGTCGTCGCCGTCACCGTCATCGTCACGGTCGTCGTCGTTGCCGTTGCTGGCCGCGACGGCGGCCGAGTACTGGACGACCTGGTCGGCCACGGCGTCGGCGACCGTGCCCCACATGCCGCCCAGCCCGAACGACGCGTGGGCCCGGATGTGGGCGAACACGGGGTTGAGCAGGGCGACGAGGTCGTCGGCGACCCGGTCCCGCAACGTCGCCTCGTCGACCACCACCGCGACGTCGGGATGGGTGGCGAGCGGGTCGCCCGGCAGGACCAGCAGGGGTTGGGGCGCCACGGCGACGGCGTCGAACCAGCCGCCCTCGTGGCGCCGGACGGCGAGCGAGCGGGGCGCGAGCCGCCACGCCCGTCGCTCGCCCACCAGTTGCGTGGCGACGGGCCCGGCCAGAAGGGACCCCAGCCACGACGCGAGGTACGAGCCGGCGACGTCGCTGCACCCCTTGGTGGTCCGGGCGCGCAGGCCCGCCAGCCACGAGGCGACGAGCCGGTCGTCGGCGACCACCTCGTCGAGGCGGTGCCAACCGGCGCCCTGCGGCGTCGCCATCGAGTAGCCGCACCAGGGATCGACCGCGTCGAGCCGTGCGAGCACGGCTGCCAGCGGTCGCTCCCCGGTCATCACGTTGTTAGGCTTGCCTAAGACACAGGCATAAGTCAACCTGCGATGACTTTCCGGGCCGCCGACGGTCTGAACCTCGAGGACGTCCGAGAGGAGAGGATCATCGTGACTGGATCTTTGGGCAGCATGCTGCTGGCCAGCACCGACCCCGACCGGCTCAAGGCCTGGTATGGCGAGGTGTTCGACGTCGAGCCCGACGCCGACGGGTTCCTGCAGTTCGGCGGCGTGGCGGTGCTCGTCGACGGGCGTGACGACGTCGCCGACCGCAACCCCGAGCCCGACCGCGTGATCCTGAACTTCCACGTGGACGACGCCCGCGCCACCGCGCGCCGCCTCGCCGAAGCCGGCGCCACGCTGCTGGTCGAGCCCGAGTGGCGGGGCCAGGCGTGGTTCGCCACCGCGCTCGACCCGGACGGCAACTGCCTGCAGCTCATCGAGCTGAGCGACGAGTACTACTCGAGCCGGGGCCGGAAGCGGCCCACGTCGGAGTCGGCGTCGGAGCCGGCGTCGTCGGGCACCGGCGCGCTGGGACGGGGCAAGGCCGCCTCCCGGCTGCCGGCGCAGGACCTCGACCGGGCGCGGGCGTTCTACGCCGAGAAGCTCGGCCTCGAGCCGGTCGAGGAGCGGCCCGGCGGCCTGCGCTACCGCTGCGGCGACACGGTGTTCTCGCTGTTCGCCTCGACGGGAGCGGCGTCGGGCCAGGCCACCCAGATGGGTTGGGTCGTCGACGACATCGAGGCGACGGTCGCCGAGCTGCGCGGCCGAGGCGTCGTGTTCGAGGACTACGACGTGCCCGGGCTCGAGACCGTCGACGGCATCGCCGAGGTCAGCGGGAACTACCCCTCCGACGGCGGCATCGGCGAGCGGGCCGCCTGGTTCCACGACAGCGAGGGCAACCTCATCGGCCTCGGCCAGACCCTGCGCTGAGGCTTCCGACGCTCGTACCCTGACCGGCATGTCGGGGTTGCCGGAGATCGACGTCGGGCCCCTGCTGGGGCGGCCCGGCGACGTGGGCGACGTCGCCGGCGCCATCGACCGGGCGTGCCGCGACGTCGGCTTCTTCTACGTGGTCGGCCACGGCGTCGAGCCCGAGCTGCTCCGACGCCTCGACGCCGCGGCCCGGGAGTTCTTCGCCCTGCCCGAGCCCGAGAAGGCCCGCATCGCCATGGCCCGGGCCGGCCGCGCGTGGCGCGGGTGGTTCCTCCGCCGAGCTCCGCGACACGGTGCTGGCCTTCCTCGACGCCATGACCACCCTCGGCCGGGCCATCCTGCGAGGCATGGCCCTCGGGCTCGGCCACCCGGCCGACTGGTTCGCCGACCACCACCTCACCGACGACCCGCTGGTGCTCTTCCGCATCTTCCGCTACCCGCCGGCACAACCCTCCGAGGAACGCTGGGGCGTCGGTGAGCACACCGACTACGGCCTGCTCACCCTGCTCGCCCAGGACGGCAACCCCGCACTCCAGGTGCGCACCCCGAGGGGCTGGGTCGACGCGCCGCCCCGACCGGGGAGCTTCGTGTGCAACCTCGGCGACATGCTGGAGCGGCTGAGCGGTGGCCGGTACCGGTCGACCGCCCACCGGGTGCGGAACGGGAGTGGGGCGGAGCGGCTGTCGTTCCCGTTCTTCCTCGACCCCTCGTGGGACGCGGTGGTCGGTGCCGCCGGGAGCACCTACGGGGACTACGTCATGGGCAAGGTGGCCCGGGTGTTCCCGGACCTCGCGGCCAGCGACGAAACTTCGACAGAAGTGGCGCCATAGCAGCCGTTCCTGTCGAAGTTTCGGGTCTGGTCGAGGTTTCGGGGCTGGGTCAGCAGTGGGTGACCAGGTTGTCCCGCTGGAGGAGCAGCCGGTGCCAGATCGCGGCGTAGCCGGGCCTCACCGGGCGCAGGCGGGCCGTCATGACCGGGCCGTCGGTCTCCACCGAGTCGATCTCGAGCTGCTCGCTCCACGGCTCGCCCGACTGCAGGGACCGGCCCTCCGCCACCAGATCCTGCAGCGTTTCGGCGTTGGCCTCGGCGGCCTCCGCGGACTCGTGCACGTAGGCGATCACCACCACCGGGCCGTCGTCGTCGGCGATGGCCCCGGCAACCCCGGTGAACGGCTCCTGCAGCGCATCGGTGCACGCCGCCTCGAGCTGCTCGGGCGACCCCAGGCTCGACGCGAGGTCCAACGACAGGGTGCCCCGGTACAGCAGGGCCGAGTAGGCGTCGGCGTCGTCGACGGCCTGCGCCAGCGACACCATCACCTCGTCGTCGGCCACGGTCGGAGTGCCGGACCCGTCGCCGCGCGCGGCGTCCATCTCCTCGGCGGAGCGGGTGATCACCAGCCGGTCGTCGTCGAGCGACAGCCACTGCGGCTCGCCCAGCGGCCGGGCGGGCGTCCGCTCGTCGAGGTTCGTCTGCACCTCGGGGTCGCCGGCGATCCACACCCCGTCGTCGGGCTCGCCGAGGGCCTCGGTGATCCGGTCCTCGTCGAAGCCGCCGTCCATCACGGTCACGCTGTTCGGCGGCGCCTGCAGCTCGACGAAGCTCCGCACGTCGAACACGCTCCAGCCGACGTCGTCGACGAACTCCTCGAGGCCGACCATCTCCTCGATGTGGGCGACCTCCGGCGGCATGACGGCCACCGGCGTCCGCTCGCTGTCGCCCTCCAGCACCTGCCCGGTGATGGTGCTGATCACGTCCATCTGGTCGTCGAAGGCGGCGGCGTCGGGTGAGTCCGGCAGCTCGACGCCCGCCAGCCGGGCCGCCCGGGCGAGGTCGCCGTACGCCACCGTCAGGGTCCCGTCCTCCTCCGCGGACGACGGGACCGGCAGCGTGCCCAACATGGCCTCCACCCCGTCGCTACCACCGCCGCCCGGCAGCCCGCCGCCCCCGTCGTCGTCGTCGGAGGAGCAGGCCGCCAGCGGCAGCAGCAGAGCAGTCACGAGTCCGAGTCGTCGCCACATCCGGGCGACGCTAGTGGGCTAGCCGACGAGGACCGGTTCGCGGCTGTCCTCCTCCTCGGCCGGCTCGCTCGTGCCGCCCTCCAGGTCGAAGGTGGGCAGGATCCGGTCGAGCCAGCTCGGCAGCCACCAGTTCCAGTCGCCGAGCAGGCGCATGGTGGCGGGCACCAGCACCATCCGGACGATGGTGGCGTCGACCAGCACGGCCGTGGCCAGGCCCAGACCGAACATCTTGATCGTGGGGTCGTCGCCCAGGGCGAAGGCGGCGAACACGCTGATCATGATCAGCGCCGCCGACGTGATGACCCGGCCTGTCGCCGCGATGCCCTCGATGACCGCGCTGTCGCTGTCGCGGCGGGCCAGGTACTCCTCCCGCACCCGGGAGAGCAGGAACACCTCGTAGTCCATGGACAGGCCGAACAGGATGGCGAACAGCATCATCGGCAGGAACGACACGATCGGTATCGACTCCTCGACGCCGAACAGGCTGCGCCCCCAACCCCACTGGAACACGGCCACGATCACGCCGTAGGCCGCGCCGATCGACAGCAGGTTCATGACCGCGGCCTTCAGCGGCACCGCGATCGACCGGAACACCACCATCAGCAGCAGCACCGACAGCAGGATCACGGCCCCGATGAACCAGAGCAGCCGGCCCTGGATCTTCTCCGACAGGTCGATGAAGCTCGCCGTCGCCCCGCCGATGTGGACCGCGGTGGCGCTGTCGGCCGCAACGCCCGCGGAGGCCAGCGCCTCCGGCACGACGTCGTCGCGCAGCCGGTGGATGAGGTCGTTGGTCGCCTCGTCCTGGGGCGACGTGGTGGGGATCACTCGCAGCACGGCCGCGGTGCCGTCGTCGTTGAGCCGGGGCGGCGCCACCGCCTCGACACCCGGGTCGGCGTCGACGGCTGCGGACAGCCCGTCGAGCACCGCGGCGGAGGAACCCTCGCCCGAGCCGAGCTCCACCGACAGCACGAGCGGGCCGTTGAAGCCGTCGCCGAAGCCGTCGGCCAGCAGGTCGTAGGCCCGACGTGTGGTCAGCTCCTCCGACTGGCTGCCGTTGTCGGGCCAGCCCAGCCGCAGGCTCAGCACGGGGGCGCTGGCCAGGCCGAGCACCACCATGCCGAGCGTCAGGTAGCGCCAGGGGTGGGCCGACACCTGCCGGCCCCAGCGGTGCCACAGCGACTCGCGGCCGCTCTCGACGAGCCCGGTCGAGGCCCGCATCCCGGGCAGGCGCAGGGCGTTCACCTTGTGCCCGGCGAACCCGAGCAGGGCCGGCAGCAACGTGAGCGCCACGGCGACCATGACCGCCACGGTGAGCCCGGACATCAGGCCCATCACCGTGACGGCGGGGATGCCGGCGATGGCCAGGCCGGTGATGGCGATCACCACGGTGATCCCGGCGAACAGCACGGCCGAGCCCGAGGTGGCGATCGCCCGGCCCACCGCCTCCTCCACGGACATGCCCTTGTGCAGGTTCTCGCGGTGGCGGGTGACGATGAACAGGGCGTAGTCGATGCCCACGCCGAGGCCGATCATCGAGGCGAGCGTGGGCGCCACGTTCGACACGTCGACCACCGCCGACGCGACCGTGATGAGCCCCACGCTGGCGAGCAGGCCCACCAGGGCGACGCCGATGGGCAACCCCATCGCCACCACCGACCCGAAGGCCACCAGCAGCACCACCATGGCGACCGCCAGGCCGATCAGCTCCTCGCCACCGGGCTCGGCCCCGGAGGCCTCGCTGGGCAGCTCGCCGCCCAGCTCCAGGGTGACGAGGCCCGAGTCGTCGGCGGCCTCGGCCACGCCCTCCAGGCGACCGAAGGCGGCCTCGCGGATGTCGTCGGACGGCACGGCGTACTGGACGTCGGCGAGCCCGACGGTCCCGTCGGGCGAGAGCTGCAGCTCGCCCACCCCGCCCACGTCGGGCTGGGCGGCCACGTCGGAGAGGGCCGTGGCCACCACGGCGGCAACGTCGGGCGAGGTGAGCGTGCTGCCCTCGTCGGCGGCGAACACCAGCTGGGCGGAGGTGCCGGCTGCCGCCGGGAAGTCGTCTTCGAGCACGTCGAGCGCCCTCTGGGACTCGACGCCGGGGACGCTGAACTCGTCGCTGGACTCTCCCCCTGCGGCCTGGCCGAGGACGAGGATGCCGATCGCGGCGACCACCCAGACGACGACCACGAGTCGCCGCCGGCGGACCGCGCCGCGACCCAGTCGGTAGAGGAGGAGTGTCATGGGAAGACATTGTGGCATAGACTGCCAGTTGTCAACCTATGACATATGACACGCCATAGCCGGGAAACAGGCCATCATGAAGAGCATGACTCCAGGGTGCAGCGTGCCCGGGCTGCGGGAACGCAAGAAGGCCCAGACGCGCGAGGCGATCATCGCCGCGGCCCTCGAGCTGTTCGAGCGCAAGGGCTACGACGCCACCACCATCGAGGAGATCGCCGAGGCGGCCGACGTGTCGCCCCGCACGTTCTTCCGCTACTTCGACTCCAAGGTCGACGTGGTCATGGCACCCAAGGACGACTCGGACGACGAGTTCGGCAACCGGCTCAGCGACCGCCCACCCGAGGAGGGCCCGGTCGAGGCCACCCGCCAGGTGATCCGCACCACGCTGGCGGCGGTCATCGCCGAGGACCCGGCGTTCGTCCGGCAGATGCGGGTGATGCTCTGCACCCCCAGCCTCCAGGCCACCGCCCGGGAGCACTTCAACGAGCACCACGACGACATGGCCGCCGACTTCGCCGAACGCATGGGCATCGCCAAGGACGACCTCCGTGCCCACGTCGTCGCCTCCGTGGTGGGCAACACCATCTGGACCGTCGTCAGCCGCTGGCTCGCGGAGAACAGCCCTCCGGAGACCCTCCTGGAGATGATCGACGAGGCGTGCAACCTGCTCTCCAACGGCATCGACCAGCCCGTCCAGCCGTGAGCGAGCTCCAGGAGCAGGCGCGACGCAACCTCTGGATGCACTTCTCCCGGCTGGGGGCCTACGCCGACGCCGAGGTGCCGGTGATCGTGAAGGGCGAGGGCGCCTACGTGTGGGACGAGCACGGCACCCGCTACCTCGACGGGCTCTCCGGCCTGTTCACCGTGCAGATCGGCTACGGCCGCACCGAGCTGGCCGAGGCCGCCGCCCGCCAGGCCACCCAGCTCGCCTACTTCCCGCTGTGGGGCTACGCCCACCCCACCGCCGTCACCCTGGCCGCCCGCCTGGCCGACCTGACCCCCGGTGACCTCAACCGGGTGTTCTTCACCAGCGGCGGGTCGGAGGCGGTCGAGTCGGCGTGGAAGCTGGCGCGCCAGTACTTCCGGGCGATCGGCCAGCCGCTGCGCTCCAAGGCGATCAGCCGCACGATCGCCTACCACGGCACGTCGATGGGAGCGCTGTCGATCACCGGCCTCCCGGCCCTCAAGGTGCCGTTCGAGCCGCTCGTGCCCGGCACCGCCAAGGTGGCCAACACGAACCGCTACCGCTGCCGGCTCTGCTCGCACGCATCCGCCTGCACGCTGTCGTGCGCCGACGACATCGAGGACGCCATCCTGCGGGAGGGGCCCGAGACCGTGGCCGCCGTGTTCCTCGAGCCGGTGCAGAACGCCGGCGGCTGCCTGGTGCCGGCCGACGGCTACTTCGTCCGGGCGCGCGAGATCTGCGACCGCTACGGGGTGCTGCTGGTGTCCGACGAGGTGATCTGCGCCTTCGGTCGCCTCGGCCACATGTTCGGCGCCGAGCGCTACGGCTACCAGCCCGACATCATCACCTGCGCCAAGGGCCTCACCTCGGGCTACTCGCCGCTCGGGGCGATGCTGGCCAGCGACCGCCTGGCCGAGCCGTTCCTCGAGGGCACGGCCACCTTCAACCACGGCTTCACGTTCGCCGGCCACCCGGTGAGCTGCGCCGTCGCGCTGGCCAACCTCGACGTCTTCGAGACCGAGGACGTGCTCGGCAACGTCCGCCGCCACGAGGCCGACCTGCGGGCCCGGCTGGAGGGCCTGGCCGACATCCCCATCGTCGGCGAGGTGCGGGGCGCCGGCTACTTCCAGGCGATCGAGCTGGTGCGCGACCAGGCGACGAAGGAGAACTTCACCCCGGAGGAGCGTGAGTCGCTGCTGCGCAGCTTCCTCCCCGGGCGCCTCGCCGAGGCCGGGCTGCTGTGCCGCGCCGACGACCGCGGCGGCTACCCCGTCGTGCAGCTGGCGCCACCGCTGGTGTGCGGCCCGTCGCACTTCGACGAGATCGAGGCGGCCCTGCGGACGACGCTGACCGCCGCGGCACAGCGATACCGCGCGTAATCCCCGCTAGACGCACCGACTGGGCATGCCCGGTGCTCGATCCGCGAAGATGCCCCGTCGAAAAGTGCAGCGCAGGCATTGAGGCTGGGGTCGAAATGCGCCGAATACCCATTCGTTTCAAGCTCGTCGGCGCCCTCGCGGTGCCGATGCTGGGGCTGTTGACCGTCATCGTGATCGAGGTGCTGGGCACCACGGCGGCGGCGCAGGAGGTGCGCGACCAGACGGCGATGGCGACCGCCGTGATCGGTCCGTCGGGGCTCATGTCGGGGCTGCAGGACGAGCGCAACTGGTCCTCGGTCGAGCTCATCGGCCAGGAGTCCGTGGTGGCGCTGCAGGTGACCGGCTACGAGGAGACCCGCCGGCGCACCGACGCCGCCATCGCCGAGTTCCAGCGGGACGTCGCCAGCAAGGGCGGCGCGGTGGCCCAGGCCTACGGTCCCGCGCTCGAGGGGCTGGGCGATCTCCAGGCGCTGCGCGCCGACATCGACGCCTTCACCGCGCCCCGCGGCCTCGAGAACAACAACTTCGCCGACACGATCTTCAACCGCTACGCCGAGCTGATCGACCCGTTCCACGACGGCAACACCCGGCTGGCGCTGGCCATCGACGACTCCACGCTGCGGGAGGGCGTCGAGCTCATCGACGTCAGCTCGCGGCAGATGGAGGTGGTGGCGACCGTCCTGCGCGACGTCCTCCAGGGCGAGCTCAACGGCGGCATCGAACGCCCCGACATCCGGAAGATCGCGGCCGGGGCGAACGAGTTCCGGCGCCACGACCGCACCCTCACCGAGGCGCAGGGGCCGTACGCCGACGACAGCCCCGAGAGTCGCAACCTGGCGGCGTTCGCCGCCGAGGTGCTGGCCGCCACCGACGAGGCCATCCAGGGTCGGGTCGACATCACCGCGGTGCTGGGGGTCGCCAGCGTTCCCGTCGAGGACTCCTACATGGGGCGCCGTGACATGGTGTCGCGGCAGCTGGTCGACGAGGCCGACACGCTGGTGAGCGCCGCCGACCGCCGGGTGGCGCTGCTGCGGGCGCTGGCCCTGATCGCCGTGGTGGCCGCGGCGGTGGCGACGTGGGTGGTGTCGCGGTCGATCACCGGGCCACTGCGGGCGCTCACCCGGCAGGCCACCGACATGGCCAACCACCGGCTGCCCGAGGCGGTCGTCGGGATCCTGGACACGCCGCTGGGCGACGACGTGGTGGTGCCGGAGGTGGACTCCGTGGCGGTGGAGACCAGCGACGAGGTGGCCGACGTCGCCGACGCCCTCAACACCGTGCAGGACTCGGCGCTCAGCCTGGCGTTCGAGCAGGCCGTGCTGCGCCGCAACATCGCCGACTCGTTCGTCAACCTCGGGCGCCGCAACCAGAACCTGCTGTCGCGCCAGCTCAACTTCATCACCGAGCTCGAGGCCAACGAGACCGACCCGGACATCCTGTCGAACCTGTTCCGGCTCGACCACCTGGCGACGAGGATGCGCCGCAACGCCGAGTCGCTGCTGCTGCTGGCGGGGATCGACCCGCCACGGACGTGGTCGGGGCCGGTGCGGGTCAACGACGTGATCCGCGCCGCGCTGGGCGAGGTGGAGGACTACCAGCGGGTGGTCGACCGCGGCGTCGAACCCGCGCTGGTGCTGGGCATGGCCGCTGCCGACCTGGCCCACCTGCTCGCCGAGCTGATCGACAACGCGCTGATCTACTCACCGCCGGACCAGGCCGTCGAGGTGCGCGGCGGGCGCCGCTCGGACGTCGAGGGCGGCGGCTACATGCTCGCCGTGATCGACGCCGGCCTGGGCATGCGGCCGGAGGAGCTGGACCGGGCCAACCGGCGGCTGCGGGGGGCGGAGTCGTTCACGATCGCCCCGTCGAAGTACCTGGGCCACTACGTCGCCGGCCACCTCGCCGCCCGCCACGGCATCGGCGTCACCCTCTACGCCTCCCAGGGCGGCGGCATCACGGCGGTCGTCCACCTGCCGACACCCCTCATGGTCGAGGCCGAGCCGGCCATCTCGGTGCCGATGTTCTGAGGAGCCGAGCGGATACGGCGCAAGGCACAGCCCACGAGTCCGGCATTTGGCGGCCGAGTACCACCTCAACAGCGAGGCTCCCGGCAACGCAGCACCGCAACACGAGACAAGGTGGACCTGTCCGCGCACGTTCTAGGTCGCGTCGCCCATGAAGCCGAGGGCGGGGGCCTCCTCGCCCGGCGGGGGCGGGGGCGGTACCGGATCGAGGGTGAAGATGCGGGTGGTGCGGCCCTCGGCGGTCTCCTCGTGGACCAGGCGGAGGCCGGGCGGCCGGTCGTCGTCCTGCAGGTCGGCCAGCTGGGGCCGCAGCCGGCCGGCCGTGTACCAGTCGACCACCAGGTAGTGGGCGCCGTAGTGGCGGGCGTAGGCCATGATCTCGTCGAAGTCGGCGTACGGGATCGCCATCGTCGGCCGGTCGGCGTAGTAGGCGGCCACCATGCTGCGGGTCATCACCCGGTCGTCGGGGTCGGTGTGGGCGGCCAGCCACTCCCCCGCCCGGCGCTGGTCGAGGTGGTCGCCCGGGTGCCACCAGCCGCCGGCGCCGTAGAACGCCCCCAGCGACGACGCCGCCAACAGCACCAGCAGCACCGCCATCGTGGGACCGCGGGCGCGGCGCGGCAGGGTCGGCACCGTGGTTCCGGCCATCACGACGGCGACCGCCGCGGTCACGATCAGGTAGCGGGGCTGCACGAAGAAGGCCAGGGCCGTGCCGACCGGCAGCAGCGCCACGATCGCCAGCAGCTGGGTCCCCCGCTGCCGGCGGGCGCGCCAGGCGCCGGCGACCGCCAGCACCCACACCGGCAGCGGCAGCAGCCACCAACCGCCCACGTTCTTCCCCAACGACACGACGTTGGTGCCGAGGATGCCGGCGTAGCCCGCCGGGTCGTCCTCGGCGAGGCCGGTGAGCGGCGTCCGGTCGTCCTGGATGTGGAGGCCCGAGTCGTCGAGGGCGTAGAGCACCTCGTCACGGGCCCGGCGGTCGCTGCGGGCGACGGCGTGCCACGCCTCGATGGAGGCGTCCTGCGTCTTGGCGGTGAGCTCCCACCTCCCGGTGTGGGTGTGCAGGAACGAGGCGTACGGCACCACGCACACGGCCAGGGGCAGGGCGAACACGGCCGCGGCGAGCGCCCCGGCCCGGAGACGGCGGCCGCCACCGGCGCGCGCCGCCACGACCAGCACCGCGACGCCCAGCGGGGCCGCTGCGAACAACCCCTCGGGGCGGGTCAGGTAGGCCAGGCCGACGCACAGTCCCCCGCCCGCGAAGCGGGCCAGCTGAGCAGGCCCCTCGCGTCGGGACGCCGCCACCACCAGGTACGCGGCCGACACCACGAGCAGGGTGTACTCGGCCTCGGAGCCGGCGCCGCGGGCGGCGGGGGTGGTGGCCAGGCCGGGCGCCAGGGCGGCGACCCAGGCGGTGGCGACCGCGGCCTTCGGGCCGGCCAGGCGGTGGGCGAGCAGCGTGAGGACCACCACCAGCGCGGTGCCGGCGAGGATCGTCAGCCACACGGTGCCGGTGTGCGGGTCGTCCACCAGGTGGCTGGCGGCCCCCAGCAGAGCCGGCACCAGCGGCGGGAAGTGCAGCTCGGCGTGGCCGTCGCGCTCGTAGCCGTCGCCGTCGGCGAGCGACAGGCCCGAGCGCAGGTAGGCGGTCTCGTCCACCGAGGGGGCGTCGTCGGTCAGCCCGATGGCGACCCGAAGCCCCAACCCGACCACCAGCGCGGCCAGCACCAGCAGCAGGGCACGGCGCCCGGTGTCGTCGCCGCCGTCGCGCCGCGGCGCCGGGGTCTCGACGGAGGGAGCGTCGGCCGGCGCGGGGGTCGCCAGTGACAACACGGAC
>Ga0193742_1001317_pt1 | contig 15090 bp, 19 predicted proteins | sample L2c1metaG_FD_165511 | JGI IMG/M metagenome (GOLD analysis project Ga0193742, IMG submission 165511) | Soil microbial communities from a riparian zone of the East river system, Colorado, United States - L2c1 | ecosystem: Environmental > Terrestrial > Soil > Riparian zone | place: USA: East River... | reverse complement strand
TTGGTTTGGCTGGTCGGGGTGTCACTCATTTCGCGGTCATTGGTCTTCTTCGCATCATTACCCATTGAGCCATGAACAATTGGCGTGCCTTCTTCGGTTTCTTGGCTTGTCGAACCGTACGCTTTGTCTGCCGGTGCATTGAGCGGAGCATCCCAATCATGTTTTTCTTCGAAGTAATCTATGACTCCAGCGAAGTCATGAATCACAAAACGAGTTTTGCTGATTTCTGGGCAAAGACGCGTACCGCGACCTTTGATTTGCTGATAAGTTGTTGGGTCATAAATAGCTCGTGCCAGGACTACGTTTTGGACTTCTGGCGCATCGAATCCAGTCGCCAGCATGTCGACAGTAACACCGACTCGCGGAAGCTTGTTCTCGATATCCGCGAGCTCTTTGGCTATGTCATGCGCGCCTTTGACTCGACTTGTAATGACCTCGGCAAAGCGCCCGTTATATTCAGGCGTAAGTTGATTTAATATCTTTGTGAGTGCAACTGCGTGGTTCTGAGACACGGCAAATATTAGGGATTTGCCAACTTCGCCATTTGGGGCATGATCGGCATAGTCCAGAAACTCGCGCATCATGGCTTCATTGCGTTTAGGGAAGTAGACTTTGCGCTCAAGATCACGAATCTTGAGACTTGTTCCTTCTTCGAGCTCGACGTCATCAAGTTTAGTGATGCCTTCGTTACTGAGTGCCTGATATGTGAGTGATGTCTTTGCTTTACGGTAAACTGGTTCGATCAAAAAACCATCTTTTGAACCATCTTGAATAGTGTAACGATAGGTTGGCACACCGTCATCGCAACCAAAGTAGCGATATGTGTCACGCTGGATTCTTCGCTCTAGCGCGCGCGGATCGTCATGCCCAAGTCTCTCGATGTCGATATTTTTCCGAAAATCTTTTGGTGTGGCAGTTAGACCAATCTTGACCGCCCCAACAAAGTAATCCACGGCCGCCCTAGCGTCAGGAGTGTAGATGCTTCGATGTGCCTCATCGTGTATAATTAGGTCAAATGCACCAGGTGTAAAATCTTTTTTACCATGCAGTGACAGTGATTGAATGGTTGCGACCATCACATTGCTACCGATTAAATTCTTATGCTTGCCTCCCCAGTAAACGCCTACCGTGGACACCCCGCGTAACAATTGTTCGAACTTACTCTTTGTTTGTGTTGCGAGCGTTTGTCGGTCCACTATGAACAATACACGGCTTGCGTTATTGGTCCGTAGAAACTTGCTGATAATGAGGCTCGCCAGAATTGTTTTACCAGTACCTGTTGCCATTTCAAGCAAGAAGGCTCGTTTGCATTCTTCATCATAGCCTTTCGCAATCGCATTCCAAGCCTCAATCTGGTAGTAGTAGGGTTTTATGACGTCGTTGATATCACTAAAATATTCAGCTGTCACTTCTTTCTGCAAAAGTGGCTCGACATTATTGACTCGCCCTGACGCACGCTTTCTTTCCAAATCTTCACGCGAAAAGAAACCACTATCTGAAGGTATTGCGTCACCCTGTCCAAGATCCCAGAAATATATCTTTTCATTATTGGCCAGGTAAATATAATCTGCCATCGGATATTGTAGCTCAACGTAGTTACGAGCTTGTTTTTTGGCGTTGTATGGGTCGATTTCGGGTGCTTTCGCCTCGATGACAGCGATAGGCATACCTTTCGTGTCTTTTAGGACATAGTCTGATCTGCCCGCAGCACCATGATCTTCAAAGACGACTTGGGAATTATTTTCAATATCCCAGCCAGCTTCACGGAGTTTACGGTCGATTACGACGCGGGAGAATGCTTCTTTTTCGGCCATATATTAAGCTCATTGTACCTTGAATACTGTTATGCGGCCAGATCTGGGTAAGATATATATGTGCCGCTGCAACGATGACGTCGACAGCGGCACAACCTTTATGCCCCTATTTAGACAGATCGTCTAGAGTGGCGGCTCCGGCGTTATTGTAGACCCAGTTAATTGAATCCAATGCACCTTGCTTGGTGTCATAGGCTTCTGCCCAGCAAACAATTTTTCCATTACCTGTAGACTTTAGGTGCCAGTGCCACTTGTTATCGTTGTCACTTTTCCATAGTACAAATTTTGCCATTGTAGTTTCTCCGTGAATGTTTCTTGATATATTTTCCGGATCTGCTACAATACACAGTGATCCGGAAATAGGTTTTCAGGCCTTGGTTTATCGGTTTAAAGAGTCTCGGTAGCACAACTGTCGAGCCTCTTTTAATTTTGGTCTACATGTCTCGCTCCTCTTCCGAGACTGGAGTGGTTGCCGCTGGTGTTTGATTCGTTTTTTTATAATCAGATACTTTGTTGTCAAGCGCTTTTAGCTGATCCCCGAATGCACCGAATGCAAATGCCGAAGCTAGTTCTTGTGAATATCCTATGTGCAGACCAGAAGGCAGTTCGACTGACAGAAAATCTGCATTTGTTTCTGGGCTTAACTGCTGGCGGTGTTCATCGAGATCATTGGCTTGTTTGGAGCCTGAGTTAGCGCTTGGAGTTGGACTATCATTCCTGGCTTGCTTAACGGAAGAACTGTCCGATAAAATACCATTCGACAGTAGAATACCGGCAGTTTCCATCGTCGCTTTGAAGATTCTTTCCACATCTGCTGCTGCTTTTTGCTGGATGCCGAACTCATTGATGAGACGATTCACGAATTGTTTAGGCAGCAGTTGTCCTGCGAATTTACTATAAATTTCTGCGAAAAGTGCTGGGGATAGTGCTGCCTCACGTTTGGCATCGCTTAAATCATGATCTTCCATTGGTGTCAGATACTTTCGGGCCAGCGGGGACAGCTCGTACTGGTCTTTTATTCGATTAAGTAACCCATACTGTGCTAGAGCCGCTACAGCTCTAGAAGCGGTTCCGCTCAGAGACCCATAGCCCATCCCGGCGGCGATAGTTTCCCGATTGTATGAACCCGACAGACCGTAGTTATCGTTTATCTTATCGGTTTTCTTTAGGGCTTCACCCAGAGTAACTGCTGGATATGCTTTGCTTCGCGTTCGTATTGTTGTATCGCTCATGGCGTACTCCCTCACTCATTTTATATTCTGAGAATAATTGTAGGCATAAATACGGTACAGGTCAATAGTATTTTAACCGAATAGACTGTCCGGTAATCAATTACCCCAGTTAATATATAGTTTTGCCCGTAGCATTGCCCGTCTTCTGACTTTTATTTGGAGATATTTTCGCCTAAATTAGGCGATATCGACAAATTCAGGCATGTATATATAACTAGGTTGTCGGTAATTCACCATTGCTACAATGGTTCAATGAGTACAGTTCACCTTCACAGGTCAAGAGTCTGTGTAGGGCTAACGCTTCAGATACTCTCTGTAAATCCCGGGACTCACCGCTTCACACTCGCGGCATACTCGGGCAAATACTGAACTTCATCCCGCCAGTTGTCACGGGATAGTCTGTGTTGTAGGAATGCGAGGTGTTCGTCGGTGATGCCGTCCAGGCAAACAGGCATTTCATCCATGGGTAGCAGAGTGTCGTTCAGGAATGCTTGGACTGCTGTTGCTGGAAAGCCGTATAAATCGCCCAGGACGAGGTTGTCGTCGGCGTTGTGTGCGGCGACGAGCGTGTCGAGGGTTTCCTGGTCGCGCGCTATGAATATGTCGGTTTGTTCCAGAAAACTGCCGGGTTGGACTTCGTGCGTTTGTGTCTCGACGATCCAATACAGGTTCAGGCCGCGTAGGATGGTTTGGATTTCATGCAGGACAGTTTTATCAATGGATTTTGCAGGTTCGTCCTCACCCCACTTAGCGGAAAACATTTCTAATTTCCCTGCTGGTTTTTTGCCGTCGGCGACGAGCAGGATGTTTACTTTGTCGAATGCATATACATCAGTATTTTGTTCGAGGCGCGTGATGGTGGGCTGGTTCATTATTTCAACTATACATGAAACGGCCCCACACCTGGTTGGTGCGGGGCCGAGTTTGACAGTGAGCGGATGGGATCAGACCCAGAGTCGCCTGAGCAGGTAGCGAGCCTCGATGAGCTCCCAGACGTCGAGGTCATCGAGGTAGTGGCGACGGAGAACCACATGGTTGGGGTCAACCCGGTGGGCGTCGTTCTCGTCATCGTGGTAGACGACCGGTCGGCGGTTGAGCGGTCCGTACTCGTACAGGTCGCCGTCGTCGCCGATGTACAGCGTCGTACGCCCGGCAAGACCGTCTACCCAGGCGTAGTCGAACGCGCCGAGCGGGAAGACCTTGATAGGTGGGTGCGACAACTGCGGGTAGATCGGAAGCTCTCCCTCGAACACGATGTCGAAGGGCAGCCTGTCGATCTCATCGCGAACGTCCGTGATGAGCGCCTGCTGCGCCACGTAGCGGCGTTCCGCGAGGCGGTCGGCGTACGCTCCCATGCTGTCAGCGAGCGCTTCGAGAGCATCGTAGGGTTCCATTACTCAGGTCACCTTCTTTGGCGTGCTGTCAAACTCCTTTTATCGGAGCGACAGTTTGGTTATGGACAAAGCTGTGTTCAACGATAAACATGGTTATTTTATCATAAACAGCATTAAAAGTCAATTACAGGTATTAACCCGTGCTCGAGGATAGTGAACGGATCTTCGCCACAAAGCCGAATAGTTTGGCGCTGTGGTGAAGAGGCAGAATAGGAGTGCCCCGTAGGAGGCGGACATGTGTCCGCCTCCTTGCCGTCTGGTCATGACCAGCCGAAGGACCGAGGATCACCGCGTCGTTGGGCTTCGGCGGCCAGACGGTTGTCTTCGGCGGTTTGCGCCTCGAGCTGTTTGATCTGGAGGGTTGCTTCGGCGGTGGCACGGTCGTCGGCGGACTTCTGGGCTTCGGTCTGCGCCTGGACGACGTCGAGCTGCTTGAGCTCGAGTTCGTGCGCCCTGAGTTTCGCGAGTTCCCTGCGGACGGCATGCGTGAACCAGAGGATCACGACGATGACGACTGCACCTACAAGAGCGAATTCCATCTGAAATTCCATCCTATTCTGCCGGTAGTTCATTTCCGGGTTGGAAACTTGATAATAATACCATCAAATCAATGAATTAGCAACCTACTTACCCCTGTTAGGTTATAGTGATCTGATGAATACAATCCTCACCATTACTGATTAAAGGTTTGGTGCCGAGGTGAAAAGGCTTTGATCTATCTAGCCCCAAAACACTTGCATTTTATGCTGTAATTTGCTATATTATTGGTATCACCATGACGGGTTACCTTATAGCGTGCGTCCTATAAGTTATGCCCGTCTTTTTGTTTGGGACGATTTCTCGAGCTTCTTTTTATTAACAGACACAAAATCGAGTTTATCGGCGTATTTTGCGAGGAGTTGTGAAAATCGGTGCTTGTTAGGGATAACAATTGTGCCAAGTTTGTGCTGATCATTTAGATATTCACACAAGCTCAGGAAATCACCGTCACCTGTTACGATGACTGCTTTGTCATAGTTATTTATTTCCTTGGCTGCCGCATGCAACACTAGGTCCGTATCAATGTTTCCCTTAACTTTGGTACTTCCGTCACTGTCTTTGTAGCTGGTTGTCGGTTTTAGTACCAAGACATAGCCACATCTTTGCAGGTATTCATACAACCCCTCGTTTCCAGGTAAGTTGCCTATGAACAAAAATGCTTCTTCGACTTTAAATTTGTCTTTTAAATAACGACGGAATTTTTTAAAATCAAGCTCCCAGCCGGCATAAATCTTATGTCCTTTGTGGATGACATTTCCGCCTACACCCATATTTAAATTCTGGCTATCAATAAATGCATAGACTCTGAGATGTTTCGGCTTGTCTGTTTTGGTTGGCTTTTTCATACTGAGAGTATACGCGTCATACCCCTGTTTTGCTACAATAGCCTGATGAATACAATCCTCACCCTCACAGACCAAGATTTTAATCCTGACGCGTCTGCTGGTGACCGCGAAAATTATTACCGCCGTGGTGCTGCACGGGCGATTGTGCGGGATAACGTTGGCGCGATAGCTATCATGCATGCTGCAAAAGCTGGCTATTACAAATTACCTGGCGGCGGGATTAATGATGGCGAAGAGACTGTGGCTGCGCTTCACCGTGAGATTTTAGAAGAAGTTGGCGCAAAAATCAGCGTGACGGGTGAAATCGGCATTGTGCATGAATATCGTGATTTCTGCCAAATGGAACAAACGTCATATGCCTATATGGCGACAGTCGAGGGTGAGCTAGGTGCACCTGAATTGACCGAAAAAGAACTCACCGACGGATTCGAAGTCGTCTGGGTTGATAGTGTCGACAAAGGAATTGAACTAATTAAAACGACTCTGGCGCGCGACGATATCGGCCTGAAATTCATGGCTAAGCGTGATCTCGCGATTTTGGAAGCGGCGAAAAAACTACTCGTCTAAGGTTTAGTGATAACAAGACTCTGGATTGTCACGAGCGCTGTCTGGCGCAGTATATCGTTGCTGGCCCGAGCTGGCACCTGATTTTTCGTAAAGCGCAGTGTATGCGGTGTAGAGTTTCTGGTATTCGAAACAGGATGTGTCGTAATTGACTGTGGTTTTGTTGAGTTCATTCGTCGCCTGCTCAGAGTTCTGGGCGGCTTGGTGGATTAATACCGCCCGTTCGTTTTGTAGGACTTCGACTGCGGATTTCTGGCGCTGTAACCCCATGTAATACGCGCCTGCTGCAACTATGATCAATAGTAGTACGGTGCAAACTATCATGAGTGCAGGAATGATTTTGGATCGTTTATGCATTAGTCTATTTTAGCAGCTAACGCAACCACCGCGACGTCGAAATATTTCGGCACCGGGGTGGTCGGACAGGATAGGCGTGGTCTGGGGAACGGATCGTCGATGTCCGTTCCCCTGTCATGCGCGTGCGCTTACTCGTCGGCTAGTTTCTGTCGGGCCTTGGCTTCTGCCTCGGCGGCACGGAGATTGAGTTTTGCGGTTTCGCATTCCCTGTCAGCCTTTGCTAGTTGTAGTTTTGCAACTTCGAGGTTTGTTCGGTTGCGGTCCGCGGCAATCTTGGGTACTACGTAAAACAAGAAAATGCCTAGGATTATTACCAATACGGCGTATAGCGTCATGTGTTCATCACATCCTATCCTGTCAAAATTCGTCCACTCACAGTGCGAGCAAACAGACATATTATAGTATGAAAAAAGCCGGCAATCAAATGAGGGTAGCCTTAAGAAGTTTGCTTTATCGATAAAATGTGATATGGTAATTATCAATGTGAATAAAAGTGTCGTGATGAAGTAATACGACGTAAATAAGAAAGCACAGTTTCATGACAAACCGTAAAGGCGTGAATGCCGCAGATTTACTTGGTCGTAAGCTTAACCCTGTATATACCGATGCTGCTCGTGAATATTTTGTTGACAAGACGGTTTTAGTAACCGGTGCAGGTGGGTCAATCGGAAGCGAGATAGTTAACCAGCTAACGGAACTTGGTGCTAAGAATGTTGTTTGTGTCGATGGCGATGAGTATGCTCTATACAATCTCGACCTAAAAATCAGAGGAACCGCCCTATTGACTGATGAAACACTGATTCTTGCTGACATTCGTGACTACGACATCATCAACAGAATCATGAATGAGTGGAAGCCTGATGTTGTGTTTCATGCGGCAGCCGTAAAACACTTACCGTTGCTCGAGCGTTCCCCCGAAGTTGCATTTATGACAAATGTCTTAGGCACGAAGAATGTTATTGAGGCAGCTAGCAACAACGGCGTGTCGAAATTCGTGAATATCTCTACTGATAAGGCTGCAAACCCAACTTCTGTCCTAGGGTATACCAAGCGTATCGCGGAAATGATTGCTAACCACCACTCTTCTCACCATATGCTTGTGGCATCGGTTCGGTTTGGTAATGTTTTTGCGAGCCGCGGTTCGTTTATTGAAACACTTGAGTGGCAAGTTCAAAACGGCAAAGACGTCCTAATAACCGATGCTGATGCATCTCGTTATTTTATGTCTATTCCTCAGGCGGCGGGCCTAGTTATCGAGACGTCCATCATTGCACAGTCAGGAAATACGTATGTCCTAGATATGGGAGTTCCAGTTAAAATTACTGAAATTTTTAAACGCTATGTAAAACTCGTAGACGCTGAGCAAACCAAAGTGACTTTTACTGGCCTTAGAACTGGCGAGAAGCTCCATGAAGTTTTATATGATCATCGTGAAGATCAAGCGAAGACTCGGCACGAGCAAATTTTTACAGTGAGGGTTTCGGGTGGTAATAACAAATTAATGTCTGACGTAGAGGAATTGCAATCGATGATGGTATCGGAGCATGTGAATAGCTCTACTACTATAGAATTCCTAAAACGTATGGCTTACGAGCAAGGTGACGATATGAATACTGAAGTATTAACGAAAACAACAACGGAGGTGACGGCATGAAAGTCTTACTATCAATTTTAACAATACTGGCGATACCCCTGTTTCTATATGCAATCGACGTTTTCGTGAGTTTATCAAGTCGTAAGAAGAAATATGACTTCCGTAATACTCATCATCATGACTTCACTGTGTTGGTGCCGATTTATGGTCAAATTAAGTATCTAGAAAACAGCGAGTATTTGTCCCAATATGGCAAGCAAGTCATGCTGCTCACAACGGGCGGTGAATCAAAAGCATTTATGCGTGACTTGAAGAGTATAGCCAAGAAATATAAGTTCCAGATATTCATATCTGATTGGTCAAGTAAGCAGAACCTCAAAAAGCGTGCTACGTCTGGAACCATTCGGGATAGGCTTATCCGAGATGCATTGCATACTGTGAAAACGAAATACGTCGTGCCGCTTGATGCGGATTCAATCACCATGGAGCCAATAAGCATAGCCGTCGGGGAGCTTGTTGCTGAAAATGCTGACATTGCTTCTGTACGGCTCACGCCTAGCAATGGAAATAAGAACTGGCTGACTAAGCTTCAGAAACTGGAATACCGTATCTCTATGGATATGCGATACGTGATACCCTGGTTAATCTCCGGCGCCTGTCAGGTAGCGACGACGAGCGCTCTTAAGCAAATTATGAATCGTCATTCCCTCTTCTTCCAGGGTAATGACGTAGAGATTGGTCTACTCGCGAAACGACTTGGATTTAAGGTTGTGCATATACCGTTTGAAGTACATACGGCACTACCGGAGACATTAAAGCCATGGCTTCGGCAACGATTGGCGTGGGCCGCAGGTGAATTTAGGTTGTTTATTATAAATATTAGGTATGCATTGTGGCATCCGTTCTTTTGGATCTACGGAGCGGGAATTGTGATTATTATGTTCCCTCTCCGATACATTGCACTATCAAGCCATAGCTCGACTTTACTTGTCATTCTGGCACTATATGCACTATTGATATTTGCAATTCATTGGAAATATAAAAATGTATGGCTTGCGGTGATGCCTCTATACACACTATTCTCCAGTATTCTATTAGTCCCGTTGGGCATTATTTGGTACACGATGATGGTTATTAAAGACCATAACTTCGGCGTGATTTCCGCAAAGCGCCACGTATAGCAGCATAACGCTTCCTTCTGCCACAGGCAGTGTATTAACGGTTACTCTGCGTGAGAGTATAATAAAAGGTACAAATAGTTTGTTCAAACAAGCGTTAGGAGGTGTATATGAAACGCTTCGTCTTATCAATCATCGCAGCGGTAATGGTAGTGGGTATGGTGTTCTCGCCCGTTGCACTAGCGGCGACGCCTACACGGTATGTGGCATTAGGTGATTCCGTCGCTGCCGGTGCTGGACTTCCTGGCTCCGAGGGGACGGTGTGTGACAGGTCGCCTCAGGCGTATCCATATAAAGTAGCGGCTGCATTGGGTACGAGCGTTACTAATCTCGCCTGTTCTGGCGCGAAAGTCGACGAAGGCATTTACGGCGAGCAAGTGCGCAGTGGTACGGAGATTCCCGCTCAGTTAGACGTAGCGTTTGTATCAGGTACACCCGATTTGATCACGATGACGATCGGGGCAAATGATATTCGCTGGGCGCAGTATTTACGAAAATGCCAGGTAGCTACATGTGGGACGACGTTTGATAATGCAACCACAGCGGTCCTGCGCGGTGATCTCCGGGTTGAACTCTACTGGGCACTTTCCCAGATCGAACAGCGCAGCGATGGCAATCCACCGCAGGTGCTAGTGAATGGCTATTACAACCCAATTTCGACGACTACGTGTTCTGATACGCAGCAAATTTCGGCTGGGGAACGTAGCTGGATACGAACGCAGACGGCTAACCTGAACCAAGCCATCCGAAGTGTGGTGCAGCAGTTTGCCTTTGCCGAGTTCGTGCCAATCAGTTTTGCGGGCCACGAAGTATGTAGTGTGCACCCGTGGATCCAAGGCGTTCGTCTGCCAGCGCCATTCCATCCATATGGCATGGCACAAGACGCTATCGCAAATGCGAACGTACGAATGATTAATAGATAACCTGCTTTCGTCATTTTAGTATAGATACACATCTATTTGGCCCGTGAAGTTATAATAGGAATCCATGGCTAAGTCTTCCAGTGACCATGTTCTGATCGGTATCGTCTACATTATTAGCGCAGCCCTGATTATCGGCCTGGGTTTGGGCATGATGATTAAAAATACCCATGGTTCGCCGAGGATGGTAACGGTGGGCAGCAAACATCATAGGCCGCGTCCTGTTCCCCCGTTCACGTTTCCTGATGGCGGGCGCGAACTGGCGGGAAAATACCGCATGGTGGCGCTATACGGCACAACGGATTCCGGCGTGTTGGGCGTATTGGGCGAGCAGCCGTTGCCGGAAAGCATCGCCAGGGCCAAGCAGCTGGCAGCGGAGTACCAACCATTCAGCACCGAAAAAATATATCCGGCATTTGAAATAATTGCCAGTGTCGCGTCGGCTGGCCCGACCGAAGATGGTGATTATTCCCGTGAATCAGATCCGGGGATGATCAAACCATGGATTGATGAAGCTAAAAAATCCGGCGTTTACGTTGTGTTGGATTTGCAACCAGGTCGCGAAGATTTTTTGTCCCAAGCGAAACAATACGAGTCATTGTTAGGCGAACCCCACGTCGGGTTGGCACTCGATCCGGAATGGCGGCTGAGCCCGAACCAGGTTCATTTAGAACAAATCGGGTCGGTTGGCGTGGACGAAGTGAATGCGACGAGCCAATGGCTGGCAGGCCTAACGAAACAGCGTAAACTGCCGCAAAAACTTTTCCTTCTGCATCAATTCCGTCCCGACATGATCGCTGGTCGTGAACGGCTAATCCCCCATCCCGAACTCGCGACGCTCATACAAATGGATGGCCAGGGGGCGCAATCTGCCAAAAACGATACCTGGAATGCCATGATTGCGACGCCTCCGCCCGGTGTACAATTTGGCTGGAAAAATTTCCTAGACGAAGACCAACCGGTTCTGTCGCCCGAAGCGACCATGCAACATGTCCCGCAGCCGTGGTATGTATCGTATCAGTAACACGGTCGGAGCATAATTCACCGATGGTACACTGTCTGTATGACCAAACAAGAAAACACTACACAAGAAGAATTCAAAATTAATGGCCGCGACGTCGTCGACAAGGTCAAAGAGTTAATCCAAGAAGGCAATGTCCGCCGTGTGATTATCAAAGACCGCGAAGGCAAAACGCTGATTGAATTGCCTGTGACTGTCGGAGTTGTTGGTATCGTATTGGCCCCTGTGCTCGCAGCTGTCGGCGCACTCGCCGCGCTCGTGACCGAATGTACGATCATTGTTGAACGACGCGATACGAAATCTTAAGCGTCAGGAAATACGGCGTCGAGTAGTTCAGAGGGTTTGCTGAATCGTTCGGTAATATCGGAGATGCCCCTGTGTATCCGTGAACCGGTAGTACCGCGAGGTACGCCCAGGCCATCGGAATATTCTTGCCCGTGTTGTTCTTCGACTTTTAACGCAATAATTGCGTGTAGCCGTTCCTCGGATGTGATGTCGTGCTCAATCAGGTATGCAACGATCGCCTTGGAAGCGAGGGTATTTATGGCTGTGTCATGAGGAAGGTTTTCAATCCCGAAGTCATCTGGCATTTTGCCGCCCTCGATTCGTTTACGGAGTGCCTGCTTTCTAAAATGATCCATCAGATTGTTGTATGCAATCGTGTTAAGCCACGGTCTTAGACTTTTATCCATGTTTTCGTAGGTGTTCATTTTTATGAATGCTTTTGTGAATGTATCCTGCAGGATGTCTTCGAGGGTCATCTCATCTAATTGACCCTGTGCATGGTAAAGTAACGAGCCACGAACGGCGTCATGATACTGGTTATAGATATCGGTAAATGCTTCGGCACTGCCCTCGCGCACCATCTGAATTGATGCTGCTTCGTCATAGGCACCAGGGCCTGCTGGATATGATTCAAATTCTGACATTATCATAGATCGGTGACAATTATAGCACTTATGGTATGAAAAGTCAATAGTCTCTAGTATGAAACAACATAATAAATGGATGACGAACAGATAATATTTGACAGATAGTCATATTTCTATATAACTATGGATAATGTCCGAAAAATCACCATGGCCTGAACCGAACCGTTTTTCACCTGAAACTGGGCTGAAACAGCGATGTGCGGAACTGTCGATGCTTGCGCTCATTCACGCAGGCTATCGAACGATTACTCATTATGGTGGCAATGAAATAACAACCAGTCAGACAGAGATAGTTGATGCGATAGAGGACAATGATGAGGGCCGGTACATTGAAAGTCTACGTGTCATGGAGCACGCTGGAGTTCAGATGTCTACGGAGCTCACAGCTGGAGAGTCCGATGATTTTAACAAACATGAGACGGCACAACACGTTAGAATGTTTGCGCTACAGTATGGCGTGCTTGATAAAGATGGAATTGACGAAGAAGTTACCGCCGAACACTACTCGTGGAAGTCGCTTGCTCACGTTGCAGTAGAAACTGATCACCCGGCTGGGCTTACCGAAGAAACGGTTACTTTGCTCGATGCTGAAACCGGCCAAGAGCTCGATATGGACCGTACGTTACACCTGCTCGGTTTACTCGAGGCTGTGTACGCTAATTTATGCACCGATAATTATGCACAAGGCAGGTTGATAAATAGTCTAGAGCCAGCGGGCATTACTGAAGCAGGTATTTTCAGTGAAAACTATCCGGCTTTTGAGCCAGGCGAATTCATAAGCGGCAATCATTGCGATGAATGCGGGAGCAGTTATGCAACCTGCTCGCATTTGCCCCATACTCAGAACTAAAAACAACCGCTCGTCTAGGTGTAAAATAGTGGTATGGAACTGCCATATAATCTGATGCGGCTCAAAGAGGTTGAACCACCGGATGTGTTGCCTGTCGATGAGAATCAGGAATATGAAATAAAGTGGAACGGGTGGCGAATGGCGGTAATAATTTCGCTCGGAAAGGTTACGCTATTATCACGTAACGGTACTGATTATACTGACCGTTTCCAGGAAGTGGCAGATGACATGCGTTCGGCCGTTTCTGGCCACCGCGCGGTGATCGACGGGGAAATTATTCGTGAAAAAGCAGGTCGTCACGATTTGAAAACACTACATCAGCGAGGCGGGCGGCTTATGCTTTGCGCATTCGATTTGTTAGAGCTGGACGGAGAGCCATTAGTTGATGAGCCATGGCATGTCCGGCGCGCTGAGCTTGAAGGAGTTTCCGAGCCGCAACCACATGCAGAGTTGCCGCCATATTTTGATGACCAAATGGATGCGATTGACTATGCAATAGAACATGGGGACGAAGGCGTGGTGTCGAAGCGTCGTGATTCGCGTTATCGCCAAATAGGAAATGCGCCAAATGGTGATTGGCGGAAAATGAAATTCGAGACGTACGAGAGAAAACTCAGAAAATATAATCAACGGAAACCGAAATGATGACAAGTGCGTCAGCGACCACGCTTATGTATAATAAACAGTAGCGTAAAATAACCAGGAGATAGTATGAAAACATTACTCACCCCGTATATCGGGTTCAAGGACAACGCCCGACAAGCCGTGGAATTTTACCATGCAGTATTTGGTGGCAAATTAGAAATAAACACATTTGCCGAAGGCGGTATGCCCCACGATCCAGCCGAAGCTGACAAGATTATGCACGCGATGGTAGAAGCCGATAACGGCCTGACATTCATGGCGGCCGATACCCCCGCTGGCGTGGAATATACGCCTGGCTCTAACATCAGTATTAGTTTGAGCGGCGATGACGAACAGGAACTCCGTGGTTACTGGGATAAGTTATCGGATGGCGGCCAGGTGACGCAGCCGTTAGAAAAAGCGCCATGGGGTGCCACGTTCGGGATGCTGACCGATAAATTCGGCATCAATTGGATGGTGAATGTCAGTCCTGAAACAGCTGAATAGTTAAACAGACGCGCTTTGATAGTGAAAATGCAGCGTCATCACGGCGCTGCATCTCTATTGAAAAAACACCAGTTTTATGATATAAGAATAGTAAGTGTATCATCTGGTACGCTATCGAGCGAGGGAGAGAGATGACCAAGCAGAGCGAGCAGGACGCCGAGGAGCCGAAGGAGACCTATATGGCGCTGCGGGACCTCATGCGCGTGATGTACAATCACGCCAATGAGCAACGGTACGTCATGGCTACGGTGTCGACGATCTACTGGATCCGGCGAGGCCGTGGATGGCCGGCCGGCCGGCCACGCAGTACTATGGTATTCATCAGAGAGTACCTGCCGATGTTGGAGGCCATGGGTTGCATCGAGATTCACAGGTTGTGGGACGAGGGCAAAGGTGTCCTGGACTACAAGTCCGGTGATCCCAAGAGCTACATCCCCATCATCGAGCTGAAGGACGAGCTGACCGAGGAGAAGTGGGCCACGTATTTGGCCCAAGTCGCCGAGGGCAATCGTCAAGCTCAGATCGGGAAACTCGAGCAGGAACTGGCACAACTCCGCGGCAAGTAGTCGCAACCATTCTCACGAGGAGGAAGCAAAATGCAACCTGGAAACAAGCTGGAGTCTAGCGACTTCGAGCGGCTCCAGTTCACTCTGGAGTGGATGGGAAACAACGTCAATGATGACGGCTATGTGCTCGCGTCGCTATCGACGATGTTCTG
>Ga0193742_1001316_pt1 | contig 15091 bp, 20 predicted proteins | sample L2c1metaG_FD_165511 | JGI IMG/M metagenome (GOLD analysis project Ga0193742, IMG submission 165511) | Soil microbial communities from a riparian zone of the East river system, Colorado, United States - L2c1 | ecosystem: Environmental > Terrestrial > Soil > Riparian zone | place: USA: East River... | reverse complement strand
GCCAGGAACAGCACGCCCGCCGGATCCGCATTGCCACCCCGGCAGCGCCCGAGCGCCTCACCTTCGCCGGGCTCCCCGCTGGCATCGACCTGCAGCGCCGCCAGCTCACGATTGGCTACGAAACGCCCGCCGAACTACTCGAAAAACTGGTGGCCCTGGCGCAGGCGATGACCAACGACTACGACACCTTCGAAGCGACCCTGCGGGCCCCGGAGAGTGCCGCGTGAACCCCGCGGCGCCCCGCGACAGCAGGGGAACGCTTCCCTGCCCCGCCGCACGCGACCGGCTGCGCGCGCTGCTCGAAGCCGCGCTGTTTGCCTCCCCCGAGCCGATTCGGCTGGCCGCTTTGGTCCGCGCTCTGGGCCGGTCTGCCGAATACCTCGAAGAACTGCTCGCGGGATGGGCGGCCGAACTCACCCGCGAGCACCGCGGGCTGCAGTTGCGCCTGGTGGCCGGCGGCTACCAGCTGATCACCAAACCGGAACATCATGCCGAACTTGAGGCGCTGTTCGCCGACCTCCCCGAACCGACTCCGCTCTCCCGCGCCGCTCTCGAGACCGCCGCGGCCATCGCCCTCCAGCAGCCCGTCACGGCGGCCGAAGTGCAAGCCACGCGCGGCGTCCAGAACAGCGACACGATCCGGACGTTATTGAAAAGGAAGCTGATTGCCCCCGCCGGCCGGGCCCCCACCCGCGGCCACCCGCTGCGTTACCGGACGACCGAGAGATTTTTGCGGGAATTTGGGCTGGAAAGCCTCGACCAACTGCGCTCCGCCAGCGAATTGCGCCACCAACCCGGGCGCGCGCTGGGGAGCGAATAGGTCTAAACGGGAAACAGGGTCTCACAACGGAGTTCGGACCGCGATCCGGCTTCCTACGCGGCACAACCGCTTCCTCTCGGCATTTGTCGCAGCAAGAACTCGAGACTGACGCTTCGCGTGGACCTCTCAACCGGGAAAGGCTCCGCAGAGGCGCTTCCCCGCAAACCCTCCAGTGTTGATGATTCTCGGAAGTATAGGACGTTTTTGAAGACGGGCCACAGCCTTTCAGAAAGCCTTCCTGAGTTTCGCGGCACTTTCCTGCCCGCGCGTCGCTTCGTGGAGTCTTACGTAATTTCCGTTCCCACCCCTGGGGTGTATGTCCTGACCTTCGCCATCCGGCGCATTTTTACCCACTTACCCCACTTTTATATTGACTACTCCCAATATTTCGTAGATGATGGATCAAACTCCGAACTTGGATACAAAATCGGCAATGCCAGTATTAGACGGTAAACTTTACCTCAGCACGCAACAAGTGGCTAATTCCTTGCAAGTTTCAAAGGCCACCATCAAGAATTGGTTAAAAAACCGGACGATTGAGGAGCCGCCGCGACATCCGGGTAATGGCTACCGATTGTGGACTTTGACGGATGTAGAGAGCATCCGGGTCCAAATGCGCGAGAAGTTGGAGGCCAAATAGAATGCTCCGTCTCGTGACCAGCAACCAACGCGGCGGTGACGCCAAGACCACGACGACTGTCACGCTTGCGCGCTATCTAGCTGACAAAGGGAAGAAGGTGCTCATCATAGATACCGATCCGCAAGGGTCAGTCGCTGTAATTTTGGGGTTAAGGTCGGCCGCACAGGATCGCAGCCTCCACAATTTTCTCATCAAGGATTACAATTTCAGCGATTGTATCGTAAAGGTCCATGACAACATAGATTTGCTTCCATCCAATCGTCAAACCGTTGAAACTGAAGGCACTTTAATGGGGCACACTGCGCGCGAACTCACGTTCAAAAACGTGTTGCCGCGAGTGGAGGACGGCTACCAGGCGGTGCTTATCGACGTGGCACCGAGCATTTCCCTGCTCCAGACGTGCGCCATGTTGTATGCAGAAAGAATTCTCATTCCGGCCTCGATGGATCCGCTCAGCCTACAGGGAGTTGTCGCGAATATCGAGACAGCAAAGATTCTCCAAAAGCTATTCAATATTCCCATAAGACCTGTCGCGATTATGCCGGTCAAGGTTGATCGTCGCTACGGTCTTACGACGACGATCCTTGAAGCTCTGTCGGGAATCTCTAAAACGGTTGGCATTCCCCTCCTTCCTGGGATCCGGACCGATGGAAGCGCCATGAAAGCCGCATCCGCCAAGCAGTTTCTTGTGGATTACGACAAAAACTGCAAATGCCTCTTGGACTATACTGCTGCCTTTGATGAGCTCTCCCTCTTGCTGAAGGACGAACTAGATGAGTCGGCAAGCTAAAAAAGCCCCCCCCGTATTCACGTACGAGGAACTCGCCGCTAGTCCATCCATGAGTGGATTGGTGTCGTTTCTAAATCTTCCTACCCATGACGAGAACCAGGGGGTGCATCAATTCCCTCCCCGGGTCGTTTCACCCCTAGGGGCGCAACGCGCTTCAGAGCAGCAGGTCGTCGATATCATCCAAACCCCGAACGTTATACCCCTAGGGGCGACACCGCTCCCCCCGGAGGTTCTTTCACCCCTAGGGGTTAATCGTCAGCTGGAGTGCCAGCCGGTTAAGAGCATTGAGGCCCCCACACCTCCACCCCTAGGGGCAGAACCATTACCCCCTGGGGTCTCTTCACCCCTAGGGGCGAATCGTGATTCCGAACACCAAGTTATGGACAGCACGCAGCCGCCGCCATCCATCACTCCCCCCCCACCGTTACCCCCTAGGGGGGAATCACCCCTAGGCAACGGACCAATAGGACCGCCAGCCAAAGAAAAAGAGCAACCATATACACCTAGGGGTCTAACACCCCCTTCTCCGACAGCACGTAGTGTAGAGTTGCGGGCAATAGCAACATCCTCAGGGGGTTACACCCCTAGGCCCTCAACGGCGCCACGCCTGCCGAAATCGAGCCCGAAGCAGATATCTGCTCAATGGGTAAGTCTATCAACCGGAGTGATCTACGATGTATCGCGAGTCTCTCGCGTTGACATAGCCCAGCAATCTATGGCGCTAGGCGAAGAGCGCTTCTACGAAACGATCTGGCGCTGCGCCGGCTCATACACTTTTCACATCATTGAAGAGTCAAAGCACATCCACACATTCAGAGCGGGTGTGTTGGCGCTATCAAAGATCGCTCGCCTAAACATCAAGAGTATAAAAGATCTCCTGCCAAAACTGATCGAAAAGAAGATCCTCAGGGTAATCGCAGATGGCGATGTACGAGCAAACCTCGGAAAAACCTATGAGATCTATAGTTATGAGGAGATTCTGCGCCGTCAGGAAGAATCGGGCCTCACCTTTGTGATCAAGAACGGTCGCGCCGTTGAATTTGTGCAACCTGCATCACCTGGGGGTGTAACGCCCTTAGCCACCCAACGCAGTAACCACCCAAGGGGCGAAACACCCCCTCGGCAGGAACACCCCCAGCGCCTAGGGGTGATGCCACTCCACAGCCCTAGGGGTGATACCACCCCCCATATAGGCACTGAGACATTTTTAAGGCAAACGTCGTCGTCGGTGCGCTCACTGCTGCAAGCACAGCTACCAACATTCGACGACTCGGCAGTTGAGCATCTTTGGGCAGACTGCCGCAAGCGAGTACCGGATGTGACACCTGATGAAGTTAGATGCCTATTCGCAGCAAAATTGCCGCAGAGCTTCGCCCGTGGCATCGAAAATCGAAACGGCTTTTTGTTGCGCGTTGTTCCTGTGAGCTGCACGCCTGCCGCAATCTCTGAACTCCGGCAGAGCAGGGAAATGGAACAGCCAGATTCGACCACCGGGGCAGGGAATTACCCCGTCTCTTCTGAAGACGAGATTGTGCGGCTCGAAGAGATGCTCGACGCAATGCCCAATCATCCGCAAGCTGGCGAATGGCTGAAATCGATCGATGCTCTAAGGGAACGGAACTAATGAAGGATCCCTGTGTTACGTCCGGGCTGGCGTTCCCGGTACATGTCATTGCACAGACATTCGCCATTCTCGAAATAGGCGGATCTGGCAACACAAACACGGCAGTTGTTCTAGTGGAAGAGCAGATCAATCCGGCCAGGAGGTGGGTGGCTACTTTTTCGATTGGTATTGACAGTTCCAGGATTGGCCTAAAACTGTTCGGAATCATCCTGGAATCGCGTTCACGTTCCCCCAGATCCCCCACCGGATGGGTGACTCTCAAAAAAAGATGCTTACCCCTGTCAAAATTTGACGAAAATTCGGGGCTATATATTTAGGGGGCAAATTTGCAAGAACCTAAAACAACCCACTGCCTTATTGCTCGCTACGGCGTCAAAGGCAGGCTGCATCGACGTCTATTGACCGTTCCATGTACAACCCTGCAAGACATCATCGTGCAGGGCGAACGCCATTTTCCAGAATTCCACAATCGTAATCCTTGGATCAGTATCGACTCGCACTACCGCGTTGCAGTGATAGCAGTCGATCCAATCCGCCGCCTCAAGGTCGCCCAATTCAGCACCCAGTTTCAAGCAACAGGAGAACAGGCCCAGTGAATATCCTTAAAGCAAACATTCTGGGGTTAGCCATTGTCGGTGTCAGCTACGCCCAGGACGCAGCAACGCTCGTCCATGCAGCACCTTTAGAAGCCACTTACGCAGATGTTCTGAACGAAGTAAAAAAGGAAGGGTATTCTCTCGAATCGGCTTCCAAAGATGCAGGGATCAAAACAGCCATTCAAGTTACTGGGCACTACAAGCAGACGGGGTCCCATTTGGAAATTAATTTCATTTCAGATAATGGCCACACGACCGTTCGAGTAGCCCAAATGGAGCAACACCGCTATAGGGCATTGAAGACAGAGCCGTGGGGCGATACCAAAATCAACACGGCGTCGTCGCAAGATACTGCCGAAAAACTCAAAGCTGGGCTGAGTTGATAATTTAATCAGAAGGTGCTTCGTTGTCTTTAGTTTTGTTGTAGCGAGTCTTCGCGGCTTTTCGTGCTCGCTCGCTTCTTTCCTCTGGCGTTAATGTCGCCCAATAACTACGTACCATGGTCGACATCGCCGTACGGAGCACCTCCGCATCTTTCTTTCCGACTTTTTTCTGTATAGGCAACTCCCTCTCTCTATGATGTCGTTCTACAAACGCATCTAAAGCTTGTTCCAGCACTTCAATGCGGCTCAAACAATATTCATCTGCCAAACGATTGAGCTTCTTGTAAAAACGTTCGGTCGCGCTGAACCAAACGGGAAGACTCCGGTCGTCGATCGGTGTTCGCGTTTCAGTTTTAGGCGCATTGTTTTTTCGCGGCGGCAACAACACGATTATCCAGTACGAACGTCAAGGATGACAAAGACGTTAAAAAATGCGCTTCCAAAAAGAGTTTCGTTCTAAACAAGAGTCTTAAGGCAGAAAACCGTAAGCTCTTTACATACGACATGTAAATTTATGTTGATTTACATACGACAATAAGGCTATGCTCAGATTGTTCGTTTCAAATCACCGAAGCTCGTGAGCTTCATAGGAGGGAATTGACACAACCATGAGTCAGCAATTCGTTCTCGCGGCAAGACCGCAACGCTCGCCGTCATTTCGCAACTTCATGCAGCGCGCATTCCGGCATCTCGTTCCTGCTTTGGCCGTATTCGCTTTCGGAGCGGTTGCGTGCCACGCCCAAGGCCTAGACGGAATTACAACCGTGACCACCAACTTTCTGACCTGGTTCAGAGCATTCCTCGGGATTGTTGGCGTCATTGCCATCGCTTGGGGAGGAGCCAAGATCATGTTCAGCGGTGAGGTGGGCCGCGGCCTAGTGGGCGTGTTCGCTGGCATCGTCGGCCTTTTCATCGCCGGCTATGCACAACAGATCGTGACCTTGTTTTACTCAACAAGCTCTTAACCATTCGTTCGCCGGCTTATCAACCCAAAAGAGAAAGGAGAATTTAGCCCCATGAATCGGAAGAAAAGGCGCGTCGTGCGCACGCTCAACAGACCCCGGCTGATTGCCGGTATCGAGGTCCGCCTGTTCGCAGGCGTTTTCCTGCTCGCTTTATTGCTGTTTGCCAGTGTGTCCCGGACGGCCGCCCTCCTTCTGATCGCCATGCTGCTGCTGTTCGGCCAAAAGATTTCCAAAATCGACATTCAACTTCCATTTTTGTGGCTGCATGCCCTTCACCACGGAGCGTCCTACGATCCCGCCAAACGAGAACCGGAGAAAAACTGATGAGAAAAACGGCCCCGCTCGCCCATTTCCGCCAATCCAAACCGTTTCATGCATTCGTGCCCATCAGCGCCTTTGTCAATGACTCGACATTTGAAACCAAGTATGGTGAATACGGCTGCGCATTGCGGCTGCACGGCATTGACGACGAGTGCTTGACGGACGAACGTTTGGAAGCTGTCGTCTCCACCCTTACCGGGGCATTCTCGCTTTTTGGCGAACGCTTTCGGCTCTATCAATACCTGATCAAGGGCCGTAAGAAATCCATCGTGCGACAGGAGAGGTACGCCGATCCGAAGTTGGCGGAAGTCATATGGGATCGCGTTGAGTTTTTGGAAAACCACGCACCTCTTGGTTCGGTGCAGCTTTATTTGGTGATTCTCTTTGAAAGCGAAACAACAGGTCGAAAGCGCAGGACATCGGTGGACCGTCTCCGCAAAGAGCGTACCCATGCGCTCGCTACGCTAAGCAGCACGGTGCAATCGTTCAAAAGATATGTGGACGATCTAGTGATGCCCGAGGTATTGCCAAAACGAGAATGCTTTTGGCTGTTTCGCAAGCTCCTCAACCTGACCGATGATGCCGCCTCACGGCTACCTCTAAAGCGCAACGTGGGCGTCGACTGGCAGGCCGCCGCATCCCGCCTGGATTGGCAAAAGGATGGCCGTCTCACACTTAATGACCGCAAGCTGAAAGTCCTCAGCCTGAAGGAATTGCCCAGTGCCACCGGCCCTCATCTTTTCCGGGATCTGCTCGCCATCGATTGCGATCTGATTGCGTGCACCGAATGGATCCGGCGGGAAAATCCACAAGTGCGCCGGGCCGTGAAGCTGAAGAAAGCTCACTTCTTTAGTTTTAATCTCCAAAGCTTCGGCTCGATCGTTTCGCAAGCGGTCAATCGGAAGGAGAATAAGCCCGATCCGCTGCTCGAAGACGAATCTGGCCGTTGGCTGGTGCAATCGCTAAACGAAGCGCTCTTAAGGATTGAGGAGCACGGCGGCTACTTCGGCATGTTCAGCATGACACTGCTTCTGCATAGCGAGGAGACACAGCGGCTGGAAATCGCAAAGGCGGATGTCTTTCGTACGCTTTCCACGTACGAGGCAGAGGCGCTGGAAGAAACCTACGGCGCATTGAATGCCTATCTGGCCATGTTCCCGGGCAACACCCGGTACAACGTACGGCAATTGTGGTTACAGAACAACCACTATGCTGACCTCAGCTTTGTCTTTGCTCCGTACACCGGTAGCACTCGGGCTGTTTCCCTCGAACACGAATACCTCGCTGTCTTTGAAGGCGTGCAGGGCGAAGCCGTGTACTTGGACCCGCATCATGCCGGCGTGTGGGGCCAACTTCTTTTGGGTGTCACCGGCAGCGGTAAATCGATGTTGGGCAATGTCCTGGTTACGAATGCGCAGAAGTACGGCGGCTACACCTTTATCTTCGATGTGCGCGGCAGCTATCATGCGAACGCCCAACGGTTTGGCGCCACGATCCTGAGCATGCAGTTAGATCGGCGCTCGTTTTCGGTCAACCCATTTTGCTTGTCGAACAGTCCCGACAATCGCCAGTTTTTGTTTAATTTCATCAAACTATTACTTAAACGGAGTGGACGTGAATTTACAGCGGAAGACGACAAGGACCTGCACCGGTCCATTCAAGCCGTCTATATTTTGCCTGCCGATCAACGGCGTCTCTGCAACCTTTATTTGCGGCCTGATCTCCAGCCTTATCTCGACAAATGGATCAGGAAAGGACAATACGCCGCGTTCTTTGACAATGCGGCCGATACGCTTACGTTGAATCGTTTTCAGGTCTTCGATTTTGCCGGGATGGAATCATATGAAGAAGTTCTGGAACCGCTGCTCGTCTGGATCATCGGACGCATCAATGCGGTGATCTACGATCCGGCGAACGCGGGTGTTTTGAAGTACCTGGTTTTCGATGAACTCTGGAAGCATCTCAAGAATCCGGCACTGCTCCAAGGCTTGATCGGAGCCATCAAAACCGGCCGCAAAGACCTGGTGGGCTGGACGTTGCTGACCCAATCGGCCGGGGATCTCGGCGAGTATGCCGAAATCATCAAGGACACCTGTCCCATGACAATGTTCCTGCCAAATCCAGATTTTGACCGGGCAGCCTATGCCGAGCTTTTTCACCTCAACGCGAAGGAATTGGAGCTATTGGCGCATCTTCGAGCGCGACATTTCCTACTGAAAACGCCCAGCTACTCGAAGGTGCTGGTCAATAACATCGATCCGAAAACCTATTGGATGTATACCACGGCCGCGCTTGAGCGAAAGCGCCGCGACGAAGCAGTCGCCCAGTATGGGGAAGCGGCGTTCGAGGCTCTAGCGGCAGAAAACGCGTAACAGAAATGAGGAGGAACCCCAACAAATGAATCGTTTTTGTGCTTTGACTATTCTGGCGCCCGCTATCGAACTGCTCTTGCAAGCGCAAAGCGGGGTCATTCGGACCGTCCCTGCAACGCAAAAAGACGTCATCCCCATAGCGACGACTTTGTTGCATGACACCTTAGTTGCTTTGCCCGACGGTGAGAAGGTGATGAGCGCCTATTGCGGAGATTGCGGTCAGGACGGCGATTTCGTCTTGTCCGCTTCGAAAACCGCCAATCGGTTTCTTGACATCAAACCGGCCAAAGCTGGAGCGGTCACGGATATGAACGTCGTGACCGACCACAATCATACGTATACATTTCGTGTCACAGAAGTATCGAACGGCGGCACGCCGGATCTGAAGGTATTTCTCGCTGCGGCAGATACATCGCTCAAAACGGAAAATGAAAAGCCGGCCGAATGGATTCCCACGACGGAAGTAGATCGTTTCAAACGCGATGCCGCGGCGGCGCAAGAACGGGCGTCAGCGGCGGAAAAGCAGGCGCGGGAACGCATCGCCCAGGAGACAGATGCATTCCGAGCTCAGTATCCGAAGAGTCTGACCTTTGATTATCGTTTCCTTGCCCGTAAACCTCCTTTCAACGTGCTCGCAATTTATCACGATGAACGATTTACTTACATCAAAGCCTCATCGCAGGAAGTTCCCGCACTCTACGAAATGAAGGACGGTAAACCATCGCTCGTCAACTTTTCTTACGAACGAGGCATGTACACGGTGCAAAAGGTACTCGATGACGGCTGGCTTGCTATTGGCAAAGCCAAGCTGACCTTCATCCGCGAAGGGGATAGATAACCGTGGAAACGAACCAAACGGCGGCCCAGCCGGCTGTTCCTCCAGACGGTCCCACGCCCAAGAAAAAGGTGGGGATTGCCCTCGTCGTTGCGGCGGTGCTCGTCATCCTAGTTTCGCTACTGTTCAGCAATACGACACCGCTGCCGCGCAACGCAAAACTATATACCGGTAAACAGCAGTCGGTCTCGCCGGACGATGTGAACGCCTTCCAAAACTCAGCGAAGGCGGAGGCAGAACGCGCGCGGCAACAGCGGGCGCTTGAAGACGCACGACGGAGAGTAGACCAGGCGCTCCAGCACGGAAACGAGAGTTCTGCCAATACAAACCTGCCGTGCCAGTACACCAAGGAGGGATGTTACGGGCAAACGCCCTCCACCGCCAGCCCGGCGGACACTGCCGCAGCGGAACGGAAAGCGAAGCACGAACGCCAACTGCATGCGAGTTCGTTGGCGCTTGACCTCAGCACACCCGACAATATTATGAAATCCTCCGCAAACGGTATGGCAAATCCGACCACAGCGGGGGCTGAAACGTCATCTCCGATAGAGAAGACCGTGCAAAATCCGGAGATTCGTACCGTCGCCGACAAGCCCACCGAAGTTGCATCTTATGACAAATGGGGCGGCAAATCTTACCGGCTCTTGGAAGGCACGTATTTGGAAGTGGTCGTAAAGAATCGTATTAACGGCGATTCAGCCGGTCCGGTGGAGGCGATGCTCAGCAACGATGTCTATTCCTTGAATAATCAGCACCTCTTACTGCCGAAAGGGACGGTGTTGATCGGGGAAGCGCGTGCTGTCAACGGGCAGTTTCAGCAACGATTGTTCGTTGCCTTTCACCGGCTCATTTGCCCGGACGGATTCAGTGTCAACCTTGATCAGTTTCGCGGGTTGAGCCAGGACGGCGACGTGGGACTGCAGGATCAGGTAAACCATCACTATGCATCCATTTTCGGCACGGCAATTGCACTCGCCGCTATTGGCGGCGTTGCAAACATTAACAACGGCACGACTGGCTTTTCTTACGATCCAAGCGTTGTCTTTCGCAGCGGCATTGCCTCGCAGATGTCTCAAGCAGCGGATCGTGTACTTGATCGTTATCTGAATCGTCTGCCTACCCTCGTAATTCGCCCGGGTGCGCGAAGCCGTATCTTTGTCAGTCAAGATTTGCTGGTTCCCGCCTATGCGGAGCATCGCGTGGACCCGGCGCTTTAGCTCAATTTAGTTGAAAAAGGAGAACTTCATTTCATGCGACACGATACGGAACGCGCCATTCGACGCTTAGAAAGGTACCACGTTGGCACTCGTCTCATTCCCTTTATCATCGCGGGCGCTCTTCTTCTGCCGATCTTCTTGTTTTTGCTTTTGATCGTTCTTCACCGGCTCACTGGAGGGCTTCTATGAAGTTGCGTTTACCATCCGCGCGCGTAGCAAAGCGTGTTTCACTGACGGTGGTCGCTCTGCTGCTTGGAGTGGTGGCGTTGCCACAAAAGGCAAAGGCGATTTTAGGTATTGGCGACATCGTATATGACCCGGCCGCGCTAGCCGAACTGGTGCTGCAGTATGAGCGGCAAGCGCTGCAATACACCGAGCAGGTCAACACCACGATCAATACACTGCACACCGTCGAGAATACGCTCAATCATTATTTGCTCGCCGTGCAGCAAGCACAATATTTTGCTTCGAAGGCACGCTGGCTCGCGTTGTCAAAAGCCATGTGGCAGGAAACAGCGCAGAATGTTGTGGGCGAGACCGCCGTCTGGAACACGGCCATTAATGGTTCGCTGGATGCGGCGCCTCAGGCGTGGCTTGATGCCACGATTGGTCTGGGCGACCCTTCCTGGATCAATGGCCAACCCATAAACGCCAGCTCAAATCTTGCAGATTTTGCTTCGGTCGAAATCGCCGATTCCATGGGTGTGAATTCTTTACGAACCCTTGCTGATTTACGAACTTCACAGATCCAAAGCGAATCTGCCCTCCAAAGTCTAGAGCTAGATGCGTTGGACACCAGTGACGACACCAACGTGCAGATGAAACAACTCAATCTGACAGCAGCGGGTACTGTGCAGCTCATTCACTCGGAAGACAACATCCTGAATGCGCTCGGCTATTCGCTGCAACAGCAGATCGTCTCCAATAAACCCATGCGCGATGGCATCGCCGCATCCATGCGGCGCAATTCAGCCATGTACATGTATCAGCAAAGCGAGCCGACTGGATTCTCCTCCCCAACGGTCACCCTCGGTAGCTACATTGCTCCCTAGCACAAGTTCGAGATAACCACAAAGCAGAACAGTATGACGACTTTCACGCGACGCGTTCTACGCGTAACACTACCTCTTTGCCTATGCGCGACGCTGGTGCACGCGCAAACTTCCGGTGCTTGCACGCTGCCAGCTTCGGGTGCGAGTTCTATCGGCAGCGGCGCCCTAGACATGGTCAGTTGGGTTACGACGGCGATCCTCGATCTGGTGGATGGATACGTGGATCTCTTTGTCAACGACGGAATGATTCTTGCCAAACTCGTCGCGATTTATTTACTCATGGTGCGCGGAGCTACCTATATGCTGCGTGCGCAATCCACGCACTGGCCGATGACGCCACTGGACGATCTCGGCATGTTCATTGGCAAGTTTCTGGCTGTCCTCGGAATGCTGCACTATTACAACACTCCGCTGCCTGGTGTGTCGTTTTCTTTTCATCAGATTTTCACCACCACAGCGACCAGCATGAGTCATTTAATCAACACGGATGTCTTCAATGACTTTATGGCCAAAATCCAGTGTCTCTCGCAAAATCTGGAGAAACCCTCGTTCACGGACCTGTCCGGCATTCTTCTGTATTACATCGTGCTCGCTTCATTGGCAGTCATTGAAGGCGTTCTCTTTTTTGTCATCTGCTTCGGTTTTGTGGCTGCGGGATTGGGCTCTCTTCTAGGCCCATTGCTCATTCCGTTCTATATGTGGCCGACGCAAGCCGCACGCTTTTTTCGCTGGATCGATTACATGGTGGTGTACGCCTTTTACCAGGTAGTGGCGACAGGGGTGATCGCAATTTGGGCCAGTGTCCTGGTTCGCTTCATTGACAATGCCTTACACGGAAGCTACGACCTGGCGCACTTGGCCATTTTGTTTGTGGCGTTCGCCGGTTTAAACGTCACCATCGTTTTGTCACTCATGCGCGTGCCGGCGATAGCAGTGGAACTGTTCGGCAGCGTTGGTTCTGTAGGAGCACAAGTTGCCAACTCGTTGCAGAACGCAGCGCGAACGGCAATTGCTGCGGCAGCCGCAAGCTGAATTCATTTTATTTTCGAGGAGATTGATCATGTCCAGCAACAGTACTGCATTTCCCGTCTCGGCCGACGTTTACCCGGATGTCGAGCAAGAATACTACGGCGATCATGAGCGCATGGATCGACAGCTCCGGCATTCGCGCACATTGCTGTTCTGCATCACGCTCTTAGCCGTGGTCGTGATTATTGCGAATCTCCTGCTGGTGTCGCTGGTTGGAAAAGCACCAGTGCATGTGATCCGAATCAACGACGTCGGTCACGCGGAAGCGCTCGCTTACTTTGACGATTCTTACCGGCCTCAAGCACCCGAGGTCCGCTATTTTCTCGCACACTGGGCTCGCGCACGCTACACGCGCAATCGGCAGACGACGCAGCTTGAATATCCACAGAACTATTTCTTTCTCGATAAAACACTTGCGGAGAAGTTGATGATGCGTGACCGGCTGGATAATGCGCCGGGATCTTTGCGGCAATACCTCGCCGGGAGTGGGGAAGATGTATCCGTTGACGTCACCAATGTGGTCGTGAAACGGCTAGCGCAACTGCCTTACCAAGCCGACGTGTATCTCACCAAAACATTTCTTGGCAGCGGCACAACCGTGACGAAACGCGAGTCAGTCATCATTCCCGTCACGTTCTCCATCAACCCATCCCAGGTACAGAATGACCTGGTCCAGTTTAATCCACTGGGCCTGACCATCACCGCTTTTACCGAATATCAAGACTTTAGCAGTAACACCCACAACAGCAAATAGGAGAAATTATGGCTCGTATCCAACCGGAACTGAAGGTGAAGGAAACCCCAATGCTAGTGCGGCTGCGCACCGATGTTCAGGCGCAACTTGTCGCCTACGGAACGTTCCTAAACACGGAGCAACCCTCCTCCGTCGCTCACATTGTGACGGAAATGTTCCGTGAGACGGCGAAGTCCGATCGCGAATTCCAGGCCTATTGGGAACAGCACAAAGAAACGTTTCTCAAACAGGTCGATAAACCGTCTCGTACAGCAGTCAGACGCGGCAAGACTGCTGTCGCCAAATCAGCCGCGTAATGAAAGGAAGATGTGTATGGAATCAACTGAAAACATCGAACGCGCCGTCCGTTCCGCACAAGGAGACGTCGCCAAAGACCAACAAGCAGTCAGTCACGAAATCCTGCCGGGAGACCCAGTTCTCGCATCTCGATTGCAGCGGGATGAAGCAAAGGTGCAGCGGCTGGAGAAGGAGGAGGACAGGTCCCGGCAACCACAGCAGGACCGTGGCTTCGGCTTCTAAAAAGCAGAAGCACGGCAGGAACAACCTCTGTCTCGGGGTTGTTCCTCCTGGAGCGCCGACATTGTTATGACGCCACTTCCTCACATATTCGTCCGCAGTCACCGTAAGGTGTTTTCTGCCGCGCTTTCGCACGCTAGCTCGCGCGCGGCCTCGGGCTTCTTCCAAAGTTCGGTAGCGTGTCGTGTGCATGTACGAAACGCGTCAAAGGTGTTGCGCCATGTGGTGCGGATGCAGGCTTCCGCGCTGTGCGCAACACCGCGTCGGTGCATGTACACGCCCCGGCATCTTTCGTACTGGAGGTTTCGCTCCGCTGCGCTTCGCTGGAATCAGCGGCAAAAGAACTTCTCTTTTGACATGACACCCCTTGCAGGATTTTCTAGAAAAACAACCCGAAACCGTCTATATGCGGCGGCTGGGTTTTTATCGAAAAGTGTGGTTTTTGTACAAAAGTGGTCCCGGAGACTGTCTCAATGAGGCATTCGACCAGCCCAGTTCAGAAGGGAGAAGCGCCGATGCGCGCAAGACTAAGCCGGCCGCGGCGAACAAAAGCCGTGACCATGATGCTCGAAGAACAGGAATTCCAGTGCCTCCAGGAGGCAGCCGGGAACCATGACCTCGGCCCCTTTTGCCGGCGTCTTGTTTTGGGGCAGCTCGCCAATGAGATTGCTCCCAACGAGCGGATCATTCTTGCTGAGATCTGTGCCACCCGCGTTCATTTAACCTCCCTTCTGCAGCAGATCTCGGATCTCAACGACGTGGATGTTGAGCGCTCCGGCGTGGAGGCGGACACACGCCGACGCGCTCTTGTGGAGCAACGGGTGATTGAACTTCGCACGTCGCGGAAGGCGATTCATTCATGACGGAGAACGTCACGTTCCGCCGGGTTCCGCGAGTCGGTTATGCCTGGACTATGGTCACGCTGTTGGTCGCGCTGGCACTAGTTCTTGCGGTTTTGGTTGTGTGGCGTTGGTTCTTGCCGCCGTTGGAGCGTGATTACGTCTGGACCTATCTTTGGCTGGGCACGCAAGCGCACTTGCCAACGCTGCCGCACCACACGAACCGGGCCATGGCGGGGTATCTGTATCTCCGGGGAAGTGTCTTCGGCAAACGCGGAATTGCCGACCTCTTTCGATCTCCGCTCATTGCCTCTGGGGCTCTCTTTGCTCTGGCGCTC
>Ga0193742_1001315_pt1 | contig 15093 bp, 14 predicted proteins | sample L2c1metaG_FD_165511 | JGI IMG/M metagenome (GOLD analysis project Ga0193742, IMG submission 165511) | Soil microbial communities from a riparian zone of the East river system, Colorado, United States - L2c1 | ecosystem: Environmental > Terrestrial > Soil > Riparian zone | place: USA: East River... | reverse complement strand
CCGGGCGCTCAGTCGGAACGGTGGGACACGACGTTGACGACCGTGCCGCTCGGCTCGCGGAGCATGAAGCGCCGGACTCCCCACTCCTCGTCGCGGAGGGGGTAGACGATCTCGAAGCCCTGCTCCACGGCCTTGGCGTGCACGGCATCGACGTCAGCCACCCCTACCGAGATGCCCGGGGCGGCCATGTCGTCGTTGCCGATGATGGTCACCTGGACGGAGGGGTTGGTCGGTGACGCGAGGGTCACGACCCAGCCGATGTCCATCGCCACCTCGAAACCGAGCAGCTCCACGAAGAAATCGCGCGTCTCGGCAGGCCGCTCCGACCGTATGTTTGGCACGCCCTGCTGATCGTCACGCTCCGTGTTCTACACGTCCTCGAGCGTGACCGCGTCCTGGCCGACCTCGAGAAACTCCGTGTAGGCATCGATCACGGCCTCGGGCTCGTCCCACATGCGCAACTCGCCGTTGTTCATCCAGAGCGCCTGGTCGCACAGGTCGCGCACCGTCCCGAGCGCGTGGGTGACGAGCACGATCGTGCGCGCCTGGCCGCACAGCTCGCGCATCTTGTCGGCCGACTTGCGCCGGAAGCGCGCGTCGCCGACCGAGAGGGCCTCGTCGATGATGAGGATGTCGGGGTCCATGTTGACCGCGACGGAGAACGCGAGCCGGCCGTACATGCCCGACGAGTACGTCCGCATCGGCATGTCCATGAAGTCCCCCAGCTCGGCGAACTTGACGATCTCGTCGTACTTCTCCTCGAGCTGCTCGGGGTGCAGGCCGGCCGCGAGGCCGCCGAGCCGGACGTTGTCGCGACCCGACAGGTTCTTGTTGAAGCCGACCCCGAGCGCCAGCAGCGTGCTGACGCGGCCGTAGACGTCGATCCGGCCGGCCGTCGGCGGCAGGATCCCGGCGATCGTCCGGACGAGCGTCGACTTGCCCGCGCCGTTCGCGCCGACGATCCCGAGCACCGTGCCGTGCGGGATCGAGAACGAGACGTCCTTGACCGCCTCGACCTCGCGGATCACCTTCTCGCCCCGGCCGAGACTCGTGATCATCCCGCGCAGCGTCGGGCTGCGCTCGAACGTGGTGCGGTAGGTCACCGACACGTCCTGGACGATCACGCTCGGCGTGCTCTCAGAGGCGGACAGCGAACTCACGCTCCCGGGAGACGAAGTAGAAGAAGCCGACGACGAGCGTCCCCACCGCCCACGCGGTCGCCACGAGCAGTTGGTGCGCCGACGGCGCGTGACCGGCGTTGATCACGTCGCTCCACGCGGACAGCACCTGCCCGAGCGGGTTGACGTCGAGCAGGAAGCGGTACTTGTCCGGCATCTCGTGCGCGAAGTAGAGGACCGGCGAGACGTAGAGCCACACCCGCAGCAGGTAGGGCATGAAGTTCTTGAGATCGCGGAAGTAGATCTGCAGCGCCGCCACGATCATCGCCAGCCCGAAGCCGAGCAACACCAGGATCGCCACGAGCGGCACGACCCACAGCAGCTCCGGTCGCACCGGCAGGCCGGAGGCGAGGTGGACCGGGATGTAGATCACCATCGTGGGGACGAAGCGCTTGAACGCGATGATCACCGAGGAGAGCGGCAGCAGCACGCGCGGGAACGCCGAGTTGAGGATCAGCCGCCCGCCCGAGGTGACCGACCTGGTCCCGTCGCGCACCGCGTCCGACACGAGGTAGTAGGCGAAGATCCCCGCCACCAGGTGCGCGAAGAACCCGGGGCGGCTGGAGCCGCCGCGGAGGATGTCGACGAGGATGAAGTACACGCCCGCGAGCAGCAGCGGGTTGAGCACGAGCCAGAGCTGCCCGAACACGGTGTTGAAGTGCTGCACGCGCAGCTTGGTGCGCGACATCTCGACCGAGAACGAGCGCCGCCGCCAGGCCTCCTGGATGTACGGCAGGAGCGGGGGCATGCCCACGAGGTGCGGCTCGTAGACGTGGTGCTCCTCGGCGAAGTCGTTCTCGCGGTGGTGCGGCTGGCTGGTGGCGGTGGTCACGTGGCTCTCGGTCTACATGATGGGTGGGCGGCCCGCACGGGTCATCCGCAGCAGCGTCCGCGCCCGCAGCCGGTTCCGTCCGGTGCAGGGTCCGCGCATCCCGTCACGGTAGCCGCGCGCCGCTTCCTGCACGGCCCGTCGGGTCTTGAGCCGGGGGACGGTGCGCAGCGCGAAGGCGGTCACGTACAGAGCGCCCAGCGGCAGCGGCAGGTAACGACGCGCGAGCCACACTCGGTTGCGCGCCCCGAAATAGTACGAGTAGCCGTGCGGCGCCCCCGTCGGCGAGGGGTGGAGGACGGCGGCGTCGCCCAGGTACCGCACGCGAAATCCGGCGTCCATCACGCGCCAGCCGAGGTCGACGCCCTCGTGCACGAAGCGGAATGGGGCCGGCCAGCCGCCCACGCGGTCGAAGACCTCGCGGCGGATCCCGACCGCCCCCTCCCACACGACCGTGATCTCGCTGCCGCGGGCCGGGTCGCCGTTGCGCAGGCGCGGGATCCAGTCGCGGCTGCGGGCGCCGCCGGGCCGGAGCGGCTCGACGCGCAGCTGGAGGAGGCCGAGCGCCGGATCCGCCGCGAACGCGCGCGCCACGCGGGTCAGCGCGTCGGTGTCCGCGAGCCGGGCGTCGTCGTCGAGGAAGAACAGCAGGTCGCCGTCCACGTGCGGGACGCCGGCGTTGCGCCCGGCCGGGATCCCGTCGTCGGCCGGCAGCGCGAACACGCGCACGCCGTCCGGGACGCCGTCGGGCCGGCAGCCGTTGCCGACGACCACGATGTCGGCCTCGACGTCGCGCTGGGCGAGCAGCGACTCGACGGCGGCCCGGAGGTCGTCGGGGCGCCGGCCGGCCGTGAGGACGACGCAGCCGAACCGCGCGCGGAGGTCGGCGGCGCGCGGGCTCGCCGCAGGCGCTCCGGGACGAGGGTCCTGGGCGGCCGGGGTCACCGCAGACGCTCCGACGCGAGGATCGCGAACAGGTGCCCCACGGCGGTGATCGCCGCGACGGGGACGAGCGCGATCACGAGCACGCGCGTCGCCTCCAGGTCGCCGATCGCGAGGTCGAGCAGCGCGGCGACGAGCGCGAGCAGCGTCGCCTCCACCGCCACGAACGCGCGGAAGAACGGGAAGAAGCCGAGCGCGCGGCGCAGCCGCCGCAGCCCCGACGCGCGCGGCGCCGCGACCGTGACGCTGTCCTGCACCACCGGTTTGCCAGCCTCGGCGCGGGCGACGTGCACGAGCGCGCTCTCGGTCCGCACCATCAGCGCGAGCGCCGCCGCGACGAGGCCGAGCATCGTGTACGTGCCGAGCTCGTCCCAGCCGCCGTCGGCCCGGATGCCCAGCCCGATCGGCAGCAGCGTCTCGGTCAGGTAGTGGCCGAACCGGTCGAGGTAGATCCCGGCGGGGGAGAACTGCTTGCGCCAGCGCGCGATCTCCCCGTCGGTGCAGTCGAGCAGGATCTGCCCCTGGATCAGCAGCGCGGCGGCCGCGGCCGCGGCCACGCCGGGCAGCGTGAGCACGGCCGCCGCGAGCACCCCGACCGCGATCATCGCCCACGTGACCGCGTTCGGCGTCACGCGCGTCGGCAGCAGCGCCCGCGTCACGTACGGAGAGAGGCGGCGGACGTAGAGCCGCCCGGCCCAGTGCTCGCCGCTGTTGCGGGCGAACAGCGACGCCGGCTGCGTCGCGGCCCGCAGCTCAGCGATCGAAGGCATCGAGGAAGGCGCGGACACGCTCGCTCACCCCCCGCTCGTCCAGCGCCAGGTGCTCGAGCACCGTGTAGCGGTCCGGGCGCGTCCCGGGGGCGTGCAGGACCGCCTGGACGAACTGCGCCTCGCTCAGCCCGAGGTCGCCCGGCAGCCGCGGCAGGTCGTGCTGGGTGAGGCAGGCGTCGACCGCCTCCGTCATCCGCTCGTCGCCGCGCAGGAACGACGTGAACAGCGTCGCCGCGCCCGCGAGCTCGCCGTGGCGCGCGGTGCGGGGGTAGAGGTGGTCGATCGCGTGCAGGATCTCGTGGTCGCCGCCGCTGCACGGCCGGCTGGAGCCCGCCGTCGCCATCGCGAGGCCCGAGAGCACGAGCGCCTCCGCGAGCGCGACGAGGAAGTCGTCGTCGTCGATCCCGTCGTCGCGGTGCAGGATCGACTTTGCGGCCGTCTGCGCGAACATCACCGCGAGGCCGTCGACGGGCTCGCCGCGCTCGCGCCCCGCGAGCCGCCAGTCCGCGATCGCCGACAGGTTGGAGAGGACATCGCCGATCCCCGCGCGGCGCATGGCCGGCTCGCTGCGGCGCACGTAGTCGAGGTCGACGACCAGCGCGATCGGCATCTGCACGCCATAGGAGCCCTTGCGCCCGCCCTCCTCCAGCGACGCGACCGGCGACGCGACGCCGTCGTGCGCGAGGCTCGTCGCGACCGCGACCATCGGCAGGCCGCTGAGCGTGGACGCGAGCTTGCCGACGTCGAGCGTGCGGCCCCCGCCGACTCCGACGACCGCGTCGTAGAAGCCGGCGCGCAGCCGCATGGCGAGCCGGTTCGCCTCGTCGACGCCGCCGTCCTCGAGCGTCCAGATGTCGGCGTTCTCGAGCTGCGGGCGGAGCAGCTCGCCGATCTCCACGCCGAGGCCGGGGCCGACGAGCACGGCGACGTGGCCGCCGGCGGAGATCCGGCGATCGGCGAGCAGTGGGGCGAGCTGGGCGACCGCGCCGGGGCCGATGTCGACGTGCAGCGGCGCCCCGATCATGCGGGTCAGCAGCGGCAAGCGATCTCCCGCGCGCGCTCGAGGTCGCGGTGGTCGTCGACCTCCGCCCAGTCGACGGCGCCGATCGGCGCGACGCCGACCCATCCGCCGCGGTCGGCGTACTCCTGGAAGCCGTCCTCGTAGTAGAGCTGCGGGTCGCGCTCGAACGTGGCCCGGAGCGCGTCGGCCAGCGGCGCGGCCGCGGCCGGCTCGATGAGCGTCACGCCGATGTACTCGCCCCGCGCGGTGGCGGGATCGAGCGCCTTGTTGATCCGCGTCATCCGGCCGTCGCCGTCGACGCGGACCTTCATCTCCTCGTCGGCGAGCGGCTTGACGTCGTCGAGCGCGAGCAGGATGTCGGGGCCGCGGTTGGCAAGCAGCGCCTCCTCGACGCTCGGCGGGTGCACGGTGTCGCCGTTCACGAGCAGCACGCCCTCGCCGAACAGCTCGCGCGCGCACCAGAGCGAGTACGCGTTGTTCCAGATCTCGGCCCGCTCGTTGAGCACCAGCTCGAGGGTCACGCCGTGGCGCCGCTCGAGCGCGGCCTTGCGCTCCCGCACGGCGGCGGCCGCGTAGCCGGTGACGACCGCGACGTCGTCGATCCCGGCGGCCTTGAGGTTCCCCAGCGCGATGTCGAGGATGGTCCGGTCCCCGTCGACCGGGACCAGCGTCTTGGGCAGCGTGTCGGTGAACGGCGCCAAGCGCCGCCCCGCCCCCGCCGCGAGCACCACCCCGATCACTCCTCGTCCTCCTCGTCCTCGTAGTCGTCGCCCTGGTCCCCGCGCGCGAACGTCGCCCAGCTCGCGACCGACTCGGCGACGAACACGATCCCGAGCAGCGCGGCGGCCGCGTAGAGGCCGGCCGGCACCGCCGCCGCGGCGGCCAGCGCGCAGCTCGCCAGCAGCCGGCCGTCCCAGCCGCCGGCGGCGCGGTTGAGCCAGCGCGGCGCGATGCCGCGATGGCGCAGGCGGTAGACGGTGTCGTAGTGGTGGAACGTGATCGCGAGCAGGAGCGCGAACGCGGCGGGCACCGCGGACGGGCCGGCGATCGCGGCGACCCACAGGATCCCCGCGTACTCGCCGGCGCGCAGCGCCGGCGGCACCGCCCAGCGCAGGCGATCGCGCAGCGGCCGGCCCGCCGAGACGCCGGCGAGGACGATCAGCGCCGCGAGCGTGGCGCCCGCAAGCGGCCAGGAGGCGCCGTCGCCCGCGATCGCGATCACCGCGAGCAGGGCCCCCGTGCCGGCCAGGACGAGCACCGAGGCAGGCAGCGGCGGGAGCGGGAGGCGCCCGAGGGCGAGCGCGAGCGGGCCGTCGTCGCGGTACGCGTCGAGCGTCCCGGCCCCGGCGACCTCGGCGTGGTCGAGCACGGCGGCGCCGCGCCGCCCGAGCGCGCGCGCCAGGCGGCCGCCGGCGGTGTAGAGCGCGGCGAACCCGCCGCACGCGAGCAGGACGACGAACGTGGTGCGAGCGTCGAACAGCGCCGCGGTGAGCGAGATCGCGGCGAGCCGCTCGCCGATCGGGAACCCGACGATCTTCTTGATCCAGCGACCGCGCGGGGAGCGGTCGACGGCGCGCAGCACCGTGCGCGCGCCGGGCGCGTGCGGCGGGGGGAGCGTCGGGCCGAGCACGTCGTGCACCTGCTCGAGCGGCGGCTGGCGCACCGCGCCGCTCGCCTGGGGGTAGGAGAAGTCGACCGCGTGGCGCATCACCTGGAGCGCGAGTGCCGCGCCGGCGAGCAGCCACACGTCGTCGCCGGTCTGCGCCGCGCCGATCGCGAGCCCGGCGTAGATCGCGTACTCCTTCGTGCGGTCGAAGATCGAGTCCAGCCACGCGCCGAGCTTGGAGAACGTGCGCGTGTAGCGCGCGAGCTGGCCGTCGACGCAGTCGAACGTGAACGCGAGCTGGAGCAGGATCGCGCCGGCGATCATCCCCCAGCGGTCGCCGGTGGCGAACGCAGCGGCGGCCGCGAAGCCGATCGCGGCCGACAGCGTGGTGACGCCGTTCGGCGTCCACCCGCGGCGCGCCGCCCAGCGCGCGATGTACTTCGAGTAGGGCGAGACGAAGAACGTGGTGAAGAAGCCGTCGGCCGCCTTCACGGACGAGTCGAGCAGCGCTCGGTCCTCGTCGTGCTCCCCGATCCTCGCCGCCGCCGCGGCGACCTGCTCGGCGGTCAGCGGGCGGGTCCAGAGCAGCCGCCGCAGCCGGCTGGTGCCGACCTTCACCTCGGTGCGGACGAGCCCGCACAGCATCAGCGCGGGGACATCCTCGGGCCCCGTACCCAGCGCGGCGGCCTTGGCGTCGAGCTCGTCCTGCCAGCCCTCCGGCAGCGGCCCGTCGACGAGCGATGCGATGCGGCCCGCGACGGCGGCCAGCTCGCCCCGGTGCGCCGGTGCGACCTTCAGCACGCCGAGGAACGCGCCGTTGGGCTGGCCGACGTGGTGGTACGGGCTGCCGGCGCTGAGGACGCGCCCGCGCCGCGTGCGCGTGGGGAACTCGACGGAGCGGGCGGCGCGCGTCGTCGTGAGCATCCCGGTCGCGATGCGGGGATCGGCCAGCAGGCCGGCGAGCGCCTCGCGCTGGGTGAGGATGCCGGCATCCGCGACCACGACCGCGCCGCTCCCGTCGAGCGCGATCGCCTCGACCGCCCGCAGGTCGGCGGAGAGGTCCGCGCTGGGGTGCAGCCGGACCGCGAGTCCGCGGCCCTCGATCGACGGTGCGAGCAGCGGCGCCCAGTCGGGCCGGGTGATCACGTGCGCCGCGCGGATCCCGAGGTCGCCGAGCTGCTCCAGCAGGCGGCCGAGCAGCGTCGTGTGCTCATACGCGAGCGCCGCCGCAGGCCCGCCCTCGCCGCCCTGCGCCGTCGCCACCAGCACGGCGACGCCCGCGGCCGTGCGTGCGTCGCCCGCGCGAGGGTCGCGCGGCCACGGGTGCGCGCGTGACGCCGGGGGTCTGACTGCGGAATCCAAGTTCGTCGCTCTCGATCGGTCCTGCGTACGGCTCGCAACCGCGCGATTCGTCGGCTCGCCGGGCAGTTCCTCCCACCGCTCGGCTCGCCGGATCGACCCGCACATCCTCCACCGCGCCGGGGGTGGCCGCGGCGCCGCCGAGGCCCACCGTCGGCCCCTAGCGTACCGGCGTGCTCAGCAGGTCTTGTCGCCCCACGCGGCGCAGGCGAGCGTGAGGTCGGTGTAGGTCAGGAGCTTCACGAGGTCGCCGGCGTCACGCAGGATCGGCTGCTCGAGTCCCCAGCCCTTCTCCAGCGCGGTGTCGCCGGCCGGGTCGCCGACCACCTGGACGCGCATCGAGCCGCCGGGCGGCAGCACCGACCCCGGCGCGAAGTGGTAGCTCTTCGGCTCGCTCTTGAGCACGTACCCGTCGAGGTCGATCGGACCGGCGGCGACGTTCGTGAGCGTCACCGACTCGCGGCGCCCGTTCGGGTCCACGCTGAGCGCGACCGCGCCCTGGAGGGGGTCCGAGCACTGCCAGCGGCACGGGAAGACCGTCGTCGCGCGCACGTTCCCGAGCGGATCGAACAAGTAGGCGCCGTCGCCCATCGCGATCTCGTCGTGCCGCGCGTTCGAGAACACGGGCGACCGCAGGCCCCACGGGAACACGGTGGCGTCGTCGCCCGCGGTGCCGACGTCGACGGTGATCGTCCCGCCCGGCGGGGCGACCGCCTGCGGGGGGAAGACGTAGCGGCGCATGCCGGCGTCGCGCAGGTACCAGTCGCCCAGCGGGACCGGGTTGACCGGGTCGAGGTTGCGGACCTTGACCCACTCGCCCTCGGGGTTGGCGTTGTCGTCGCCGTCGGCGTCCCAGTTGGCCCACAGCTTGAGCGGTGAGGCTGCGCTCGGCCCGACGCCGCATGCGTCGGGATCGAACAGCCCGCGCTGCCCCGCGATCGCCCGCTGCTGCTCCACGCTGTAGACGCCGTTCACTGCCCACTCGGTCCTGCCGGGCCACCACAGCGCGAGCCCCTCGTGCATGAGGATCGTGCCGGCGTCGCGCCAGCGGCCGTTCAGCTTCACCGCGACGGTGCGCACGGAGCGCCGCTGCGACTGCGACGTGCTCTCCGGGTCCTGGGCGGCGAGCCGCACCTTCCCCTTGCTGCGGCGCACGAGCGCCTCCAGCCGGTTGGTCGCCTCGACCGCGTGGCAGTCGCCCGCACGCCGCCGGGCGCTGTAGACGCTCTGCTCCATCGCCTGGATGCCGGTCATGCGGATGCGGCGCGTGGCGCTGGTCCCGTCGCGCAGCACGTCGACGTCCATCGTGTCGCCGTCGTTGACCGAGCGGACCTTGGCGTTCCACACGACGCACTCGGGCCCGGGGATGCCGACGAGGCAGGAGCCGCGCGCCGCGTCCGCCGCCGCGACCGGGAGCGCCGCGAGCAGGACGCCTGCGAGCAGGGCGAGGAGCAGCGAACGTCGCACGCTCAGGTGAACCCGGGCCGGCGGGCGGAAGTTGCGGCGCGCTGTCAGCTCCCCATGCGGCGCAGCCCGAGCAGCGCCAGCGCGCCGAGCGCCGCGATCATCCCCGCGAGCGCGAGCAGGCCCGGCCAGGTGTGCGCGAGGCTCGGCTCGATCCCGCTCACCGTCGCCTGGCGCGCCAGCTCGAGCACGTACGTGACCGGGTTGTACTCGGCCACCTGCGCGAGCCAGCCGCGCAGCAGCACCTCCGGCGTGTAGGCGGTGGAGAGGAACACCGCGAGGAACACGCCCTGCTGCATCAGCGGCCCGGCCTGCTGGGTGCGGAACGTGAGCGCCATGAACACGCCCCACAGCCCGGCGACCGTGCAGAAGCCGACGCAGGCGACGTAGAGGGCGATCAGCCCGGGGACGCCGCCGGTCAGCTCGGCTCCCAGCGCCAGTCCGACGATCAGCACCACCGTCGCGGGGACGAGCGAGCGCGTGACGCCACCGAGAATCGGCCCGATCACGAGCAGCGAGCGCGGGACGGGCGCGACGAGCAGCCGGTCGAACCAGCCCTGCTCGATGTCGCGCGCGAGGTTGGAGCCCGTCGCCGCGCCGGCGAAGCCCGCGCCCTGGATGCACGAGAGCGGCACGATCCACGACAGGTAGGAGTCGGTCGGGAAGCCCTCGAGCCCGGTGAGCTGCCCGAACTGCCCGGAGATGCCGAGCAGGAACACGACCGGCGCGATCGTCGCCGGCAGCAGCGCGCCGCGCACGCGCAGCACCTCGTTGAGCGAGCGGCGCCAGAGCGCCAGCGCGACCGGGAGCGCATTCACAGCGTGCGCAGCCGCTCTCTCAGCGCGAACGTCGCGAGCGCCGTCGCGGCGAGCGCGAGCAGCAGGGCCGCGGCGAGCCCTTCCAGCGGAGCGCCCAGCGCGTGGTCGTCCTGCAGCAGCCCGCGCACCGCCTCGACCACATAGGTGAGCGGGTTGTACGCCGCCACGTCGCGCAGCGCGGGCGAGAGCAGGTCGCGCGGGAAGAACGCGGGCGCGGTGAACAGCAGGATGAACACGAACGGGAAGATCGACTGCAGGAGCGAGAGCGAGGCTCGTGCGGCGCACCGGCGCAGCGAGCAGGCGGTCGAAGAAGCCGAACTCGATGTCGGCCGCGAACGCCGTCCCGCTCGTCAGCCCGGCCAGCAGCGCGCCCTGGACGAGCGTGCCGGGGAGCACGAACGCGAGGTAGGACGCGACGTCCGGGAACCCCCGCAGCCCCTGCGCCGCGCTCGTGCCGCTGGCGATCACGGCGAGCAGCATCAGCGGGAGCACGAACGTCGGCATCAGCAGCTGCGCGCGGCGGAACTGCACGCTCAGCGCGCGCCGCCCGAGCGCGAGGACGACTCGCGCCTCGCGGCTCACGCGGCCGCTCCCTCGAGGTGCGAGCCGGTGACGGCGGCGAACACGTCGTCGAGCGTCGGCGACTCGACCTCGACCGACTCGATCTCGACGCCGTGCTCGTCGAGCGCGCGGATCACCGGCGGGATCGCGGCCTTGCCGGCGGCGGCGCGCAGCTCGACCTTGGTCGGCGCCGCGGGATCGGGCGGCTCGAGCGTCCCGAGCGGGGCGAGCGCCACGCGCGCCCGCTCGGCGCTGTCGGGATCCGCCAGCTCGACGTGCAGCGTCGGCTCCCCCACGCGCGCCTTCAGCACGTCGGGCGTCCCCTCGGCGACGAGCCGGCCGAGCGCGATGATCCCGACGCGATCCGCGAGCTGCTCCGCCTCCTCGAGGTACTGGGTCGTGAGGAAGACCGTCGTGCCCTCGTCGTTGAGCGAGCGCACCTCGCGCCACAGCGCGCCGCGGCTGGTCGGATCGAGCCCGGTCGTCGGCTCGTCGAGGAACAGCACGTCCGGCCGGTGCACGAGCGCCAGCGCGAGGTCGAGCCGGCGCCGCATCCCGCCGGAGTAGCCGCCGACCCGCCGGTCGCCCGCCTCGGTCAGCCCGACGCGCGCGAGCAGCTCCCCCGCCCGCTGCCGCGCGGCCGCCCCGCGCAGCCCGTGCAGCGCGCCCTGCATGCGCAGCAGCTCGCGGCCGGTCATCAGCGGGTCGATCGCGGCCTCCTGGAGGGCCACGCCGATCGAGCGCCGGACCGCGTCGGCGTCCCCGACCACGTCGTGCCCGGCGACCCGCGCGACCCCGGACGTCGGCCGCAGCAGCGTCGTGAGGATGCGCACCGAGGTCGTCTTGCCCGCCCCGTTCGGCCCGAGGAAGCCGTAGATCTCGCCCTCCTGGACTTCGAGGTCCAGGCCGTCGACGGCGCGGATGCCGCCCTTGAACTCGCGCACGAGCGCGCGGACCTCGACGGCAGGGGAGCGGGGGGCGGACATCGGGCGATGAGCCTAGACGGGCGGGCCGCGGCGCCGTGGCGGGCTGACACTGGGGCGCTGCTGCGGATCGAGTTCGGGCGCCGCAGACGCTTGTGACGCTTGACACGCGCCCGCCGCTGATATATCACAACGACGCGAGCGCCGGACAACCGCGGACGAGGTGGCCACCATGGACGTGACGGCAGGCAGGAGCGCGACCGCCGACAGCGAGGAGCTGGCGGAGTTCGGCTACAAGCAGGAGCTCGACCGGACGCTCGGGAACTTCCACACGTTCGCGGCGGGGATCAGCTACATCTCGATCCTCACCGGCACGTTCCAGCTCTTCTACTTCGGCTTCGCGCTCGGCGGGCCCGCGTACTGGTGGTCGTGGCCGCTCGTGTTCGCCGGCCAGCTGATGGTCGCGCTGTGCTTCTGCGAGCTCGCCGCGCGCTACCCGGTCGCCGGCTCGATCTACAACTGGGCCAAGCGGCTGAGCACGCCGCACGTCGCGTGGCTGGCCGGCTGGATGATGCTCACCGCGTCGATCGTGACCGTCGCCGCGGTCGCGCTCGCGTACCAGATCACGCTGCCCCAGATCTCGGACTTCTTCCAGTTCTACGGCGACGGCACCGGCAAGTACGACTACGCCGCGAACGCCGTGATCCTCGGGACGGCGCTGATCGTCTTCACGACGATCATCAACGCGCTCGGCGTGAAGCTGATGGCGCAGATCAACAGCACCGGGGTGTTCATCGAGCTGATCGCCGCGGTCCTGCTGATCATCGCGCTGGCGGTCAACATCACGCGCGGGCCCGACGTCGTCACCGAGACCCAGGGCCGCGGCGCCGACTGGCAGCTCGGCTACCTGGGCGCGTTCCTCGCCGCGTCGCTCGCGTCCGCCTACGTGATGTACGGGTTCGATACGGCGAGCTCGCTCGGCGAGGAGTCCGTCAACCCGCGCAGGAACGCGCCGCGGGCAATCCTGCGCGCGCTGATCGCCTCGTTCGTCATCGGCGGGCTGATCATCCTGCTGGCGCTGATGGCCGTGACGAACATCGGTGCCGAGGAGATCAGCACGGGCGGCCTGCAGTTCATCATCCTCGACGTCCTCGGCAACACGATCGGCGACCTGTTCTTGTGGTGCGTCGTGATCGCGATCACGGTCTGCTGCCTGGCCGTCCACACGGCCGCGATCCGGATGATGTTCGCCATGGCCCGGGACAACAACCTGCCCGCCGGCGAGCACCTCGCGCGGATCGACCCGCGCACCAAGACGCCGATCATCCCGGCCGTGCTGATCGGCGTGCTCGCGATCGTCATCCTGGTCGTGAACATCCGCCAGCCGCAGATCTTCGTGGTGATCACGAGCATCGGGATCATCATGATCTACATCGCCTACCTGCTCGTGACGGCGCCGATGCTGCTGGCGCGGATGCGCGGGAAGTGGCGGCCGGAGGACACGCCCGAGGGCTATTTCACGCTGGGGAAGTGGGGGCTGGCGGTCAACACCGCCGCGGTGCTGTGGGGCCTGTTCATGGCGATCAACCTGGCCTGGCCGCGCTCGTCGATCTACAACGCGACCGAGCCGTTCCACTGGTACCTCAAGTGGGGCGCCGTGCTGTTCGTCGGCGTCGTGATGCTCGGCGGCTTCGCGTACTACTGGTTCGTGCAGCGCCACAAGACCGGCACGCTCGCCGCGCACAGGCTGGCCGAGGAGCCGGAGGGCGCGCCCGCGATCGCCGGGGGCTCGGTCGACTAGCTAGCCCACGGTGGACGAACCTAACGGGGGTCTGACCCCCTTTAGGTTCAGGGAACGATCAGGGTTTCTCCCGCTGTCGCGCGGCACCGGATCGCGGAGCATCGTCGGCATGACCTCGAGAACCCGCATCGGGCGGCGCGCCGGCGCGCTGCTCCTCACCATCGGCGCCCTCGGCGCGACGGCCGCCTCGGCCCAGGCAGCGACCTCGATCACCGCCGAGGGCGGCGCACTCGTCCTGCGCGCGGCGCCCGGCGCGGCCAACTTCATCAGCTTCGGTCCGAGCACCGAGGTCCCCGGCCTGATCTCGTTCGACGACACGGCCGGATTCCAGTACGACGCGGGCCTCTGCCAGCCGGAGTTCGGGCAGTACTCCACGTTCGTGGTCTGCCAGCCGCAGCCCGGCGGCGTCGTCGTCGAGGCGGGCGACGGCAAGGACGTCGTGAACACCGGCGACCTGCCCGCATCGATGCCGATCACCGTGCACGCCGGTCCGGGCGACGACGTCGTCCGCGGCGCCGCCTTCGGCGAGCGCGGCGAGACCATCTACGGCGACGACGGCGCCGACAAGCTCGAGGGCGGCCTCGGCAACGACGTGATCGACGGCGGCCCGGGCGACGACCCCAAGCTCGAGGGCCACGGCGGCGCCGACGTCGTCCGCGGCGGCGACGGGAACGACACGCTGCTCGGCGACGCCCACAACACGCCGGCGGCGCCCGACGTGCTCGACGGCGGCCCCGGCTACGACCAGATCGAGGGCGACTGGTCGGTCGACGTCGGCCAGCACCAGCCGCACGTCACGGTCTCCGAGGACGGCCAGGCCAACGACGGCCGCCCGGGCGAGGACGACAACGTCGGCGCGATCGAGCGCATCTACCTCAACCACCCGGCCACGTTCGTCGGCGACGACGAGGCCGACGAGTACACCGTCTTCAACACGGACGAGACGCCGAGCAGGCTGATCGGCAACGGCGGCAACGACAAGCTCAGCGCGTTCGACTACGACGACACGGTCGACGGCGGCGCCGGCAGCGACACGCTGACCGGCGGCTACGGCAACGACACGATCACCGGCGGGCCCGGTAGGGACACGATCTACGCCGACGTCAGCTCGACCACGTGCTCGTACATCCAATGCCGGCTGCCGCAGGGCAACGACACCGTCCAGGCGCGCGACGGCGAGGCCGACCAGATCGACTGCGGCGTCGGCACCGACACCGCCTACGTCGACGCCGTCGACACCGTGGGCACGAGCTGCGAGACGGTCGTCAAGGACGGCCCGGTAGGGCCGAAGGACGGCGGAGACGGCTCGGCGCTGTCGGCGAAGGCGCGCCGGACGTCGCTGCGCAAGGCGCTGGCCAAGGGCTTCATGCTCGACGTCGCCGCGCCGGCCGCGGGGCGGGTCAAGGTCGTGGCGAAGGCGAGCAAGCGCATCGTCGCCACCGGCAAGGCGACGGCGCGCGGCGCCGGCAAGGTCGCGGTCAAGGTGCGCTTCACGAAGCAGGGCCGCACCGCGCTGCGCCGGGCCCGCAAGGCGAAGCTCTCGATCAAGATCACCCTGACGCCGGCGCAGGGCGCCGCGATCACCGGCCGGGCGAGCGCCACGCTCGCCCGGTGATCGGGGCGCCGATCGCCCTCCAGCGCGTGGGCGCGGCCGGTCACGGCGGTGTGAGGTCGCCCTCGAAGCGCTCGCCTTCACCCTCGATGGCGTAGTAGTCGCCCCGGTCGCAGCGTTGATCGCCGGCCTTGGCTTCGGGCTCGGGCGCGCGCTGATGCCGTTGTCGCGTTACTTCGCTGACATGCGTGAGACCTGGGACGCGACGC
>Ga0193742_1001314_pt1 | contig 15095 bp, 15 predicted proteins | sample L2c1metaG_FD_165511 | JGI IMG/M metagenome (GOLD analysis project Ga0193742, IMG submission 165511) | Soil microbial communities from a riparian zone of the East river system, Colorado, United States - L2c1 | ecosystem: Environmental > Terrestrial > Soil > Riparian zone | place: USA: East River... | reverse complement strand
TCGCCCTCGCGGCGCACGGCCTCCTCGCGCGGCACCCCCTCCGGGAGGACCTCGTCGAGCATCGGCGTGTCGATCGTGCCCGGCAGCACCGCGTTGCAGCGGATGCCGAACGGCCCGTAGTCGACCGCGACGCTCTTGGAGATCATCACGAGCGCGGCCTTCGCCGCGCCGTAGACGAAGTAGCGCGGGAAGGCCGTCACGCCCTGGATCGAGGACACGTTGACGATGCTCCCGGCGCGGTCGGGCAGCATCCGGCGCACGGCGATCGCCGTGCCGTACATCGCGCCGACCTGCAGCACCTGCAGCCCGCGCTCGATCTCCTCGGGCGTGACCTCGTGCGCGCCGCCCTGCAGATCGATCCCGGCGTTGTTGACCCACTGCCGCAGCGGCGCCGCCCGCTGCGCCCGCTCCGCCGCCAGCTCGTGCGTCTCCCAGCGGCCGACGTCGCCGACCAGCGGCTCGACCGAGCCGCCCACGCGCGCGGCGGTCCGCTCGAGGCCGTCGCCGTCGAGGTCGACCGCGACGACGTGCGCGCCGGCGTCCGCGAGCGCCTCGACGATCGCGGCGCCGAGCCCGCGCGCGCCGCCGGTGACCACGGCGGAGATCATCTGGCCGTCACGAGCTTCCTCATCGATTCCCTCTGCCGCCGACGGGTCGGCCGGCATGCTACGCACGGCTACGCGATGCTGCCGCCCGCCTCCCTGATCTCCTCCAGCGCGCGCTCGCCGTCGCCCGGCTGCACCTCGACCGGGCGCACCGCGGTCGAGTCCACTGTCGCGCCGAACCCGAGGCGGAGCGCGTCCAGCGCGGTGTGCTTGACGCAGTAGTCGGTCGCCAGGCCGACGATCGTGACGTGGTCGACGGCGCGCTCGCGCAGCAGGTCCGCCAGGCGGGTTCGGTCGAAGCCCGAGTAGCCCTCGGCGTCGGGCTCCCGGCCCGTGTCGACGACCACGTCGACCAGCGCCCGGTCGAGCCCCGCGTGCAGCTCCGCCCCGGACGTGCCCTGGACGCAGTGCGGCGGCCATGGACCGCCCTGGGCGGCGAACGATGCGTGATCGGGCGGGTGCCAGTCGCGGGTCGCGACGACGACGTCGTAGTCGCCGGAGCGGGCGAGCGCGTCGATCCGCGGGGCGATCGCGTCGCCCTCGCGGACCGCCAGTGCTCCGCCGGGCGTGAAGTCGTTCTGGAAGTCGACGACGATCAGCGCGCGGGCCACGGCTAGAAGCGAAGCACGGCGCCGATCCCGCCGTGCATCGCGAGGTCGTCGTAGTGGCGGATCACCAGCACCTGCGCGGACTGCATGATCGCCTTCTCCACCGCCTCGTCGAGCTCGGGCGCGTCGAAGTCCTCGGCCAGCAGGAGGATCTCCACGCGGCCCTGCTCGAGCGCCTCCATGACGGGCTCGGGCCGCGACACGCCGCGGTCGCCGCGGCCGATCCCCTGCTGGAGGCGGTCGAGCGCCTCGCGCTCGACGGCGGCGACGTGGCGGTCGACCACGTCCGCAGCGGCGGCCTGGACGTCGGTCGTCGACGAGTTCTCCACGTCGATCCCCACCCGGCCGGCCAGGCGCGCGCGCAGGTACGGGTGGAGCCGCTGCTCGACCTCGGTCACCAGCTCCTCGGGCGCGCCGACCACGAGGTGGTCGAACGGGCGCCGCTTGAAGCGGGCGAACAGCGTGTCGAGCGCGTGGCCGAGGTGGTTGAGCTTCTCCTGCTCGACCGAGCGCTGGAAGCGCGCCTGCGACCAGCCGCCCTGGTCGTGCTGGCGGTGCACGTCGTCCTCGATGTGGTCGATCTCCTCCAGCCCCGCGGCGGTGCCCATGAAGATCCGTGCCGCCCTGCGATTGACGAGCAGCACGCACCAGCGCTCGGTGGAGTCGTTGCGCACGAGCGGCTCGACGCACGCATGGTCGTCGACGACCACGCGCGACTCGATCGGGTGCGCCAGCCGCACCACTTCGAGCAGGTCGGCCGGTGCGCACGCGAACACGGCCACGCCGTGCGTGCCGTTGGACGCCACGTCGGAGCCGCGCAGCACGTCGTGGACGCGCTCCACGTCGCTCCGCAGCGCCAGCCTGACGTCGTGCTCGAGCCCTTCCGCCTCTTCCACCTTGCGCGCGGCCGCGGTCACGACCGAGTTCACCTCGGTGGCCCGCGCGGCCGGGGTGGCGAACTCGCTCGGGTCGAGGTTGAAGAAGACGGAGAGGACCATTCCGCGCTGCGGGCGCAGCTCTGCGAGCCGGCGCAGGCGCACGCGCGTGATCATGTCTGCCATACCGCGGAGCTACCCCGCCTCACGCGCCCCGAACCGCCGGCTGTGACCACGCGCACGCACCGCGAACCGGCTTGTGGTGCATCGCGCTGCGGTGAGATCTCGCGAATACGTCTCCGCCCCCTGGCCGAGCGGCTGGTCTCGGACACCACACGTTACCGCGCCCCCCGGTACGGTGCGCGGCATGGCCATCCGTTCCCCCGGTACGGTGCGCGGCATGGCCATCCGTTCCGAGAGCACGCCCCGCGGGGCCGACTGCGGCGAGCGCGCGATCCGGATCGCGGCCACGGGCGACATCCACGTCGGCCGCGAGGGCGACCAGGAGCGCTGGACGGCGGCGTTCGCCGGGCTGCGCGGCCGCGTGGACCTCGTGCTGCTCGCGGGCGACCTGACCACGCACGGGAGGCCCGAGCAGGGTGCGATGGTCGCCGCCGCGGTGCAGGGGCTCGACGTCCCGATCGTCGCCGTGCTCGGCAACCACGACTGGCACGCCGACCGGCACGACGAGCTCGTGGCCGTGCTGCAGGAGGGCGGTATCGACGTGCTCGTGCGCGAGCACCGCGTGCTCGAGCTGTGCGGGACCGCGGTCGGGATCGCCGCGACGAAGGGGTTCGGCGGCGGCTTCCACGGCGCCCACGTCGCGGACTTCGGCGAGCCGCTGATGCGCCGCCTCTACGCGGAGTCGACCGAGGAGGCCCGCGCGCTCGACGCCGGGCTGCGGGCGATCGCGCCGTGCCCGTTCCGGATCGCGCTCCTGCACTACGCGCCGATCACCGAGACGCTGCGTGGCGAGCGCGCCGAGATCTGGCCGTTCCTCGGCACCGACCGCCTCGCTGGGCCGCTGCGCGAGCACGGCCCGGACCTCGTGCTGCACGGCCACGCGCACGCCGGCACGTTCGAGGGCCGGCTGGGCGACGTGCCCGTCTTCAACGTCTCGGTCCCGGTCATGGGCGAGGACTTCTGGGTGTTCGAGATGACCGGCGCGCCGAGCATGCCGCTCGTCAGAACGACATCTGCTCCAGCATCAGCAGCAGGCCGAACACCCACGCCGTCCCGATCCCTTCGAGGATCGCCAACCCGCCCGTGATCCGCGCGATCGGCCGGTCGAGCGCGAGCAGCACGAAGAACAGGAACCACAGCACCGCCCACGCGAACCAGTCGATCGCGAGGTAGACCGACGCGTCGTTGCCGTTGGCGTTGTCGAGCGTGTAGATCCCGGCGGGGATCGCGGTGATCGCGACGAACAGGCAGTACCAGCCGAACGCGCGACCGCCGGCGTTGAGGAAGCCGTTCGCGGCCACCCACAGGTACGTGAACGCGAACAGCAGGATCAAGCCGCCGGCGCGGATCGAGGCGAGGTCGCCGTCGCGGTTGCCCTGGACCATCAACGTGACCGCGGCGACCACGCCGACGAACCCGGTGAAGATGTTGATGACCGTGACCTCGCGGCCCTGGATGAAGAGCGGGTGCGACTCGGCCGCGGTCGCGCCCGCCTCCCCGGCCGAGGCCACGCGGGCCTGGCCGATCAGCCAGATGCCGTTGATCACGAGCACCGCACCGACGTACAGCAGCACCACGCCCAGCATCGCTGCCTCCTTCTTCGGTCTCCTAGTGCGCGAGCGCCCAGGGCGGCGCCTTGCCGTGCCGGTGGGGCATCGGGCTTCCGCGCTTCTCGGTCACGACGTCGGGCACGTGCGCGCTCTTCTCCTCCAGGTCGAGCGCGCGCCGCGCCGGCCCGGCGAGGCGCGCGAGGCCCGGCGGGGTGAACACCCGCCGAGCCGCGGCACCGCACCCCGGGCACGCGGCCGCCACGCTCGCCTCGGCCATCGGCCGGACGAGGTCGAACGGGCCGCAGCCCTCGCACGTGAACGCGTACAGCGGCACGATCCCTAGCTCGTCCTCGCCGCGACGCCGCGTGCGGCCGATATCGGGCCGTCCTGGCTCGGTCGCACGTCGAAGTCGAAGATGGCGGTCGGGAGGTAGAGCGAGCAGCAGGCGTTCGGGATGTCGACCACGCCCGAGATCCGGCCCTCGATCGGCGCCGACCCGAGCAGCAGGTACGCCTGCTCGCCCGAGTAGCCGAACTTGCGCAGGTACTCGATCGCGTTCAGGCACGCCCGCCGGTAGGCGATCGACGCGTCGAGGTAGTAGTTCTCGCCGGTCGTCTCGTCCACCGAGACCCCGATGAACGTGAGGAAGTCGCTGTAGCGCGGCTCCACCCTGCCGGGGATCAGGACCGGGTTGCTCGTGATCCCGTACGTGCGCATGCCGCCCTTGATGAGGTCGACGCCGAAGTCGATGAAGCCGCCCATCTCGATCGCGCCGCAGAACGTGATCTCGCCGTCGCCCTGGGAGAAGTGCAGGTCGCCGCCGGAGAGCATCGCGCCGGGGACGTGGACCGGGTAGAAGACGCGGCTCCCGCGCGTGAAGTTCTTGATGTCGTGGTTGCCGCCGTTCTCGCGCGCCGGAACCGTGCGCGCGCCCTCGCGGCCGACCCGGTCGCGCTCGGCGCCGTTCAGGGTGCCCGCGAGCACGCCGTCCTGGAGCGGGGGCAGGGCGAGCGGCGGCACCCGCTCGGGGTCCTTGTCGATCAGCGCCCGCTCGCGCCGGTTCCACTCCGCCAGCAGCTCGGCGGACGGCGCGGTCCCGAACAGGCCCGGGTGGGTGATGCCCGTGTAGCGCACGCCCGGGATGTGGCGCGACGTCGCCTCCTGGCCGTGGAAGTCCCAGATCGCCTTGTAGGCGTCCGGGAAGTGGTCGGTCAGGAAGCCGCCGCCGTTGACCTTCGCGAACACGCCGGTGTAGCCCCAGCCCTGGCCCGGCGCATCGCCGCGCTCCTGCGGCGCCGGCACGGGACCCAGATCGAGGATGTCGACCACGAGCAGGTCGCCCGGCTGCGCGCCCTGGACTTCGATCGGGCCGCTGAGCATGTGGCAGACGGTCAGGTCGACGTCGCGGACGTCGTTGGCGGAGTCGTTGTTGCCGAGCTGCGCATCGGTCCATTCGCGGCACTCGACGCGGAACTCGCTGCCGGGCCGCACCGAGGCCGCGGCGGGCACGTCCGGGTGCCAGCGGTTGTGGCCGGGCACCGCCTGATCGGCCATCGACTTGGACTGGTCGACGCTGAAGACGACCTCGGGCATGGACGTCCTCCCTCTGGGGGCTGGATGGGTCGCGCGCACGTGACTCGCGCCCGACGGGTTGTAGGAGCCGCGTCCGAGCCGGTCAAGGCGCCCGCGGCGACCGTGTGCGCGGCGCATCGGAATGGGGCGCGAAACGGCGCCGATCGGTCCATGCCGCACCGCTGGGTCTGGGGGCCCGTCCAAGAAGTCGGCACGACCGGACGACGACCGTGGACACTTCGCCGGATCGCCACCCGAACCCTCGGAAATACGTCCGGTATTCCCTTCGGGATTCGTGCGGCGCCCGGCTCGGTCCACGGCCGTTCCGGCCGCACCGCCTGTTCTTGGACGGACCCCCTAGACTCGCGCCGCCATGGAGCGGCTCCGCACGATGCCGGTGGCGCACCTGCGCGCGCTCGCCGTCCTCGCCGGCGGCGCGCTCGGGTCCCTGGCCCGCGCGGGCACGGCGGAGGCGTTCCCGACGCGGTCGGGGGAGTGGCCGTGGGCGACGTTCGCCGTCAACCTCGTGGGTGCCCTGATCCTGGGCTGGGTGACGACCCGCCTGACCGAGATGACGGCGCCCACGCGCTACGTGCGGTTCCTGCTGGGGACGGGCTTCTGCGGAGCGTTCACGACGTTCTCGACGTTCCAGGTGGAGACGCTCCGGCTCGCGAAGGACGGGCACGCCGGCGTCGCCGCGGGGTACGCGGTGGCGAGCCTGGCCGCGGGGATGCTGCTCGTCGTCGCCGCGACCATCGTTGCGCGCAGGCGGCGCTACGGGTGAGCGCGGTGCTGGCCTGGACGGGCGTCGCGCTCGTGGGCGCCGCCGGCGCGTGGGCGCGCTTCGCCCTGGGCGCCGCGCTCGCGGCGCGCTGGCCGAGCGAGTTCCCGTTCGGCACGCTGACCGTCAACCTGACGGGCGGCTTCCTGCTCGGCCTGCTCGTCGGCCTCTCGGTGACCGGCGACGCGCTGCTGGTGCTCGGCACCGGACTGCTGGGCGCGTACACGACGTTCTCCACGTGGATGGTCGAGGCCCAGCGGCTCGGCGAGGATGGCGAGTTCGCGACGATGGGGCTCTACCTGCTCGGCTCGATGGCCGCCGGCCTCGCCGCGACTGGTGCGGGCTGGTTGCTGGGCGGCGCGCTGACATGATCGCGGACGCGCTCACGCTGTCGGTCTACTTCGGCGAGTCGGTCGTCGCAGGCCCGTTGCTGGCGAGCGAGGCCCTGATGCGCCGGCTGGAGCGGCGCGGGATCGCGACCGCCGTCCTGCTGCGCGGGATCGAGGGCTTCGGGCTCAACCGCCGCATCCACGCCGAGCGCTTCCCCGACGTGTCCACCGACCTGCCGCTGCTCGCGCTGGTCGTCGACGCCCGCCGGCGCATCGAAGCGGCGCTCGACGACGTCGACCGCGCGGTGCCGCGCGGCCTGGTCACGCTCGAGTCCGCGCGCCTCGCGACCGGGGCGGACGTCGCCGGGGCGCAGTTCCCGGCCGGGCCCGGGCGGGCCGCCAAGCTCACGATCTACTGCGGGTCGGACGAGCGCGCCCGCGGCCGAGCGGCCTACCGCGAGGCGGTCGACGCGCTGCGCCGCCACGGTGCGACCGGAGCGATCGTGCTGGCCGGGGTCGACGGGCTGGTCGGCGGCCGGCGGCGGCGCGCGCGTCTGTTCGCGACCAACGGCGCGCCGGTCGCGATCGTCTCAGTAGGCCCGGCCGAGCTGCTCGCACGGTCCCTGCCCGAGCTCGCCGAGCTGCTGCCGGCCCCGTTCGTCACGCTCGAGGGGATCGCGCAGGTCAAGCACGACGGCGAGCTGCTCGAGCCGCCGCCGACCGCCGCGGACGCCGGCGCGGACGTCTGGCAGGCCGTCCGGCTCTACACGCGCCGGACGGCCGAGGTCCACGGGCACCCGCTCTACGGCGAGCTGACCCGGCGCCTGCGGGAAGCCGGCGCCGCGGGCGCGACGACGGTGCTCGGCGAGTGGGGCTTCTCGAGCGACGAGCCGCCGCACGGCGACAAGCTCGGCCGCATCGCCAGCCACCGCCCGACGTACACGGTCTGCATCGACCGGCCGGCGAAGATGGCCGAGCTGTGGCCGATCGTGGACGAGCTGACGGTCGAGCACGGCATCGTCACCTCCTGGTTCGTGCCCGGGTACCGCGAGCGGGCGCAGGACACGGTGCACGGCAGCCTGCGGCTGGCGTAGCCGCAGCCGGCCGGCGTCAGGCGGCGGCGTCCCCGTGCTGGCCGCACACCCGGTCGCAGTTGCAGTCCGCGACCGTCCCGTGGCCGACGTCGTGGTACAGGCACCGGTCGTCGCACGTACACCTGGGGACGAAGCCCTCCTCGAGCTCGTCCGGCCACGGCAGCTCGCCGTCGACGTAGCGCTTGAAGTCGGGGTCGCGCTGGTGCAGCTTCAGCCGCAGACCCGCGGCGGTGCGCGCCACGCCGATCTGGCGTACCAGCGGGCGCAGCTCCTCCAGCAGCCCTTCGATCTCCGGGTCGCCGGTGCGCACGAGCGTCGCCTCGAGCGCGGTGAGCATGTTGACCGCGAAGCGGCTCGCGTCGTCGAGGTTGACTGAGTGATGGGTCTGGATGCCGATGATCCGGCGCATGGGGAGTCCTGACTACGGATCGGGTGGAAGGGGAGAGACCTCGACCGCGTAGCGGTCGGCGAGCGCGCGGGCGAGGGCGCGATCGCCCTCGAGCAGGTGCAGGTCGTAGGGGTAGGCGAACTCGCTGCGCCAGCCGCGCGTATGGCAGACGGCGCGCCCCCAGCCGGAGACGCGTCCGACGGCGATGCCGATCGCCAACGTCGGCCGGCGGACGAAGAGCAGCGGCGCGGTCTCCCTGCTGCGGTCGAGGTAGGCGAGCGCCTCGTCCCGGTCGGCGAAGGCGTGGATGCCGCACGCGTGGTGCGCGGCCGGGCGCGGGCCATGCACGCTGCAGCGGGCCCGCAGCGCGCGGCGCGCCGGCCACAGCGCGCTCACCCACCACGAGGCGAGCACCGGCCCGTCCCGGCCCTCGACCACCTGCCAGCCGCGCCACCCGCGCAGCGGCTCGGTCACGATCGCGCGCTCGGTCACGCCGGCACCGGTTCCTCGACGGGCCGCGGCTCGACCGGTGCCGGGACCGGCTCCTCGGTCGGCAGCGGCAGCACGCGGGGCCGCACCTCGATCTCGCGCTCGGGTTCTCCGATATCGGCCATCCCGATGCGATTACGGCAGCATCGACCGCGAGAGTCACTATCCAGACGTCCAACGATGACGGACCCAAAGACCATGCCGATCGAGGCGGGGAGCCGGGTCGGGCCTGCGCGCCGGAGCGTGTGCGCCGCGCACCGGAATCGGTCCGGAAACGAGCCGGATCGGTTCGGTTCGCACACTGCCCGCGGTTAGACTCGCGAGCGAGGCGTCCGGGGGCCTCAGCTTCCCTTGGACCGCGAGCCGTGACCGCCGCGAGACTTGAGATGGCCGTCGCTGGGCCCCTGCCGGAACCGGTTACCTCGCTCGTGCGCGTGGCCGTCGAGAGCGACGTGCCCGAGCAGCTCGTGACGGCGGCGCAGCACGCGCTCGGCAAGCCGCTCGGCCTGGTCGGGCCGGCGGGGGAGGCGCTCGGCCGCGCGCCGGCCGACGAGGCCGGCGATCGCGCCCTGGCGATCGCGCGCGCCGCCGCGACCAGCCGCCTGGTCGCCCCGCCCGGATGGTGGATCGCCGGCATCGCGCGTCCCGGCTGCGCGCCGCTGGGCTACCTCGCCATCGGCGAGCAGGACGGCGACGCGGGGCGGAACGGGGAGCTGGTCGAGCTGGTCAGCACGCTGCTCGCCGATCAGCTCCAGCGCGTCGCGCTCCTGCGCGGCCGCACCAGCGAGCTGCTGCGGCGGCTGGTGAGCGATTCCGAGGTCGGGCCGGCGCGCGCGCGGCGCGAGGCGGCCGGCTGCGGGCTCGTGCTCGCCGACGCCTACTGGCCGGCGGTCCTCGGGTGGCGCGGGCCCGCCCCGCGTCCGGAGGTCACCGACGCGATCGACCGCGAGGCGCGCACGGGGGCCGGCGCCGCGCTGAGCGTGGTCGTCGCCGAGCGCACCGTCCTGCTGCACCCGAGCGACGGGGCGGGCGGCAGCGGCGCGGCGCTGGAGTGGTTCCGGCAGGTCGCCTGCGGCGCACGGCGCCTGGCTCCCACCGCGCGGCCGCAGGTGATCGTCGGCGAGCGCGAGCTCGGCTTGGCGGAGCTCAGCTCCGGCATCGCCGAGCTGGGCTCGCTGTGGGCGATGGGACCGCGCGCGGAGGACGACCAGCCGCTCGTGTCCGTGCGCCACTACGCGCTCGACCGGTTCCTCGCGTGGACGGCCGACACCCCGGAGGCGAGCGAGTTCGTGCGCCAGCAGATCGGGCCGCTGATCGCCTGGGACCGGCAGCATCGAACCGACCTGCTGACCGTGCTCGAGGCCGGCCTCGACGCTCCGCGGCACGACGCGGCGGCCGCTCGCTGCTTCATGCATCGCAACACGTTCCGCCATCGCTTCCGTCATGCGACGACGATCCTCGGCGACCCGCTCGACGATCCCGAGGTGCGGCTCGCCGTCCACGTGGCGCTCAAGCTGCGCCGGATCCTCGCACCGCGGAAGCCGCCCGGCCGGCTCGCCGGGCCCGGCGACGCGCCGCCGTCCTGAGTGGCAGTGCCAGACTGGACGGCCCATGACTTCAGAGAACTCCTTCGACGCGCGTGCCGAGCTCGAGGTCGGCGGGCGCGCATACGACATCTACCGCCTTGATGCGCTGCAGTCGTCCTACGACGTCGCGCGGCTGCCGTTCTCGCTCAAGGTGCTGCTGGAGAACCTGCTGCGCAACGAGGACGGCGTCGCGATCCGGCGCGAGGACGTCGAGGCGCTCGCGACGTGGGACGCGAAGGCGGAGCCGTCGGACGAGATCGCGTTCACGCCCGCGCGCGTGATCCTGCAGGACTTCACCGGCGTGCCGTGCGTGGTCGACCTCGCCGCGCTGCGCGACGTGATGGCCGAGATGGGCGGCGACCCGTCGGCGATCAACCCGCTCGTCCCGGTCGAGCTGGTGATCGACCACTCGGTGCAAGTCGACGCGTTCGGCTCCGTCCAGGCGTTCCGGATCAACGCCGAGAAGGAGTACGAGCGCAACCGCGAGCGCTACGCGTTCCTGCGCTGGGGCCAGACGGCGTTCGACGGCTTCAAGGCCGTGCCGCCGGACACCGGCATCGTGCACCAGGTCAACCTCGAGTACCTCGCGCGCGTGGTGTTCGAGGACGCCGGCGTGCTCTATCCCGACACGCTCGTCGGGACCGACTCGCACACGACGATGATCAACGGGCTCGGCGTGCTCGGCTGGGGCGTCGGCGGGATCGAGGCGGAGGCGGCGATGCTCGGCCAGGCGATGCCGATGCTGATCCCGCACGTGCTCGGGTTCAAGCTCACCGGGGAGCTGCGCGAGGGCGCGACCGCGACCGACCTCGTGCTCACCGTCACCCAGCGGCTGCGCGAGCACGGCGTGGTCGGCCAGTTCGTGGAGTTCTACGGGCAGGGGATCGCGAACCTGCCGCTGGCCGACCGGGCGACGCTCGGCAACATGTCGCCGGAGTTCGGCTCCACCTGCGCGATCTTCCCGATCGACGCCGAGACGCTGCGCTACCTCGAGTTCTCCGGCCGCTCGCCGGAGCACGTCGAGCGCGTCGAGGTCTACGCGAAGGCGCAGGGCCTGTGGCACGACGAGCGCTCGGAGGAGGCGACCTACTCCGACACGGTGGAGCTGGACCTCGGCGAGGTCGTCCCCTCGCTCGCCGGCCCCAAGCGCCCGCAGGACCGCGTCTCGCTGACCGAGGCGAAGGCGTCGTTCCGGATGGCGCTCGACGGCTTCCTGCCCGAGCCCGACGAGTGCGACGAGCCGCTCGAGGAGACGTTCCCGGCCAGCGACCCGACCGCGCCGCACTTCGTCGTCCACGAGCCGCGGGGCGAGAAGGCGGGCGCCGAGACCGGCGGCATGCAGGTCGTCGACCGCACGTCGGTCAAGGTGCCGCTCACGCTCGCCGACGGGACCGAGACCGAGCTCGACCACGGCCACGTCGTGATCGCCGCGATCACCTCGTGCACGAACACGTCGAACCCGTCGGTGATGATCGGCGCGGGCCTGCTCGCCCGCAACGCGGTGGCGCGCGGGCTGCGGTCCAAGCCGTGGGTCAAGACGTCGCTCGCGCCGGGGTCCAAGGTCGTGATGGAGTACTACGGGAAGGCGGGGCTCGTCGAGCCGCTGGAGGCGCTCGGCTTCCACCTCGTCGGCTACGGCTGCACGACGTGCATCGGCAACTCGGGCCCGCTGCCCGACGCGGTCGCGGCGGTCGTGAATTCCGAGGACCTCGCGGTCGTCTCCGTGCTCAGCGGCAACCGCAACTTCGAGGGCCGGATCAATCCCGACGTGAAGATGAACTACCTCGCGTCGCCGCCGCTGGTCGTGGCGTACGCGCTCGCGGGGACGATGGACATCGACCTGCTGGACGAGCCCCTCGGCCAGGACGCCGACGGCAACGACGTCTACCTGCACGACATCTGGCCGTCCTCGGAGGAGGTCGGGCGCGTGGTCGAGGAGGCCGTGCGGTCGGAGATGTTCACGAAGTCGTACGGCAACGTGTTCGATGGCGGGCCGGAGTGGAACGCGCTCGAGGTCCCCGAGGGCGACCGGTACGCGTGGGCGGACGACTCCACCTACGTGCGCCGCCCGTCGTTCCTGGAGAACGTGCCGCGCGAGCCGCAGCCGCAGGGCGACATCGAGGGCGCGCGCGTGCTCGCGCTGCTCGGCGACTCGGTCACCACCGACCACATCTCGCCGGCCGGCTCGATCAAGCAGGGCTCGCCGGCGGCGCTCTACCTCAACGAGCACGGCGTCGAGGCGGCGGAGTTCAACTCCTACGGCGCGCGCCGCGGGAACCACGAGGTGATGGTGCGCGGCACGTTCGCGAACATCCGCCTGCGCAACCTGCTCGGGGGGCGCGACGACCTGGTCGGCGGCCTCACGCTCAAGCTGCCGGAAGGCGAGCGGATGCCGATCTACGACGCGGCGATGCGCTACGCCGAGGAGGGCACGCCGCTGGTCGTGCTCGCCGGCAAGGAGTACGGCTCCGGCTCGTCACGCGACTGGGCCGCCAAGGGCACGAACCTGCTCGGCGTCCGCGCGGTGATCGCGCAGTCGTTCGAGCGCATCCATCGCTCCAACCTCGTCGGCATGGGCGTGCTGCCGCTCCAGTTCGCCGACGGCGAGTCGGCGGAGTCGCTCGGCCTCACCGGCGAGGAGGAGCTCTCGATCACGGGGGTCGAGAACGGCGAGGCCAAGCAGGTCACCGTCCGCGCGGGCGACACGGAGTTCACCGCGCGCGTGCGGATCGACACGCCCAAGGAGGTCCAGTACTACCAGCACGGCGGCATCCTGCCGTTCGTGCTGCGGCAGCTCCTCGAGCGCGGCGCGGGCTAAGAGCCGGAGTTGGGGAAGGCGCGGATCGCGAGTGCGAGGACTGCGAGCCAGCCCTCGCGCCGTCCGTGGCGCTGTGCGTAGTCGTCCATGTACGGAAATGTGTCGTCCCGACGCCGCGGCTGCTTGAGTCGGACGTCCGTCTAGCGCACGGCCAGGATGGTCACCGTGCCCGAGATCTCGTTCGTCACGAGCACCACCGGCCCGCCGGTCGGACTCTCGTCCGCGGGGACGAAGCGCACGCCCTCGGGTCCGAGGTCGGCCTCGCGGGCGTTGACGTAGCCGGCGAAGCCGGCGCGGCCGGGGCGGTCGCTGAGGTCGTAGGCGAAGATGCCGCCGCTGCGCTCGGCCGCGAGGAACGCGTAGGTGCGCCCGCGCACGCGGCCGATGTCCAGTCCCTCGGGCTCCGGACCCTTGTTGTCGGAGCGGTTGTCGATCGCCGACGGCGCGTTGTCCTTGTTGAAGTTGCCCGCATCCAGATGGGCCGTGAGCCGCTCGAGCTCGTCCCCGGTGTCGGACACGATCCCGCCCAGCGGGTCGAGCACGCTCATCGAGCGGCCGCCGAACGCGTAGAGGCGGTCGTAGTCCCCGTCGCCGTCGGTGTCGCCCTGGCGCTTGGTCACCGTCAGCCGGCCGAGCTTCGCGTCCGCCGCCTCGCCGTTCGGGAACGCGGTGGGATCGAGGACGAGCTCGTTCACGCGCGCCTCCTCGGAGCCGTCCACGAGCGCGTCGCCCTCGTTCGCCGTGGCGATCCAGGTGAACGGCCCGGTCTGGTAGGCGGCGATCACGTCCGGCTGGTACATGCCGAGCACGTTCTTCCACGGGCTGATCGCGATGCCGCCGTCCCGGTCGCTCGGGTCCAGGCCATTGCCCGGCGCGCCGTGGTCCTTGTAGCCGAGCCCGCGGATCAGGCGGAAGCGCGCGTCGTCGACGTCGAGCACCGCGATCGCGTTGGCCTCCTGGAGCGAGACGTACGCGAGCCGCCCGCCGAACGCGGTGGTGATGTACTCCGGCTCGAGGCCGACGTCGCGGACCGGCCCGGAGCGCGGCACGCCGTCGAGGCTCGCCGTGCGGGCACGCGCGCGGGTCGCGCCGCGGCGGAGGTCGATGACCGTGACGCTGCCGGCCGGATCGACCACACCCTCGGGCTCGCCCTCGTTGGCGACCAGCAGCGTCTTGCCGTCGTCGCTGAACGTGAGCATGTCGGGGAGCGGGCCGGCGGGAACGCTGGCCAGGTGCTCGCCGGCGGTGTCGAACAGCTCGACCGTGCCCGGATCGGTCTTGACGGACGCCTCGACCGCGACCGCGACGAGCCCGTGCTTGCCGGGCGCGACGTCGACGGAGTTGGGCCCGCCGCCGTAGGGCGCGAGGTCGATCGAGCGCACCAGCGACGGGGCGGCGGGGTTCGCGGCGTCGTAGACGTCGAGCCGGTTCGCGGCCGCGTTGGTGACGAAGATGCGCTTCGCGGCGGGCGCGTAGGCGGCGATCTCGGCGCCGCCCTCCCCCTGCGCCGCGGTCCGTCCCAGGGGTTCGAGGGTGACGGGTGCGGGCGCCGCAAGGGCGGTGGGCGCCAGCGCCAGCGCGGTCGCCGCCGCGAGGCCGGTGGTCAGGTTCCTGTTCATTCCGGCGACGCTATGGCGCGGCGCGTCATCGAGTTGTGACCAGGTCGTTGCCAGGGCTCCCGCTAGAGTGCCCCGACCAATGTCCGTCCCTGAGGTTCTGCGCAAGCTGCTGACCGCGCCGGGGCCGTCCGGCTACGAGCAGGCGGCCGCGGCGGTGTTCCGCGACGCCGCCGCCGCGTTCGCCGAGGTCAGCCACGACACGGTGGGCTCCACCGTCGCCCGCGTGAAGGGGACCGCCGGCGGACCGCTGCTCGCGGTCGTCGGCCACATCGACGAGATCGGCCTGATCGTCCACCACGTCGACGACGACGGCTTCCTCTGGTTCAGCGGCGTCGGCGGGTGGGACCCGATCATCCTCGTCGGCCAGCGCGTCGAGCTCGCCACCCGCGAGGGGACGATCCCCGGCGTCGTCGGCAAGAAGCCGATCCACCTGCTCAAGGAGGAGGAGCGCAAGCAGGTGCCCGAGCTGCGCCACCTGCACATCGACATCGGCGCCGCCAACGGCGAGGAGGCGCGCGGGCGGGTGCGGGTGGGCGACGTCGCGGTGATCGCCGGCGAGCCGCTCGAGTACCCGAACGGCCGCATCGTCTCGCGCTCG
>Ga0193742_1001312_pt1 | contig 15118 bp, 13 predicted proteins | sample L2c1metaG_FD_165511 | JGI IMG/M metagenome (GOLD analysis project Ga0193742, IMG submission 165511) | Soil microbial communities from a riparian zone of the East river system, Colorado, United States - L2c1 | ecosystem: Environmental > Terrestrial > Soil > Riparian zone | place: USA: East River... | reverse complement strand
TACCATGAGTCCACCAAGTTCGGCTCGGGTATACGCCGCTCTGCCGTGCGGCTCAAATTTCGTGGGACTTTGCGTAGTCCACCTCCCAATGTCGAAACTTTACGGTTTTGCTGATGATTATGGTAGTTGTCATGGTAGTTATCTGCATTTGTAGTCAGTAAAATAAAACATATAATATATAATAATAATAAAGCCCCTCAATGGGTGTTGTTGTTGGTAGCAGTGGTGGTAGCATGGTGGTAGTGGTGGTAGCTTTGGTCATTAGCAGTGGTTGTGGTTGTGGTGGCCATCATGGCTGTAGAGTGTCAGATCAGATTTGACCAGATTTATAATGGTTGACCCATGTAACTGATGTTTTAATAAATTTTCTGTGAACAATACTAGTAACTATTGAACATTTTAATTTTTTCACCATTTTTTGACACAGAAACAGCTATACAATTTGCTACCCCTTGTGTGAAGCACATTTTTTTATTATCTCTACTTTAATAAATTCTTTTTATATAAAATATTATTACTGCTGGTCAAGCAGACTTCTATTTAACAGTAAGATAATAAAAATATACTTACCAGTAATTTGTTGAAGCAAGTTGCAATGGGCAGTTGTTGGCTCATTGTTGTTCTTGTGTTGAGTCAGCGGAGTAGCCATAAATGGGTGAACTTTTGAAACTCCGACCGAAAACGGCTGCTACAAATGCAAAACAACTTGTTTTTGTCATATCTCGGCCAATTCTTCATGTAAAAACTATTTTAAAATATGTACCTTTTTTTAAATAAAAACTATTATTATTATGCAGAGCGTTTTTGCATTGCTAAATCTACGGAAAGTTTGGTTTGAACCGGTTTGAACTCAGTTCTCAAAATTTTGAAAAAGTCCGAACCGAGAACTGAACTGACTGCTGAAAACCGGAACTGAGAACTGGACTGAAGCGAACTTTCGGTTTGGTTCTGCGGTTCTCGGTTCTTTGCAACAGTTCGGAACCGAACTTTGGTAGCCCTAGTAGTGCTCCAGAGTCCAGAGTGCCCAGAGTGCCATTAGCACTATGGAGCACTATAGAGATAGAAACCCTTGCTATAAAAATTATCAAGGTTTGCTGATGTCTTGATTTTACCACAGTCACCTTAAAGTTTTGCAAGGTCGTCTCCAGGCAATTCTAGTAACTTGGTGAGCCATGCTGGAATTTGACAAGCTGATTCTGTGTTTAGTAATACAGCTTTATCAGACCATGTAGTTTTTCATGCCTCTCTCAATGCTCATCCATCTGCCTACAAGCTCCCTAGGTCAAATGTTGATATGTTGTATTTAAACTGTTAAGTTTACATGAGGCCAATGGATAGCTGTTGAGAACATGGTTTGCATAATTCCTTCAGCAAGGAAACAAATTATTAGCTAATCACTACATTAGCACCAGTAACTTGACCTTTTTCGGTAGTGAGGTCTCATTTGCTGGTAAGCTGAGAAGGCATTGGACTTGCTTTTTACCTTTCTTTGTTGTTGGTTCTTGGTCCCTGCTTGGTTTATTTCAACAAGCCATTCCTCTTCCAAGTCAACCGCTGCTACCATGTCTTCAACCGTGTTTACCACCTTTCGTCTTTTGTTGGTTCTTCGTTTACCCATGTTGAGGTAGGAAGTAAAGCAGTCGCAATGTATGGTCTGGAACGACCCAAAGTCTCAAACAAACCGACTTGTTAACAATGACCACGATTACAATCATTGGCTTTCCCTACACTTAAAATTTTAGGTCGTTCGGGAACTCACAAAGGACAAGTATGTTGGAGCAGTAAGAAGGAATTGACTATCTTTGATGTGGAAAAAATTTACAGTTATTCGCTTGTGAGGATATGATGAACATTAGAGCTTTTCAAGGCGCTGAGATCGGGTAGATGTCAATCCTTCCAACCACTTCACGACGTTCTCTATAATTTCATCTTTCGCTTCTATCATTAACCAGTGACCTCGTCCTTCAAGTGCGATATCCTGGTACCTGGATATAAATTTTTTTGATTTGTTGATGACGAAGGGAATCGCAGTGGCATCTTTAGTGCCCCAAATGAAAAGAAAGGGTAAATCTGAACGAAGATCCGAGGGGAGACCTTGTGCTAGTGCGACATTTATTAATCGACCATAATATTTATACAGAAGCATGACTATCCTTACCAAGTTCCTCGTCATGTCTGAATTTGGATGTGCGATAGTAGTTCAGAGGTCCAAACATGCCCTTGCTGAACTCTGAATGATAGTAGTTAAACTCCTGCATGATTACTGATAAGAAATAGAGTCATGAAAACTACATGCTGATACTCCACCTTGTCAGTTAAGATGTTTGATTTACTGGCGTCTGGCCCATGGAACAAGGCTGTCTCCATTGAACCTAATGTTGTTATCACCTTATCCGAGCCAGGATATCTATAAATCAACGAAAGAAACTTCTTGAGCTGAAATCACCAAGTGTCCATAATCAAGCGTCAATGTTTCTGTAGGAAGCAAGGAATGCCTACGTGAGCCAGTATTTCCAAGCTAGATTTTGAGCTTGCGAAGTATAGTTGGTAGGCAAAATTCGGAGCACGTCTCACCACTTCTTCAAGAGGAATAAATTCTGATGAAGGAGGTGTATACGGAACGCTCATCCTAACAAATCAACAATGAGAACGGCAACTTTGAACTCGTTAAACTCACATCAAAAGAGCTAGAATGCGATTTGGATACCAAAGAGCGAATCTACCGACCGTAAAGGCTCCCCAGTCATGTCCAATAAATACCTGGATATGTATATTAGCGTTTGGAATCACTGAACGGTTTCTACATACTGCACAACTGATTTCCAAGAGATCCAGTAATGCAGCAAGGTCCGCACAAAGTTTCTTGGTTGAATATTCTGAGGCTTCAACGGGCTTCTGAGTTCCGCCATAGCCTAGCATATCAGGTACTACAACACGGTACCCTCGACGAACCCACGGGCCAATCTGGTAGCGCCAGCCATACCTATACCATGTTGGTTTGAGGAGAATTTGCGGAGGGGAAATGTAGGACTCACCAGAGATCAGGGAAGCCGTGTACACACAGCAGAGTAGCGTTCCGCTTTGGATGGTAGTTGTCTGGGACCTGGTCTACCTAACGATGAAAGTATTTAGACAGACTCGAGGTGGTAAGATGTGACGCACAAAATGGTAAACACGGCCAGTTGCTAGTTTCTCCGTCCTATGGTTGAAGCTTTCTGGTAGTCGGGGATCCATACTTACAACACCTTGTGATCGCAAACTAATAACCAGTTAATAGGTTTGAACTTGAAGAGGAGCCTGAAAAATATCGGCAAGTAGCGACGCGCGTTTGTTTCTGACGAGCTCGGTGCCGGTCACGTTGGACTGCGACGACCATCTCAGCACACACAATAGCTTCAGTTCATCAAAGAAACCCTTTTTTGTTTATAAATCACTGCTTTATCCTTTTTTAAAACTCATCGTCGCGGCCCTCGTACTCATTTCAACCTCTTATATAAAGCCCCTCCTCAAGTAAGGTCCGTCTATCACTTCTCATCTTTCTTTCAATATCCTTACATCATTTCAGTCCTCGATATGCCTGCACCCGTACTTTCACAATCGTCTGCACGCACAGTCAATAAACCAGCCACGCAGAAGCCACGCGCCACAGTAGTGGCAAAGAATAAAAGAGTGGCAAGGCGTAGAGGAAGGGCTAAAGGTGACCTTGATAGCGACGACGAGGTTGAGCGTGAAGTCGGGACAGATTCGGACTCTGACGACGACGATTTGTCATCTGTGGACTCAGCAACCGATGATTCCGACACTGAGCCTGCCTCTGAAGATGTAATTCCTAATGATCGTGCCCACCTGCCAACTCCTAGGAATAGCAAGAGTCCAGAGACAACCGTTCAGGTAGATATTCCCTTGAAGGACGGAGTGGCATCTTTTTTTTCTCCAAGTGGGAATTGGTCGGACATGGTTGCAGAGGAGAATGCTAATGGGTCAGCCGACTTGCCGGTCATTGAATTCGCAGACTTCAAGGGTAGAGTTACCGCTGTGAACGGTCCATCTCGCAAACACAAGAAAGCTGCCAAATCCACTCGCTCATCAGACGTTCGTGTTCAGGCACCTCCCTCAAATGACGACATGATGTCGAATTCTGAACATGCCGAGGATGCTCCTGATCCACAACGACCTTATTCGCCGTCCTCTCGGAACACAGGGCACGCAGCTCGTCAGGCTTATCAGCATAGACTGGACACGGACCCATCTTATGTTCCCACAATAGGAAATTTTTGGGGACATGACGATCGCCTGATTGATGCAGATTTACGCAGCCTCAGTGGTTGGTGGAGGGGTCGTGGGCGGGGTCGAGGGCGAGGTCGAGGTTTCGCAATGCGGGGTCGTGGAGGGTTCCAAGGTGCTCCGCTGAACGTAGGTCCCGAAAGTGAAGATCTTGCGATACCACCGGACGGCAAGCTCCCTCCTATCGATCGTCCCTGGACGCATGATGGTTTTGAGGATATGAAACGCAGAGAAGAACAGCGTCGTGCTGTTACCAAGCAAGAAAAGGCCTCTAACCATGCAGGCAGCAGCACTAGAGGTGGCTTCGCTTCTGGCCGTAACATAAATCCTCCTATGCGCGGAGAGGCCCCTTCACCTGCAATGGCACGCACTATCTCTCCTTCCGTACCTGCAACCCGTGTTCGCTTCCTGATGAAACCGGAACTTATGTGGACGAAACAGCATGAAGCTTTCCTTTACTTCGACTCCTCTCTGAAGCCTCGCCCTGGACAAGGCCCCGGGTTTCGAGTCAAGGTACCTGGACATCAATCCGCTGTAGTAAGGACACCCTTTTCTCGTACTCGTTCCAATGCCTCTGCCTTTGACCCCCGGGAGGGCTCAGAGGGGGGTGATAAATCTTTCGTTGTTTGTCTTCCCAAGCGAGCTGGCAAAGAGAGAGAGGAAGCCAAAGACGACACAACCGCGGAAACTTCTATTGAGGATGTCTTCACTGTAAAACCATTATTGCACACGTCGAGATCAGACATCCCCCCTGAACCGATAAATCCGCTGGTAACGCATGTTGAGACACCCGAATTTCCAGTTTCTCAGCCTTCCACACCTGCTCAACCTCAGCTTACAGTCATATCACAGCTGGGACAACTAACTATGCAACCCCAGATATCCGACCCAGAAAGGCAGGCGAAAACCGAACAAGCAGTGCTGCGCAAGTCTTCTGTTGAAGTTGATAATGATATTGAGGCTTTTGAGAACTCCTCAACAACCGAACGATTAGCCCTTCCTGCTATACAGACATCTTTCACCCCTCCGCCTGACCCCCCGATGTCCCAACCTTCTCCAGCTTTCAGTTCGCCTTATGGTTATGCTCCAGCACTGCCTCTGGGTATTGCCATGAATCAACACGGTATGCCTTATGAAGTTGCTACTGGACGACCCGTCTATCTCCAACCCGCACCCTTGTATAATCCCCGACCTCTCATGCATTCTCACATGGCACCTCCCGGTATCCCTTTTGTCCCTGGCCATATGCATCACCATTCTTCGGCGACTACGCCCGATTTCCTACCACACCCTTCCTCTCATACCCCACCTGTGAACGGCTTCATTGATCCGTTGACCGGAACCCCCATTTTCTCCTTCCCCCGCCAAACATCACGGATTGAGATCCGTGCTCCAACAGAAGAACCTGGAAAACCTGCCAAATCTGTGTCACGTCTCTCTTCTGGTTTGCGAACTACTGCGCCTTCCTTTCGGCCATCAAGATCACCTGAGAATTTGGAGAATGGGTATTATCACAGCTCTCATTCCGATAATGGTGCTTCTTTGTATGAAAATACAAACGGACATGCATCAGTTGAAGATGTTGGCATGGCTTATGCAGCTTATCAACAACCATACTATCATATGGAGCCTTACGGCTATTCCCAGTACATGGACATGTCACAGGCTGGACAGTATGACATGTACAATATGGACCACCAAGCACCTCAGGGCGCTGTTTATTACTAGTCATTTTTTCTTGTTTTCTTCATCGACGTCTTTCCATGCCATTGTTTTACTTACATTTATACTCCCAACTACTCACAATTACCCGTCTCACCTCTTTTTTTTCCTTTTGGCTGCTGTGTTGATTTTGTTGTCTACATCGATATCTCGCTTTTATTCGCATATTTTTGAGTCGGCTCACTGCACTATAAAACTCATATATTTTGGTTCCCTTTGTCGGTTGATTATGCCTGTGCTCCCCCTTCCATACACACACAATACTTTATCTGCTTAGTAGCTATTATGAACCCTATTCAATGTTGTTTTTTTGGTCCCTAGGATCTGTTCCGTTTATGGGGCTGGATTGGATGATCGATACAGGTACTCGCGTAATCCTCATGTTGATATTGGTTTCGTGCTTTGATATGATACAATAGTCTCATTGTTTGAGCCTTCGTGAAATCATGTCCCACCGAAAGTATGTACATACATATCAGTCTTGGTCCGTACAATCTTTGGCTAACTCATGGAATTCCGACAGTCACCTCTCGAGACGAGACTTGTATGCTTATGGATTCAAAGAAGGCGAGGCTTGGAGAGATGATAGACGGGCGCTGGAAGCTGCACTTTGGGAGATAGACCAACTGGAAAGACAAACGGAATACGAGTATCACAGAAGACCTTCTCCGAGTGATCCTTGGACTTCTGGGAGATCGTCCAGTTGGCGTCCATCCCACCACTCATGTGGTCCACCCAATGCGCGCTATCATGATGCCCAGATAACCCGAAACAACTCGGATTTATATCCAACTAACGAGTCGGGGATGACTTCTTTGTCCAGTCAAAGCCATGCGCGATATAACGACGATTCGAGATACCAAAGTGGTTACATCCAACCTACTTACCCTTCCTCGCATGCTGTTCCCTCTGTCTTCTATGGGTGCACTAGCAGCCAGAATCCGCGGGATTACCATTCCCCACAGTATGCTTCGCCGCCAAGGCCCTCCAACGCGAACTATCAAGATTTCCGTGATTCCACCGGTATCTCACATTCTTCCAGTCATCAAACCCATAGTTTTGCGCCGTCTATGGCACCTTCTAGTTATGGTCCAAGCCATCATCCTCAGGATTCTTATTCTTCACATGATTCTCCTGTCCAGCAAATCAGTACACCAGGGCAACTCCAGATGGTCGCTCGAAGGAGTGGTCGGAATGAATCTCTTAGCCCCGAACACACTGTCGATCCGCGATGTGCATGGGCTACTCGGGCCCTGTCGCCTCCGAGTTGGTCAATGGTTGCGACAGAAGGCACGGCGAGATCCATGTCCCCTTCAATGGCATCCTCCCAAGGAATGTACAGTCGGCATCTAAGAGACATGGGATACGTTGGTACCGCATCCCGGACCAACGGTTATGCTGAATCATTCGATAATGGCGAGTTCTACGGCAGCAGTGATGAGGAGTTCATGAGCGACGATGCTGGATCTTATTGCTCCAGCGATTCTGGCGCAGAAGAATGGGAGCATGATGAGGAGGGCCCTGATGATTATTGTTACTCGAGCTCAAGTGAATAGCTGTTCTGTGTTTTGTAGACCTATCTTACGTAAATTCTTGTGCTTATGTCGAATACACCAACTCCAGCAGGAGAAGAAGAAATTCCCCCTCCACAACGTCCGCCTTCCCCACCCATATACACAACTTTCGCAACCAGAGGCGTCCATGTACGAAACTTCCCTTCGGATTATAACTCATATCGCCTCGTCACCAACCACCCATAATAATGATAATATGTAGCCACCCACTTTTTCGGCTTTTAAGCCACGCGACCACCGAATATCCAGTGCTCAGTCTATGACCCATGTTGCATGGAATTGTGATGGAAAGAAACTCGCAGCCGTCGGAATCGACAAGTCGACGAGAATTTGGTCTCCAGAGAAAAGTGTAAGTACCCAGTTGATGAGTATTCACATCTCTGTTTTAAAAAATGCGTCGTTGGCAGATGGAGTCAAGAGCCGCAACGCTTTTTTCTGGAGGGCATTCTGATGATGTAGACTATGTCTCATGGAACCCTACACATCCTGAGCTCTTCTGTACATCAGGTCAAAAGGACAGACGGATCGTCTTTTGGGACGCACGACGTATGTTTAAGATAATTTCGTCTCTTCTAACCAGTGTCTAATCATCGTATCTATTTAGAGAGTCGATACATCCAACAATGTCAACTCAAGGTATCACCCGTACAAACAAGTTACTCTCCAGACGGGCGTTCCCTATTATACGCCTCTGCCGGTCATCAGCTTTTCTTCATGACACTTGGCAAGATGGGAGATGAAACAAAAGAAGAATGGCATCCATCTGAGCGAGATGCGGTTTGTATTATCACTCCCTACTTTTATCCAAGTTCTCATGAAATGAAAAAATAAAATCACAGATAGGATCAACAGCAATTTTCAATCATCTCGGAGATGGAGTTGTCATAACACATCACTCTGAACACACACTTCGAGTTATGGATTATCCGTCGCTCACAATACGCGAGAGCCCAGCCGCACATGTAGGAGGATGTGTTGCCCTTGCACTTGATCCTCGAGGCAGGTAAGCGTATATAGTCTTCCTCTGTTTGATTTTATGCTCTAATATTCCAATTCATCTCTAGGTACCTTGCTTCAGGTGGTTATGACTCTATTGTCAATATGTTCGACCTCAACGATTGGATTTGTGCTCGTACGATTACTGTTTGCGAGTGAGTATAAAAACCTTCTCTATATCAACATTTACGTATCTTACCTTTCATTCTACAGACATAGCATTAACTCTCTGAGTTTTTCTCATGATGGCGAATATCTTGCCATTGCGAACGCAGGATCTTATATTGATATTGTAAGCGATTTTAAGTTAATTAGTGATGGCCAGCTAATGGCCATTCAGTGTGCAACTGAAACAGGCGCGCCTCTTCATCGGGTACCTGCTTTGGCGCCATCACCGACTGTAACCTGGCATCCTTCAAAGTATGTTGTAGCATACTGCGGCCAGACAAAAATTAAGGAAGGAGGGCCTCCACCTGTTGCAGTTGTCAGCATGTTCGGTTTACTAGAATGATTTCTTCGACCTTGTATTCTGTTGTCCAATGAACCATCTTATTGATGTAACCTGTTCTCTTTTTCAGGGCTCAAAATAGCCACCCTAATACTTAGGAGATAAAAACCGACAAGTGTTCTATGGCAACGAAAAGTGCACTACAAGACTCACGATGGTTATTGTTATTTTGTGATACTTATCAAGTATTAAGTGCGTATGAATGGAAGCGAGGCGGCATATGGCATAGGTAGATACGGAAGGGGAGATCGACAGCAACCAGTTACTGAAAGCGAGGAATGTGTAGACAACTTGGAAAGCATATAAAACAGAGTTGATAGCGACATAGCAGGTGGGATTTTTTGGGGATATCGAGAAGCAACAAAGCATACGGGGAACGACGAGCATGCGATAAAGGATAACTTGAGCAACGTAAAGCAATTGAGGAAAGCGAGATGAAAGCAATGGAAACAAGTAGCTGAAGAAAAGGTAATAAACAGATGAAAAAAGTGAGAAGTGGCAGCCCATTATGGGTATAATGTGAATCAATCACGGAAACTATGTACGAACTCGGTGTGCTCGGTCGTAGATGGAGGGCGCACAACGACATCGGGAAGAACTTCAGTCTTGCGTAAAATACCACGCATCTTGCTAGTTTCGGACCTCGCCAGCGTCAGTGACTTGATATTTTTATTTTTGTTCTTGGAAGCGGTTGGCGCGTTTGCATTCTCGTCTTGGTGACCCGCTCTTGATTTTTGTTTCTTTCCCAGGGACAGCGGGCGCACTTCGGATGTGGGACTGGTATTGGCAATTATATTGGCGCGATCCCGGAGAAGGGTAAGAGGACGTAGACCGTCCTTGGGAGAAGTAGAGCTGGAAGAATTGCGTTGCAGCTCGCTTGCCTTGGGCTTGAACGGACGAACAGCACGAGAAGACCATTGAGCAAACGAGGTCATTGTGGAAGTCGTCGGATCAACTGGGGCCTCAGATTCCATGGGATACGTAATATGATCGTTTTGGCTATCCTCAGACTTGATGTATCTTATGGTTGAGTGGCGATGTCCAGGCATGGGCGGAGTGCGCCGGCGAGAAGTAGATTTCTGGGAGACGCTGTTGTGTGGTGTGCTTTCAGCTTGTGGACCAGACTCCAACCCAGCTTCAAAGTCCTCAAACAGAGTAGCACTGGAAGCGGCAGATGGCGGCAGCTTCTGGATGCTGACCATGGATGAACGAGCCGTATCGACATTATGGGGAACGTCTGCTCGAAGCCCAAGAGAACGAGTAGACATATTACGTTTTAATCCTGAAGCTGAGTAGGCATTTCTCTCCTCTTCTTCGCAAACAGATTGAAGTTGAACAAGAGCATTTGATACCGACTCCACTCCAAGAACTGTGTTCCTCCGTCCAAGATCGGCATTGCTGGGGACAGCCGTATATTGACCAACTTTATTTTCCAGAGCATGTCGAATTTCGGTGCTCCAATTAGCCAAAGAATGTATTCCCTCTTTGCCAAGACCTAGACTGAGGGAGAGTCACGACAGGGTGCAGAAGATGAAAGAGTTTGCTTACCTGGGCAAACTGAAGTGATTCCTCTTATGTCCCGATTCTTTCCTGCTACGTAATTCCCGTGCACGGTACCTAGCTGGGGTAGAATGAACTTCAGGTGACGAGAAATCGGCACCAAATTCCGCCAGCTTTTTTACAGCCTTCATTCCCTTGCTCTTGCTGAAAGTACCTGGAGGCGAATAGTCACCTTTGATCTTCATATCGTCACCGACAGTAAGACCGGGCACCAGGACGGGAAGAACCCCTGCAGTCAACGCATCAATCTCATTGATATCATCGACAGCGCCAAAGGAAAATCCAGAAGAAAACGATTTCTTGTGTGCAAGCATAGCCAAGCGAGCCGCTCTGACATTTGGGGGTGTCGGAGGGAGAGGGAAAGACGGGGGAGGACTTATGCCGAAACCGTCTTGAGTCTTGGGCGTTGCAGGGTCAGTAATCGAGGATATAGACCGAGTTCGAAGGTGAGATGAATGACTTGTAAGTTTGCCCTTGGCAACACCGGTAGCCGTATTTAACAAAACATTGGCCCCAGCCAAATCGTGGTTGGTGGTTGCGGTCGCTCCACTAGGTACAACAACGGTCTGAGCAAGGGCTGAGTAATGTCTTTGAGCAATCATAATCCTCGTTGCGAAGGCTACACTCTCATCACCGCCGGAGTTGTGAGAGCTGTTCTTCGAATCCGTCCTAAGTCTACCAAACTGTGCGCTTAGTTCAGAATGAGGCGTGCCATAAACATTGATAGGTTGGGAATCGTCATTCTGGAAAGGTAAAGGAGGCATTCCTGCTTCGTCGCAGTCCTCAGGTGGCAGAACTGATAATTTGGGCTTGGCTGATAGCAGAGTGATAGCTCGGCCAAACTTTCCTTTCCCGTCGACGGCGTCGCCTTTGCTAAGCCAGACATCACCACTGCGGCGGCCTTCAACAACCGTTACGCTAGCGCTTGTGCTGCGTTTGTATTCATGCGACCATTTGTGCGGAGGCAAACTCTCAGGCACGAAGGCTTGATTGGAATCGGCTTGTCCACGAATGTCGAATAAACCAGTAGGAATCGGAAGTGGTGATCCAAGCAGAATATTAAGAACCAGGAGTGGAGATGACAATGTCACCGAAAGAATAAGCAATGTCTGTACAACCGTCGATGGCAGGGCATGCTGTGAAAGAAGGAAAAAGTAAGGAAAAGCAAAACCCTTTGGAAATCGCAGATCCTCATATTAGCGATGAAAGCGTAAGAAATAAACAACAAACTTACGTGAGGCAGCCATATCATAATTAACCAACCTAGAGCATTATACAAAGAGATGTTGATGATGGTTCCTGGAGGAGCTGCCAAAGCTGCTAAACCCCTTTCAGCTTCAAGACTTCCAGGTGCATAACCGTATCCGCCCAGGACTTGGGCATCAGCTAAGGCAGGTGTAGTCGGGCGCGTGACTGCAGTTGCCAAGGCAGTTTGTAAATCTGGTGTACTGGCATTAGGAATTGTATCTTCATAGTGGGTTGTTGGGTATGACCAGGAAGTGATTGTTGTGTGTGATCCATTTGAAGAGGTTAACCAGGAGCTTTGAGAACCGAGCCGAGTCCTTGGACAGTTTGGAAGTTGCGGAAGGTCTCTTCTGAAGGGGTCCGCATCGGTAAGACTCGCAGATGTTGGTGACGTTGGAGCATAAGGCGAAGGTAGAGGCGGAACTGGCGGAACATGGAACTCGTTAGGTTCTGTAGAGCCAAACCAGAAGGATGATTTGGCTGGTACTGAAGGATGTATTCCGGTCTGGGGGCGACCATGATGAGAAGCCGCCACAGTGTGATGAGTCGAAAACGACCACGCAGAGATAGAGTTATGTCGAGAGCTAGCATTGGAGGTGATCCACGATGCACCATCACGAATAGCATCAATATCTTCAGTAGCGAATGAAGGTCTTGGTTTCTCTTCTATTTGTTTAACAGGCGGCCATTCGTTTGAAGAATTGACAGCGGAAAGATTCTTCTTGATGACGAACAGTGTCCGGATAAGACAACCAAATGCCATCGTGCTCGACACGGCGATAGTCGTTGAGTAGGACATCAACCCGTAGAATAGAGTGTCAACTCCTGTTCCTGACAATAGGCCTGCAATGGTGGTGGAAGTAAAAACGAGCACAAGGGTTGGCATCCACAACATCCAATGTTTAGCGCCAAATGATACTGAACGCGCCATCCGGATATGCAGCAGGGTAATTGATGCAATGATAAGGAGACATGTCTGTCGAATTGTCACTGCAATCCACAACCTGATTGCAGATGCTGGATCGGTGGCTATTTCGAGTGGGGTTGAACCAGGTGTCGTTTCATGAACGAATTGCCAGACGAAAAGGGAAAGTGCGACAAGGTCAAGCGCGGCTAGCCATATATGGCATTTATCTGCAGGTGAGAGAGATCGAAAAGTAGGAAGTCCAAATTCGGCCTACAATGGAGAAAATGAGCCAGTCATATGCCTCTCTAAGAAAAGAACTCACAGGTGATACACGTTTACTCAATGGATGGGGTGGCAGAATTGGGATAACAATGCGGAGGATAATAAAAGCTGATGCTATAAAAGACAAGAAAACAAGTACGAGAGCAGCGACGAGGGAAACCATATTCTTCAAGACTTAATCGTTGTTTGTCGAAAGAGAGCGTGAATTTGTGTATATGCGTAAGGGCGTATGGCCTTCGTTAAACGTCAGTGGCGTCGACAACAGCTGAACGCTGCTGCGAGAACGAAATTGAAATCCTGGACGACCTACAAAGTGTGTCAGATAGAAAATAAGGTCTTTATTTGGCTTTCTATTTGGTCTTGGTTGAAAAACCGCGACAATCACGTGTAAGCGCCTGCGCAGCTCAATGTCATTGTCACGTCACCTCATGAACCGGTCACAGGTCTACTGTACTACAGTGGTCTCTCTCCTAATCCATACCTCTCACAATAACCCATACCTATTTTGGCAAAAATCCCATACATATATGGTATGATTTAGATCAAATTTAGATATGATTATTCAATTATTCCGATTAAGAGTACAAACGATAAGCCATCTAAATCAGGATTCAAATTTTAATTCATTTAGGAGCTGAAATATATGCATTGGTTGCGAATTGACTGATTTGGATGTTGAACATAAGCATAGACATGGCAAAAAACCCTCTGGATATTCTCAGAAAAGGTCTCCAAGCGCTGAAACGGGAAGTTCAAACCCGGAAACTGAGCCTTGAGGCAAAATTAGAGCATGCTTTGGCTAAAGGAGGAGATGATGACATAGATGACAATGCGGACATAAAACCTTGCCCAACCCATCATGAAGTCCTTCAGGCTGTGGCAATCATCAACAGGTATCTCAATCACGAAAACAATTCACTTGGATGGAAATTGGATGCTTTACTTAGCTTTTCTAAGAGTAGTTTGCACCTACAAGAGTCAATCAACATGCAACCTACTTGTATTACTAGTCATTTTTCTTCTATGTAGGCTATATTCATGAAACCCAATTTTTTTTTTCCAAAATATTGGTCTATTTTTAGTTCAATCCTGGTAACCCATACTCTGTAATAACCCATAGCTTTGGGCATGTACCAAGGGGTATGGGTTAGGAGAGAGACAACTGTACCAAGGTGCCCCGCCTAAGCGTAACAAGCGAAATAGCAAATAAGCAGTCACCAAATAAATCGGATGACCCTTGATTGATGTGACAGGTGAACGAGCAGAGAGGTTACAAAAAGTATACAATGTGAGAAAGTGTTGAGCAACAAAAAGAAATGGAAGAGATGAAAAAAAGAAAAAATATGTAGCAATTAAATATAACAAGACATGTACTTAGGTAGATTTAAGTAAAGCAAATTAATATGTGGGAACAGAGTGGAAAGATATTACATTAAGGGTGTAGGTGGGAGGGTCGATAAAAAAGGTGAAAATGTGGGATTAGATGGCTTGTAAACCTATCAAGTAGTGAGTAACCAGTAGGCAGGGAGTCTGAGGGTGGCAAAGCCAAAGAGATGGTAATCCTCACTAGTCAAAAAGTAGGTGAAGCCTGTTACTCAAGAAGTGAAAATATTGTGGTGTGGAGAGTTATGATGGTTAACTCACCTGGGGTTTCTCTGGAAATGATGAGAATCCGAGAGAAGAGAGCCCAGGATTTATATACAACAAGGCAGCTCTGTAGACTCTCTGTCTCTGTTAAGCTCGGAGTTCGGACGGAGATGTCGGGTCCGAAGTCGTGCGAGGCGTTGGCTTCAACTTGTAGGTTGCGCCGCTCTCTTGCTGGATGCCTCAAATTTCGGAGGTCCGGACGGAGTAGGAGAGTCCGGAGTCGAGCCGAGAAGAAGCTTAAGAAGACGAGAGCGAGTTAAGGAGAAGTAGGTTGCTAAGTTGATATTCGAACTAGCAAAATACATACAACAAACTGGAGTATTTATACTGAAGCAAAACATAAACATATAAGGGGTTATCGTGAAGAGCATATGGTAGTAGAATGAACATATA